>Ga0207662_10001281_pt1 | contig 12101 bp, 9 predicted proteins | sample KBSS33LmetaG_FD_184338 | JGI IMG/M metagenome (GOLD analysis project Ga0207662, IMG submission 184338) | Switchgrass rhizosphere microbial communities from Kellogg Biological Station, Michigan, USA - KBS S3-3L metaG (SPAdes) (version 2) | ecosystem: Host-associated > Plants > Roots > Rhizosphere... | reverse complement strand
TCGGAGATTCCGCGCGGCGCGCGAATCCGGTGGATCGACGGGAAGGTGTCCCCCTCGAGGGGCACGCCGGGAAACATCAGACGGTGGATCTTCGCCAACCGGCTGGCGCTCCTGGAGCGGAAGGCGGTCGTCTTCGGCCTCAGTCAACTCGAGGCGCCTGTCGTCGGCAACCGCGGCATCGTGATGGTGCACGACCTGATCCCCCGCCTGTTCCCGGACGCACACCCGCGCCAGTCCCACTTCTTCAGGCACTACCTCGGCCACGCCTTGCAGCATGCGGCCGCGATCGTGACGCCATCCGAGAGTACGAGGGACGATGTGTGCCGCCATTACGGGATCGAGCGGGACCGCGTTCACGTCATCCCGCATGGAACCCCGGTGCCGATGGCCACGCCCTCGATCGCCGGCAGCGAGCGGGATCGCTACATCCTGTGGATCGGGCGTTCGGACTCGACGAAGAACCTGCCCGCCGTACTCGCGGCGTTCACGAAGATCGAACGACAGTTGAACGTGCGCCTGGTCATTGCCGGAGAGGGATCGGACGCCGGTGCGCGCGCGAGCGGGCCGACCGGCGGCCGGATCATGTTCCTCGGCTCGGTGACGGAGGCCGAGAAGATCGCGCTGCTCGATGGCGCGTCGGCGCTGGTGTGCTCGTCGCTGTACGAGGGTTTCGGGTTCGCGCCGCTGGAAGCCATGGCGCGAGGCTGTCCGGTCGTGACCGCGCGCGTGGGGGCCGTACCGGAGGTGTGCGGGGATGCCGCGTTGTACATCGATCCGCGGCAGCCGGACCAGATTGCCGAGGCCTTGAGCCGCGTGATCACGCGGCCAGAGGTCTCTCGACGCCTGGTCGACCGCGGCCTGGTTCGCGCCAGCACGTTTACCTGGGACGCCTCGGTCCGAGACCATCTTGCTCTCGTCGCCCGGGTCGAGGCGGATGTACTGCCGTGAAGCCGTTCAGCAAACTGTGCGACGCCGCGGACTGGTCCGATCCGCTGTTCGATCGCGCCATCCGCGTGGAGCTCGCCGAGGAGCCGCGCTTCCATCGGAAGCAGTGGGAATTCGCGCGCATCCTCAGGACGCTGGAGGCCCGCGGGCTCCTCAACGGAACGTCGCACGGGCTGTCGATGGGCGGTGGTGACGAGCGGCTCCTCTACGCCGTCGCCCGCCGCGTGGGACACCTGACCGTGACCGACCTGTACGGAGCGGGCAGTGCCTGGGAAGGCGCGCGGACCGACGATCCCGATCGCGCCATCAAAGCCTCGGCCCCCTTCCACGTCGACCCGTCACGCCTCACGGCGATGCGCATGGACATGCGGTCGCTCGAGTTCGGGAACGGTGTGTTCGACTTCTGCTATTCGTCGTGCGCGATCGAGCACATCGGCGAGTACGACGACTTCCTCGCCCATCTTCGTGAAGTGCGTCGAGTGTTGAAGGACCAGGGCGTCTATGTGTTGACGACCGAGTTCCATTACGGTGACGAGGTCATTCCGGCGCCGCATAACTACTACTTCTCCGCGTCGTTCCTCGACGGCCTGGTAGCGGCGGCGGGATTCGAGGCGCGCGGCGGTGTGGACGGCGCCCTGTCGCCTCACGCGTGCAACCGCCCGATCCCGGCGAACCTGCGCGACCTGCTGCCCGACGCTGCCGACGCCGTCACCGGCCGGCTGCTGGACTCGGCGCCGCACGTGCAGCTGCTCACCGGCGGCCGTCCGTTCACATCCCTGTGTCTCGTGCTCACGAAAGCGGCGCACGGCGCATCGGCCGGCATCCGTCCCATCGCCGATCTGGAGGCGTCGCGCGAGTTCATCGATGAAGGCGTGCGCCGGTGGAAAGCCTTCGTGGAACGGAGCCCGCTCAACCTCGATCCCTTCGTCGCGGAGTGCCGCCACACGCGTGGTGTTCCCAGACTCGTCGCCGCGAACGAGAGCAGCCCGCTGTTCCACACGGGCTATGTGTGGCTGGGAGGCGTGAGGCGCGCGGTGACGGTCGATTTCGACGCCTGGCCCGCCGCCGGCAGCGGGGCCGAAGCCGAACTGCGCGTCCACCGACATCCGGATCTCCGGCCGGACGAGGTCGCCTGCGCGGGCAGCATCAGGGTTCCCATTCACGCTCGCGAGCGCCTGCGCCGACAGCTGCAGATCGACGCCGACGATCGCTGCTCGTACGCGGTGCTGGCGCGTGTGACGGCCGGCGCGTGCTGGATCGACGACACTCGCGTGCGGGTTACAATTCCCTGATGCCCGTACGCGTCCGGTTCGCTCCATCTCCCACGGGCTACCTTCACGTCGGCGGCGCGCGGACCGCGCTCTTCAACTGGCTGTTCGCGCGGCGGCACGGCGGCACCTTCGTCCTGCGCATCGAGGACACCGACGCCGAGCGGTCCTCGTGGGAAATGGTCGCCGGCATCGTCGACGGCCTGCGCTGGCTCGGGCTCGACTGGGATGAGGGGCCCGACGTGGGCGGCCCGCACGCGCCGTACTTCCAGTCGGAGCGCCTGGACAAGTACCGCGAGCACGCGCACACGCTGGTCCGCGCCGGACGCGGCTACTACTGCTACTGCGCGCCAGAGGAGCTGCAGGCGAAGCGCGCCGAGGCCGAGGCGCGCGGTGCGTCGGGCACCTACGACCGCACGTGCCTCGCGCGATCGTCCGACGAGATCGCGCGTCTCGAGGCCGCCGGCGCCGCCAGGGCCGTGCGCTTCAAGGTGCCCGAAGGACGGACCGCGTTCGCCGATCTCGTGCACGGCGACATCAGCTTCGACAACGCCAACATCGAAGACTTCGTCATCCTGCGCTCCGACGCCCAGCCGACCTATCACCTGTCGGTCGTCGTCGACGACATCGACATGGCGATCACGCACGTGGTGCGCGGCGACGACCACGTGTCGAACACGCCGAAGCAGGTGCTGCTCTACGAGGCGTTCGGTAAGCCGGTGCCGCAGTTCGCGCACGTGCCGCTCATCCTGGGCCCCGACAAGAAGCGCCTGAGCAAGCGCCACGGCGCGACGTCGGTGATGGAGTATCACCGCCTCGGCTACCTGCCGGAAGCGATGGTGAACTTCCTCGCGCTGCTCGGATGGTCGCCCGGCGGCGACCGCGAAATCCTGTCGCGCGACGAGCTGATCTCGCTCTTCACGCTCGAAGGGATCAGCGGCGGCAACGCGGTGTTCAACCCGGAGAAGCTCGACTGGTTCAACCAGCAGCACATCGGCCGTCTCACCGGCGCGGCGCTGCTCGCGAGGCTCGAGCCGCGCCTGCGTGAGGCGGGGCTCTGGCGCGAGTCGTTCACCGGCGCGGAAGGCGCGTGGATCGTCGCCGTGCTCGATCTATTGAAGCCGCGGGTGAAGAAGCTCGATCAGCTCGTAGACGAACTGCGTCCGTTCCTGGTCGAGGAGCCGGAGTTCGACCAGGGTGCCGCCGGGAAGCATCTGACGGCGGCGATCCAGCCGGTGCTGGCGCGGTTCGCCGATGCGGTAGAACGGCAGAAACCTGCCGACCCCGCCGCCGTCGAACAGCTCCTGCGCGGCACAGCTGAACAGGCGGGCGTCAAGGCTGCGGCGCTCATTCATGGAACGCGCGTCGCCGTGACGGGCCGCGCCGTGAGCGCCGGGCTCTTCGAAGTGCTGAGCTTGCTGGGTGTGGAACGGACCGTTCAACGGCTGCGCCGGGCGGTAAGTTACCCACCCACGCCGTAAGCGTTTACATAGTCGCGATCGGCGGTCCGCGGAACAGCCCTACCATTTCGGGCTAATCGCTTGCTGCTTTCTGCCGGGCCAGGCCGGCCCGCGGTCGGGGATCCTGCCCGATCAGGGAAAAAGATCCCACTCTTTTCCCCACCTGCTTCTCCATCTAAGTTCCAGCCTGTCAATTGCTTAGAGGGCATATGCGTTGCAGATGAGGAACTGACCCGGCCTCGCCGGGGAGGAGGGCAACGTGGCAAAGGAAGATCGTGGGTTCGCTTCGATGGATCGGGCCAAGCAGCGGGAGATCGCCAGCAAGGGCGGTAAGGCGGCCCACCAGAAGGGCACCGCGCACGAATGGACGAGTGAGGAAGCGCGCGACGCCGGCCGCAAGGGCGGCATCGCCAGTCACCAGCGTCGTCGCGAGCAGTCCGGCGGATCGCCCGTTGGTAGCGCCGACGACTCGACCATCGCGATGGACCGCAGCTCCAGCAGCAGCATGAGCGGCAGCAGCATGGAACGCGACAACTACGGTTCCGATCGCAGCAGCGGTTCGAGCGAGTCGTCGAGCCGCTGGGAGTCAGAAGAGTAGCGTCCGGGGGTCGCGCCCGGCGCGCGATCCCACCCTCTCCCGCCGTTCGTCACTTCGCCGACGTCGCCCCTGCCCGTCAGCCCATCGATTCGGGCTAGACTCTACGTTCCGAAATGACCCCCGAGGAGTTCGCCAAGGCACGGCGCACGCTCATGCGCCGGGATCCGGTTCTCGCGCCCGTCATCAGGAAGCACAAGGAGCGGTCGCCGCTCGACCGCCCGGTGCTGGATCCGTTTCCGTCGCTGGTCCGCGTTATCGCCGGACAGCAGATCTCCACGAAAGCTGCCGCCACGATTTACGGGCGGCTCGCCGCGCTGATGCCCGACGGCGTTGCCCCGGAGGCGATGCTCGCGCTCACCGACGAGCAGTTCCGCCAGGCCGGCATGAGTCGGCAGAAGATCGCTTACCTGCGCGATCTCGCGGCAAAAGTCGTCAGCGGTGACCTGCCGGTGCACTCGCTGCACGAACTCACCGACGAGGAAGTGATCGAGGCGATCGTCCGCGTGAAGGGGCTCGGCCGCTGGTCGGCCGAGATGTTCCTCATGTTCCGTCTGCACCGGCCCGACGTCCTGCCCGTGGACGATCTCGGGATCGTCAACGCCATCCACCGTCTCTACCGCCTTCGCAAGAAGCCCACCGCCGATCGCATCCGGAAGATCGGCGAATCGTGGCGTCCCTACCGGACCGTTGCGTGTTGGTACCTGTGGCGCAGCCTGGAAAATACAAAGGATACGAAGGGGACGAAGGATACGAAGGAACCGAAGGAACCGAAGGAACCGAAGGAACCGAAGGAACCGAAGGAACCGAAGGAACCGAAGGATACGAAGGAACGCTGATGAAAAAGCTTCTGATGGTCATCGCGACGCTGACATGGCTGGCCGTCGTGCCGCGGGCGCAACAGCCCGACGCGAAGAAATGGGACGTGACCGCCGACCTCGGCCCGGTGCAGAAGCTCGCCTTCGACACCTCCGAAGGGACGTGGATGAACGTGGACGTCAGTCCGGACGGGCGCACGATCGTCTTCGACCTGCTCGGCGACATCTACACGATGCCGATCGGCGGCAGCGGCGCGTCGCCGGCGACGCGGATCACGAGCGGGCCCGCCTTCGACATGCAGCCGCGCTTCAGCCCCGACGGCAAGCGCATCGCCATCGCCAGCGACCGCGACGGCCTGTGGAACATCTGGACGATCGACACCGACGGCAAGAACGCGAAGCAGGTGTCGCGCGAGAAGCGCTGGTTCATCAACAGCCCGGCGTGGTCGGCCGACGGCAGCTACATCTTCGCCCGCCGTCACTTCGTCGCGCAGCGATCGCTCGGCGCCGGCGAGATCTGGATGTTCCACGCCGCCGGGTCCGACGGCCTGCAGGTGACCGAGAAGAACGGCTTTCAGAAGGACGCGGGGGAGCCCGCCGTCTCGCCTGACGGCCGCTACCTCTATTACAGCAAGGACGTCACGCCGGGACAGCAGTTCGAATACAACAAGGACCCCAACGGGACGATCTACGCGATTATCCGCCGCGATCTGAACACCGGGCGCGAGCGGACCGCCGTCAGCGTGCAGGGGGGATCGGTGACGCCGCGGGTGAGCCCCGACGGCAAGTCGCTGGCCTACGTGCGGCGCGTCCGCACCGCCAGCAAGCTCTACGTCCGCGATCTCGACACCGGCCGCGACCGCCCGGTCTTCGAGCACGTGGACAAGGACCTCCAGGAGGCCTGGGCGATCCACGGCCTCTATCCGCAGTACGCCTGGACGCCGGATGGCAAGTCGATCGTGATCTGGGGCGAAGGGAAGATCTGGCGCGTTGACGTCGCCAACTGCGAAGGCGCACCCGTCCCGTTCACCGCGCACGTCGAGCAGACCGTCAACGACGCGGTGCGCTTCCCGCAGAAGGTCTACACGCCCGAGTTCCAGGTGAAGGCGCTCAAGAACGTCGCGGTCTCACCCGACGGCAAGCGTGTGGTCTACGGCGCGCTTGGCCACCTTTATATAAAGGACCTCGCGGGCCCGCTAAGCAATGACGCCAGGCGCGTCACCAGCGCGGACACGTTCGAGTACGCGCCGAAGTGGTCGGCCGACGGCCAGTGGATCGTCCACACGACGTGGACCGACGAGCGCTACGGGCGCGTCCGCGTCGTGCGCGCCGACGGCAGCGGCGGACGCGACGTCGTGACCGCGCCGGGGCACTACACCGAGCCGGCGTTTTCCCGCGACGGCAAGTGGATCGTGTTCCGCGACGCCGGGTCCGACTCCATCCGCGGTCCGCTCTACGACTCGCGCGCCGGCATCTACGTCGTCCCCGCCGACGGCTCCGCCGCGCCGCGCCTGGTGCGTGAAGGCGGGGCCGAGCCGTCGTTCGACGTGAGCGGCACGCGCGTCTTCGTCAACGACTCGCGCCAGGGCAAGGCCGTCCTGGTCAGCGTCGGCATCGGCGATCCCAGCTCGCCGCTCTCGGGCGGCGACGACGTGGTCCATTTCCAGTCGGAGAACGCGACGCAGATCGTCCCGTCGCCCGACGGCAAGTGGGTGGCGTTTGCCGAGCGCTGGCACGCCTTCGTCGCGCCGTTTCCGCACACCGGCCGCGCCATCGATCTCGGGCCCACCGTCGAGGGCTATCCGACCTCGCGGATCTCGCAGGACGCCGGCTTCAACATCCACTGGTCCGGCGACAGCCGCAAGGTCTACTGGTCGATGGGCCCCGAGCTCTACACGCGCGACCTGACGCGCACGTTCACCTTCCTCGATCAGAACCTGCAGCGGGCCGACGATGCGGAAGCGAAGGGGGTGAACATCGGCTTCACCGCGAAGAGCGACGCCCCCGACGGGGCGGTCGCGCTGGTCGGCGCCCGCATCATCACCGCCGCCGGCGACACGGTGATCGACAACGGCACGGTGGTCGTCGAGGGCAACCGCATTACCGCAGTCGGGCGGAACGTCCGCGTGCCCAACGGCGCGAAACGGATCGACGTCGCCGGCAAGACGATCATGCCGGGCATCGTCGACGTCCACGGGCACGTGGGCGGGGAGGGGGACGGCATCCTGGCGCAGGCGAGCTGGCCGCTCGAGGCGAACCTCGCCTTCGGCGTCACCACGTCGCACGATCCGTCCAACGACACCGAGACCGTCTTCAGCAACGCCGAGATGCTGCGCGCGGGCATGAAGCTCGGGCCGCGCCTGTTCTCGACCGGCACGATCCTCTACGGCGCGGAAACGCCGTTCAAGGCAATCGTCAACAGCTACGAGGACGCGTTGTCGGCGATCAGGCGCCAGAAGGCGTTCGGCGCGTTCAGCGTGAAGAGCTACAACCAGCAGCGCCGCGACGCGCGACAGATGATCATCAAGGCCGCGCGCGACCTGCAGATGGAAGTGGTGCCCGAAGGCGGCTCGCTCCTCTATTTCAACGAGACGATGATCCTCGACGGCCACACCACCGTCGAGCACTCGCTGCCGGTGCCGAGACTCTACAAGGACGTGGTCACGCTCTTCGCCAGGAGCAAGACCGGCTACACGCCGACGCTGATCGTCGGATACGGAGGATTGTCGGGCGAGTACTACTGGTATCAGAAGACGAACGTCTGGGAGAACGAGCGGCTGCTGACGTTCACGCCGCGCGAGGTCGTCGACGCGCGGTCGCGGCGGCGGACGATGGCGCCGGATGACGATTTCAACCATGTCCTGATCGCGAAGGGCGCCAAGCAGGTGCTCGACGCCGGCGGCAGCGTCCAGCTCGGCGCGCACGGGCAGCTGCAGGGGCTCGGCGCGCACTGGGAGCTGTGGATGCTGCAGCAGGGCGGGATGACGAACCTCGAGGCGATCCGCACCGCAACGATCAACGGCGCCCGCGCGCTCGGCCTCGACAAGGAGATCGGCTCGATCGAGGAAGGGAAGCTGGCCGATCTCGTGGTCATGGATCGCAATCCGCTGGAGAACATCCGCAACTCCGAGTCGATCGCGATGGTCATGCTGAACGGCCGTCTCTACGACGCGCGGACGCTGAACGAGATCGGCAATCACCCGAGGACGCGAGGGAAGCTGTACTGGGAAAGGTAGGTCTCTCATGCGCGCAGTGCTCGCGGCGACGGCGCTCGCCCTCCTGGCCGCGCCGCAGGACGCCGCGGTCCGGAAGCCTGAGCGGTTCGCCGCGATCATCGCGGCGGGACCACTCACCCCCGGCCCGACCTCAATCGAGATCGGCGTCGATCGCTGGAGCACCGACGAGACGCGCACCGAGCTCGCGCAGCTCTTTCAGGAAGGGGCGCAGGCGGCGCTGCTCGAGCGGCTGAAGAAGGCCGGCGTCGCCGGCTACATCCGGATGTCGAACCACGAGCGGCTGCAGGCGGGGTACGTGCAGGAAACGATGCGGCCCGAAGGCGGGCGGCGGATCCTGATGCTGTGCGTCCGCTACCCGGGCGACTGGGAGTCCGCGCGCGACGCCGGCTGGACGGACCACCCGTTCCGTCTCATCGCGCTGACCTTCGATGCCCGGAACCGCGGCACGGGGATGCTGTTTCACACCGCGCGGGTCACGTTCGGCAAGGACGGTCCCGACCTGGTGGACGACCTGTCCGGGCAACCCACCAAGCTCCTCTCGGTGCAGCGGACCCGCTGACGCGGGTCCGAATCGGCTTTTCAAAGGCAAATCGTTCCAACGCGCCCCGTCGAGCTGGCACTTGACAAGTATTGCAATAAGCAATATGCTTATTACAGATTGCAATGACGCTCGGCCAGAAGCTTCGTCAGTTGCGTCAGCTCGAAGGGGAGCTCCGGGGGCTCGGGCGTGAGCTCACGCAGTCCGAGCTGGTGCGCGCCATTCGCACCGAGCTCGGCGAGTCCATCAGCCAGTCGTATCTCTCCCTCATCGAAAAGGGGGCGCGCAAGCACCTCTCGCACGAGTCGCGTCAGCTGCTCGCCCGCTTCTTCAAGGTTCATCCCGGGTATCTCGTCAGCGATCCTCCCGGATTCCACACCGAGCTGCACTCCGAGGCGTCGACCGCCGAGCCCGCGCTCGATCGCTGGCTCGGCGACGGTGCCGCGCGCTTCGCGCACGACCCCGACCTGGCCGCGGCGCTCGAGCGTGTCGCCATGCACGCGGAGACGCGTCGCTGCCTGATCCTGCTCGGCGAAATGATCGCCATGCCCGGGTTGATCGATCACCTCAGCGAAACCCTGTTGCCGGAGGCGCGGAAATGAACTGGCCGCAGATTTTTCTCGGCTGTTTCGTCATCGGGTTCGTGCTCAGCGTGGTGTCGTTCGCGTTCGGCGTGGTCGACGCGCACGTGCACTTCCCGTGGGAGAGCCACCTGCCGGTGGGTCACGCGGGCCACGTGCACGCGGCGGTCGGTCCGATCAACTTCGCCACGGTCACGGCGTTCTTCGCCTGGTTCGGCGGCGCGTCGTATCTGCTCACGTCGGAGTTCCGGTGGCTGCTCCTGCCGTCGGTGATCGTGGGCACGCTGCTCGGCTTGTGCGGCGCTGGAATCGTGTTCGTGTTCATGGCCAAGCTGTTGTGGTCGCCGCACGAGAACATGCGCAGCGCCGACTACTACATGGTCGGCGTGCTCGGACGGCTGACGCAGCCGATCCGCGAAGGGGGCATCGGCGAGCTGGTCTACTCGCACGGCGGCGCGCGCAAGTCCTGCGGGGCGCGCAGCGACGACGGGACCGCGATCGAGAAAGGGGCCGAGGTGGTGGTGACGGGCTACGAGCGGGGTATCGCGTCGGTCAAGCGGTGGAGCGATCTCGCGGCGGAGAAATGACGGTAGGGCGGGTCTTCAGGCCCGCCGGCGGAACACTCTCCTAGGAGGGAGATAGTTATGGACCTTTCGTCCATGAGCGTCGGGTTCTGGGTGATTGTCGGCTTGATGGTGCTGGCGATCGTGCTGCTCGGATCGTTCCTCGCGTCGCTCTATCGCAAGGCCGGTCCGCACGAGGCGCTGATCGTCTACGGGTTCCGCGGCACGCGCATCGTCAAGGGGCACGGCACGGTGATCTTCCCGATGGTCGAGGCGTGCCACGAGCTGTCGCTCGAGCTGATGTCGTTCGACGTCGCGCCCGAGCAGGACCTCTACACCCGGCAGGGTGTGGCGGTGACGGTCGAGGCGGTCGCGCAGATCAAGGTCAAGTCCGACATGCAGTCGATCGAGACCGCGTCGGAGCAGTTCCTGACCAAGACGCCGCAGGCGCGCGAGGGGCTGATCCGCCTGGTGATGGAGGGCCACCTCCGCGGCATCATCGGCCAGCTCACCGTCGAGCAGATCGTCAAGGAGCCGGAGATGGTCGCCGAGCGCATGCGCTCCACCTGCGCCGACGACATGAACAAGATGGGGCTCGAGGTGGTGTCGTTCACGATCAAGGAAGTCCGCGACAAGAACGACTACATCGTCAACATGGGCCGGCCCGACGTGGCGCGCATCAAGCGCGACGCCGACGTCGCCGCCGCCGAAGCCGACCGTGACACCGCAATCAAGCGCGCCAACGCGCAGCGCGAATCGGCCATCGCCAAGGCGCAGGCCGACCAGGAGCGCGTCCTCGCCGAGACGCTGTCGCAGGCCAAGCAGGCGGAAGCGCAGCGCGACCTCGACATCAAGAAGGCCAACTATGTCGAGCTGGTGAAGAAGCAGGAAGCGCAGGCCGACAAGGCCTACGAGATCCAGACCAACGTGATGCAGCAGCAGGTGGTCGCCGAGGCGGTCCGCGTGCAGCAGATCGAGCGCGAGCAGCAGATCAAGGTGCAGGAGGCCGAGATCGTGCGCCGCGAGAAGGAGCTGATCGCCACGGTGCTGAAGCAGGCCGAGGTCGAGCGGCAGCGCATCTCGGTGCTCGCCGAGGCGGAGAAGAGCCGCCTGTCGATCGAGGCCGAAGGCGCCGCGTCGGCGACGCGCATGCGCGGCGAGGCGGAGGCCGACATCATCTTCAAGAAGGGAGACGCGGAGGCGCGCGCGATGAACGTGAAGGCCGAGGCGTTCCAGGAATACAACCAGGCGGCGGTCATCGACAAGCTGCTGACCTCGCTGCCCGAGATCATGCAGGCCATCGCCACGCCGCTCAACAAGGTGGACAAGATCACCATCGTCTCCACCGGCAACGGCAGTTCGTCGGGCATGCACAAGCTGACCGGCGACATGACGGAGATCGCCGCGCAGGTCCCGGCGCTCTTCGAAGCCCTCTCGGGCACGCCGATGGCGGACCTGATGTCGAAGGTGCGCAAGCTGGGGGACAAGTCGCCGCGGCGCGGTGAGCCCGCGGGTGTGTAACCACGAATCGCGCGGCTTCCGCCTCCGGGCGGAGGCCGCGCCTTCAAGCGGAAGGTGCAACGCACGAGGAGAACGACATGGCAGTACTTGAACGCGTCGCGACGTTGGTCCGCGCCAACCTCAACGACCTGATCGACCGCGCGGAAGATCCCGAGAAGATGATCAAGCAGGTGATCCTCGACATGGAGAACCAGCTGTTGCAGGTGAAGACGCAGGTGGCGATCTCGATGGCCGACTACCACCTGCTGCAGAAGAAGCAGTCGGAGCAGTCGGACAAGGCCGCCGAGTGGATGAGGAAGGCCGAGCTCGCGGTCGACAAGCAGCAGGACGACCTGGCCCGCGCCGCGCTCGAGCGGTTCCAGAGCTTCACCAGACTGGCCGAGAGCTATACCGCGCAGGTCGACGACCAGAAGCAGCAGGTCGACACGCTGCGGCGCGCGCTCGATCAGCTCGAGGGAAAGCTGGCGGAGGCGCGGGCGAAGAGCGATCTCCTGGTCGCGCAGCACCGCCGCGCGCGCGCGCTGGAGCGCGCCAGCGACGCGCAGCTCGCGATCGGCGGCGCGGGGCCCGTCGCCG
>Ga0207662_10001277_pt1 | contig 12117 bp, 13 predicted proteins | sample KBSS33LmetaG_FD_184338 | JGI IMG/M metagenome (GOLD analysis project Ga0207662, IMG submission 184338) | Switchgrass rhizosphere microbial communities from Kellogg Biological Station, Michigan, USA - KBS S3-3L metaG (SPAdes) (version 2) | ecosystem: Host-associated > Plants > Roots >... | reverse complement strand
TGCCAATGCTGATCTGGGCGATGCGTATGTCGGCGGCGCGGATTTTTCAAACGCCAACCTAAACGGCGCCGACCTGGCGAAAGCTAACTTTGAAGAAGCAATTCTTGCCGGTGCCGACCTCCGCGACTCCAATCTGCGCAGTGCGAAACTCAACGCGACAGTAATGACCGGCGCCAAGCTTCACGGTTGTGAACTGGACGTCGATAGCCTGGTTGAAGTGGTCGCTGAGTGGGTCGACTTGTCTGCGTCCGGCAGTGGTGAAAAAACGTCGGGCGGCACGCTGGCAGAACAATATCAGGCGATGAGAAGCGGTGCCGGCCAGAGCCCTTCAGGGTCAGGCCAGGGTAAACGTTTCTTTGGCCAGGGCGATGTTCTGCGTAATGCGGCGCTCGAGTTTGGCGACAAATCGGAGGTCGAGATTGAAAGTCGTTTCGAAAACTGTTCAATCTCACTCGGAACGGGCGCAGTATTGCGCCTTGGCAAACACGGTGTGATGCAAGGCTGTCAGGTTGTCGGTTTCGGCGAGATCGACATTCAAGGTGAATTTAAAGAGAACGGCAAGGGTCCTGGCATTGTAGGACCAAAGCGCGTCACGGTTCGTAAAGACGGAATCATGAGCGGCTCAGTACAACAGCCGCCCACGATGACAGAGTTCGCATTCGAGCACGGTTGCGTGCTTAGGTTAAAAATTCAGAAGTAACCGAAATTAAAAAATCAAAAGGAAGGCATTCATGTCAGACAATAAAACCGCGAAACAGACAGTAATTGAAAACGGCACCGAGTTTGAGGGCGTGATGCGCTCGCAATGTCCTGTTGTCGTCAGTGGTCAGGTAAAGGGCGAGATTTCTGCACCGTCTCTAACGTTGACGAACGACGGCAACGTTTATGGAAAGATTAAGGTCAAAGAATTGAAATCACAGGGTTCGCTCGGTGGCGAGATTGACGCTGAGAGCGTGGAATTGTCAGGCAGCGTCAGTGACAATACGGTGATTCGTTCCGCCGCATTGGAAGTTAAGCTGCAGGAGTCTGGCGGAAATAAGTTGCAGGTGAGTTTCGGTAACTGTGAATTGCAGGTCGGCGATGCGTCGAAGAAATCGAAATCTGAATCGCATGGCAGCGCTAGCAAAAAGGAACATTCAGCGCCCGAGCCAGTCGCCGTTAACTAAAACCCCGTTATGAAAAACCTCAAGCGCTTCCGCGGCTGGATTGTGTTTGTTGCTGCCGCATGCAGAAGTTATTTGCAGCAACTCTCAATCGCTAAGGCTGCGGAAGACCGTCCCGAGAACACCACTTCGCAGAGTTCTAATTCCGCGAGTACGGTTATTGAACATCACACCGAGCACCCGGCAAAACCTATAACGGCTCCGAGTGTTGGACCGAAACCGAAGACCACAACCGCCTCAAGTAATGGCAGCGCGCCGAAGTCAAAGCCAGTTGCTGTGCCAGTAAAACCGCCTGTGGTCCAGGTGACAGCGGAGGTCGCGGTTGCCAACGGTAAAGCTCATCAGTCAGCTCAGCGGCTTGCGCGTGTGCTGATCTCCGAGATCAAGTTGTATTACATGAGCAAGATGGAAGGTCAGGACGAGTCGGAGATGCGGAACATCTACGATTTGCTGAAAGATCCGATCGATAAGTCGCGACAGCATTACGATCAACGAGTCGGTGCGGATGCTTCATCGATGCCGGATTATTTCCACGGCGAGCTTGTGAAGACGTTGTGCGCGGGGGATGAGTCGCGGTTAGGTCCAAACTACACAGCCAAGTGATCGCTCGAACATTAGGCTGAGAGTTATATCAATGACTCAACGGATGTCCGATATGCTTCAGAGGCTTTTGCAAAATTCAACGTCTCATTCTCCCCAGGCTTTAGCCTGGGGTCAGAGTGGCACCTTCATTTTCCAGTAACCGTTTTAACGGTTTCCGATGGGCCCTGGCAATTCTCAAAATATCCAGGTAAACCGTTGAAACGGTTTCCAGCTTCCAACAGCGCACTAACCCCAGGCTGAAGCCTGGGGAGAATTAGAAATTGAGTTTTGCAAAAGGCTCTTCACCTTGTCGTGACTTGCCAAGGATTCGACTTACATCGGAGGTAGAACTCTTAGCACGTCACGACAAGCTGAAAGCATACCGGACATCCGTTGAGCTATAGGCGCAAGCCTGTGGCATTAGAATTACCTGACTGGGTAACCAACCACGCGATTGCCATTGGCGACGAAGAGCAGGTTCAGCGTTTCGTCAGTCACGAAGCGTTCATCAAGATCATTCAGTCTGATCTGTCGTTCCGTGCGTCCGGTATTTACATTAACTCCCGCCAATCCATTTCCGTCGCGTCCCTTCAGGTCGGTGTAGAAGTACATCCACTGGCCACGTAACGAGGCCAAGCGGTCTCGATGCCACAGGAAGCGCGACAAGCGCTCGAGTTGATTTGCCGGATCAAGTCGGTCCACCAATCGCTCTTCGACGTTGACGGATCGAGGGCGAGTCCCAATGTTCATAGATGGGCTGGGCCGTGATCCAGTCGTCATCCCGTTGAGTCTCGACGCAATACCAAACTGCCTGAAACGCGAGACGCCGTAGCTTCTCGCAGAGGCTGTGGCCAATGTCTGCAAATTCGAGAAGGATGAGCGCGCTGTCAGTCCCGACCAACTCAAGCTGTTGATGGAACGCGCGATTTGAACTCCTCGGAATGCAGTTGTCGCTGCGCCTCCATAACGGAAATACAGGGAAGCTGCGCGCGCGGCGATTGCAGTAACCGTTCTGAAAACGCCTCGACCTGGCGGTGTGTGTCTGACGCGCCACAATTCCCGGCCGTTGCGCGCATCGAATGCAGCGATTTCATTTCGCCCGCCGATTACTACATTACCGTTCTCATTCAGTAGAGCAAATGACGCCTGCTCGATGCGGTGAGACACCTTTGCTCGCCGCTTGCCGGTGGATGCGTCGATGAAGATTAGATCGTCGCGATCCGCGACAGCGAGTACGTTGGCGTCAGGCAAGAGCAGGTTTGTAATCCCCTTGTCAGCTCCTTTGTAACGCCACAATACTTTTCCAGTGCGGGAGTTAATCGCACTGATTCCGTAGGAACCGCGGTCGGTAATGTCGCCATCTTTTAGCCTCGTAAATTGGCCGCCCGTTCTCGCGTAGAGAATGTCGCCCACAAGTAAAAGCTCCGGAGTAACGCCGAGATCTCTTGCTTCCCAAACGGTGTCGCCGCTAGCACGTGAGATTGCGCGAACGTGACCTCGACCGGAAGTGAAAACAAACTCGCCAGCAAAGATTGGTTCAGCTTCAGTCAACGCGAGTCCTTCTTCGTTGACGCGATAGCGTTCACGCAAACGTTCTTTGCCAGTGCGTGCGTCGAATGATGTGATGCCATCGTAGAAAAGAAACAGACGTCCATCGACAAAGGCAGGTGGATAGTAATTGTCCAGTGTGTATTCAACTTCTTTCGAAGAGTCGTCCGGCCAGTGTGCCGGCATCATTTCAACTTCACCGGCCTCCTGTTTCCAGAGTTCGTCACCTGTTGCGAGATCCAGAACGTGAATCAGTGGCCGTCTCTTGAATCCGTCGCGCGCGTGATCCTTCGCGTTTTTGGCTAGTACAACCGCAAGCAGATTGCTGTTAGGTTCGACAGCGACATGCATCAGCGCGCCTTTGATCTTGTCGCTGCGCCAAATCGCGTCGCCGGTAAGAATGTCGACAGCTTCGACGCGAGTGTTTGAGCCTTTTTGATAGCTGAGAAGTAGGAGATCTGTTCCTGGAACGGGCGCGACATCTGTTTCATCGAGCGAACTGTCTTTGCGGCGCCACAACACGTCGCCTGTGGATGCATCGAGACCGTAGACGGACTTCTCAGTCCCTGCTATCAACACGCCCATGTCAGTAGGTTGATAAAAGCGGACGTCTTTGTCGAGCTTGGTTGACCAACTCGATTGTCCGATTACGGGAGAGGAGATTATGAGGAGAAGAAGGACTAAATCTAAATACTTCATGCGTTCAGCATAACATGTGGGCTGGAGCAACGGCTCAGAACCCGCGACAACCTAATAGACGCAGCTCGGAAGGGGGACGAGCGGTCATTACGGTCAACTCAATCGAAGTGAGCAGTCGGGAAGGGGGCAAGCGCACGGTACACTCAACCAGCACCAATGACACCGAGCGCCCCCCGCCTCAGTTCGCCTTGATCGGTGTTGCGAAGAAACAGTAATGACAGAAGCGGGGGCGCGCTAGTTGGACGCCAAAGTATTGAGACTATTGACCGCTTGCCCCCTTCCTGACTGCACCGTCTGAGTGATTTGAACTGAATGCGCTTAAGTGTTGTTTGAATGGTCTCCACTAATTCTGACGTCACACGATAATCTGATATGCTTTGGCGGCCGCCGGGCTGTTGCCGATGACTTTCGCACGAACAATTCTTTCAGTCATCTCGTCCGTTTTAGTTCTGCTGGCGACAGCACTCGTTGTGTCAGCGCAGTCGGCCAATCCAAACTTTCCCACGCCCGTTTTTGACAAGAACTTACTCGGACACATCGCGGCACGTGATGTTGGTGATGCGCGATTAACGAATCATTACTACGCGTTTCGCGGCACGCCAGGTGATTTAGTAATCACCGTTCAAAACAGGAATCTGAACGGTGATATTGACGTGTTCACGCTTGGTACTCTGCGGCCTTTATTAAAGCTCACGCTCTACGCTGAAAACACCGCACCAATTACGAAGAGTATCTACTTACGAAAGACGGAAGATCTGCTACTCAGAGTGCAGGCTAGATCACCGAATGATGAAGAGGGAACGTATCAGTTGTCCTTTGCAGGTTCGTTCCTGGCGATCGAAGGTGGTCCAAATGCAGCTGAGGCAGCTGAGCCAACGGGAGCTACGCCGACTAGTGGAGGCGGTCGCCGTGCATCTTCTGTTGGCGCCCGGATCAACGAGCCGCCACCGCCGCTCAGTGATGTTGCCGTTGTTCCAGCAATGCCGGAACCGACTCCAGCACCAACTCCAGTTGAGTCGCCGAAACCTATCGTAACGGCGGAGCAACCGACTGAGACGGCGCCCGCCCGACCAGCACCTCGCACAGCGCGCAATCGTCGACCAACAACGCCCCCGACAACGACACCGCGCCGTTCCACGACAACGCCGAAGCCGAAAGAGACTCCGGTTGAAACAGCGAAGACGGAAGAGCCGACCGCCGCAGAACCAGCAGCAACGGAACCAGCACCGAAGCCGAAACCGCCTGCACGTAGTACGTCTCGGAGATCAACAACTGCGACAACTCGTCCGACGACGCCGAAGGTTGAACCAAAGACCGAGCCAAAACCCGAAGCTGCCGAGGCTGGCCCACGATTGATCATCGAGACCAACGACGGCACGTTAATCAATCAATCGATGAGCAGAGTAAAACGCGTGACGATAGAAAACGGCGCGGTTGTGGTGATTGCGAAAGACGGGAAGATCGATCGTATTCTGCTGGCGAATGTGGTGAAGATGTCGATCGAACCGCAATAGTTAGTGAATAGTGAATAGTGAATAGTGACGATCGAACCGCAGTAGTTAGTGAATAGTAAATAGTGAATAGTGAATAGTGAATAGGACTCTATTTCGATTCACGATTCACGATTTACTATTCACGATTCACTATTTACCACTCTTCAATTCTCCGAGCAATGATTTGAATCTTGGCAGGTCCTGACTATTGGGATCGACTTTTTCGAGTTGCGCGATCGCCGTCTCTGCTTCTTTGGCATCGCGTTTCTGCAGCATCGTTTCAGCCATACCAGCGAGAACCGCTACGTCGTCTGACTTCATCTTCATTGCCGCCCGATACCACTTCTCAGCCGTGTCGTAATGGCCCGCATCGAGGTTAACCATCCCGAGTGTCACCACCGTTTGATAATCAGTGGGCTTTAACTGATTAGCCTTCAGCAGATACTCAATTGACTGATCGTAGCGTTGAATTTGGTAGTAGAGTTCCGCCGCCTTCAGTTGAGCGTCGAAGTTCTTCGGTTCATTGCGCGCCTTCTCGATCGAAGCGGTTACTTCAGCCTGCATACCGGCCGGATTTGCGGCAGCGTTTGGCCCGACAGGCGGGTGATCACTTGGCAGGTTCTGACTCGCGGTCGCCACCGGTGCGCCTGGCCCATATTTTTGATTCATCGTGCTCGCAAATATGAAGCCGACGATGAATCCAAACAAGATACCGATTATCGAGAAGAGAAGATTTTCTCTAGTCATCTATTTTGCTGTCGCGCTTTGTGGATTGACATCAACCATTATTGACTTGATGTAGTCACGGAGTTCAGGACTGTTTGGGTGACCGTGCATTGTTACTGCATGGTATGTGGCGGCTTGGAGCACCTCTTCTTCTGTTCCTTCGATGCTCAACGTACACCCTTTGTCACTAGGATACATTCTGCAATCAACGATCTTCCGTTGCGCCATAACACAGTCTCCTTTCGACTAGTTCGTCTTCGCTAACGACTTCGCCTCGTCAATCCGTTGCTGAATCGACTGCGCTACCTCCGACCCCGGAGGCACCTTCTTGAGTACCCGCGACCAATAGTCTACCGCTTTCTTATAGTCTTTGCGCTGGAACGCGTCATTGCCCGCAAGCTGAAGTGCCTTGAGATTCTCCGGATCGATCTTCAGCGCTTTGTTTACGAATTCCATGGGCTGGCCTTCAAGGTTGCGGCCGTTGGCCATCGCGGAAGCAAAGGCATACTCCGCCCAAAGATCAGCATTGTTCGGCTGCAATTCAGTAGCGCGTGCGTACGCGCCGGCGGCTTCGCCAAATCGCTCCATGGTGCTGTATGAATGCGCCAACATCACCCAGCCTTCCGCATCCGATGGGTTCGCTTTTAACCGGTCGACCAATTTTGAGACGTTCGCTTCGATCTGCTGTGGCGACCGGCTTGACTCTGACATTTCGCTGCTCGCGGTAGGAGCCGTGGCAGCTGGCGAAAGCGCTTTCATCTCGCCAACTTTCAAGTAGAACAATACAGCCGCTAACGGCAAGCCGATCGCCAGCGCATAAACAACGTTTCGTTTCCGGAAGTCTGCCGCGGTCTTTGCATCTGACTCGCTTAGCTTCACATCTTCCAGTAACCGGCGTTCGATCTCGTCGCGATCCTGTTGATATTGTTCTTTAGCGACGATGCCATTCTGTAGATCCGTTTCGAGTTCCGTAAGTTGATCGCGATAGATAGCGATATTCGCTTCGCGTCTTTCTTTTTTGCTTTCTGCCGGGGTTACTTCAGGACGTTGCACTAGCGGCGGCAGGATGAACGCAAGCGCGATCAAAATCAGAAGTCCGCAAATAGCCCAGAACACAATCACGCTGTTTCCTTTCGCGAGCTTGCCCGCAGCAACTCTTCAGCACGGCGATGATCAGCAACGCTCAAGGGCTCTTCCTCGATCAAATCCCGGCGGCGTTTTACATACCGAAAGAGAATGGCGAGTCCCGTGAGCAGAAGAATGAATGGACCAAACCAGAGCAAATATGTCTTCGGTCTCACCGGCGGGCGGTAAAGAATGAAGTCCCCATAGCGCTGAGTGAGAAAGGCTACGATCTCCTGGTCACTCTTGCCGGCGCGAATTTGATCGCGAATCTCGTCACGCAAGTCCTCCGCGAGATCGGCACGCGAATCCGCCAGCGTTTCGTTTTGACAAACGAGACAACGAAGTTCTCGAGATAGTTTAGTAAGCCGCTCTTCGACTGCCGGATCGGGTGGATTATTGCTGGTTGGCCGTCTAAGTTGTGCGACCGCGAACGCGGGGATAAAAGTCAGTAGGACTAACGACAGGAGAATTCGTGATAGCAGTTTCATTTCGCAGTTCCCTGACGGTTTAGTTCCTGCACCAAGGGGAGAATATTCTTCGTCCAAACGTCAGGAGTTACGGCGCCAATTTGTTTGAAGCGTATGACACCCTGCTGATCGATCAAATATGTTTCAGGCGCTCCATAGACGCCGTAATCAATTCCAACCCTCCCGTCGAGATCCGAAACGCTTAACACATAAGGATCTCCTAACTCTTGTAACCAGCCAAGTGCGTCTTCCGGTCGGTCTTTATAATTGAGTCCGTAGATAGGAACGGCGCCAGTGCGTGCGTACTCGATCAGCAATGGATGCTCATCGCGGCAAGATATGCACCATGAGGCCCAGACGTTCAGCAGCCAAACTCGACCACGCATTTCTTCGGCAGTAAACGACTTGGAAGGATCCTTCAGTTGCGCCAACTTGAAAGACGGAGCAGCCTTGTTGATGAGCGGCGAAGGGACCTCGTGCGGATCTCGACCTAAACCGATGGCCAGAAAGGCGACGAGCACTCCGAAGAGAATCAGTGGAATCAGATAACGCATGATGAAACTTACAGCTGCTCTTCGACGCTCACACGTGCTGTGATAGGAGCCGTAGCAATCTCCGGTTTCTTTTTCGCCTGTTCAGCGGCTTTCCGTGTTGCTAGCGCGTAGCGTCGATCACTCACTGCCAGGCCACCGCCGATTGCCATCAACAGCGCGCCGCCCCAAATCCAACCGACGAATGGTTTGTAGTAGACGCGAACACTCCAGGCACCATTATTGACCGGTTCTCCGAGGGAAATGTAAAGATCACGCGTAATTCCGCTGTCGATCGCCGTTTCCGTCATTACGTTCCCGGTCGCGGTGTAATTCCTCTTCTCCGGGTACATGCGCTCAACTTCGGCGCCGTTCCTACTCACTATCATTTCGGCTCGACCGGCGACATAGTTCGGACCTGTTACTTGAGTAACACCATTGAACTTAAACTCATAACCGCCCGCCGTTGTTGTGTCGCCAACGGCCATGCGGACATCCTGTTCGGTTTGATAGCCAGTCACCATCGTGACGCCGACGATGAACACTGCAACACCAAAGTGTGCGAGCTGCATTCCGTAATAACTGCGGCTCTGCATCCGCAGCTTTTGCCATATCGTGAGCTGCCCGGAAGTGACGCGAACACGTTCCCACAAGTTAAGGAGTACGGTGGTAGTTATCCAGAACGCCAAAAGTAATCCGAGACTCGGCAGTGGTTTCCATTTACCGAGGGCGAAGGGAAGTAACAGTGCTGTGACAGCGCTGATGACGAACGCCCACCGCAATCGGATCGCGATCTCAGGTAAGCTCGCTTTCTTCCAACGTGCAATCGGACCGATACCCATCAGAAACATGGCGGGGGCCATTAACGGCACAAACACGAGGTTGAAATATGGTGGTCCGACAGAGAGTTTGCCCATACCCAGCGCGTCCACAATCAATGGATAGAGCGTACCGAGCAGAACTGAACCCGCGGCGACAGTCAGCAACACGTTGTTCGACAGCAAAAGTGATTCACGCGAGATCACGTCAAATTTCCCGCCGAGCCCAACTTGTTTCGCGCGCCACGCGTACAAAAACAACGAGCCACCGATCACCACTGCCAGGAAAGCTAAGATGAAAATGCCTCGCTTGGGATCGGTCGCAAATGCGTGAACGGAGGTTAAGACGCCTGACCGGACTAGAAATGTTCCCAATAGACTCAAGGAGAAGGCGGCGATTGCGAGCAGCACGGTCCAACTCTTGAACCCGCCACGCTTTTCAGTGACCGCCAATGAATGGATCAGCGCGGTTCCGACCAGCCAGGGCATGAACGAAGCGTTCTCGACCGGATCCCAAAACCACCAGCCACCCCAGCCGAGCTCGTAGTAAGCCCACCAACTCCCCAACGCGATTCCACACGTTAGGAACATCCATGCGACGGTGGTCCAGGGACGCGACCAGCGTGCCCACGTCGCGTCGAGTTTTCCTCCGATCAAGGCAGCGATTGCAAAGGCGAAAGCTACTGAAAACCCAACATAACCCATGTAGAGCATTGGCGGATGTGCAACCATCGCTGGATCTTGGAGCAGAGGATTCAAGTCGCGTCCGTCAACGGGTGCCGGTAACAACCTCGAGAATGGGTTTGAGGTTGTCAGCATGAAGAGAAGAAATCCGACGCTAATGATCCCCATCACACTAATTACGCGGGCGATCATCTCATTTGGCAGACGCTGGCTGAAAAGAGTGACGGCCACGGTCCAAAGGGAAAGCATCAGTGTCCATAGCAACAGCGATCCTTCATGAGATCCCCACGTTGCTGCGAGCCTGTAATGGAGTGGCAGTTGTGAGTTGGAGTTGGTGGCGACGTTCAGAACGGAGAAGTCGTTAGTGATGAATGAGTAGCCAAGACAACAGAAGGCAATCGCCACAAATATGAATTGTGCCTGGCCGGCTGGCACAGCTAAGGCCATCCACTGCTGATTACCGCGCGATGCGCCGATTAAGGGCAGCGTCGCTTGGGTGACAGCAAGAAGGAGCGCAATGATTAACGCAAACTGACCAATTTCCGGGATCATATTTGCATTAATTATCGATCACAGTTTGCGCCGCTTTTTGAGCGTGCTTTGCTTTGTCGATGGCCTGACCCGCTTCCGGAGGCATGTAGTTCTCGTCGTGCTTGGCTAAAACCGATTCCGCATAAAAGACGCCGTCGGTGCCCACTCGTCCCTGAGCCACACAGCCGCGGCCTTCCTTAAACAGATCGGGAAGAATACCTTTGTAAACGACGGGGATACTGGCCGCAGTATCAGTAACAGTAAAGCGGACAGTCAAGCCATCTTGATCACGCTTCAACGTGCCTGTCTCAACCAAGCCTCCGATACGGAACGTACGATTGACAGGTGCTTCGCGAGCGGCGACTTGAGTTGGACTAAAGAAGAAAACGAGATTGCTGCGAAATGCGCTTGCGACAAGATAAGCAGCAATGCTCAAGGCGGCTAAGCCAGCGATGATAAAACCAATTCTTTTATGACGGCGTTTCATGATGGTACCTAAAAAAGTTGCTGCAGATGAGATTACCGGGCTTGCGCGACATACGATGATTCAGCTTTTCTGACCTTTTCTTGCTTATCCTCTTTTACTTGATGCGAACAAGCTCGTTTGCGTTTGACCAGGCTGAAAACTTCCAGACCGATGACCACAGCGGTGCAGAAGTATGAACCCCACACGTAGAATCCGTAACCACCCATTGACCAGTCCATTACGTTGCCTCCGCGAATCTGGCCGCGTTTTGTTCTCTCTCAACTATCGTGCAGCGCAGCCGAATCAGTACTACCGCAACTGAATACAACCAGCACGCAGCCAGCATTATCAACATCGCCGCCAACATTTTCGGTACGATCGTTGGTTTGTTGAGAATACGAATCGTGGCTCCCTGGTGAAGTGTGTTCCACCATTGAACTGAGAAGTAAATGATCGGCACATTAATAACGCCGACCAAAGCTAACACTGCTCCCGCTCTATCTGCACGACGCGTGTCGTCTATTGATGCCTGCAGCGAAATGAAGCCGATGTACAAGAAAAGCAGAATCAGCGTCGAAGTCATCCGCGCATCCCACACCCAGTATGTGCCCCATGTCGGTTTACCCCAAAGGGCACCGGTCACTAACGAGATAAAGGTAAAGAGAGCACCAGTGGTCGCAATTGAAGAGGCCATCATCGACGACAAACGAGCATTAAAAGCCCAACCGATGCCGGCGTAGATCGCCATCAATACATACAGCAACATTCCCATCCACGCTGCAGGCACGTGAATGAACATTATGCGATAGGCGTCGCCTTGCTGAGCATCGATTGGTGCTACGAAGAAGCCTACGTACAGGCCGACGATGAAAAGAAGTGCCGCAGGTATTGCAAACCACGGAATCATCTTGCCTGCCAGTGGGTAGAAGGCTGTGGGCGATGCGTATTTATAGAGGTTCATGATTCTAAAACCTGAATTGTGCTTCCGATGCGTTGAGTTGTCGAATCATTGGACATTTATTATTTGACATTTGAGAAGTGTCATTTGGTTGCTGCCTGGACAATGTCACGCGGTGCCGCAAGCAAACCGGGTTTCCCAACGCCAGCACGACCCTCAAAGGTAAGACGCAACTGGCGGGTCTCAAATCTCAAATCTCAAAATCTCAAATATCAAATCTCAAGTATCAGATGGCCAATGATTCCTAGCCTACTAAGAGCCGAAACCCGGCTATTCCAGCGATATTCGAAGCCCTGCGGCCGCGGCCCAAGGTGCAAATGTCAATGA
>Ga0207662_10001275_pt1 | contig 12123 bp, 8 predicted proteins | sample KBSS33LmetaG_FD_184338 | JGI IMG/M metagenome (GOLD analysis project Ga0207662, IMG submission 184338) | Switchgrass rhizosphere microbial communities from Kellogg Biological Station, Michigan, USA - KBS S3-3L metaG (SPAdes) (version 2) | ecosystem: Host-associated > Plants > Roots > Rhizosphere... | reverse complement strand
TGTGTATCGCGGGCTCTTCGGCCCCACCGAAGTCGAAGAGAACCTGCCGCAGCGGCTCTTCTTCACGTTCGCGACCTACGGCGCCGCCGACGACAACACCGCGCTCGGCGGCACCGACATCGCCGACGAGGCGCTGCAGGCGCAGCGGTTCTACCAGGGTGCGCAGGCGCGGTTCTCGATGCGTCGGCAGCGATCGCGGTCGCTGATGAACGTCGAAGGCTCGACCTCGCTGCGCTACTACCATGGACTGCACGACGTCACGACCGGCCAGTACGGCGGCTCGATGGACTCGCAGTTCATCACCTCGCCGCGGGTCAAGTTCAACGTCTCGGCGGCGGGGTCGTACAACCCGTCGTACCAGGTCCAGCCAGGCCTCTCTTCGGCGGCGGGCCCGTTGCCGCCGGCCGACCAGGATTTTTCGGTCTCGCGCCAGCGCACGCTGAACTACGGCGGCGTCGGCATGATGACCATCGCGCCGACCATCCACAGCGAGTTCGTGGTCACCGGCGGCGCCCGCTACACCCAGTTCATCGACGCGGACGACTTCCTCAGCCACTCGGCCGGCGCCCGCTTCACGCACCGCATGTCGCGCGATTTCGCGCTGGTGCTGGGGTATTCGACCGGGGTGCAGGGACGGTCGGGGCTGCCCGGCACCCGCACGCAGAACATCGACGCCGGCGTCAACTACGGGCGCGGCCTCTGGCTCTCGCCGCGGACGTCGATCGGGTTCTCGACCGGATCGGCGATCGTGTCGGCGCTCGACGGCCGGCATTTCGAGCTGACCGGGTCCGCCTTCGTCAAGCAGCAGATCTCGGCGCGCTGGACCGCGCAGGCGAGCGTCACGCGCGGCCTGCAGGCGGTCGACACCGCGCCGCGTCCGTTCGTCGGCGAGATCGTCACCGGCACCTTCGGCGGCTATTTCTCGCGTCGCGTCGCGATGCGCGTGTCGCCGTCGCTCAGCCGCGGCGTCGACGTCGCGACCGAGAACGGCAGCTATCGCAGTTATGCGAATACCTCGCGCGTCGAGTGGGCGGTCAGCCGCTTCTGGGCACTCTACGCCGAGCACTATTACTTCCACTATCGATCGACGGGGCTGGACCTGCCTGGAACGGCGCCCGCGCTCGATCGCCAGGGACTCCGGACGGGGCTCACGCTGTGGGCGCCGCTGGTGCGGTGAAGGAGAGAAGAGACGATGCTCCCGGGACGGCAATACACCCCTGAGGAACTGCTGCGGCTGCTGTGGTTCCGCCGCTGGATCGTGATCGTGCTGGCGATCTTCGCGACGCTCGGCGCGGTCGCGCTGTCGATGCAGATCAAGAACGTCTATCGATCCGAGACGCTCATCCTGGTCATTCCGCAGCGCGTCCCCGAGAGCTACGTCAAGACGACGATGACGGTCCGGATCGAGGATCGGCTGCGGTCGATCCAGGAAGAGATCCTCAGCCGCACGCGCCTCGAGACGGTGATCAACGACTTCAATCTCTACCCTGAGCTCCGCGGCCAGAAGCCGATGGAGGAAGTGGTGGGGATCATGAAGGCCAACATCGACGTCGACACCGTGCGCGACGACGCCTTCAAGGTCGCCTTCAAGTCGGGCTCGCCGCGGACCGCGATGATCGTCGCCGACCGCCTGGCCGGGATGTTCATCGAGGAGAACGCCGACGCCCGCAACCGGTTCGCCACCGACACCGACAAGTTCCTCGAGTCGCAGCTCGAAGACGCGCGCCGCCGGCTCGAGGAGCACGAGAACAAGCTGAAGCTGTTCCGCGAGCGCTACTCGGGCGAGCTGCCGCAGCAGCTCGAAAGCAACCTGACGATGATCCGCTCGGCGCAGCAGCAGGTCCAGTCGCTCAACGAGTCGATCGATCGCGACCGCGATCGCCGCCTCGTGCTCGAGAAGCAGATCGCCGACGCCCTCAACGGCGCCGTCGACATGCCGGCGCTCGAGGCCAAGACCGAGACCACGCTCGATCTGCTCGACAAGGCAAAGGCGGAGCTGCGCACCCTCGAGCTGTCGAAGAAGCCGGAGCATCCCGACGTCATCGCCAAGCGCAAGCAGGTGGCGAATCTCGAGAAGCAGGTGCAGGACGAGGCGGAAATCGGGCTCGGCAAGCCGGCCACGCCAAGGCCGGCCTCTCCCGACGCCGTGCGCCAGGCGCGCGCCCGCCAGTACCAGCAGGAGATGGACAAGCTCGACAAGCAGATCGCGCAGAAGCAGACCGAGGGCGATCGTCTCAGGGGCGTCGTCGCCGACTTACAGCGGCGTGTCGACTCGGTGCCGGGGCACGAGTCCGAGCTCACCTCGCTGACGCGCGACTACGAGACGCTGCAGAAGGTCTACAGCAACCTGCTCGCCAAGAAGGAAGACTCGAAGATCTCGGCCAACCTCGAGCGGCAGCAGGTCGGCGAGCAGTTCAAGGTGCTCGATCCGGCGCGGCTGCCGGAGCGACCGTTCAGCCCGAACCGGGTTCGCATCACCCTGATCGGGTTCGGCGTCGGGCTGGCGCTCGGCCTCGCGCTGGCCGGGTTCCTCGAATACCGCGACACGTCGCTGCGCACCGAGGACGAGATCGTCAAGATGCTCGTGCTGCCGGTGGTCGCCGCGATTCCGGTCATGACCTCGATCGGCGAGCGCCGCCGCCACCGGCGCAATCTGTTCCTCACCGCCATTGCCTCGTTGATGCTGGTGGCCGGCGCGCTGGTCGGCATGCTGTGGCGCATGGGCCTGGTGCCGGGGCTGCGCTGACATGTACGAAGCCTACTTCGGCCTCGACGAGCGCCCGTTCGAGCTGACGCCGAACCCGCGCTTCCTGTACATGACGGCGCCGCACCGCGAGGCGCTGACGACGCTCGAGTACGGGCTGTCGGGACGTACGGGCATCGCCGTGCTGATCGGGGAAGCGGGCACCGGCAAGACCACGCTCGTGCACGCGGCGCTGCATTCCCAGAACACGCGGCAGAGCCTGGCTGTCTACTTGAACAACCCGTCGCTCACGCGCGACGAGTTCGTGGAGTTTCTCGCGGCCGGGTTCGGGCTGAGCGCGGACGCGGCACGGTCGAAGACCCGGTGCCTCTACGAGCTGACCGAGGTGCTGGCCAAGCGGCACCAGGCGCGGCACATGTCGGCGCTGGTCATCGACGAGGCGCAGTGCCTGCCCGACGTCCTGCTCGAAGAAATCCGGCTGCTCGCCAACATCGAGTCGGCCTCCGAGAAGCTGCTCTCGATCATCCTCGCGGGGCAGCCCGAGTTCGCCGATCGACTGAACCAGTCGTCGCTGCGGCAGTTGAAGCAGCGCGTGGGGCTGCGCTGCGCGCTGCGGCCGCTGCGCCACGACGAGACCACCGCCTATATCGCGGCCCGCATCGGCGTGGCCGGCGGCAAGACCGAACGGATCTTCACCAGGGAAGCGATCGACACCGTGCACGAGTGCGCCGGCGGCATCCCGCGCACCATCAGCGTCATCTGCGACAACGCGCTCGTCACGGCGTTTGCGCTCGATCGGCGCCCGGTCGACACCGACGTCGTCCTCGAGGTCTGCCGCGACTTCGATTTCATGCCTGAAGGGGCTTCGTATGACAAGACTGGCTGACGCGCTCGAGCGCGCCAATTCGCGAGCGGGAGGCCCGGCGCCGGCGCGCCCGGCCGGCCCGGCGGCTCACGCGCCGCTGGCGGCCGCACCCGCACCGGCGCCGGCGCTGGCGCTGGTGAACGCCGCGCCGGAAAACGATCCGCGGCTGACCGAAGGCCCGTCGCTGCTGGCGCTGCCGCGCCGCCCGAACGGGCCGGCGGGCTGGCGCACCGATCCGGAGCTGATCGGGAAACTGGTCGGCACCGACGACTTCTCGTCGGGGGCGCGCGAACAGTACCGCAAGCTGGCGGCGCTGCTGCATCACGGGCAGGTCGAGCGCGGGTTGAAGGTGGTGATGACGTCGAGCGCGCTGCCGGGCGAGGGCAAGAGCCTCACCGCGGTCAACACCGCCCTCACGCTCAGCGAGTCCTACCAGCGCAAGGTGCTGCTCATCGACGCCGACCTGCGCCGGCCGACGATCCAGCGGATCTTCGGGATCCCGCCGGTCGCCGGCCTCAACGAGATCCTGAAGTCGAACGAAGACACGCAGATGACGGTGACGCAGATCACCGAGCGGCTGTTCGTGCTGCCGGCCGGACGGCCGGACTCGGATCCGATCAGCGGCCTGACCTCGCAGCGGATGCAGCGCGTGCTGGCGCACGCGGCGCAGCTGTTCGACTGGGTGCTGGTGGATACGCCGCCGCTGGGGCTGCTGCCGGACGCGGGGCTGCTCACCAGCTTCGTGGGCGGCGTGCTGCTCGTCGTCCGCTGCGGCAAGGCGCCGTATTCGCTGGTGCGCCGCACGGTGGACGCGGTGACGCGCGAACGCATCCTCGGGGTGATCATGAACGCGGTCGACCTGGCGCACGATCGGAACGCCGGCGGCTACTACGAGTATTACGGCTACGGCTACGGCGGCACGCCGGACAAGAAGTAGGCGCCATGGCCAAGGGACTCATCCAGGCCGCGCACTGGCGGCTCTCCACGCTGATCGTGTCCGAGACCGCGCTGATTGCCGCCGCGATTTAGCTGACGGCGTACGCGCGCCTCGCGCCCGAGCACTGGATCTTCACCGCGGCTGACATCGTGCCGAAGGCGCTGCTGGCGACCTGCGTCTGCCAGCTGTGCCTGTATTACAGCGACCTCTACGACGACCCTCGAGCGGGAGGGGACAACTCGGCGTTGCTCATCCGCACGCTGCAGGCGCTCGGCATGACGCTGCTGGTGCTGGCCTTCCTCTACGGCATGTTTCCGGCGCTCACGATCGGGCGCGGGGTCATCGGTCCCGGGGTCACCTTCGCCGCGGCCGCGCTGATCGCGTGGCGCATCGCGTTCGGCTGGGTGACGAGGCAGGTCGGCCCCCGCGAGCGCCTGCTCATTGTCGGCATGAGCCCCTCCGCGCTGGCGCTGGCGCGCGAGCTGCGGCAGCGGGAAGAGCTGGGCATCGAGATCGTCGGCTACGTGGACGTCACGCCGCAGTCGTCGCCGTCCGGGCTGCTGCCGCTGCTCGGCACGATCGAAGACGTGCCGGCGATCGTCCGCGCCCGCCAGGTCGATCGCGTCGTGGTCAGTCTCGCCGACGCGCGCGGCAAGCTGCCGATGGACAAGCTGCTCGAGATGAAGCTCGGGGGGATGCGCTTCGATCACTTCGCGTCGGTCTACGAAGAGCACACCGGCAAGATCGCGGTCGAGAACCTGCGCCCGAGCTGGCTGATCTTCTCCGCCGGCTTTGCCAAGTCGCGCGTGTTCACGGCGGTCAAGCGGGCGATGGACGTGGTGCTGTCGGGCATCGGCCTGATCGTCGCCGGCCCGATCATTCTCGCGCTCGCCGCGGCGGTACGGCTGACGTCGCCGGGGCCGGCGTTCTATTCGCAGCGCCGCGTCGGGCGCCAGGGGCGGGTGTTCGAGGTCCACAAGCTGCGGTCGATGTGCGCCAACGCCGAGAAGGACACCGGCCCGGTGTGGGCCGGCGGCGCCAACGACATGCGCGTGACGACGCTCGGGCGGATCATGCGCCGCACGCGGCTCGACGAGCTGCCGCAGCTGTGGAACATCTTCATCGGCGAGATGAGCCTGGTCGGGCCGCGGCCGGAGCGGCCGGAGTTCGTGCAGTCGCTGAGCAAGGAAATCCCGTTCTACGGGCAGCGCCACATCGTCAAGCCGGGGCTCACCGGGTGGGCGCAGGTGCGCTACACCTACGGCGCCAGCCTCGAGGACGCGATGGAGAAGCTGCAGTACGACCTGTTCTACATCAAGCACATGTCGGTGAAGCTCGATCTCTTCATCATCATCGAGACGGTGAAGACCGTGCTCCTGAGGCGAGGCCAGTAACATGCACATGGCCCGCAAGGACGACCGAGTCGTCAACGCGATGACCATCGACGTGGAGGACTACTTCCACGTCAGCGTCTTCGACGGACTGGTGCCGCGCCACGCGTGGGGCTCGATGGAAAGCCGGGTGTGCGCCAACACCGAGCGCCTGCTCGAGCTGTTCGACGAGACCGGCGTCACCGCGACGTTCTTCATCCTGGGCTGGGTCGCCGAGCGCTTTCCCCGGCTGGTCCGCCAGATCGCGGCGGCCGGCCACGAGATCGCCTCGCACGGCTACGAGCACCGCCTGGTCTACGACATGACGCCGGCGGCGTTCCGCGACGACGTCCGCCGCTCGAAGGCGCTGCTGGAGTCGGCCGCGTCGTGCGAGGTCTACGGCTACCGCGCGCCCAGCTACTCGGTGACGCCGCGCTCGCTGTGGGCGCTCGACGTGCTGATGGACGAAGGCTTCGTCTACGACTCGAGCATCTTTCCGATCCACCACGATCGCTACGGCATCCCGGTGTCGCCGAGGCATCCCTACGTGTTGTCGCGGCCGCCGGCGTCGATCGTCGAAGCGCCGGGATCGACGGTGAAGTGGGGCCCCTTCAACCTTCCCGTCGGCGGTGGCGGCTATTTCCGCATCCTGCCGTACGGATGGACGCGGTGGGGCATCCGCCGGCTCAACGAGTTCGAGAAGCTGCCGGCGATCTTCTACCTGCACCCATGGGAGATCGACCCGGATCAGCCGCGCCTGAGCGCCGGCCGCCTGAGCCGGTTCCGCCATTACCGCAACCTGGAGAAGACCGAGGACCGTCTGCGCGCGCTGCTGCGCGAGTTCCGCTTCTCCACGATGATGTCGCTGCTGCACGGGCAGATCCGCGAGATGCGCGCCGAGGTCGGCGCCGCCTCGCTCCCCTACGTCTGGTGACCGCCGGAATCATGCGAATTACGACTGAGATCTCCGCCGTGCAGTGGGACGCGTTCGTCGACGCGCATCCCGAGGCGACCGCCTATCACGCGTGGCGCTGGAAGCACGTCTTCGAGCGCGCCTTCGGCCACGAGACGATCTACCTCGCCGCGCTCGACGGCGACGAGGTGAGGGGCGTCCTGCCGCTGGCGCTCTTCCGCAGCCGCCTGTTCGGCCGGTTCGCGGTGTCGGTGCCGTTCCTCAATTACGGCGGGCTGCTCGCGAGCGGCCCCGCGGCCGCAGACGCGCTGGTCGAGCGCGCGAAAGCCATCGCGAGTGAACAGCGGCTGTCGCACGTCGAGCTGCGCCACCTGTCGCGCCAGCGTCCGGATCTGCACGCCCGCGAGCACAAGGTGCGGATGCTCCTGACCCTGCCCGCGACCACGAAGGTGGCGTGGGAGACGCTGGATCGCAAGGTCCGCAACCAGGTCAGGAAAGCGGAGAAGGCCGGGCTGACCGCGCGTGACGGCGGCGCGGAACTGCTCGACGCGTTCTACGAGGTCTTCAGCCGCAACATGCGCGACCTCGGCACGCCCGTGTATTCGCCCGGGTTCTTCCGCGAGGTGCTGGCCGCGTTTCCCGAGACGGCGCGCGTGTTCCTGGTCGAGCACGGGACGCGCGCGGTCGCCGCCGGCATCACGATCCGGCACCGCGACGGCCTCGAAGTGCCGTGGGCCTCGTCGCTGCGCGAGTACCGCGCCGACTGCCCGAACAACCTGCTCTACTGGCAGATCATCCAGCACGCGATCGGCGCCGGGCTGCGCGTGCTCGACTTCGGCCGCTCGACGCCCAACGAGGGCACGTTCCATTTCAAGAAACAGTGGGGCGCGGAGCCGTCGCCGCTGTACTGGGAGTACATCCTGCTCGGCGGCGAGGCGCCGAAGGACCTCAGCCCGAAGAACCCGAAGTTCGGCGCCGCGATTGCCGTGTGGAAGCGCCTCCCGGTGTCGCTGACCACGGCGCTGGGGCCGCATATCGTCCGTTCGATCCCATGACCCGGCGCGGCGTGGCGGCTCGCGAGGTGGCGTTCACCGGCGCGGCGGCCGCGTTCGTCGCGTTCGCTGTCTGGGGCAGCCTGTTTCCGTTCGAGTTCCACGTCGTGTCGGCGGCCGAGGCCATGCGGGTGTTCTGGCTGCCCTGGCTGCGCGGCCCGGCGACGTGGTCGATCAGCGATCTCGTGTCGAACGTGCTGCTGTTCATTCCGATCGGCGTCTTCCTGACCGCCGCGGCCGATTGCCGCGTCTCGTGGCTTCCGCCTTCAGGCGGAAGAACCCGCGGGGCTGTGGTCCTGGGGCTCGTGGTGACGGCCGCGTTTCTGCTCAGCGCCGCCGTGGAGTTCGCGCAGGCGTTCGTGCCGTACCGCACGCCATCGGCGGTCGACGTCATGGCGGAAACGCTCGGAGCGGCGCTCGGCGCCGCGGCGTGGCGGCTTCGCGGGCCGCGCGTCGATCGCGCGGCGACCGCCGCCGTCGACGCCGTGACGCGTGCGTCGCTGCCGTGCCGGCTGCTGCTGGCCTACTGCGCCGTCTTTGCCGTCGCCTGGCTGCTGCCGCTCGACTTCACGCTGCGGCCGGGGGAGATTGCCGACAAGTACCAGCACAAGCGGCTGCTGCTGCCGTTCGTGCCCTCGCCCGACGCGGCATCGCGCCTCGAGCTTGGCCTGGCGTTCGCCGCCGGCCTGCCGCTCGGCGCCGCGTCGGTGACCTGCGGCAGCGCGCCCGGCCGCCGGCGCGCCGTGCTGTCCGGACTGAGGCTGGCCATTCCCGCGCTCATCGCCCTTGAAGCGCTTCAAGTGACGGTCTTTTCGCGCACGACGGACACGACATCGCTGCTCGCGGTGATCGTGGCCACCGTCGCTGGCGCGTCGAGTGCGCGATGACACACACACATTCCACGACAACCGGCCCCGATCTCACCGTCAGGTTCGCGCGGATGCAGGGGCGCCTGACCGCGCGCGAGCCGATCACCCTGGGCGTGCCCTTTCCGCGCGGCGCGGTGCGGGACACGGCGCGGCTGACGCTCGCCGATCGCAACGGCGACGCCGTCCCGATGGACGCCATCGTGACCGAGCGCTGGCCGGACGGCAGCGTCCGCTGGGCGCTGGTCGATTTCGTCGCGTCGAGCGCCGGGCTGCACCACGCGCGGTATCGACTGTCCCTCGACGGCACGCCGCGCCCCGGACCGCACGCCGTCCGCGTCGAGACGGCCGGCGCGTCGCTGCAGGTGCACACCGGGCCGGCGCGCTTCACCGTGGCCTCGGGCGGACAGGCGATCTTCGAGGAAGTGCTCGCGACCCCTGGCGGGCTGCGCCAGCAGCTCGGCACGATCGTCATCACCGATGGCGAGGGGCGCGGCTGGCCGATGCAGATCGCCCGCGCCAGCTGCGAGCACCGGGGACGTCTGCGGACGACCGTGAAGCTCGAAGGGACGGCCGGGCCGGCCCGCGATCCGCTCGTCGAGCTGACGGTGCGGGTGCAGTTCTTCGCCGGGACGTCGGCCGTCCGCGTCGCCGTGACCATGGCCAACACGCGCCGCGCGCGCCATCCCGGCGGCATCTGGGAGCTCGGCGACCCGGGGTCGGTCCACCTGCGCGACGCGAGCGTCAGCTTCGCCCTGCGCGCCTCGAAGCTGGCCGCGCAGTGCTCGATCGAGCCGGCGCACGAGATGGAGCCGTTCGAGCGCTGGCTGCAGATTCGCCAGCACTCGAGCCGCGCCTACACGATCGCCTCGCACGGATCGATGCGCGAGGGGCGCCGCGCCACGCCGGCCGTCCTGGTGGACGATCTCGCCGGGCGCCTCGGCCTCGCCGTCGAGTACTTCTGGCAGAACTGCCCGCGCGAGATCGACGTCCAGCCGCGGGCCTGCACCTTCCGCATGTTCCCGCGGCAGCCCGGCGAGACCTACGAGCTGCAGGGCGGCGAGCGCAAGACGCACCGGTTCACGCTCATTCTTGGCGACGATCCCGCCGCGCGCGATGCCGTCTACTGGGGACGTGAAGCCTCCGTCGCGGCGGCCGAGCCCGCGTGGTATTGCGCGGCGTCGGCCGTCGCGCACCTTTCGGCGTCGACCGAGAGCGGCGACGCGCGCTACGAGCGCCTGGTGGCGTCGGCGATCGAAGGGGAGCACTCGTTCGAGCGCAAGCGGCTGGTCATCGACGAGTTCGGCTGGCGCGACTTCGGCGACATCTACGCCGACCACGAGAACGCGTTCAGCGGCGCCGGGCAGCCGATCGTGTCGCACTACAACAATCAGTACGACGCCGTCGGCGGCTTTGCCGCGCAGTTCATGCGGTCGGGCGACCTGCGCTGGTGGCGCGCGATGAACGAGCTGGCGTGGCACGTCACCGACATCGACGTCTACCACACCGATCGCGACAAGCCGGCCTACAACCACGGGTTGTTCTGGCACACGTTCCATTACGTCCCCGCCGGCCGCTGCACGCACCGCTCGTATCCCGCGCACCCGAAGGTGAGCGGCGGCGGCCCGGCGAACGAGCACAACTACGCCGCCGGCCTTCGCCTGCACTGGCTGCTGACCGGCGACGCCGCGTCGCGCGCGACGGCGATCGGCCTCGCCGAATGGGTCATCGCGATGGACGACGGCAGGAAGACCGTGCTGCGCTGGCTCGATCCGTCGCCAACCGGCCTGGCCAGCGCCACCAACACGACGGACTATCACGGCCCCGGCCGCGGCGCCGGCCACTCGGTCATGGCGCTGGTCGACGGGCACCGCCTGACCGGTGACGCGCGCTTCCTGCTGAAGGCGGAGGAGCTGATCCGGCGGTGCGTCCATCCGCAGGACGACATCGCCGCGCACGAGCTGCTCGACGCCGAGCGGCGCTGGTCCTACGTCGTGTTCCTGCAGGCGGTCGGCCGTTACCTGGAGCACAAGATCGAGCGCGGCGAGCTCGACGAGGCCTATGCCTACGCGCGAGCGTCGCTGCTGCACTACGCCCGCTGGATGGCGGCCCACGAATATCCGTATCTCGACAAGCCCGAGATTCTCGAGTACCCGACCGAGACCTGGGCGGCGCAGGACATCAGGAAGTCCGACGTCTTCGCCTATGCCGCGCAGCACGCGCGCGGCGACGAGCGCGCGCAGTTCCTCGAGCGCGCCGCCTTCTTCTTCGACGCGTCGGTCGCGACGCTCGAGCGGCTCGAGACGCGCACGCTGGCGCGGCCGGTGGTGCTGCTGCTCTCGAATGGCTGGCTGCACCTGTCGCGCCACGCCGCCGTGGAAGCGCCGGACGCGGCGATCGGCGGCGGCTTCGGCCGCGCGGTGCGGTTCGTGCCGCAGAAAGAGGCCGCCAAGCGGCGCCTCCTCAGCGGCGCGGCCGGCCTCGCCGCGATCCTGCTCGTGCTGCTCGGCTGGGTGGCGCTGGCCTCACTGTAGAAAGACGACGCGGCTGCCGTTTGCCGCGACCCTTCACCGTCGCGACGGACGGGCGGTTGAGCGTGCCCCTTTTCGCGCGGAGGCGGAGAGTTGGAGAGGCGCAGAGGAGACGGCCACGGACAGACACAGATAACCACGGATTGTGAATAGCGCCGACGCGAGAACTCCCCGCGGCCTCACGCGCGGCGAAGACAGCTAGACAACTGACGGCCGTTCAACGCTGTTCGTGGTGCCGCGCTTCGCGCGGCAGGAGGAGTCACGATCCGGGAGATACGAGCCGCACTTGATCTCCAGCGGTTCGTATCTCCCGGATCGCGACTCCTCCCGGCGCCGGCCGGAGGCCGGCGGCGCCACGAACAGCGCAAGCGGCCCTCTATCTCTGCGTCCTCCGTCACCTCTGCGGATCAGCGAAGGGAGCTCTGCCTGATCGTCTTCGCCGCGCTCTCCGCGCGCGAGCGGCGGCAGCGGGCGCAGCTGGCGAACTACGGGACTAGCGCAGCACGGTCCAGATGAACGTCGCGTTGAACAGGTTGTTGCCTTCCATCAGCGTGATCGTCACGCAGTAAGGCCCGCCCCGCGCGGCGCCGTTGTCGACGCGGCCGCGGATGCGGCCGAACTTGCGGGAGAACTTGAGCCCGGGCGGCAGGTTCTCGACACTGAAGACGCCGACCGGCGGGCGATCGATGCGGCCCTGGCGATCGCGCGTGTCGTTCCACAACAGCTCGACGTCGAGGTCGACCCGTTCTCCCTCGTAGTTGGTCTGCGGGTCCAGCGTGACGATGGAGTCAACCGGCGAGCTCGCGTCCGCGACGTGCAGCGCGAAACTGGTGGTCGCCGTCAGCCATCCGTCCGACACGACGACGACGATCAGCGAGTCGCCGG
>Ga0207662_10001268_pt1 | contig 12147 bp, 11 predicted proteins | sample KBSS33LmetaG_FD_184338 | JGI IMG/M metagenome (GOLD analysis project Ga0207662, IMG submission 184338) | Switchgrass rhizosphere microbial communities from Kellogg Biological Station, Michigan, USA - KBS S3-3L metaG (SPAdes) (version 2) | ecosystem: Host-associated > Plants > Roots >... | reverse complement strand
ATGGCGCTGGTTCCCGGCTGGCACTCGACGCTGTTCGCCCCGTTCTTCGTCGACGGCGCCATCTTCTCCGGCTTCGCGATGGTGCTCGTGCTGATGCTTCCCATGCGGTATTACTTCCGGCTGCACCCGTACATCACCGACAAGCACCTGGACGCCATGGCCAAGCTGATCCTCGTGACGAGCCTGGTGCTGACGTACTTCTACGTGTGCGAGGTGTTCACCGCGTGGTACAGCGGGGATCACTTCGAGCGGGCGAGCGTCTTCGCCAAGGCGACGAAGCAGTACGCGTGGGCCTACTGGGGCATGTACTTCTGCAATTGCCTGACCCCGCTCGTCTTCTTCTGGCGACGAGCCCGGCTGAACACCACCGTCCTCTACGTGGTGTCGATCTTCGTCCTCATCGGGATGTGGCTCGAGCGCTTCAACATCATCGTCCCCGGCCTGGGATACGACTTCTACCCCTACACCTGGGGACTCTACCTGCCGCGGCTGGTGGACAGCACCATCACGGTGGCGTCCTTCGCCTGGTTCTTCCTCCTGTTCCTGGGCTTCATCCGGGTGATGCCGTCCCTCTCGATCGTGGAGGTCAAGGAGGTCCTGCCTCATCCCCTCAAGCACGGCGCCCACGGAGGCCATCACTGACATGGCGACCGCCAGCGTCCTCGGGGTGTTCGCCCACGTCGACACCACGCTGCAGGCCATCCGGGATCTGCGCGCCAAGGGCTTCGGGGACCTGACCGTCTACACGCCGGTCCCGGTGGAGGAGATCGAGGAGGAGGTTGAGCGGGTCCGGCCGGTGTCCGCGGTCCGCTTCTTCACCCTGGTCGGGGGCCTGACCGGTACCGCGACCGGGTTCTTCCTCACCATCTGGACGTCGCTGAAGTGGGAGCTGTTGACCGGCGGCAAGGCGGTGGTCTCGATCCCTCCCTTCGTCATCATCGCCTTCGAGCTGACGATCCTGTTCGGCGGCCTCGCGAGCGCGCTCGCGATCCTGGTGCTGGGGCGCCTGCCGAAGCTTCGTCCGTCGCCGACCTACGACCCCCGGTTCACGCTGGACCGGTTCGGCGTCGCGGTCGCCTGTGCCCCGGACGCGGTGGACTCGGTGAGCTCGGTGCTGTCGACGGCCGGAGCCGAGGAGGTCCGGCGATGATGAAGTGGGTCTTCGTCCTCGCCCTCCTCGTGGTGGGAGCGTTCGGCGGCTGGCTCGGCCTGAACGTCCTCCACTGGTGGCAGACCGACATGTTCCACACCCAGCGGGTGATGCCCGGCGAGGCCTCCTACGCCATGCCGCTCGGCAGCGTGCCCCGGCGCGGCGGACAGCTGTACTACTCGCCGGCCGAGCGGGACGCGGCGGCGGCGCGGCGGAACCCGGTCGCGGCCACCACCCAGTCCGTGCAGAAGGGGAGCGAGCTGTTCGTGATCTACTGCACGCCGTGCCACGGGACGAGCGGCAAGGGTGACGGGCCGGTGTCGACCAAGTTCGTGCCCCCGGCCGACCTGACGAACCCGGAGCTCCACAAGGTTCGCACCGACGGGTACTGGGAGAGTTACCTCAGCGTGGGAGGGGCGGTGATGCCTTCTTACGGGGAGGCCCTCACGCCCGAGGAGCGGTGGGCGGTGGTCAACTACGTGAGGACGCTGGCCAAGAAATGACGACGTCGAACACTCCCCCCCGGCCGCTGCTCGTGCTTCTCGCCGTCCTGGGCGTGGTGGCGTTCCTCTACGGCATCACCCAGGGGAATCCCCTGCGGACCTGGAGCATCTATCTGATCAACCTGCTCTTCTGGTCGAGCCTGGCCATCACGGGGCCCGCGATCGCGGGCATGGTCCAGGTCACCGAGGGGCGATGGTCGCCGTCCATCAAGCGAATCGCCCTCACCACTGCGGGCTTCCTACCCGTCTCGTTCGTCCTGTTCCTGGTTCTGTTCGCCGGGCGCGCGGTGCTGTATCCCTGGGTCAGTGAGCCGATCCCGGCCAAGTCGATCTGGCTCAACGTGCCGTTCATGGCGCTCCGCATCGGCATCGGGGTGCTGCTCCTCTACTGGGTCGCCATGCGGTACACCACGGCCATCTTCGCGGCCGACCGGGCCGGGGTCGAGGCCGAGGTGGGCAACGACCGTCTGATGCGGCTCAGCAGCATCCTGCTCATCCTGTACGTGGTGGTGCTCTCCCTCTGGGGCTTCGATCTCATCATGTCGCTGGACCCGATCTGGTACAGCGGCTTGCTGGGCGGCTACTACGTGGTGAGCTCGATGTACACCGGCTTCGGCCTCGTCACCTACCTGACCTTGCGCTACAACGAGAGAGGGATCACCTCGGTGGCCCCCAAGGCGATCCAGGACGTGGTCAAGCTCACCTTCGCGCTCAGCATCGTGTGGATGTACTTCTTCTTCTCCCAGTACCTGATCATCTGGTACGGCAACGTGCCGCTCGAGACGCGCTTCTTCGTGCGCGCCTTCCTCGCCCAGCCGTGGGCGTATCTGGCCTGGGCGATCTTCATCGTCGGCTGGCTGATCCCGTTCAGCTACCTCCTCAAGCGCCTCACCGGGCGGCCGCCCACGCGACACCGGGTCCTGAAGGTCATCCTGTGGATGGGGTTGATCGCGATCTTCTCCGAGCGGCTGCTCGTGGTCTCGGTGTCGCTCAAGCGGACCACGATCCCGTACGGCATCGTGGAGGTCCTGGTCACCCTCGGATTCTTCGCCCTGTTCGTGCTGAGCCGTAACTGGTTCCTCGCCCGCCACAACCCGATCCTCAGCCTCCCGAGGTAGTCGGCCCGGCCCTCGCGCCCGCGGTAGAATACGGGCGTGATTTCCGTCGAGGAAGCGCTCGACCGCATCCTCTCCCGCGTCTCGGTGCTGGGGGACGAGCGCGTTCCGCTCACCCGCGCGCTCGGGCGGGTGCTGGCCGAGGACGTGGACAGTCCGCTCGACATGCCGCCCTGGCCGGCCTCCTCGATGGACGGCTACGCACTGCTGAGCCGCGACACCCAGGGCGCGGCCGCCGATGCCCCCGCGCGGCTCGCGGTGGCCGGCCGCGTCCCCGCCGGCGGCATGGCCGAGCGCCCGCTCCGGCCCGGCGAGACGTTCCGCATCTTCACCGGGGCTCCGCTGCCCGAGGACGCGGACGCGATCATCCCGCAGGAGGACGTGCGGCTGGAGGGCGGCACGCTGCTGGTGCCGCGGCCGGTGCCTCGGGGCGACTTCGTGCGCCCGCGCGGCGAGGACATGCGGCGCGGCGACCGGGTGCTCGACCGCGGGCGCGTGCTGAGCGCGGCCGACGTGGGCCTGCTGGCCACCGTGGGGCGGAGCCCGGTGAGCGTGATCAGGCGGCCGCGGGTGGGCATCCTCTCCACCGGCGACGAGCTCGTCGACCTGGGCACCCCGGTGGGGCCGGGCCAGATCCCGAACTCCAACAGCTACTCGCTGATCGCGCAGGTGCTCGAGGCGGGCGCGGTGCCGGTCGGGCTCGGCATCGCGGGAGACCGCCTCGCCGAGATCGAGGCGCGCTTCCGCTGGGGGCTCGGCTGCGACATCCTGATTTCCTCCGCCGGCGTCTCGGTGGGGGAGCACGACTTCGTCAAGGACGCGCTCGCCCGTCTGGGCGCCGAGCAGCACCTCTGGCTGGTCGACATGCGCCCCGGCAAGCCGATCGCGTTCTCGACCATCCCGCAGGACGGCAAGGGCGCGGTAGCGGCCTTCGCGCTGCCCGGCAACCCGGTGTCCGCGATGGTGACCTTCGAGCTCTTCGTGCGGCCGGCCATCCTGCGCATGGCGGGCCACGGGCGTCTGCACCGGCCCATCGTCACCGCCCGCGCCCAGGAGGCGATTCGCAATCCGGACCGGCGGCGAGGCTACCTTCGCGTGACCCTCACCCCGACCGATGACGGGTACCGGGCCCGCCTCACCGGCACCCAGAGTTCGGGCGTCCTCCGCTCCATGGTCGCCGCCGACGGCCTTGCCATCGTCATGGGCAACACGACGATTCCCCCCGACTCTCCCGTCAAGGTCCTCCTCCTCCGCCCGAACCTGTAGCCGCCGGAGCCGCCAGGGCGCCGTACGACGCCGGTCCGGGGGGTCGAAGGCCCCACGCCGGATGACATGACCCCGGAAGACATAACCGAAGCGGCGCCCGCCTCGCATGTCTCAGGCGTAGAGTAGGAGGGGTCCTCCAGGGCTTGGCCCCGCCAGTCGAACGGCGAATGTCATTCAAAGGCTCGTGAAAATTGACTTTTCAAAAGGCCGAGTGCTACGGTCGAAGGCATGCGGATGCGCCGTGAGGGGCAGGTGCGCGCGGTCGGCGTTGTCGCCCTGTCGATGCTGACGGTGACGGTCGCCGGCTGCGGCACGGGGGAGAAGGCTCGCCGCGACGCGGAGATGGCCGCGCTCGTCAAGCAGGTCGACGAGCTCAAGAAGAGCCAGGCCCAGATCACCCAGGACATGGGCCGGCTGTCCGGTGAGCTGAAGGCCCTGGACGCGCAGGGCGCGTTCCTGGTGGGGGAGACCAAGGCGCAGGCCCAGGAGCGGGACCAGCTGAAGGGCGCGCTCCAGCAGCAGGACGGGGCCCTCCGGACGCTGCGCTCCGCGCTCGACGAGACCAACCAGAAGGTCACGGCCCTGAGCGTCCCGTCGCCCGCGCCGGCCCCGGCCCGCCCGACCGCGCCGAGCGCGAGCAGGGACTCGACGCCGGAGAAGCTCTACGCCACCGCGATGACGAGCTTTCGCGCAGAGGAGCATGGGCAGGCGGTGCTCGAGTTCACCGAGCTGATCGACAAGTTCCCGCGGCACGCGCTCGCGTCGAGCGCGCAGTACTGGATCGGCGAGGCGTACTATCGCCAGCGCGACTTCAACCAGGCGCTCGCCGAGTTCCAGAAGGTTCCCGATCTCTACCCGCAGAGCCAGTCGGTGCCGGAGGCGCTGCTCAAGGTCGGGATGTGTTACCGCGCGCTGCACGACGTGCCGCACGCGCGCGAGACCTGGGAGCAGGTGGTGCGCTCGCATCCCAAGTCCGACGCGGCCACGCAGGCGCGCGCGCTCCTCGCCTCGCTCGGGCCGGCGGGCCGCAACCCCCGGTGAAGCCCGTTTGTTGACCGACCTACCGCGTCCGCTATACTGAAACGCACGACCTGGATTCGACATCCCAAGAGCGTGAGGCGGGAAGAAAACGTGACACCAGACCGTATCCACGACGTCGCAGGGCGCGAGCGGGTGGCGACGCGCGCGCTCACGCGCGACGACGTGGAGTATCCCGCGCACCTGCGCGGGCTGCCCGATGCGCCCGACACGCTGCACGTGCGGGGCGCGCTCGCGGAGCGGGACGCGCTGGCGATCGCGGTGGTCGGCTCGCGCCGCGCCACGCCGTACGGGCTGGAGGTGGCGGAGACGCTCGCCGCCGATCTCGCCGCGCGCGGCGTCACCATCGTGAGCGGGCTCGCGCGCGGAATCGACACCGCCGCGCACCGGGGCGCCCTGCGGGTGGGCGGCCGTACCGTCGCGGTGCTGGGCTCGGGCGTGGACGTGGTGTATCCGCAGGAGAACGGCCGCCTCGCGGAGGAGATCGCGACGCGCGGCGCGCTGCTCTCGCAGTTCGCGCCCGGGACGCCCCCGCTGCCGCACCACTTCCCCACCCGCAACGCGGTGATCGCGGGGCTGTCGCTCGCGGTGGTGGTGGTCGAGGCCGCGGAGCGCAGCGGCTCGCTCATCACGGCCCGGCTCGCCGCCGAGCTCGGGCGCGAGGTGCTCGCGGTTCCGGGCCGCGTGACCGCGGCCGAGAGCCGGGGCGCCAACCGCCTGATCCAGGACGGGGCCGCGCTCGCGCTCGGGTGGGAGGACGTGGTCGCGGCGCTCCCCGAGAAGTGGAAGGCCTGTCTCGACACGAGCGGTAGGATCGAGAGCGGCCCGGAGCGGTCCGCGGCGCGCGAGGGCGCGGCGGCCCGCGGAAGCGCGGCGAGCCGGCGCGTGCTCGCGCTGCTCGGGGAGGATCCGATCGAGATCGATCACGTGATCGAGCGGAGCGGGCTCGGAGCCGGCCCGGTGTCGGCGGCGCTGCTGGACCTGGAGCTGGAGGGGCGGGTGCGCCAAATCGAAGGGAAGCGGTTCGTCCGAGTGGGACGGGGATAAGGAGGCTCTGCCGGTGGCCAAGCGAAGTCTGGTGGTGGTGGAGTCACCCACCAAGGTCAAGACGATCCAGAAGTATCTGGACTCGAAGTACGTCGTCAAGGCCTCGATGGGCCACGTCCGCGACCTGCCCAAGTCCAAGCTCGGCGTCGACGAGAAGAAGGGCTTCAAGCCGGAGTACAAGGTGCTGCCGGCCAAGAAGAAGGTCCTCGACGATCTGAAGAAGGCGGCCGAGAAGGTGGAGGCGCTCTACATCGCGACCGACCCCGACCGGGAAGGGGAGGCCATCGGCTGGCACCTTGCCCAGGAGCTCGGGGTCAGCAAGAGCAAGACCCACCGGATCATGTTCAACGAGATCACCGAGCGCGCGGTGAAGGCCGCGTTCCTGCACCCGGGCAAGATCGACACCAACAAGGTCAACGCCCAGCAGGCGCGCCGGGTGCTCGATCGGCTCGTAGGCTACAAGCTCTCGCCGCTGCTGTGGGAGAAGATCCGCCGCGGGCTCTCCGCCGGCCGCGTGCAGTCGGTGGCGGTGCGCCTCATCACCGAGCGCGAGCGCGAGATCGCCGCCTTCGTGCCGGTGGAGTACTGGTCGCTCCACGCCAGGCTCAAGGGCAAGAACCCGCCCGACTTCACCGCCACCCTCAAGGAGGTCCGCGGGCAGAAGGCGGACCTGCCCAGCGAGGCGGAGACCATGGCGGTGATGAGCGGTCTCCACGGCCAGGCGTGGACCGTGAAGTCGGTGAACCGCGGCGAGCGCCGCCGGAACCCGGCGCCCCCGTTCATCACCTCCACGCTCCAGCAGGACGCGAGCCGCAAGCTCCACTTCAGCGCCAAGAAGACCATGATGCTGGCCCAGCAGCTCTACGAGGGCGTCGAGCTCGGCGAGGAAGGGGCGGTGGGCCTCATCACCTACATGCGGACCGACGCGGTGCGGGTGGCCGCGGAGGCGCAGGAGGAGGCGCGCCAGTGGGTGGCCGAGCGCCTGGGGCAAGAGTACCTGCCGGACGCGCCCCCGACCTACAAGGCCAAGAAGAGCGCGCAGGAGGCCCACGAGGCGGTGCGGCCCAGCTCGGTGGCGCGCGAGCCCAAGGCGATCGCCCGCTTCCTCTCCAAGGACCAGCTCGCCCTCTATCGCATCATCTGGGAGCGCTTCCTGGCGAGCCAGATGCTGCCCGCGGTCTACGACACGGTGGCCGCCGACATCCAGGCCGGGGACTGCCTGTTCCGGGCCCAGGGCTCGACGCTGAAGTTCCCCGGCTTCACCGCGGTCTACGTGGAGTCGCGCGAGGCCACCGACGAGGCGCCGGAGGAGGAGGCGGAGGCGGTGGTGCCGCCGCTCACGGTGGGCGAGATCCTGAAGCTGCTGGCGCTGGATCCCAAGCAGCACTTCACCCAGCCGCCGCCGCGCTACACCGAGGCCTCGCTGGTGAAGACGCTCGAGGAGCGGGGGATCGGCCGGCCGTCCACCTACGCCCAGATCCTCGGCACCATCCAGGACCGGGAGTACGTGCGGCGCGACCGCGGCACCCTGTTCCCGACCGACCTCGGCATCCAGGTCACCGACATGCTGGTGCCCCACTTCCCGGAGATCATGGACGTGGAGTTCACCGCCGGCCTCGAGGAGTCGCTCGACAAGATCGAGGAGGGCGACGCGGACTGGGTGAAGACGGTCGAGTCCTTCTACAAGCAGTTCTCGCGGGATCTCAAGGCCGCCGGCAAGAAGATGGACAACGTGAAGGTCGGCATCGACGCGGGGCAGGAGTGTCCCGAGTGCGGCAAGCCGCTGCTCGAGAAGTGGGGGCGCTTCGGCAAGTTCCTCGCGTGCTCGGCCTATCCCGACTGCAAGTTCACCAAGGACATGAGCGGCGGGCGCGAGCGGCCGGCCGATCAGCCCACCGACGAGATCTGCCCGACCTGTAGCCGGCCGATGGTGATCAAGCACGGCCGCTTCGGCAAGTTCATCGCCTGCTCGGGCTATCCCGAGTGCAAGACCACCAAGCCGGTGACCCTCGGCATCACGTGCCCGCAGCCGAGCTGCGGCGGCCAGCTGACCGAGAAGCGCACCCGCAAGGGCAAGACCTTCTACGCGTGCACGAACTATCCGACCTGCACGTTCGCGGTGTGGACCCGGCCGGTGCCGGAGCCGTGCCCGAAGTGTGCGGCGCCGTTCTTGACCGAGCGGATCGCCCGGGGCGGCAAGGTCACCCGGCAGTGCGTTCGTGAGGAGTGCGGGTACCGGCAGGAAGTGGCCCCCACGGTCGCCTGAGGGCGGCGATGGACCCGGCGGCGGTCTCGTTCCTCGAGTACCTGGCCGTGGAGCGCGGCGCGTCGCCGCATACTCTCCGAAGCTACCGCAGCGACCTCATCGAGTTCACCCGCTTCCTGGCCGAGGAGGGCATCGGCGGCCTCGCGGAGGCGGACTCCCGCGCGGTGCGCGCCTATCTCGCGCGCCTCCACCAGCGGCGTCTCTCCAAGGCCACCGTCGCCCGCAAGCTGGCCGCGGTGCGGAGCTGCTTTCGCTTCATGGCCCGCCGCGGAGTGCTGGAGGGTAATCCGGCCCGCCAGGTGCGGAGCCCGCGGCTCGGTCGCCGCCTGCCGTCGTTTCTCCCCAAGGACGAGGCGACGCAGCTCCTGGACGCCGCGCCCGCGCCCGGCGCCGCCGGGGCGCGAGACCGGGCGCTGGTGGAGCTCCTCTACGCGAGCGGCCTCCGGGTCGCCGAGGGCTGCGGGCTCGACCTCGACGACCTCGACGAGGCGCGGCGCACGGTGCGAGTGCTGGGCAAGGGCGACAAGGAGCGGGTGGTGCCGGTGGGCGAGACCGCGCTCGAGGCCCTGGCCGCCCACCTGGCCCTGCGCGGCCGCCAGCGCGGCCCGCTGTTCCAGAACGCCCGCGGCGGACGGCTCACCACCCGGAGCGCGCACCGGATCGTCAAGCGCATGGCCCGCCGGGCGGGTCTCGGCCAGCGCGTGACCCCGCACACCCTGCGCCACAGCTTCGCCACCCACATGCTGGGCGAGGGGGCCGACCTCCGGCTGATCCAGGAGCTGCTCGGCCACAGCCGGCTCTCCACCACCCAGCGCTACACGCACGTGAGCGCGGAGCACCTGATGCGGGTGTACGATGCAGCCCATCCCCGGGCTACCTGAGAGGATCCACGCGAGGCGATGACCGCCCCCCGCTCCACCCCGATCCACGCCACCACCGTGGTCTCGGTCCGCCATCGCGGCCGGGTCGCGGTGGCGGGCGACGGTCAGGTCTCGGTGGGCCAGACCATCATGAAGGCGGGCGCGCGCAAGGTCCGCAAGGTGTACCACGATCGGGTACTGGCCGGCTTCGCGGGCGCGGCGGCGGATGCCTTCACCCTCTTCTCGCGCTTCGAGGCCAAGCTGGAGGAGCATCGCGGCAACCTCCCGCGCGCCGCGGTGGAGCTGGCCAAGGAGTGGCGCATGGACCGCGTGCTGCGGAGGCTGGAGGCGCTCCTCGCGGTGGCCGACGCGGATTCGACCTTCATCCTCTCCGGCACCGGCGACGTGATCGAGCCCGACGACGGGCTGGTCGGCATCGGCTCCGGCGGGCCCTACGCCCTGGCCGCCGCGCGCGCGCTCTGCATGCACTCGCAGCTGGAGGCGCCCGAGATCGCGGAGCAAGCGATGCGCATCGCGGCCGGCATCTGCGTGTACACCAACGACCACATCACGGTGCTCACCCTGTGACGAGCGGCATGACCGGGCTCACCCCCGTCCAGATCACCTCCGAGCTGGATCGCTACATCGTGGGCCAGGGCGACGCCGAGCGGGCCGTCGCCATTGCCCTGCGCAACCGCTGGCGCCGCCAGCAGCTCGAGCCCGCGCTGCGCGAGGAGGTTCTCCCCAAGAACATCCTGATGATCGGGCCGACCGGCGTCGGCAAGACCGAGATCTCGCGCCGCCTTGCCAAGCTGGCCGGCGCGCCCTTCATCAAGGTCGAGGCGACGAAATTCACCGAGGTCGGCTATGTCGGCCGCGACGTCGATCAGATCATCCGCGACCTGCTCGAAGCCGGCATCGGTCTCGTGCGCGACGCGAAGCGCAAGGAGGTCGAGGCCAAGGCCTACGCGCCCCTCAGCGCCGCGATGCCGTAATCGGGCTCACCCGGGATCAGCGTGATGCGATACGCCACTCGATCTCCTCGTCACCCAGGTCGCGAACGGGAACTTTGGCCGAGTCGTTCCCGCCGTCTATCCTGACAGAAGCGACGCGAGGTCCTCGTGTCCCGCGACGGGCGGCGAGCGCTCGCAGGAAGCTGGTGACGTGACCGACAAGGGGCTCCGCGAGGTCGTTGCCGCGGACACGCAGATCTCCGACATCGACGGCGGTCTCGGGCGCCTGTGGTACGTCGGGTACGACATCGCCGACCTTGCCGCCCACGCCAGTTACGAGGAGACCGTCTACCTCCTCCACCACCTCGACCTGCCCACGCGCGATCAACTCGACGAGCTGAACGAGTTCCTCATCGACGAGCGTGACCTGTCGCCGTTCCTGGCGAACCTGATGCACGAACTCGCGCAGCAGACGTCGCCCATGTCCATGCTGCGAACCAGCATCTCCGCCGCCTCCGCGTACGATCCCGACGGCTGGGACGAGACGGCCGAGGCGCAACTCCGCAAGGCGCTCCGCCTGATCGCCAAGACCCCCACGTTGATCGCGAACTACCACCGGCTGCGCACCGGCCAGGATGTCCTCCCGACCAACCCCAAGCTCCCCCACACCGCCAACTTCCTGTGGATGCTCCTGGGTGACGAGCCGAGCGCTGAGGATGCCGACACGCTGGACACCACGTTCGTCCTCTATGCCGATCACACCATGAACGCCTCCACGTTCACGGCGCGGATCATCGCGTCCACGCTCGCCGACATGTTCAGCTCGATCACGGGTGCCGTCGCAGCGCTCAAGGGTCCCCTGCACGGCGGCGCGAACGAAGAGGCCATGAAGATGCTGGAGGAGATCGGCTCGCCGGACCGCGCTGAGGCGTACGTCCGCGATCGCCTCGACCGTCACGAGAAGATCATGGGGTTCGGTCACGCGGTGTACACGACGATGGACCCGCGGGCCAGGGTGCTCAAGCAACTGTCGAAGGAGACAGGCGAGCGCCACGGTGACCTCCGTTGGTACGAGATCTCCGAGGCCATCGAGGAGACGGTGATGGCGCAGAAAGGTCTGTACCCGAACGTCGACTTCTACGCCGCGAGCGTGTACCACGTGCTCGGGATCCCCACGGACCTGATGACGCCGATCTTCGCCGCTGCGCGCATGGCCGGGTGGACCGCGCACGTCCGAGAGCAGTACGCGGACAACAAGGTGATCCGGCCAGCCTCGGTGTATATCGGCCCCAGCGACCGGACGTACGCGCCGATCGAGGACCGCGCCTAGTCCGTTGCGGACGAGACACCCGTAGGCCGCGGGAACAGTCCGGCGCCCTCGACGACCCGGGCGACCGCGTCGTCGCGACCCATGCCCATCAGGTGGACGCCCGCGACGTCGGCGATCCCGCGGATGCCCTGCACCACGTCGATCGTATGGCCGATCCCCACCTCCGCGGCATCGTCCCCCGCGCGCTCGAGATCCTCGATCATGAACCCCGGAACGCGAACACCCGGCAGGCGCTCATGCATGAACCGAGCAGCCTTCGCGCTCCGCAAGGGCACGACGCCCACGACGACGTTCGCTCGTTCGAAGAGCCCCCGCGCGCGCATCAGGTCCGCCCACGCGTTCAGCGCCTCAACGTCGTACGCGATCTGCGTCATGACCAGGTCGGCCCCGGCGTCGAGCTTGTCCTCGAGCCGCTTCGGGTCGTACGGATCGGCGAGCGGCATGTCCGCCACCGCGATCAGGTATCGAGGCGGATCGGCGATCTCGGCTCCGGACAACGTCGTGCCCACATCTCGCATCTGCTTCGCCAGCCCGACCATGTCCAGCACCGATAGATCGTTCACCACCGTCGCATCGGGGTGATCACCGATCGCCAACGGGTCGCCGGTCAAACAGAGCA
>Ga0207662_10001264_pt1 | contig 12155 bp, 7 predicted proteins | sample KBSS33LmetaG_FD_184338 | JGI IMG/M metagenome (GOLD analysis project Ga0207662, IMG submission 184338) | Switchgrass rhizosphere microbial communities from Kellogg Biological Station, Michigan, USA - KBS S3-3L metaG (SPAdes) (version 2) | ecosystem: Host-associated > Plants > Roots > Rhizosphere... | reverse complement strand
TGCCGTCGCGCTTCGTGGTGAAGAAGGGGACGAACAGGTTCGCGGTGCCGCTCACGCCGCGGCCGTCGTCCTCGACGGCGATCACCGTCTCGCCATGCGCGTGTCTCCAGGAGACGCGCACGCCGCCGCCGGTCTCCAGCGACGCGTCGGCGGCGTTCTTGATCAGGTTGATCAGCAGTTGCTCGAGCTGATCCTCGTCCGCGGAGAGGAGCAGCGGCGGTCCGCCGATCGCGATCGGCACCCGCGTCTCCAGTGCGGCGGTGCGCTGAACGACGTCACGGACGCGGACCGGGCGCCTGCGCGGCTCCGGCAACCGTGCCAGCTGCGCGTACGCACGAGTGAACCGCGTCAGCGCCTCGGTGCGCGTGCTGATGACGCGCATGCCGCTGGCCAGGTCGTCGCGCCAGTCGGCAGGGAGCCGTTCCTCGGAGATCAGGCGCTCCATGCTCGCCGCGATCGACTTGATCGGAGCCAATGAGTTGTTCAGCTCGTGGCCGAGCACGCGCACGATGCGGCGCCACGCGTCCACTTCCTCTTCGCGCAGCGCGCGGGTGATGTCGGCGATGACGAGCATGCGGTGCGGCACGCCGCGCTCGCGGAACGCCGACTGCCGCACGTCCCAGCGTCCCGAGGCGCCGGGAAAGGTGCGGTCGACGATCTGGGCTTCATCGCCCAGGAGCTCGCCGATCCCGAGCTCCGTCGCCGTCAGGCCGATCATCCGCTCGGCGGGTAACGCCAGCAGGCGCTGGGCGGCGTCGTTCACGAGGCGCAGGCAACCGGCGTGGTCGAACGTGAAGATGGCGGCGTCGATCTGCCCGAGCACGGCCCGGAGCAGGGCCGCCGCCTCGACCGCCTCCAGTTTGCGCGACTCCATCACCTGCGAGAGCGCGTTGAGCTCGACCATCACCTCGCCGAGCGCGTCGTCGCGCCGCGGGTTCCGGGCGCGGAGCGAGTAGTCCTCCTCGCGCAGCGCGGTGATGAGGTTCGACAGCGTCCGCAGCGGGTAGACGAGCTGCTCGCGCAGCACGTAGGTCCCGACGAACAGCGCCATGGCAATGACGAACAGCAGCGTCCAGCGCGCCTTCATCGAGAAGTCGCCTACGAACGCGAACAGCAGCGCCGAGGCCACCAGCGGCAGCAGCGCCGCGAGCGAGATCAGGACTGCTTTCCGTTCATAGGACACGAGAGGCCTCAAAGTCGCAGAGTCGCCGGAGAGTTGCAAGCGCGCGGGCCGCGAGAGGTCCGCGTGCTAAAGCGCGTACCGCTGCATCCGTCGATAGAGTGCGCCGCGGGAGAGGCCGAGGGCTTCTGCGGCGCGGCTGACGTTGCCGTCGTAGCGGACCAGCGCCTTCCGGATCAGGAGCGCTTCGACGTCTTCGATGCTCATGTCGTCGATGCGGCCTTCGGCGGGCGCCTGGAGGCCGAGGGCGCTGCGGCCGATGGTGGTGCCGGCGGACATGAGCACGGCGCGCTCGACCACGTGCTCGAGCTCACGGACGTTGCCGGGCCAGGGATGGTCGAGCAGCGCCTTCATCGCCTGCGTATCGAACGCCTCGATCGGCTTGCGGTACCGCTGCGCGTGCGTCCTCAAAAAGTGTGAGGCGAGGAGGGGGATGTCCTCGCGGCGGTCGCGTAGCGGCGGGATGCGGATCTCGACGGTGTTGAGGCGGAAGAGGAGGTCCTGCCGGAAGCGGCCGGCGCGGACTTCGTCCTCGAGAGCGGCGTTCGTCGCGGAGATCAGCCGTACGTCGACGCGGCGTGTCTGCGAGGAGCCGACGCGTTCCAGCTCGCCGGTCTCGACGACGCGGAGCAGCTTGGCCTGTCCAGCCAGCGGGACGTTCGCGATCTCGTCCAGGAACAGCGTCCCGCCGTCGGCCAGCTCGAAGCGGCCGGTGCGGTCGGTGCGCGCGTCGGTGAAGGCGCCTTTGACGTGTCCGAACAGCTCGGACTCGAAGATCGACTGCGACAGCCCGCCGGCGTTCACCGTCACCAGCGGCTTGTGCGCGCGGCGGGAGGCGGCATGCAGCGCCCGTGCGACCACGCCCTTGCCGGTGCCGTTCTCGCCGCGCACGAGCACGTTCGCGTCCGACGGACCGACGCGCTGGACGATGTCCAGCACCGGCCGCATGGCCGGCGACGCGGCGATGACCTCGGGCGTGCGCCCGCCGGCGTGGTCGAGGCGCTCGCTGCGGCGCAGCGCCTGTCCCAGCTCGAGCTGCCTCCGGACCACGGCCAGCAGGCGGTCGTTGTCCCACGGCTTCTGGATGAAGTCGCGCGCGCCCTTCTGCATCGCGTCGACCACCAGCTCGATGGAGGCCCACGCGGTCATGACCACGATCGGCAGGGTGCTGTCGAACGCGTGCAGATGTTCGAGCAGCTCGATCCCTTCGGTGCCGGACGTCGTGTCGCGGGTGTAATTGAGGTCGATCAGCACGAGGTCGAACTGACGCGCGCCGACCGCGCGGATGACCGCGCCGGGGGAGCCGGCCGTCTCCACCTCCAGCCCCTCCGGCTTCAGCAGAAGCCGGAGCGCTTCGAGGATGTCGGGCTGGTCGTCGGCGATGAGGATGCGATTGCGGGTCATTCCGGCGGATCAATCGTAGCGGATGGCGACCAGTGGATCGACGCGCGTGGCGCGGCTGGCCGGGATGAACGTCGCCAGCACGGCCACGCCGACGATGAGGATGCAGATGGCGCCGAAGGTGATGGGGTCGTTCGGCGTGACGCCGTAGAGCAGTGTCGACATCACGCGCGTCGTCGCCAGCGCGCAGGCCACGCCGGCCGCGACGCCGATGCCCACCAGGCGCAGCGACTGGCCGAGGACCAGGCGGAAGATGTCGCGCGCCTGAGCGCCGAGGGACATGCGGATGCCGATCTCCGGAATGCGCTGCGTGACGGTGTAGCTCATGATGCTGTAGATGCCGACGGCGGCGAGGATCAGCGCCAGCGCGGCCAGCGTGGAGATCAGCGTCAGCGTGAAGCGCTGCCTGCCGAGCGACTCGGCGCGGACCTGGTCGAACGTGGTGATGCGCACCACCGGCTGGATGGGATCGAGGCGCTTCAGCGCGGCACGCATCGCGGCCCCCGCCGTCCGGCCGGCGGTGGAGCGCACCAGGAAGTTCATCCCGCTGGCCTCGGTCTGCGTGTGCGGGATGAAGTACGCAGGCGCCGGCTTGCCGGCCAGCTCCTGGAAGCGGACGTCACCGACGATGCCGACGATCTGCCGCGGACGGCGGTCGCCGAAGGTGATGCGCTGCGACAGCGGGTTCGCTCCGAGCCACCGCCGGGCAAAGCTCTCGTTCACGACGACCACCAGCGGCGAGTCGGCGCGGTCGGCCTCCGTGAAGTCGCGGCCGCGGCGGACCGGGATGCGCATCGTCTGGAAGTAGCCCGGCGCCGTCACCAGGACGGTCGCATTCGGCCGGTTGCCGGGCTGGCCGTCGGGCTGCCCTTCGATGCCGAACGTCAGGACCGATTCGTCTCCGCCGAGAGGGATGTCGTTGACCGCGCTGGCCGACTCCACGCCGGGCAGCTTGCGCAGCTCGGCGATGAATCGCTGCTGGAACGCGATGTTCTCGGCGTCGGTCGGGTACGTCACCTTGCGCGGCGACATCGTCATCACGGTCAGGCCGTTCGGGGCGAAGCCGGCGTCGACGGTGCTGAGCATGACGAAGCTGCGAATGAGCAGCCCGGCGCTGACGATCAGCACGATCGAGAGCGCCACCTGCGCGATGACGAACAGGCCGCGCAGCCGGCGTCCGGCCTTGCCGTCGGTCGTGCCGCGTGCGCCTTCCTTCAAGGCGTCGGTGAGGTTCGTCTTCGAGGCGGCGATGGCCGGCGCGAGGCCGAAGAAGATGCCGGTCAGGAGGGAGAAGGCCACCGTGTAGCCGAGGACGGTCCGGTCGATGGAGATGGTCTCGAGGCGCGGGATGTCGGGCGGCGCGAGCGCCACCAGCGCGTCGACGCCCCACGACGCGAGCAGCAGGCCGAGCGCGCCGGCGATCAGCGACAGCAGCACACTCTCGATCAGCAACTGCCGAACGATCCGCGAGCGCGACGCGCCCACCGCGGTGCGGATCGACATCTCCCGGTGCCGGCCGGTGGCGCGGGCCAGGAGGAGGTTGGCTATGTTCGCGCAGCCGATCATCAGCACCGTGGCCACGGCGGCGAGCAGGAGCAGCAGCACCGGCCGGGACGTGGCCACGAGCTGCTCGCGGAGCTCCGCCACGCCGAACCGCCGCCCGGTATTGGTGTTGGGGTACTGCGCCTCGAGGCGCCGGGAGATCGTGTCCAGCTCGCGGTTCGCGCTCTGAATCGTCGCTCCCGGGGCGAGACGGGTCACGGCGGTGACGAAGCTCAGGCCGCGCTCGTCCATCACGTCGCGCGGCGCGTCGAGATTGATCGGCGACCAGAAGTCGACCACCGGCGAGGAGACGGGGAACTTGAAGCCGCGCGGCATCACGCCGACGACCGTGCGCGGCTTGGCAGAGGAGCCGAAGCGGATCACGCGGCCGACGATGTCCGGCGCGCCGCCGAACCGTTTCTGCCACAGCTCGTGCGAGATCACCAGGGCGGGCGTGCCGTTGGCGCGGTCTTCCTCCGCGTTGAACGTGCGGCCGAGCTCCGGCTTCACGCCGAGGATCGGGAAAACGTTCGCGCTGACCTGTGCGCCGTGGATCAGCGGCGGGTCGTCGCCTTCCATGATGAACGTGAGTGCCTCGCGGTAGGCACCCACGCCGGTGAGCGTCTTCGCCTGAGCGCTGATGTCCAGCAGGTTCGGGTACGAGGCGTCGTTCTGCTCGGTCCCCCGAATGATGTTGCGCGAGGTGAGGACCATCAGCGCGTTGCTATCGGGGAACGACAGCGGCCGGAGCAGGATCGCGTTCACCGCGCTGAAGATGGCCGTGTTCGCGCCGAGCACGCAGGCCAGCGTGAGCACCGCCACCAGGGCGAACGTGCGGTCCTTCGCCAGGGTCCGAAGCGCGTAGCGGAAGTCTTGTCCGATGGAGCCCATGACGTGTCTCCTCTGGTGACTGCGGCGATTGTCGCGTGCGGCAGGAACGATCAGTCGTAGCGGATGGCCACCAGCGGGTCGACCCTCGTGGCGCGGCGCGCCGGAATCCAGCTCGCCACGAGCGCCACCGCGCCGATGAGGACGCAGATCGCCGCGAGCGTGGCCGGATCGCCGGGCTCCACGCCGTACAGCAACGTGCGCATCAACCGCGTGCTCATGAACGCCACCACCGCGCCCACGCCGAGGCCGATCCCGACGAGCTTCACGGCATGTCCGACGATGAGCCGGAAGATGTCGCGCGCCTCGGCGCCGAGGGCCATGCGGATGCCGATCTCGGACGTCCGCTGGGCGACCGAGTAGCTCATGATGCTGTAGATCCCCACCGCGGCGAGCAGCAGCGCGATCACGGAGAGCGCCGTCAGCAGCACGAGGCTGAACCGGCGCGTGGCCAGCATCTCGCCGCGCATCTCCACGAGCGTCTTGACGCCGATGATCGGCTGTTGCCGGTCGAGCCGCTTCACGACGGCACGGAGGGTGGGTGCGAGCTCGTCCGCGTTCGGCGAGCGCACCGCGTAGTTGATCGAGCGCGACGGTGTCTGCGCGTACGGCAGGTAGAACATCGGCAGCGGCTCCTCGGTCAGCTCGAGGTATTTCACGTCGCCGACGACTCCGACGATCTCGTTCTGCTCGAAGTCATCGCCGTTGCCGATGGCCAGCTTGTGCCCGATCGGGTTCTCGTGCGGGAAGTACTGCCGCGCGAACTGCTCGTTCACGACCACGACGCCGGGGGAGCTGAGTGTGTCGGTGAAGGCTACGTCGCGTCCACGGCGCAGCGGGATGCCCATGGTGCGGAAGTAGTTCGGCGTCACCGAGACGGTGGTGATGGACGGCCCCTGCCCGTCGGGGAACGGCGTCCGGCCCACGACGTCGAAGCCGTAGACGAGCTGGCCGCCGCTCAGCGGGATGATGTTCGTGCCGCCCACCGATGTGACGCCGGGGATCGTGGTGAGCTCGCGCTGCAGCCGCTGCTGGAAGCCGATGTACTCCGCTTCGGTCTTGTACGCGGCGCGCACCGGCACGCGCAGGACGGCGATGTTGTCGACGTCGAAGCCCGGGTTGATGCCCATCAGGCCGAAGAAGCTGCGCAGCAGCAGGCCGGCTCCGGTGAGCAGGACCAGCGACAGGGCCACCGCCGCGGTTACGAGGACGCTGCGCACGCGGTTGCGATGGCGACCCTCGGTCGAGCCGCGCGTCCCTTCCTTCAGTGCCTCGGAGAGGTTCGTCTTCGAGGCCGCCAGCGCCGGCGCGAGGCCGAACAGCAGGCCGGTGACGACGGACAGGCCGAGGGTGAACAGGAGCACCGGCATGTCCACCTGGACGCTGCTCAGGCGCGGGATGTCCGGCGGCGCGACCGCCACCAGCGCGCCGACGCTCCAGACCGCGATCAGCAGTCCGCATGCGCCGGCCAGCAGCGAGAGCAGCACGCTCTCGATCAGGAGCTGCCGGACGATGCGCGAGCGGCTCGCGCCGATCGCGCTGCGGATGGAGATCTCTTTCTGACGGACGGCCGCGCGGGCGAGCAGGAGGTTGGCCACGTTCGCACAACCGATCAGCAGCACCACGCCGACGGCGGAGAAGAGGATGATCAGCGCGGGGCGGACCTTCTGCACGACGGCGTCGTGCAGGCCCGTCAGGACGTAACGGCCGCCGGTGTTCGAGGCGGGGTACTGCGCCTCGAGCTGCCGCGCGAGCACTTCGGCCTCGGCGCTTGCGCGCTCCAGCGACGTGCCGGTTCGCAGCAGCGCGATGGAGTCGAGAAACACGTAGTTGCGGCCGTTGCGCTCGTCATCCGACAGTCCCGGGCCGAGCGGCGCGTAGTAGTCGACCTTCTCGAACTCGGCCGGAAAGCGGAAGCCCGGAGGCATGACGCCGAGCACGCGCCACGGTTTCCGGGCAGTGCCGAGGTGGATGACCCGTCCCACCACGTGCGGATCGGCGGCGAACCGCCGCCGCCACAATTCGTTGCTGAGCAGGAGGACGTTTTCGGCCCCCTTGCGATCCTCGGCCGCGGTGAAGAGCCGGCCGAGCACGGGCTTCACGCCCAGGACGCGAAGCGCCGAGGCCTCGAGGTCGATTCCGTTGAGCAGCTCGGCGTCGTCGCCATCCATCAGGAACATGCCGCTGCCGGAGTAGGCACCCACGGCCTCGATCGACTTCACTCGGTGGCCGAGGTCGACGATGTTCGGATACGAGTGCTGCCCGACGACGGTGCCGGTCTTCAGGTCTTTGTTGGAGACCTTGACGATCCGCTCGGGATGGCCGTAGGGCAGCGGCTGAATGAGGATGGCATTGACGAGCGAGAAGATGGCGGTGTTCGCGCCGAGGGCGACTGCGAGGGTGAGGATCGCCACGGCGGCGAAGCCGCGCGCCTTGGTCAGGCTGCGGAACGCGTAGCGGATGTCCTGGACGATGTTGGTCATGCGGTGCCTCAGGCCTCGGCGAGAGCGAAGCCGCTCGCGTTCAGTTTGACTTCGGCGTCGTGCTCGCGCGTCTCCTCGACGATCCGGCCGTCGAACAGATGGATGGCGCGGTCGGCGTAGCGGGTGAAGCGCGGGTCGTGCGTGACCATGCAGATCGTGGCGCCGCCGCGGTGCAGCTCGCGAAGCAGCTCCATGACCGCCTCGCCGTTCTTCGAGTCGAGATTTCCGGTCGGCTCGTCGGCGAGCAGGATGGCCGGCTCGCCGGCCAGCGCGCGAGCCACGGCCACGCGCTGCTGCTGGCCGCCGGAGAGCTGTGCGGGAAAGTGGCGCATCCGGTGCGCCATGCCGACGCGCTCCAATGCCGCCTCGACGCGCCGCTTGCGCTCGGGCGCCGCGAGCTTGCGGTAGGTGAGCGGCAGCTCGACGTTCTCATAGACGGTGAGGTCGCCGATCAGGTTGAAGGCCTGGAAGATGAAGCCGATCTCCTTGTTGCGGATGCGCGCGCGCTCGGCCGGCTTGAGCGTCTCGATGGCCTCGCCGTTGAGGCGATAGGAGCCGGAGGTGGGCGTGTCGAGCAGTCCCAGGATCGAGAGGAGCGTCGACTTGCCGCAGCCCGAGGGTCCGGCGATGCAGAGGTATTCGCCGCGGCGCACCTCGAGGTGCACGTTGTTGAGTGCGTGCGTCTCGAGCTCGTCGGTGTAGAAGACTTTGCTCATCTCCTGGATCTGAATCAGCGTTTCCTTGCTCATCTCGCGTTTCTCCTGTGCGGTCGCCCGCCCGAAATCATTTGAGTTTGATGCGGTCGACGCGCTCGTACGTGCTGGTGTCGGAGACGATGACCTGATCGCCGGCCTGGAGGCCGCCGCGGATCTCGATGGCCTCGGCCGAGGCGCGTCCGAAGTCCACTTTCACGCGCCGCGCTTCGTCGCCGCGGACGCGGAACAACGTCGCCGTGGACATCTCCTGCACGCTCACCGGCCGCGCCACGAAGGTCGCCTGCGCGACGCGATCGAGCTCGATGGTGGCGTCGACGGTGAGGTCGGGACGCGCGCCCTGCGGCAGCAAATCGGTGATGGTCAGGTCGACCACGACCGTGCCGTTGCTGACGGCGGGATCGACGCGGGCCACGCGGGCGTTGACGATGCCGTTGCGTGTGTCGATGGTCGCGCTCTGGCCGACGCTGACGTCCTTGGCCTGCACCTCGGCCACGCGGACCTCCGCCTTCAGGCGGTTCGGTTCCGCCACACGCGCCAGGTTGGTGCCGGTGGTGACGCGCTGTCCGGCCTGCACGCCGACCTGCTGGAGGACGCCGTCGATGCCGGCACGCACCTGCAACGACGCGGTCTGCTGCATGCGCAGCTCGTTGAGCGCGCGGGCCTGCTCGACCTGCGCCTGCAGGGTCGCAAGGCGGGCGCGCTTGGAGGACACCATGGTGGCCACGCGGCGCTGCTCGATCTCCACGCGGCGCCCCAACTCGTCGGCGGCGCTCTGCGAGAGCTGCCGGGTGATCGCGGCGGCGAGACCGGCCTTCTCGAGCTCCGCATCGGCGCGGGCGCGGAGCCGGGCCTGCTCGTATTCGGCGCGGAGCTGCGCGGCCGCGGCTTCGCGGTCGAGCGCCTCGCTCTCGAGCTGCGCCTGCGCCGCCTGATACGCACCCTCGGCGGCGCGCAACTGCCACATCGCCTCGCTCGCGCTCTGCTGCTGCTGAGGATCGCTCAGCTCCATGATCACGGTGTCGCGGGTGACAGTGCTGCCGGGCTGCACGACGATGCGCTCGACGCGCGCGTCGGTCGCGGCGGCGATCCACCGCACATTCTCCGGGACGAGCGTGCCGTTGGCGCGGATGGAGCGGAGGAACGGCCCGCGCTTCACCTCGTCGATGACGAGCGTGGCGCGGTCGACGGTGGGGGCGGCCGGCTCGAGGCGGCCGAACGCGACGGTCGCGACGATCAGCGCGACCACGATCGCGCCGATGGCGGCGAACCGCCGGTACTTCCTGTTCTTTTCGGGGGTCCGTGGGACATCCATGTTGGCGTGGCTCAACGCAACGGCGCTGCCGACCCTGCCGATCCGCTAAACCCCTGTGCGGACGATGGTTGAGCGTTCGCCCGCCACGGTGCGGTGTTCATTCACACGAAAGCGGTGTCCACGAATGGACAGTGACGCGACGGGCCGCCGCCCGCGCTCTGCTCTAGAATCGCGTCGTGCCGAAGCTCACCGCCGACATCCCGAGCGACCTTTCCCGCCAGATCGACCGGATCATCCGCGACGGATGGTTCCCCGATCAGGAGTCGGTGGTGCGCGAGGCGCTGCTCCAGTTCGTCGACGCGAAGTCGTTCCTCGGCGACTCGCCGCGCATGTTGCACCGCTTCGCCGCCGACGCGCTCAACGACTCGAAGCCGGAGGTGGCGCTGAAGTTCGTCAGTCGCGCGCTCTCGCTCCTGTCGAGCCAGAACGCCACCGACTTCACGCTCTACCAGGCGCTGGTCGAGCTCCGCGTGCAGATCCTCCTGGTCCTCGGCCGCGAAGCAGAGGCGCTCGCGTCGGCCGAGGAAGCGAAGGAGAAACTTCCGAACAACCCCACCATCGCGCGCTGGATCGAACGCCTGAAGGGACGGCTGAAAATTGAAAATTGAAGATGGAAAATTGAAAGATCGGAGTGCCGATCGCGAAACGCGTGCTCCGATTTTTCAATTTTCAGTTTTCCATTCTCAATCCTGATCTCCCATGCGCCACCGGTACTCCCACCTCGATCCTGACCTCATCCGCCGGCTGCTCAGCGAGATGGGGCTGCGCCGCCTCTTCAATCACCTGTTGCTGCAGAGCGGCGGCGACGTCGAGGAAGCGATGCGCTGGATGCGCATGCTGCAGGAGCGCGGCTACATCGATCCCGACGTCGACCTGGAGGCCTTCTTCGCGCAGATGATGCAGGAGAACGTGATCGGCCAGGATGGGGAAGGGAACCTGACGCTGGCCGCCGGCGGGGAGCGTCAGATCCGCCGCGACGCGCTCGACGAGATCTTCGGCGGCCTGCAGAAGTCGATGACCGGCTCGCACTCGGTCGCGAACGCGGGGCAGGGGACGGAGCGGCTCACCGAGACGCGGCCGTACCACTTCGGAGACGACCCGATGTCGATCGACTCGATCCGTTCGCTGCAGAACGCCATGAAGCACAATGATCCGGCCGACCGGATCACCATCACCGAGGAAGACCTGGAAGTGTTCGAGACCGAGCACCTGTCCAGTTGCGCGACGGTGGTGATGATCGACATCTCCCACTCCATGATCCTCTACGGCGAGGACCGCATCACCCCCGCCAAGAAGGTCGCGCTGGCGCTGACGGAGCTGATCCTCACCAAGTATCCGAAGGACGCCATCGACGTCCTGCTCTTCGGCGATGAGGCCACCGAGGTGCCGATCTCCGAGATCCCGTACGTGCAGGTCGGGCCGTACCACACCAACACGAAGGCAGGGCTGGAGCTGGCGCAGCGCATCCTCCGGCGCCGGAAGCACAACAACAAGCAGATCTTCATGATCACGGACGGCAAGCCCTCGGCGCTCACGGAGAACGGCCACCTGTATACCAATTCGTTCGGCCTGGACATGAAGATCGTCAACCGGACGCTGGAAGAGGCGGACCGCTGCCGCCGCGCGAACATCCCCATCACCACGTTCATGCTGGCCACCGACCCGATGCTCGTGAACTTCGTCGAGCAGCTCTCGAAGATGAACCGCGGCCGCGCCTACTACTCCTCGCCGGACCGCCTCGGCGAATACATCCTGGCGGACTACATCCGGAACCGAAGGAAGTTCGTGCACTGAGGTAGCGGTAATCGTGGCGGAATGCGTCCGGGCACGGGCCCGTTCCCTCCGCCGATGCGCAAATTATTTGCGGTCCTTCTCCTCGCCACCACGGCTTCCGCGAACGAGGTGTCGTACCGGTCGGTTCAGTCGGGATCGGCGACGGGACCGACGCCGCTCTACGACCATGGCATCCACGGTGAGGGGCAGATCATCGGCGTGCTCGACACAGGCGTCGACTACACATCCTGCTATTTCGCTGAGCCGGACAACTCGCCGCCGCCGGTCAACACCGGGACTCCGTTGAGCGGGCTGGACTGGGAGAACGTCGACACGTCGCGGCGGAAGATCATCGCGTACGACTTCCTGTTCTCGTGCGAGCAGTATCCCGGCGCGCCCGGCTGCGATCAGGTCGGCGCGGCGGGGTCGCTCGACAACCAGGGCCACGGTACGCACACGGCGTCCATCGCCGCGGGCGACAAGGACACGCCGCTCCTTCACGACTTCGCCGACTCGCTCGCGCCCGGCGCGCAGCTCGTGGTGCAGGACGGCGGGTACGTCAACGGCGATCTCTGCACGCAGTTCCCCGGCGTCGGCTGCCCGGCGTCCAACCTGACGCGCATCTTCGACCAGGCGTACAAGCAGGGCGCGCGCATCCACTCGAACTCGTGGGGCGACCGGCAGGGGAGGCTGACCTCGCCGCCGACGGGGAATTACCCGCAGTCGGCGTACGACGTCGATGCGTTCGCCTGGTCGCATCCCGACATGCTGTTCGTCTTCGACACCGGCAACCTCGGCCAGAAGATGGCCACGCCGAAAAGCTCGCTGGCCGCGCCCGGCGACGCGAAGAACACGCTGCA
>Ga0207662_10001257_pt1 | contig 12175 bp, 9 predicted proteins | sample KBSS33LmetaG_FD_184338 | JGI IMG/M metagenome (GOLD analysis project Ga0207662, IMG submission 184338) | Switchgrass rhizosphere microbial communities from Kellogg Biological Station, Michigan, USA - KBS S3-3L metaG (SPAdes) (version 2) | ecosystem: Host-associated > Plants > Roots > Rhizosphere... | reverse complement strand
CCGTCGGCCTCCGCGAGCGGTGGCTGCACCGCCCTGCCCCTGGGTGCCCCGGCCGCTGGTCTGGCCCTGGCCGCTCTCGGTCTCCTCGTCCGCCGCCGCCGGCAGTAGGCCGGCGCCGGATCCCCCCGGGGGGATTTCAGGCAACCCGATCGAATCGACGAACGTGAACTCGAAATCCCCCCTGATTCTCACCACGGCGAGCCTCGTGCTCGCCGTGGTGTTGTCGTCTTGTAGCGGCGCCGCGCTGGAGAAGACGGCCACGCAGGTCAACGCGCTCGACAATCACCTGTCGGTGCGCGGCCGCGTCTGCACGGATCCCCCGGACCCCAACGGCTTCCCGGTGAAGGTGGTGATGCTCGTCGACCAGTCCGGCTCGATGTGCATCAGCGATCCGCCCGGCAGCCAGGGCACCGCCGGCCTCTGCGAGCAGTTCGCCACCGCGGTGGGCATCCAGACTCCGGCCCGGGTGCGCGCGCTCCAGGCGCTGACCCAGCAGTTCGCGACCCAGCCCAACGTCCAGGTGAGCATCGTTCCCTGGGACACGAACGTGAAGAACGTCTGGCCGCCGGTCGCCACCGGCCAGCGGTTCGCGCGCCCTATCGGCATCGACACCTACATCGCGAACCTCCAGGCGCAGCTCGGGAAGGGGACCGACTTCCAGGGCGCGCTGAGCTACGCGTACGGCGTCATCGCCTCGGACATCGCGGACACCAACGTCAACAACCCGCAGCTGCTCCCGCGGACGCGGTACGTGGTCGTCCTGCTCACCGACGGAACTCCCTACCCCCGCTGCTCGGCGAACGACAACCTGAGCCAGTACGCGGACCCGACGCACCCCGAGCTCATCTGGGCCGATTCGCTGCCCGACTTCTGCAACCTCACCAATGCCCAGGGCACGGACGCGATCAACGGCTTCGTTCCCGGCACCGACCGCAACCAGAACTACCAGATCTTCAGCTACGTCGATCAGATCATGCAGCTGAAGCCGGCGTACAACGTCGGCGACATCCGGCTGCACACGGTCCTGCTCTTCAGCGACCAGGGCATCCAGACCTGCAACTCGCTGGGCCTCCTCTGTCAGGACATCTACGGCGTCTACCCCAACACCGCGCCGGCGGATTACCCGATGGCCGCGCATCAGGTCGCGACCTGGCTCCTGCAGCAGATGGCCGACCGGGGCAATGGCGTGTTCCAGGAGTTCCGGAACAACGACATCCAGAACCTGGGGCTCGGCGCCCTCGACTACACCTCACTCGCCAGCAAGAACGTGCTCAAGTCGCTCATCGTCCGCTCGCTGCGAAGCGTGCCCGACGGCAACGGCCGCGCGGTGGACAGCGACGGCGACGGCCTCAAGGACGATCTGGACCAGCCGTTCATCGACAAGAGCAACCAGTTCATCGCCGACTCGGACGGAGACTGCTTCGACGACAACTTCGAGGTCATCCACTCCGACCTCGGATTCAGGACAGACTCCAAGGACGTCCGAGGCTGCGATCCGGCCAGCCCCCTCACCCGGAACTGCGTGTGCCGTGATACCGACGGCGACGGCCTGAGCCAGTTCGCCGAGACCTACCTCAGTACCCGGGCGGGGCTGGTGGACAGCGACGGCGACGGGCTCCCCGACGGGCTGGAGGCGCAGTACGGCCTCGATCCGCTGAGCCGCAACTACAACGTCGACACCGACAACGACGGAATCGCCGACGACGAGGAGATCCGCGCCGGCACCGACCCCACCCGACCTGACCGCAACCTGTACGACCTCGCCGCCGTCCAGTACACCAGCTCGGCGGAGATTCAGCCCGACGGCAGCGTCTGCTACGACTACGTGGTGAGCAACCTCGAGCTGGTGACCCCGCCGAACGGCGTGGGCGCGGCCCAGGCGGGATACAATCTGTTCAAGGTGTGGTTCGCCGAAGCCCCGGAGAGCGCGGTGTCGTCCGACTACGGAGTCTGGAAGGTGGCCTGCGCGTGGGCGCAATACGATCCGTCCGGCATCCGCGTGCCCGCGGGGCCTGACATCCAGGTGGACGACGCGGCGTTCCTCCCGCCCAACCTCCTGATCAGCGATCCGGATTACCTCACCCGCTGCGTCGGTCTGCCCCCGGGGACCGTTCCGTGACGACACACCGGGCGCGGCTCGTCGCCGCGGCCCTGGCGGGGATGCTCGGCCTCGGGGTCGCCTGCACGCAAAGTTACCTCTACGACGAACGCCGCCGGGACCAGCTCCCGACGGACCGGACGCTCACGCTCGAGGGACGGTTCTGCACTCTCGGCACCAACGACGTGGTGCGGCCGATCAAGATCCTCTTCGCCTTCGACGCCTCGCAGTCGATGCGGGTGAGCGACCCCAACGGAACCCGGGCCTTCGCGGTGGTGCAGCTGCTCAACTCGCTGCCCCGTGACCCGAACATCTCGTTCAGCGTGATGCTCTTCGCGGGGAGCACCACCGCCAACCTCACCAAGAGCGGACTGCCTCAGTTCGAGCCGCTCCTCTCCTACACCCCCGCGGACTTCACGACGCTCGAGGACCAGATCCTCAACTACACGAACCCCAACTCCAACCGCGACTCGACGGACTTCATCAAGGCGCTGTCCGAGATCTACGCGATGCTCAGCACGGACATCACCCAGGTCCGGAACAGCGCGACCGCGGCCCAGGCGGAGGCCTTGCCCCGGTACATCGTCATCTTCCTCTCCGACGGTCACCCCACCTTCAACCAGGACGACGAGCTCTTCCAGGGCGATGCGGTCAAGCGCATCCGGCAGCTGCGGATCCTGGTGGACGACGTGATCTTCAACACCGTCCACGTCTTCGCCCCGGTGCAGCCGGTGTCGAGCATCTGCGACGTGACCGGCGACGCCGGCTGCCCGCTGCTGATCATCAACCAGGATGCCGAGCGGCTGGAGAAGATGGCCACGCTCGGCGGGGGCAACTTCCGCGACTTCCGGAACAACGAGTCGGTCAACTTCCTCAACTTCAACATCGGGCAGACGAGGCGGGCCTACGTCCTGAAGGAGTTCGTGGCCTCGAACATGTCCGCTCCGGCCGATTCCCCGGCCGACGCCGGGGACAGCGACCGCGACGGCCTCACCGACGATCAGGAGATCGCGCTCGGGACCGACCCCAACAATCCCGACACCGACGGTGACGGGTTCAGCGACGGCGTCGAGGTCCACTTCGCCGCGCTGGGGGCCAGCTTCAATCCCTTGGGCTTCATGCTCCCCGACGGTGGCGGGCTCGACCCCGGCTGTCCGCCCGCGCTCCGCGGCGTGGACAGCGACTGCGACGGGATCAACGACTGTGACGAGCAGATCATCGGCACCAACTCCACGCTCATCGACTCGGACAACGACGGGATGCCGGACAGCATCGAGTGGCAGCTCGGCACCCAGCCCTCGGCGCAGGACCTGGACGAGGATCCGGACAACGACGGCCTGGTGAACCGCAACGAGCTCCGCTACCACACCAACCCCCTGCTGGGGGACACCGCCACCCTCGGGGTGAACGGCTACCGCTACGTCCTGGAGGAGGACGGTCCGGTCGACGAGGAGGGACGGCAGTGCTTCACATTCCGGGTGGAGAACGTGTCGCTGTCGCCCACGCTCCCCAACCGGCCCGACGGTGGCATCTCGCTGCCCGACGGCGGCCAGTACTTCCTCCCCGACGGCGGGCTGCTCTTCCCTGACGGAGGCACCGGCTACGGTGCGGGCTGGAACGAGATCCAGATCGCGATCGCCATGCTCCCCGCTGACGACCCGACAGGCCGCACCATCGTCCGCACCTTCCACACCACCGCCGCGCGCTACCCGGTGGGTGGGATCAAGCAGACGGTGGACGGGGTGATCCGCGTCGAGCCCACCGACTTCATTCCCACCTGCTACGTCCCGCCGGGCATCGACGGCGGGATCGACGGCGGCACGGACGCCGGGCCCTGAGCGCCGGAGGCGTTCTCTTGCTGCGAGGAGAATCGATGAGTCGTGCCGTTCCCGGCACCCGGACGCTTCGCTTCGTGGCCCCGCTGCTCCTGGCCGCAGCGGCCTCCGGCTGCATGAAGGGCGAGGTCGGCGGAACGTCTCCGCCGCTCATCACCCACCCCGATCTGGACTGCAACACCGCGCCGGCCGCGGTGGCCAACGCCGACTGCCGCCTCCAGCTCAACACCGAGAAGACCGAGTACATCCAGCAGTCGAACGACAAGGACTGGTGGGTGGTCAACGTGGGGACGCTCCCCCCGCGCGCCATCGTGCACGTGGTGGCGGGCTACAAGCCGGGCGCCGGACAGGACGCGGGGAGCTTCAACACCGCGGTCAACTTCCAGATCAACGTCCTCGACTCGAACAACGGCGTGCCGGGGACCAGCCTGGCCACCGGGGTCGACGTGCACGGCTCGAACCCGCCCACGATGCTGGACCTCACCTTCCGGTACACGAGGTCGAACAACGACATCTTCCTCCTGGTGCAGGACGACACGGGCAGGAAGGTCGACAACCTCTCGCCCTACAGCGTCTTCGTCGAGGTGGTGACCGATCCGGACAGCAACGAGCCGAACGACACGCCGGCCACCGCCACTCCCATCACGCTCAGCTCGTCGGGCGGCGGCGTGCAGGGCAGCAACGGCGGCTTCCTCGCCACCCCGGGTGACGTGGACTACTTCTCCATCGTCGCCGCCAACCCGAACTCGGTGATGTGGCTGGACGTGGTGCAGGACTGCACCCCCGCCACCTGCCCTCCGCCGCACCGGTACCGGCTGGAGTACTTCCTCCGCGACCCGAGCGGCGCGGTGGTGGCCACCGACTCTTCCACGGCAGGCTCGCTGGTGAGCCAATCGTCGATGGAGGTCGCCACCGCGCGCCTTCTCAAGACCACGGGCACGTACACGCTCCAGGTCAGGGGCTACATCGATCCCAACAACCAGACGGTGATTCCGCCCGGGGATCTGAACTTCAAGTACAAGGTGTCGGTCATCATCGTCCCGCTCCAGGATCCGCCGGAGCCCAACGACACCATCGACGATGCGAAGGCCAAGCCGTCGCCCGACCTGACCCTCGCCGGTCCGGGCTCGTCCGGGACCATCACCGGACGCATCAGCTTCGTGCCCGATCCGGACTACTACCGGATACGGCTCTCCGGCGCCTCGGCCGTACCGCATCTGCTGCACTACGTGGTGACGCCGAGCAACGCGCCGGCCCGCTTCCCCAAGCTTCCAGGGCCGAAGGACCGCCTGCTCCAGGTCACCACCGAGATCCCCGCCGGCGCGCAGAGCGAGTGCGCGGCCGGTGACGCGGGGGTGTGCATCATCAGCGCGCCGGTCAGCAACTACAACTACCCCATCGCCACCAACCTCTGTCAGGCCCCGACGCCGCAGTGCCTGCAGTCGACGCGGTACGAGAGCCCGGACGCCGGCTCGAACCCGAACCTCCAGAACCTCGGCAACTTCGAGTCGATCCTCCAGGTGCCGCCCCACCCCGGCGCGGTGGACTACTTCTTCCTCTTCGAGGACGAGGGGACGAACTGGGCGGACGACACCGACTACACCATCTTCGTCCAGTGGCTGAACGAGCCGGACTCGGCCGAGGCGGTCCCGGATCCGCAGCGCGGCCCGGTCACGATGGGGACCGGCGTCGCCGCCACGGCGCTCGGCGGACCGTCGGTGGGGTTCCTCAGCTACGGCATCGGCGCGCTCGACACGAGCCTCGGCATCTCGCCGATCACCGACGTGAAGGACTACGACGGGCGAGGGGACGACGTGGACACGTACATCGTCGACGTGCCGGTGGGCGCGGTGCCCGCCGACTCCCGTCTCTTCTTCCAGTGGCGGATCCCCGCGGCGACGATGACCACCACGCCGCCCTACGACCTGGGCATCCGCCTCGGATTCTGCGTGCCGGACGCCGGGGTGGATTGCGCGAGCATCCAGACCCGCACCCAGAACGGCGGCAGCCAGCTGGGCCTGATCTACACGGACAACCCGGTGACCTCGTGGTGGAACTTTGCTCCGCAGGCGACGCCGAACGAGCCCGCCTACGACCGGGCCTACTCGGGCTCGCCGCCCACCGGCAACGTGCTCACCACGTTCCGCGACTACGCCTGCGGCTGCCTCGAGCAGAGGTTCACCGGCCCTGCCTCGGGGAACGCGCGGATGTTCGTCTCGGTGTTCCCCATCAACCGCACCGGCTGGCTGACCACCTACGCGCTCCCCTACACGGTCGAGACCGGCTGGGGCGGGCTCGGGTCCTACCCCTACAACTTCACGTCCGTCCCCGGCGGAGCCAGCATCGCGTGCCCCACGCCGTGCGGCTTCACCAAGAACTAGAGAAAAGAAAAACCGGGTGAGCCGCAGGGGCCCACCCGGTCGGAACGACACCAGCTCCGCGGAGACTCAGGGAGCGACGGCCGGGCCGCAGCTCACGTCCACCGTCTTGGTGGGCTTGTTCTCCGCGTTGGAGTTGATGGTCAGCGTCCCTGTGATGGTCTCGCCGGCGGTGGTGGGCTTGCAGGTCATGAAGAGAAACGCAGTCTTGTTGGACTTGACCGTGGCGCTCTGCGTGCCGTCCTCCTGAAAAAGAGTGGGCGAGGTGCTCACCAGGGTCCAGCCGGTGTCGGCCTGGAGCGTGAAGCCACTCACCACCAGATCCTGCTGGCCCTTGTTGATGATCTGGAGGGTCTGGTTCTTTTGCTGACCTGCGAAGATCGCCTGGTCCACGATAGAGTCGCGGTCGGTGACGATCTGCGGCTTCGCCGGGAGGTCCCCACCCGAATCGCCGCCACAAGCAATTCCGGCGGCACCGAGCAGCACCGCGCACGAGACGAGAAGACGCTTGATCATGAAAAGAAGTCTACCGGTCCCTTCGAGCCCCTTCCAGAGACGAGCCGCGGTCGTCGCGACGCTGCTGGTGTGGCTGTGTGGGTGTAGCAGCGGTCGTGACGACTTCATCGGGGCCCGGGTGCTGGACAGCTGCAACGGGAGCTGGCCGGTCTGCAACCAGACCGCGAGCTGCTTCATCGGCGACGAGAGCTACGTCGAGGGCCGCTTCCCCGGGCAGGGGAAGATCATCGTCCGCCTCGACGAGCCGAGCGAGGTGAAGATCAGCTTCTTCTTCGACGACATCTCGGCGGTCGGGACCCTCACCTCGATCGTCTGGTACGAGACCGGGTGCAAGGCCAGCACCCGCGTCGACGTGGAGGGGCAGACGGTGGCCACCGAGTCGAACTCCACCGGCGTGTTCGAGCGCAGCGCCAACCTGCTCGAGAACGACGAGCACCTCATCTCGTTCAAGAGCGACCTCGAGGCGACCTACCTCATGAAGGTCGAGATCATCCCGACGGTCTTCTAGTGCCTCGGGGCACTAAAGCTTTCCGGTCTTCGCCTTCTTCACCAGTCGGTCCGCCACCCGGTAGGCGTTGGCCATGATGGTGAGGGTGTTGGGGTTGCCGCCGCTGGTGGGCATGAAGCTGCCGTCCACCACCCAGAGGTTCGGGACGGTGTGGGCGCGACAGTCGCGATCGAGGACGCTGGTGGCCGGGTCGTCTCCGAAGCGGCAGGTCCCGTGCTGGAGGATGGTCGTCTCGCCGGCCTCGGTCACCCGCCACACGGCGTCCGGCTCCATCGCCCGGAGGAGATCCTCGCCGCGGTCGATGAGGTAGCGGGTCACGGGGAGGTCCGCCGGGTGCCGGTCGATGGTGATGGCCGCGACCGGCAGCCCGTACCGGTCCAGCACCGTGTCCTCCACCGAGACGGATGTGCCCGGGGTGGGCAGCCACTCGGCGTAGGTCTCGAACTGGAGGACCTTGCTGTCGCGAAAGACGCGGAAGCGGTCCTTCAGCTCCTTGCCGAAGACGCCCTTGCCGCCCTGTGCCAGCACGATGGCCTGGCTGATCGGCGCCGGATGCTCCCAGAGGAAGCCAATGGCCCCACCCTTGCGGCTCCCCAGCTTCGTCGAGGCCGGCAGGACGTAGTGGTCCGAGAGGCTGCGTTGGACGAAGGGCGCCGGATCGTCCAGCCAGGGCCAGCTCTGCTTCCGCTTGCTGATCCGGAACGACGCGCGGCTGCGGCCGAAGCCGCTGAACATCAGATTCTTCCCCACCAGGCCGGTGTCGTTGGCCAGCCCCTTCGGCCAGCGGGCTGAGCGGGAGTTGAGGAGAAGGCGCGCGCTCTCCACCGCGGTGCAGGACACCACCACGATGCGGGCGGGCTGCTCCTGCAGCTCCCCCTTCTCGTCGATGTAGACCACGCTCTTCGCCCGGCCGTCCGCCGTGACCTCCACGCTGCGGGCCATGCACCCGGGTCGGAGCTCCACCTTGCCGGTCTCGAGCGCGAGCGGCATCAGCGTGACCTGGGTGCTGGACTTGGCGCCGCTCTCGCAGCCGTAGCTCCCGCAGAACACGCAGTAGATGCAGCCGGCGCGACCCCGGTAGGGACGGCTGGCGATGGCCCGGGCCGTGGGGTACGGGTGCAGGCCGATCTTCTTGCCCGCCCGGTCGATCTCCTTCGCGATGGGGTGCTCGTCCAGGGGCGGCAGCGGATAAGGCTTCCGCCGCGGCTCGGCCCACGGATGCTGGGTGACCACGCCCGAGACGCCGATCTCCTCCTCCACCTGCTCGTAGTAGGGCAGGAGGTCCTCGTAGCGGATGGGCCAGTCCACCACCGTGGAGCCCTCCGGCGCGCCGAGCATCGACCTCATCCGGAAGTCCACCGGCTTGAGCCGGTAGAAGAACCCGCTCATGTGCACCGTGCCGCCGCCGACGCAGTTCGCGGTCCAGGCGTGGTTGGTGCGTGAGTACTTTCCGTTCTGCCCCACGCGCCACAGGTGCGGCTCGTCCCAGGGCAGCGGCATGAAGAAGTTGCGCCGGCTGATGGCGATCTCGTCGTGGGTGAAGTCACCCTTGTCGTAGGCCGGGCCCTTCTCCAGCACCACGACCTTGAGCCCTGCCCGCGCGAGCTGCAGCGCCATCGGGGCGCCACCCGCGCCACTGCCCACCACCACCGCGTCCACCTCGGAGAAGGCCATCGACGGCTAGCCCTTCCTGGTCTCGCAGGCGTGGTGGTGATGTCCGGACGGATCCGCGCATCCCCGCCGTCCGTTGCCGAAGCCGATCAGCTCCCAGCCACGGCCACCGCGGTTGCCTCCGTGCACCGGATCTCCGAACAGCCCTTCCATCGTGAGCCCGATGAGGACCGTCCAGTAGTGCTGCTCGCCCGAGGCGGCGGGCGAGTCCTTGAACTCGGTGAGCAGCGCGTCCTGCAGGTCGGCGCTGAGGGCGGCGAAGGGCTTCTGGTGTCGGCCCTGGGCCCGCCGCATCAGCGCCTCGGTGCCGCGGACGAAATCGTCGCGGACGTGAGCGAGGGTCGGCGTGGCCAGCGCCCGGTCGATGTACTCGGGAACACCGAGGTCGACGGCACCTGGCTCCTCGTCGCGCGGACAGATGCGCTCCACCGCCGCCGCCACCGTGTCGTACTCGTCGTTGGTGAGCGAGCGGTGAGAGGTCTGGAGCGCCGGTCCAACCGTCACCTCGGATTTCTTCGGCTCGGACGGTTTGCACGCCGCGTAGAGCAACGCCGTTCCGCTCATGAAGCCGACGTGCTCGATGAAGTTCCGGCGGGTCATGTCCTCCGGCGCGTCGTGCGTGGAGGTGGGTGGAGATGTCTCCGACATGCGGAGGAGTGTCCTCCGGGAAATCGACGAGCCGCAAGACATGCACGCGCGGGGAACCGCGGCACCGCTGGTAGAATGCGAGTCGGATCCGGGGGTGAAAGTGAAGGAAGGGATGCGTCCCACATCGATGGCGCTGGCCGTCGGCGCCATGGTCGCGCTCGTGTTTGCCGGCTGCAGCCGGAATCTAGGCGAGCTCATCTACAACGACAGCTTGCTCTGCGGTGACGAGAACCAGGCCTGCGCGCCGGATGGCGGGCGGTTCGATCTCCACATCGTGGATCGCACGAGCTACGTGGTGGCCACTCCCTCGGTGCCGACCTTCGACATGGTCATCAAGCCGAACAGCACCAGCGTCGGCTTCGCGTACGTGGTGGTGAGCCCGCGGCAGGACTCGGGCGTCATCGCGATGTTCCCCGACGCCGGCATCGTCGACTACGACATCATGTTCCGCGAGTTCGACGTCGACGCCGGCGTCGCCTCGCCTCCGCAGCTGGTGCAGACCGTGCAGCGCTTCTTCGGCGTGAGCGTCGCGTACCAGGTGAACGGCTTCCCGGCGGTGGCGTACCTCGGCGGACCGCCCGACTTCACCGAGACCTTCTGGTTCCAGAACGACGCGGCCATCGCCTACAACCAGGGTGGGCGCTGGGTGGAGCAGGTGGCGGCGACCAACTCGAGCCCGCCGATGGCCAGCCCGCCGTCGCCGCCGAGCGACAACGGGAAGATCATCGGCTTCTACCCGGCGCTGATCTTCGAGGGAAACAACGCGGTGCTCGCCTACCGCGACGGCCACTTCGGCCAGTCCGCGGGCACCGGCGACTGGAACTCGGCCGATCTGGAGATGGCCGTCGGCGGGCCCACCACCTGGACCCCGGTGGCGCTGCTGCAGTCCGGCGACAGCAAGCGCGCCTACGGCGCTCACAACCGCATCATCTACGGGGCACAGACGCTGAGCTCCGGGCTTCGGGCCGCCGCGGTGGTCTCGGACCGGGCAGGGACTGCACCGGACACCTTCGGGGCGGACATCGAGTTCTCCGAGCAGCAGAGCGACGGGACCTGGAAGAGCTGCGGCGCGTTCCAGCCGCTGACCATCGCCGACACCCCGAGCATCCTCGGCTCCAACGGAGCGACCCAGGTCCCCAACACCCAGGCCGGCCCCTCGATCGACTACCGCGACAACTTCGGCTACGCGGTCGCGGTCACCAACCGCAGCCAGAACGGCGTCTTCTTCACCGCCTGCGCCGCGAACACCGACTGCACGACACCCTCGGGGTGGGACACGCTCGATCCGGTGTTCCAGCGCGGAAGCGGCGGGTGGTACGCGGCGGTGGCCATCTCGCCGGACGGAGACCCCTCGGTCGCCTATTACATCTGCTCGAAGCAGCCCAACCGGAACGAGAACACCTGCACCGACGACCACTACCTCGCGGTGGCGAACCGGGGGCTCAGCCAGGTGTGGAGCGACCACGAGGTGGTGGTGGACACGGGCTCGGCCTTCCAGACCCGCATGGTCTTCATCGGCAACCGCCGGGTGATCGGCTACCGGAACGGCGCCAGCGGCGTTCTGCAGATCGCGGTCGAGAAGCCATGACTCGGTCGTCGCCGTTCCTCCTGGTCGCCGGGGCGATCGCGGTCTCGCTCGCCTGCGGCAAGGGCGACAACTCGCTGGACGGGAGCCTCTCCGAGGTGTTCGACCTCGACGTCTCCACCGTCCACGTGCTCCGCAACGACGACGCCCTGGTGGTGAGCTACGAGCACAACGCTGGTCGGGACATCGACCTCGTGCTCCGCTTCACCCTCGCCCTGGACCAGCTCACGCTGCAGACCGGCCGCACGACGAACATCGCTGGCACCACCGACGGCGGCACCCTCCGTGCCACCTTTCTCCACAACGCCGCCGGCGAGCCGGCGCGGGTCCTCCCCGACGTCTCCATCGGCGAGTTCACGCTGGACACGGGTGGAAACCCCGGAGATGACACCAGAGGAAGCTTCAGCGCCTCCTTCGTCAGCGACGGCAGCTACGGCAGCGGGCGCGCGGTGTCGGGAAATTTCCACGCCATCGCGCTCGACGGCGGGTACGGCGGCTAGGACGCAGCCACGTGAGGGGCTGTGCGCACCCGAGACCACAAGTGGGATTGACGAAATTCGTCAGCGGAATCGCGTTCGTGGATGCGTTGACAGCTCTCTACAGCCTTCGATTTACTCGGGCACGACCCATGCGAGCTCGAACTGCGCTCCGACCAGCCCGACGCGGTCGCGGACTTCGGCGTCGCCTACGCGACCATGCAGTGCGCCGACCTGCTCTCCAGCGGTGCCCCCGGCATCCACTTCTACACGCTCAACCGCTCGCCCTCGACCCGGGCGATCCTGTCCGCGCTGCGCTGCCTGGCGCCCTGGAAGCGCGCCTAGCGGTTCGCGCGGCGGCCGCCCGGCTTGGCGGCGTAGAGGGCGCGGTCGGCGGTCTCGACGAGGTCCATCACGTCGGCGCCCTCCGGCGGGGTCATCGCCAGGCCGACGGTGATTC
>Ga0207662_10001256_pt1 | contig 12177 bp, 11 predicted proteins | sample KBSS33LmetaG_FD_184338 | JGI IMG/M metagenome (GOLD analysis project Ga0207662, IMG submission 184338) | Switchgrass rhizosphere microbial communities from Kellogg Biological Station, Michigan, USA - KBS S3-3L metaG (SPAdes) (version 2) | ecosystem: Host-associated > Plants > Roots >... | reverse complement strand
CTCCTCGCGTACCTGGCGAGTTTCTTGGACGATCGGATCATCCTGCATGACGGTTCCTCACACCATGATCCTACCGCGTCACCTTCTCGCTCGTCAGCGGCCAATCGCCCCTGAGGAAGTGGCGGATGGCGCCGAAGGTGAGGACGGGGTCGTCGATCCACATGGCGTGGGCACCGCCGGGGACGGTGACGAGCCGGGCGTCGGGGAGGATGGCGGCCCATTCGCGGCCGCCGGCGTAGGGGGCGTTGCGGTCTTTGTCGCCGTGGATGGTGAGGACCGGCATGGTCACTTTCTTCAGGTCGTCGGGCGGAAGGACGGCCTGGTCGACGCTCGGCATGACGCTGGTCATCACGGCGTTGGCGTTGACCGGCCACTCGTTCTCGAGCGCGCAGGCTTCTTCGGGCTTGAAGTTCGGGGCTTTCTTCGGATCGCCGGCGAGGTAGTAGCGGAGGACGCTCCACTGCGCGACGCAGAATTCTTTCGGCGTCCTGGTCATGGAGCCGTCGGCGTACATGGCCTTCAGCTTCTCCAGGTCGGCGGCCGGCGCGCCGAAGTTCTCGTCCGCCGGCGTCGTCACGCGGGTGATGGTGTTGCCGACGGGACCGAGCTGGATGACGCGGCGGACGTGCTCGGGATGCGCGGCGGCGTAGAGGATCACGGCCTTGCCGAGGTAGGACCAGCCCAGCGGCACGAACTTGTCGGCCTTGAAGTGCGCACGCACGGTCTCGAGGTCCTGCACGTCCTGCTGGATGCTCAGCTTCGTGACGTCCTGCGGCCTCCCGGATTTGCCGCGGCCGCGCATATCGTAGGTGATGACGGTGGCGATGTCGGCGAACTGCTGCAGTTGGTCGAAGAGCGCGAAATCGAGGGGCGCGATGACGGTCACGGGACCGCCGCCGATCTTCCGGTAATGCAACTGCACGCCGTCCGGCGTGGCGATGCTGCCCTCTTCGAACGGCGCCATGTTCTCCGCAATCGGCGCCGGCGGGTTGCCAGGTCCGTCGAAGACGACTTTCCAACTGCCGTCGGCCTGCTTCTGCCAGATCGAGGAGTAGTAGCCTGCGTGCTCGCCCTTCGGGGTGTAGATCGGTCCCATGGAGAAGCCGGTCTTCCCACCGCCCGTCACCTCGACCCGCTCCGGTCCCCAACTGAACGGGGCCTCGGCCACGCCATCGAAGAATCGCGACCACCGCTCGATGATCTGCGCCTTGCCACGCAAGGTCCCCAACGCGTTCATGAAGACGGCGTCGTCCGCGACATAGGTGAAGAATTTCGCCTTGTCCCGGTCCGCAAAGGCCTTCGCAAATCCAGTCTCCGCCTGCCGCACTTCATCGACGGAATCACCCCTCACCGGCAACACGACGAGCAACGACAGGAGCAACGCACCAAGCACTTTCATCCCCCCAGATTCGCACGACGCGGCGTCCGCCACGGCTAACTTTCTGTAAGACGTGTTACGCGGGTGCAACAGGGAGACGACCGGGGGCCTCCGGCGGGCCGGCACGGCCGGCACCGTTGGTTGCCATAGGCCGGACGCGCGCTCGCTGCACCGAACACGATTCGTGGAGACAACAAACGCTGCCGGCCGTGCCGGCCCGCCGGAGGCCCCTCGTCGTTTCTCTCTCGTTCGCGGAGTGAGCCAGCCTACTTACGGAAAACGTTCTTCAGGATGAAGATGGCGTTGGCGGGGCGTTCGGCCAGGCGGCGCATGAGGTACGGGTACCACTCCGTGCCGAACGGGATATAGACGCGCATCCCCCAGCCGTCGCGGACCAGTTGCTCCTGCAGATCGCGGCGGACGCCGTAGAGCATCTGGAACTCGAACGCGGACGGCGGGATCTGTTCTGCCTTAGCGAACGCGATCGTGGCGTCGATCATCTTCGGGTCGTGCGTGGCGATCCCGTGGAACGTCCCGCTCTCGAGGAGGATCTTCATCAGGCTGACGAAATTCGCGTCGACCTCGGACTTCTCCTGATACGCGATCTCGGCCGGCTCCTTATAGGCGCCCTTGCAGAGGCGGATGCGGATCTTCTGCGCGCACAGCTCCCGGACGTCGTTCTCGCTGCGGCGGAGGTACGCCTGGATCACGGCGCCGACGCGGCCGGCGTTGCCGGGCTTCGCGTGCAGCTCGCGGACGACGTCCAGCGTCTTCTGCGTATACGGCGAGCCTTCCATGTCGATGCGGACGAAACTGTCCAGCTTCGCGGCGTGCGCCACCACCTCCGCGGCGATGCCGCGGGAGACCATCTCGTCGACATCGAGACCCATGTGCGTGAGTTTGAGGCTCACGTTCGCGTCGAGTTTCCGCGCGGCGATGGCGTCGAGCATCTCGTGATAGAGCTGCGCGCTATGGCGGGCCTCGTCGATATTCGTGACGTTCTCGCCGAGGTTGTCGACGCTGACCGACATGCCGCGGGCGTTCGTGGCGGCGGTGGCCTGGAGCGCCTCCTCGACCGACATCCCGGCCACGAAGCGGCCGGACATGCGGCGGCCGATGCGGGAGCGCTCGGCGACGGAGCGGAGCATGCGGCTCTCGGAGAGGGCGATGAAGAAGGCTCGGAACATCGGTCAGCTCGCTTTCGCGACGGCGATCGCGCAGACGCGGGAGGCACCGCCGTCGCGCAGCGCGGTGGCGCAGGCGCGAAGCGTCTCTCCCGTGGTGCAGATGTCGTCGACGATGAGAATGGATTTCCCTTTCACGGGAGGTGACGCGGCAAAGGCCCCGCGGACGTTGGCGGCCCGCTCGCGCTTCGGCAGCGTGGACTGCGTGGCGCGCGCGCCTCGACGCGTCAGCAGCGTCATATCACAACGCACGCCGAGCCGCGATCCGAGGCTGCGCGCCAGGAGCTCGGCCTGGTTGTAGCCGCGTCGCCGCTCGCGGGAGCGGTGCATCGGCACGCCGGCGATGGCGTCGAAGGCGAGGTCGCGGCCGCGGACCGTCTCTTCCAGCAGACCGGCCAGCGGAGCGGCCAGAAAGTCGTGGCGGGAAAACTTGAACGCGTGCAGGACCTTCTCCAGCGAGCCGCGGTACTCGCCCCAGGCCTCGCACCAGTCCACGGGCAGCGGCTCCGTCTCGCAGGCGAGGCAGGTCCAGGCGTCCGGGCCGGGCACGGGAGCGGGCAGGGCGCAGGAGCGGCAGCGGGCGGTGGTGATCTTCGGCAGTGCGCGCCAGCAGGCCTCGCAGCAGGAGGCTTTCCGCTGGTCCCACGGTAGCTCGCCGCCGCAGGCGACGCACCACGCCGGAAGAACGATTTTCAGAGTCCCGCGTCCTAGTAATGAGAACGCGTGGCGGAGTGTCCGCTGCACGCGACCATTGTAAGGAGAGTCACTTTGAACAACCAGAACGCATCCCGTATAGTGCCGGCCATGAAACGGACCTCCCTCCTGCTCGCCGCGCTGATGCTCTTCAGCGCGCTCCCTGTCCTGGCACAGTCGACCGAGTTCGGTGTGCTCGTCGGCGGCAGCCGCCGCTTCGTCGACGGCGCCAACAAGGAAGACGGCGTGGAGTTCGACGACAGCACGTTCTCGCTCTCGAACAACGTCTTCGAGCTCTTCGGCGGGGTCCAGATCGAGCCGGACGTCTGGATCAAGATCAAGGGCGGCCGGATCGAGACGCCGGTCGCGGTCGCTTACACGATCCCCACCAGCGACAAGACCTTCCGCCGGGATGTCAAGGACGGCGAGGTGCAGCACCTGGAGATGAACGTCGAGTACCGCTTCTCCGAGACGTTCGGCTCGACCGGCCTCTTCGCCGGCCTCGGCTATTACCGGGTCTCCGCCCCCGACACCGACACGGAGTCGAATTTCGGCGCCAACGCGGGCGTCAACGCGCTGTTCCCGATCAATCGCCGCTACGCGGTGCTGGTCGAGGGGACGTACCACTGGGCCAACGCCCCGTTCCAGCAGCGCTTCATGACGGCGACTGCGGGTCTCCGGATGGCCTTCTAGGCGCGCACATTGCTCTCCTTCTGCCTGATACAACAGGAGGAAAGCCTATGGCTAACGACAATTCGCGCCACGTCCGCGATGTGATGACCCTCAACCCCGATTGTGTGAGCGACAACGACAGCATTCGTGAGGTCGCCCGGATCATGAAGAGCTCGGACACCGGCGTGGTGCCGGTGGTGGACGGGAAGAAGATCATCGGCCTGATCACCGACCGCGACATCGTCGTGCGCGGGCTGGCCGAGGGGAAAGACCTCGGCACCGCGAAGGTCAACGAGATCATGACCAAGAGCGTCCGCAGTGTCCGCGAGGACGCCACGATCGGCGAGGCGCTGCAGCTCATGAGCAGTGCCGACATCCGCCGCGTGCCGGTCGTGAACGGCAACAACGAGCTGGTCGGGATCGTCTCCATCGGCGACATCTCGACGAACACGAACTCCGACGGCAAGGTGGGCAAGGCCATCGAGTCGATCAGCGAGGCACCGCCCAACAACTAGCGGCGGCCTCATGAAGTGCCGGGTCCCGGAGCGGCAAGCCGTCCGGGGCCCTGGTCCCTCTCCTCGCCCGGCGGAATGCCGCCCCCTCCCCCTCCCGTTCCCCTCGGCGTGAAACGCCTCTTCGCCCCCGCTCTCGCGCTCCTCGTCTGCGCGCCGCTCTTCGCGGCCGACGTCGCTCCGAAATACAGCGTCGACCCGCGGCTGGATAAAGCCGTTCACGACGCCGTCCCGGCCTGCCCGGGCGCGGTCGTCTCGTACGAAGAGCTGACCCAGCTCCCGCTCCCCACCGGCTTCAAGGGAGCGATGGTGCTGATCAAGAACGAGAAGGCGGAGAGCCACCGCTGCGACGGCCAGTTCATCGCCGTGCTCTCCCCCACCGGCGGCTTCTTCCTCGGCAACCCCTGGCCGATCGGCCGCGAGGAAGGGAAGACCATCGAGGAGAGGCTGCGCAGCTTCACCGGCCGCAACCTCGGCGAGTACATGGACGCGACGGTAGACCGCACCCGCACCGCGGACGGTCTCTTCAAGGCCACCCTCACCCAGACCACGGAGTCGGGCAAGCTGCCGATGGACGGCTACGTCGATGCCGACGGCCGGATCTTCTTCTTCGGCCAGTTCCGCCCGGCCGGCGACGTCCGCGCGTCGCGGCTGAAGATCTTCGAGCCGTTCATCGCCCACTCCCCGTCGAAGGGCGCCACCAGCCCCGCGGTGACGGTGATCGAGTTCTCCGACTTCCAGTGCCCCTCGTGCCAGCGCGCTTCCGGATACATGGAACCGATCCTGGCCAGGCACGGCGACAAGGTCCGCTACGTGCGCTACGACCTGCCGCTGACCGGTCACAGCTGGGCGTTCGCCGCTGCGCTGGCGGGCCGCGCGATCTTCAACCAGAAGCCGGAGCTGTTCTGGGACTACAAGAAGCAGATCTACGCGGCGCAGGACAGCATGAACGCGCTGACGTTCTGGGACTGGGCGCGCGGCTTCGCCTCCGACCACGAGCTCGACCTGGCCAGGTACGACGCCGACCTGCAATCCGCCGCCATCAAGGCGGAGCTGCTCAAAGGCGCCGGCACCGCGTTCACCAACGACATCCGCGCCACGCCGAGCTACCTGGTCAACGGGACGCTGGTGGAGCCGGGCACCGACGGCAAGGGGCTGGCCGAGTACGTCGAGAAGCTCCTCGGCGAGGCGCCGGCTCCGGCGGCTGCAGCGAAATGACGCGACCGGCTCAAAGCGCGAGCCAGACCTGATCGAGGAAGGCCTTCAGCATCCGGCCGGTGAGGCCCCAGATCTCGTGGGGGCCGTGGTGGTAAAAGTAGGAAGGGAACTGCTTGCCCTTGAACGGGACGTAGCGGACTTCCGGGTTCGACGGATCGAGGAGGGTCTCGATGGGGACGTCGAAGACCTCCACGACCTCGCTCTCCTGCATCACGTAGTCGAACGGCGCGTCGATGACGCCGGCGAACGGCGCGACCAGGAAGCCGCTGTGGGTGACGACGTCGTCGAGGCGGCCGATCAGCTCCACCTGCTGCCGCGGGATGCCGACCTCCTCCTCCGCCTCGCGGATGGCGGCCTGCTCCAGCGCCTCCCCCTCTTCGACGGAGCCGCCGGGAAAGGCGATCTGGCCGCCGTGCGACGGAAGGTTCTCGGAGCGGCGGGTGAAGAGCACCGACCAGCCGGCGCCGTGGCGGATCAGCGGGATCAGCACGCAGGCGCGGCGATGCTGCGGCGCGTGGATCTCCGCCGCCGGCCGCCGCGCCAAGACCTCGCGCAGCCGCGCCAGTGCTGCATCATCGAAGATCGGACACCTCCGCCCACGGCTGGGGCTCGAGCATGGGGATGTCCTGCAGCGCGTGATAGAGGCGCAGGACGGTCGGGTCGCCGATGCGCGGCAGCTCGACGGTGGCTTCCTCGCCGGGCCGCAGGTCGCGCGGCAGCGCCAGCCAGCGGTCCTGGAGCTGCACGCCTCCGTCGAAAAGCTTGGCCAACAGGCGGTACTCGGGCTGCCCGTACGTCCGCGTGCGGATCGTCGCGTCGCCGATGTTCTTCACGGTGATGCGGACCTCGTCGCCGGCCGTCGCGCGGACCAGCTCCAGCTTCGGAAAGAGCGGCAGCGCCGCGTGGACTGTCCGCCGCTCGGACACTCCGTCGCCATTCAACGCCGCCAGGTAGCCGTCGACGGTCTGCTCCAGCGCCGCGTGCTCGTCGAGCCAGCGCCGCTGTGCGGCGGCGACGTCGGGCAGCGGATCGGTGAAGAACGCCACCAGCCGCTCCACCTCGTCGCCGCCGAGGGGGACTTTCACCACGCAGTCATCGGGAAGCTCGGCGAACTGGGCGTAGTCACTGACAGCCACCGGCTTGCCGGCGTCGAACGCGCGGATGAGCGTCCCGCTGGTCTCGCCCGCGGACGGGTAGCGCAGGTTCACGAAGCAGTCGGCCATGGCGTAGTACGACGGAAAGTCTTCATCGGCGACGTAGCCGGTGGTGACGATGCCTGCCTGGTCGAGCGTGGCCAGGTCGATGTTCGGCGCCGGCTCGCCGACGATCAGGAGGGCCAGCGACGGATCCCGCTGCCTGGCGAGCCGGAACGCCTCGAGGGCCACCTCCGCGCGCTTCGCGGAGGTCAGGAATCCGAAGAAGCCGATCACGCGATGCTCGCGGGTGAAGCCGAGCCGCGCGCGCAACGCGTCGCGGTCGAAGTGCCGCGTCTCCGCGACGTAGGGATGCGGCACGACGTGGATCGGGGTCTCCACGCCGAACGACAGCAGCCGCTCGCGCGCATAGCGGTTGTGCACGATCACCGCGGTCGAGCGCCGCGCGAGCTCCACGGACGCCGGCAGGAGGAAGTTGCCCATCTCGCTGTGCAGCCCCGCCGCCCGTCCCCGCGCCCACGCCGCCCCCATCTCACCATGGCTGGCCTGCAGCGCCGCCACGTAGCCCTCTCCATCACCGCGCGCCAGGGTCAGCTCGACGATCAAATGGTGCAGCACGAGGTCGTGCAGGACGATCACGCCCGGCTCGCGCATCGCCTCGGCGTACATGACCTCGTGATGCGGGTTGTTCCCCAACTGGTAGACGACGCCGTCGTAGTCCTCCCGCCGGTAGCCGTCGAGCGTATCGAACGCCCTCACTTCGACCCGGCGCGCCAGCGCCGGCAATACCATCGACGCGTAATGCGCGACGCCGGACTTGGTCGGCGGCAGCGGCGTCAGCATGGCGATGCGGTTCATGGGAGCACCCGCGGGAGACGACCGGGAGGCCTCCGGCGGGCCGGCGGGGCCGGCCGCCCTTGTTGCCATAGGCCGGACGCACACTCGCCGCACCGAACGCGATTCGTGGGGACAACACGGGCTGCCGGCCCCGCCGGCCCGCCGGAGGCCCCCGGTCGTCCTCTCCCCATTAGAATCCGCCAGTGCCGCAATCGCCGGAGGGGGTGGATATCATCGTGCCGGTGTATGGCGCGGCGGACGACCTCGGCCGGTGCCTGGCCAGCATCGCCGCGCACACCTCTCTCGGCGAGCATCGCGTCCTGGTCGTGGCCGATGGGCCGCAGGACGAGGCCGTCGAGCGGCACGTGGGGCTCTTTAAGGAGAGCCAGGGCCAGGCCGTGACCGTCCTCCGGAACGAGCGGCGGCTGGGCTTCGTGCACACCGTGAACCGCGGGATGGAGGCATCGGCTCGCGACGTCGTCCTGCTCAACGCCGACACCATCGTCACGCCGCGCTGGCTCGAGAAACTGACCGCCGCCGCGTACTCGCGGGACAGCATCGGGACCGTGACCCCGCTGTCGAACTACGCGACGCTGGTCTCCGTGCCGCGCGCGTTCGAGGAGAACCTGCTGCCGGCCGGATACGACGCCGCGGCCTTCGCGGCCGTGGTCGAGCGGGTATCGGCACGAGCCTACGTGCGAATCCCCACCGGCGTCGGCGTCTGCATGTACATCAAGCGCGCCCTGCTCGACGTCATCGGCCTGTTCGACGCCGAGCGTTTCGGACTCGGGTACGGCGAGGAGAACGACTTCTGCCTCCGTGCGCTCGATCGCGGCTGGGTGCACATCGCCGACGACGCCACGTTCATCTACCACGCCGGCCACCGCAGCTTCGGCGCGTCGCGCGCGGCGTTGCAGCGCGTCGCGGCGCGCAGGCTGGCGGAGGTCCATCCCACGTACGAGGCCACCATCGCCCGGTTCATGCGCGAGGACCCGCTGGCGCCGGTGCGGGAGCGGATCGTCGCGGCGCTCCGGCCAGCACGGCGCGCTACTCGTTCGCCCGCCCGCGTCGTGCATGTCGTCCATGGGTGGCCTCCGCGCGAGCATGCGGGGACGGAGCTGTACGCGTCGTGGCTCGTGCGCGAGCAGTTGCAGTGGCGGGATGTGTCCGTCTACACCCGCCTCTCCGATCCTGCCCGGCGTGACGGAGACGCGGTCGAGGAGACCGACGGCGGCGCGCGCGTCCGCCTGGTCACGAACAACTTCCGCCAGCGGAACCCGCTGTCGCGCAACGCCCTTCGGGATGGGGAGCTCGACGCCGACTTTGCGCGCTTCCTGCGCCAGGAGCGGCCCGGCCTGGTGCACATCCACCACCTCGCCGGCCATGCGTTCTCCCTGGCGCGCGTCGCGCGCAGGCTGCGCATCCCGATCGTCCAGCACGTGCAGGACTGGTGGCCGCTCTGCGCGCGCGTCAACCTGCTCGACTCCGAGTGGCGGCGGTGCACCGGACCGGGCCTCGCAAAGTGCGCGCGTTGCGCGCCGCTGACCCGTGTCGCTCCGCGGCCACTCTGGAACCGCGCCCTGCACGTGTACCGGCGGGTCGCCGCGCGATCCGCACTCGCGGCGGCCGACGCCTACGTCATGGGCTCGTACGCCATCCGCAACGACTATCGGAGCGCGCGGCTGTTCTCGCCGCGGAAGCCGCAGTTCGTCCTGCCGTACGGCGTGCCGGGGACGCCGGGCCCGCCGCGGCCCAACGCAACTCGGCCCATCCGCTTCGGGATGGTCGGCGCGCTCCTGCCGCACAAGGGGACCCACCTCGCCGTCGATGCCTTTCACGCGATCGATCGCGAGCAGGCACGGCTGCGGTTGTGGGGCAGCGCCTCCTCGCCCGGATATCTCGAGTCGCTCCGCCAGCGCGCCGGTGCGGCCGTGGCGTTCGAAGGGATCTTTGCGGAAGAGGATCGCGCGAGCGTTTACGCCGGCATCGACGTCCTGCTGGTCCCGTCGACCGGCCTGGAGTCCTTCGGCCTCGCCGCGCGCGAGGCGATGCTGCACGGGGTGCCGGTCGTGGCCACCGCCGACGGCGCGCTGCCGGAGATGTTCGAGGCCGGCGTCTCCGGCGACTACTTTCCGAACGGCGACACCGCGGCGCTGCGCGCCATCATCCAGCGGCTGATCGCCGAGCCGTCGATCGTCGACGCCTGGCGTGCGCGACTCCCGCGCCCGAAGAGCGTGGCCGAGCATGCGCTGGAGATCGAGGCCGTGTACGAGACCGTCCTGGCGGCGCGGCCATGATCGTGTTGCGGGTCATCCGCGCCGAGGGAGTGCGTTCGGCGGGACGCCGCGCGGTGGAACGGATTCAGGAGACGGCCCGGCTCGCTGCGCTGCTCGCGCGCGGTTTGCGGCGGCGTCGCGAGTCGATTCCGGTCCTCAACGTCTCCCCCACCGCTCCCTCTCCGCGCCTCGGCGGGATCCAGGCCCAGCTCGTCGCGCGCCTCCGCCGCGAGCGCGAGCTGCGCAAGGTCGCGCTGCTTTATCCCGGCATCCTGGAGCTGCCCGGCGCCGCACGCCGCGTTGCGCAAGGCTTCGACGGTGCGCTCGGCGAGGCGGTGGCGATCACCGGCGCGCGCACGATCCACCTCGAGGGGACGTTCGGCGCCCCGGTCGAGGCTCTGTTGCGCCTTCACGACGCCGGCCTGCGCGTTGTCGTTTCGGTCCACGACTTCTCCCTCCTCTCGAACGATCCGCACGAGCTGACGTTCGATCCCGATCGTGCCGCGCTCGCCCGCCGCCTGCTCGAACGAGCCACGGCCGTCTTCCCATCCGCATTCCTGCGCGATCGCTTCCGCGAACTGCTCGGTCTCCCCTTGGAGCGCGCCGCGATCATCGAGCCCGGCATCGAGGCTGGTTCCCTTCCCGATCGCGTTTCACCAGCCCGGCGCCGGATCGCCTTCGCCGGCAGCGTCCGCCGCCACAAAGGCGGTCACCTCCTGCCGGAGCTGATCCGCGCCTGCGATCCGAACGTCGAGTGGCACATCTTCGGCGGCGGCGATCCCGACCTCCTGCGCCCGTTGCGCCGCCTGCCGCGCGTGCTCCTCCACGGCTACTACCGCGCCGGCACGCTCCCGGCGCTGCTCGTCCGGCACGCCATCGACCTGGCCGTCCTCCCGTCCATCGTCCCCGAGACCTTCGGCCTGGCTCTCTCCGAATGCTGGGCCGCAGGCGTCCCCGCCGTCGCCTTCGCCCACGGCGCCCTCGCCGCCCGCATCCGCGTCCACGGCGGCGGCTGGGGCGTTCCACCCGGAGAAGGCGTCGCCGGGATTGCGAGCGTCATTCAGCGCTGGCGCAGCGGTGAGTTGACGACGAGCGTCACGCCGTATGTCCCCACCGCCGCCGCTGCCGCCGCAGCGCACGTCGAGTTGTACGCAAGGTCGGACCGCTAGCCAAACCCGCGAACGCGGCGGCTGGCGCCACCGCACGCCACATGCGCTGCTCGGCGGACCGTTCGTGCTACCTGCCCCAGGGCCCGAGTTGCTCCCAGACGCTCGGCAGGCGCGGCTCCGCCGTGGTCGCTCCGGTCTCGCGTTTGCGCGGGGCCGCGGCGAGGGCGGCGGCGAGGATGGGGACGATTTCGGGGACGTGGGGCCCGAGGGTGGCGGCGTGGTCTTCAATGAAGCGGGTGCTGACCAGGCCCTCACGGAAGGCGGGGTGCGAGACGACGCGGCGGAGCCAGGAGATGTTGGTCTTGGTGCCGAGGACGACGTAGTCGCGGAGGGCGCGGCTCAGGCGGTCGATGCACTGGTCGCGGTCGGCGGCGTAGCAGATCAGCTTCGAGAGCATCGGGTCGAACTGCAGGCCGATCTCGGTGCCGCGCATGACGCCGCCGTCGACGCGCACTCCCGGGCCGGCGGGCTCGCGGTACTGCGCGATGGTCCCGCTCTGGGGGAGAAAACGATCGTCGGGATCCTCGGCGTAGACGCGCACCTGCATGGCGTGGCCGCGCTGGTGCAGCTCCTCCTGCTTCCACGGCAGCGGCTTGCCGGCGGCGACGTCGATCTGCGCGCGCACCAGGTCGACGCCGGTCACCAGCTCCGTCACCGGATGCTCGACCTGCAGCCGCGTGTTCATCTCCAGGAAGTAGAACTCCCCTTCCGGCGTGACGATGAACTCGACCGTACCGGCGTTGCGATACTCCACGCCGCGCGCGGCGGCGATGGCGGCGGCGGCCATGCGCTGGCGCAGCTCGTCCGGATACCGCGGCGCCGGCGTCTCCTCGATGACCTTCTGGTGACGCCGCTGGATGGAGCAGTCGCGCTCGAAGAGGTGCACGATGTTGCCGTGGGCGTCGCCGAAGACCTGGAACTCGACGTGACGCGGCTCCTCGATGTAGCGCTCGAGCAGCAGGCGGTCGTCGCCGAATGCCTTCATGGCCTCGCGCGCCGCCGACTCGATGGCGGCCTGCAGCTCCGAGGCGGCGCGGACGATCTTCATCCCCTTCCCGCCTCCGCCAGCAGAGGCCTTCACCAG
>Ga0207662_10001253_pt1 | contig 12190 bp, 9 predicted proteins | sample KBSS33LmetaG_FD_184338 | JGI IMG/M metagenome (GOLD analysis project Ga0207662, IMG submission 184338) | Switchgrass rhizosphere microbial communities from Kellogg Biological Station, Michigan, USA - KBS S3-3L metaG (SPAdes) (version 2) | ecosystem: Host-associated > Plants > Roots > Rhizosphere... | reverse complement strand
GCTGTCCGATTCGGTGGACCAGGTGAAGCGCTTCGAGGCTGCCGGCTGGGCGGCGACCCGCGTCGATGGGCACGACCCCGAGGCGATCGCCAAGGCCATCGCCGCCGCGCAGACCTCCGCGCGGCCGTCGCTGATCGCCTGCCGCACCACCATCGGCTTCGGCGCTCCCAGCAAGGCCGGCACCGAGAAGAGCCACGGCTCGCCGCTCGGCGCCGACGAGATCAAAGGCGCGCGCGAACGACTGGGCTGGCCGGAGCCCGCCTTCGTCATTCCCGCGGATGTCCTTGCGCTGTGGCGCAACGCCGGCAAGGCGGGCAAGGCCGCTCATCAAAACTGGAACGATCGTTTCAAGGCGATCCCGTCTGCCCGCCGCGCCGAATTCGAGCGCCGCCTGCGCGGCGAGCTGCCGACGGAACAACTCGCCGCGGCGGTGCGCGCGGCAAAGGAGAAGCTCGCCGCAACCCCGAAAGAGACCGCGACCCGCGCCGCATCGGAAACCGCGCTTGAAACCCTGACCGTTGCGGTGCCCGAAATGATCGGGGGGTCGGCGGACCTCACCGGCTCCAACAACACCAGGCCGAAAGGCATGGCGGTGCTCTCCGCCGCCGATTATGCCGGCCGGTTCATCCATTACGGCGTGCGCGAGCACGGCATGGCATCGGCCATGAACGGCATGTCGCTGCACGGGGGAATCATCCCCTATTCCGGGACATTCCTCGTGTTCTCCGACTACTGCCGGCCGGCCATCCGGCTGGCCGCGCTCGCGGGCCTGCGCGTCATTCACGTGATGACGCATGATTCGATCGGGCTCGGCGAGGACGGCCCGACCCACCAGCCGGTCGAGCACCTCGCTGCGTTGCGTGCGATCCCGAACCTGTTCGTCTTCCGCCCGTGCGACACGGTCGAGACGGTGGAATGCTGGCAGCTCGCGCTGCGGAATGCACATGCCCCCAGCGTGCTCGCCCTGACCCGCCAGAACCTGCCGCAGTTGCGGCTCGGATTCGACGACGCCAACCGCTGCGCCGCCGGCGCCTATGAGATCGCGCCCGCCGAGAAGAAAGATCCCGAAGTCTCGCTGTTCGCGACCGGATCGGAGGTCGCAATCGCGGTCGAGGCGCGCAAGCTGCTGCAGGAGCGCGGGGTGGCCGCGCGCGTCGTTTCGGTGCCCTGCTTCGAGCTCTTCAGCGCCCTGCCTGCGGCGGAGCGGCAGAAGGTCGTCGGCACCGCCAAGGTCAAGGTCGCGGTCGAGGCCGCGGTGCGGCAAGGCTGGGACGAGATTATCGGCTCGGACGGCGCCTTTGTCGGCATGACCTCGTTCGGCGCCAGCGCGCCGGCCAAGGACCTCTACAAGCATTTCGGGATCACGCCGCAAAAAGTCGCCGAGGCCGCGCTCGCCAAGCTGGGGAGGGCTTAAAGCCGCCGCCGGCACGACTATCTATTAAGGTGCATTCCGCCAGGGAGAGCGGGCGGTAAAGGGGAGTGAAGGAGTCGGGAATGTCAGTTCGTGTCGCCATCAACGGGTTCGGGCGGATCGGCCGCAACGTGCTCCGCGCCATCGCCGAAGCAGACCGCGGGGACATCGAGGTCGTCGCCATCAACGATCTCGCGCCGGTCGAAACCAATGCGCATCTGTTGCGGTTCGATTCCGTGCACGGCCGGTTTCCCCGCGAGGTCAAGGTCGTCGGCGACTCGATCAGCGTCGGCAACGGCATGATCAAGGTGACCGCCATCAAGGACCCGGCGACGCTGCCGTGGAAGGAACTCGGCATCGATATCGCGCTCGAATGCACGGGCATCTTCACGTCGAGGGAAAAGGCCGCGGCGCACCTCACGGCCGGGGCCAAACGCGTCATCATCTCCGCGCCCGCCGACGGCGCGGACCTCACGGTGGTCTACGGCGTCAATCACGACAAGCTCACCAAGGAGCACAAGGTCATCTCCAACGCCTCGTGCACGACCAACTGCCTCGCGCCCGTCGCCAAGGTGCTCAACGACGCCGTCGGCATCGACAAGGGCTTCATGACCACGGTGCATTCCTACACCAACGACCAGCCTTCGCTCGACCAGGTGCACAAGGACCTCTACCGGGCGCGCGCCGCCGCCCTCAATATGATCCCGACATCGACGGGTGCCGCCAAGGCCGTCGGCCTAGTGCTGCCGGAGCTCGCCGGCAAGCTCGACGGCGTCGCCATCCGCGTGCCCACCCCGAACGTCTCGGTCGTCGACTTCAAGTTCGTCGCCAAGCGCGCGACCTCGAAGGACGAGATCAACAACGCCGTCAAGCGCGCCGCCGACCAGCAGCTCAAGGGCGTCCTCGGCTACACCGAGGCACCCAATGTCTCCAGCGATTTCAACCACGATCCGCACTCGTCCATCTTCGCCATCGACCAGACCAAGGTGTTGGACGGCACGCTGGTGCGGGTGATGTCGTGGTACGACAATGAGTGGGGCTTCTCCAACCGCATGGTCGATACCGCGGTTGCGATGGGCAAGCTGATCTGAGCCCCGCGATGACTGATCTTACCGTCGCGATTGTGTCGGTGCTGACCGCACATCCAGGCCGATAGTCATGTTCCGCACGCTCGATCAGGCCGACCTCCGGGGCAAACGCGTGCTCGTGCGCGTCGATCTCAACGTCCCGGTCGAGAACGGCAAGGTCGCGGACGCCACCCGCATCGAGCGCGTCGCTCCGACCATCGGCGAGATCGCCGACAAGGGCGGCAAGGTGATCCTGCTCTCCCATTTCGGACGTCCGAAGGGACGCGATCCGACCCAATCGCTGAAGCCGTTGGCGCCGGCGATTGCGCAGGTGCTCAAACGGCCGGTGGCGTTCGCCGACGATTGCGTGGGCGCAACAGCCATGGCGGCGATCGATGCGATGAAACCGGGCGATATCCTGTGCCTGGAGAACACGCGCTTCTACGCCGGGGAAGAAAGCGACGACCCCACCTTCGTCGATCAGCTCGCCGCGCTCGGCGACATCTTCGTGAACGACGCGTTCTCGGTGTCGCATCGCGCGCATGCTTCGGTCGAGGGCCTCGGCCGCAAGCTGCCGAGCTATGCCGGCCGCACCATGCAGGAAGAGCTCGACGCACTCACGAAGGTGCTGGAGACGCCGACCCGTCCGGTTGCGGCGATCGTGGGGGGAGCCAAGATATCGACCAAGCTCGATCTGCTCGGCAACCTGCTCGCCAAGGTCGATCTCCTCGTCATCGGCGGCGCCATGGCCAATACCTTCCTGGCGGCGCTCGGGCATGCCGTCGGCAAGTCCTTGTGCGAGCACGATCTCTTGCCGACCGCGCGCGAGATCATGGCCAAGGCGAAGGCCAATGGCCGTGAGATCGTGCTGCCGGTCGATGCCGTGGTGGCCAAGGCATTCGCGGCGAACGCGCCCTCGCGCGTGGTCGCGGTCGACAGCGTGGCCCCCGACGAGATGATCCTGGATATCGGCCCGCGCAGCATCGAGCATGTCTGCTCCGTGCTGGCGCGGGTGAAGACGCTGGTCTGGAACGGGCCGTTCGGGGCGTTCGAGCTCGAGCCGTTCGACACCGGCACGGTCGAGGTGGCCGAAGCCGCCGCGGAACTCACCGCCGCCGGGAAGCTGGTAACGGTCGCGGGTGGCGGGGATACGGTCGCGGCGCTCAACCGCGCCGGTGTGACCGGCCGGTTCACCTACGTCTCGACCGCCGGCGGCGCCTTCCTCGAATGGCTGGAGGGCAAATCCTTGCCCGGGGTCGAGGTGCTGCGGGCAAAATGATGGCAGGTGTCGGGAGTCATCCCCCTTTGCCAACGTCGCGAAGAGGCGGCAAAATCGGCCAGAATTCCAAACCCGTGGGAGAAGACGATGAACCTCGCAGAGCTTAACAAGGTGGCCGAGGCCATGGTCGCGCCCGGCCGCGGCATCCTGGCGGCCGACGAGTCGTCCGGAACCATCAAGAAGCGGTTTGATGCGATCGGAGCGGAATCGACGGAGGACAGCCGCCGCGATTACCGCGAGTTTCTGTTTCGCTCGTCCGAAGCGATGTCGAAATACATTTCCGGCGTCATCCTCTACGACGAGACCATCCGCCAGAACGCCAAGGACGGTACTCCGCTGGTCATGGTGATCGAGGCAGCGGGTGCGATCCCCGGCATCAAGGTCGACAAGGGCACGACGCCGCTGCCGTTCTGTCCCGGCGAGCTGATCACCGAGGGCCTGGATGGATTGGGGCAGCGCCTCGCGGAGTATCGCGGGCTCGGCGCCAGGTTCGCCAAGTGGCGCGCGGTGATCGACATCGGCGCCGGCATCCCGAGCTACGCCGCGGTCATGACCAACGCGAACGCGCTCGCGCGCTACGCCGCGCTCTGTCAGGAGGGCGACATCGTGCCGATCGTCGAGCCCGAGGTCCTGATGGACGGCGATCACGACGTGGAGCGCTGCTACATGATCACCGAGTGGGTGCTCAAGACCGTGTTCGAGCAGCTCTACTACCAGAAGGTCGCGCTCGAAGGCATGGTGCTCAAGCCCAACATGGTGATCTCCGGCAAGAAGGCGAAGAACCGCGCCGGCGTGGAGGAGGTGGCGGAGAAGACCGTTAAGGTGCTCAAGGCGTGCGTGCCCGCCGCCGTCCCCGGCATCGCCTTCCTCTCCGGCGGCCAGTCGGATGAAGAGGCGACCGCCCATCTCGACGCCATGAACCGGATCGGTGACCTGCCGTGGCCGCTCACCTTCAGCTATGGCCGCGCGCTGCAGCACGCGCCGCAGCAGGCGTGGTCCGGCAAGAGCGAAAATGTCGCCGCCGCGCAGCGCGCCTTCATCCACCGCGCCATGATGAACAGCCTCGCCGCGCGCGGCCAGTGGAAGCAGGATTTGGAGAAGAAGGCGGCGTAACGGGCACGCCCGCCCCGATCGGCATCGGGACGCTCGCGAGTTCCAGCGCGAGGATGCCGCCGTCGCAGCGGGAGATGAGCCCACAAGCGGCGGCGGTGCGCATCCCCACGCGCAGCGGCACCCTTGAAATCTTCGACCAGCGGCGGCGCCATGCGCGAGCACGCGGGCTGCCGGAGACGGTCGCTCCGTCGGCAGCGAGACATCGCGCGCGCACCGCGTTGATTGATCGGAGCGGATAGAGGCAAGATGGCCGGCGCGCATCCCGGTTTACCGGTCGGCTGCGCGCGCACGACAACAACGCCGCCTCGGCGCGAAAAAAGAACCCGGGAGAAACGCCATGTCACGGTCGTTCGCACGCGGCCCCGCCGTTGCCTGCGCGCTGGCGCTGGCCGCGCTCCAGCTTTGCGGGCGCGCGCAAGCCGACGAGTACCCGACCCGGCCCGTCACCATCATCGTGTCGCTGGCGCCCGGCACCGGAATGGATACCGCGGTGCGCCTTTATGGCGAGAAGCTCGCACAGCGCCTCGGGCAGCCCGTCGTCATCGAAAATCGGCCCGGCGGCGCGGGCGTCGTCGCCGGTGAGACCATCGCGAAGGGCACCCCCGACGGCTATACGCTCGCAGTCGCGACCAGCGCCGTCATGGCGATCCGGCCGACCCTGTTCAAGCAGCGGCCGTTCGACCCGCTCACCGACTTCGTGCCGATCTCGCACTACGTGAAATCGCCGTTCGTTTTCATCGTCAACCCGTCGCTACCGGTCCGCTCCGTCCCCGAGTTCATCGCCTACGCCAAGGAGCGCCCGGGCCAGCTCAGCTACAGTTCCTCCGGCATCGGCGGGGCGCCCCATTTGACCGCGGAGTTGCTGAAACAGAAGTTCGGGTTCGACATGGCCCACGTGCCCTATCGAAACAGTCCGCAGTCGATCGCAGACGTCGCCGCCGGTCACGTGGTCGCATCGGTCGCGGAGGCGGGAGCGTCGTTGCCGCTGATCAGGGACGGAAAGTTGCGCGCCCTTGCCGTCACCTCCGCCACGCGCTTCCCCACGCTGCCGGAGGTCCCGCCGATCGGGGAAGCGGTCGGCATGCCGGAGCTGGAGGCGGTGTCCTGGCACGTGATCTTTGCTCGCCATGACACCCCGCGGGACATCGTCAACAGGCTGCACGACGAGATGAAGAGCATCATGGCCGCCCCCGACATGCAGGAGAAGATCATGCGGATCGGCCTCATCCCACACGACACCCCGTCGGTCGAAGGGGTCCAGCGCTACATCAAGGCAGAGACGGAGAAGTGGGGGACGCTGGTGCGGCAATTGGGGCTGGAGGGCTCGCAGTAAGAACGGCAAGTGCCCAGCACAAATCGGCCGGCTGCGCCCGCCGCCGGGCCGGCGCACCGCGCGGGGAAGCCTTTACCCTCTCGTAGGGTTGACGGTGTATAAACGCCCCCAAACCGCCCGATTGCAGAGGCAATCGACTTCCATGGCTTCACAGAGACCGGCCGAAACGAGGCGCCCCGCCCCGCGCCTTTATCTCGTGGTCCCGCAGGATGTGGCGGGGCTCGCGAATCAGCTTGCGGATGCGCTCGGCGCGGCCGACATCGCCGCTGTCCTGCTGCGTCTCCCCGCAACCGACGAGCGCGGGCAGGTCAATCACGTCAAGGCGCTTGCGCCGACGGTGCAGAACAGGGGCACAGCGCTGCTGCTCGACGGGCATCCCGATCTCGCCGCCCGCGCGGGAGCCGACGGGTCGCATCTGAGCGGAATCGAAGCACTCGGGAGCGCAATCGCGACGCTCAAGCCGGCTCGCATCGCCGGCTGCGGCGGGCTTGAGACCCGGCACGAGGCCATGGTCGCCGCCGAAGCCGGCGCCGACTACGTCATGTTCGGCGAGCCGGACACGAGCGGCGGCCGTCCCGCCTTCGAGGCGATCGCGCAACGCGTGGCGTGGTGGGCGGAAGTGTTCGAAATTCCCTGCGTCGGATTTGCCGCCACGCTTGACGAGGTCGAGCCGCTCGCCGCCGCCGGCGCCGATTTCATTGCGATGGGCGACTGTGTATTCGGTGCCGGGCATGGCGCCGCGGCGGCGGTCGCGGACGCGGCACGACGGCTGGCGATTGCTGAGACGGTGGCATGAATACTGTGGGGCGCGCTGCGGTTGGCTTTGCGGGCTTGGTTCTGTGGGCAGGGTTGATGTCGTCCGGCCTCGCACAGACGCCAACCCAACTCAGCCCGCCGGCGTCGGCGCCGACACCGCCCGCGAGCAAACCGGCGGCCAAGCCTGCCCCCAGCAAACCGGCCGCGACGCCCTCGAGCAAGCCAGCGCCGACCCAGGCAACGCCGGCGCCGGCCAATCCGGGCCCCGGGCTCGACATGGCTTATGGCGCGTTCCAGCGCGGCCACTATGCCACGGCGTTTTCGATCGCGACCCAGCGGGTAAGCGAGCAGAAGGACGTCAAAGCCATGGCGCTGCTCGGCGAGCTCTATGCCAACGGGCTGGGAGTCGAGCGCGACGACAAGAAGGCCGCGGAATGGTACGGGCGGGCGGTCGAGCGGGGCGACCGCGAGGCGATGTTCGCCCTCGCCATGTTGCAGTTGGCGGGCCGCGACGGCGGCAGCAACAGCGAACAAGGGGCAAAGTTGCTCGCCACCGCGGCGAAACTCGGTCACGCCAGCGCCGCCTACAATCTCGGCCTGCTGTACCTCGAGGGCCGAATGTTTCCGCAAGATTTTGGCCGCGCGGCCGAACTGTTCCGCGGCGCGGCGCAGGCCGGCCTCCCCGAAGCCCAATACGCGCTCGCGACCCTGTACAAAGAAGGGCGCGGCGTAAACAAGGATTTGACCGAGGCCGTCCGCCTTCTCGCCGCGGCGTCCCGTGCCGACAACACCGATGCGCAAGTCGAATATGCCATCGCGCTGTTCAACGGAACGGGAGGCGCGGAACGAAATGAGCGGCTGGCGGCGACACTGCTGGCGAAAGCGGCACGCAAGGGCAACCCCATCGCGCAAAACCGTCTTGCCAATATTCTTGCGGTCGGCCGCGGTGTGCAGGCCAATGCGGTGGAGGCGGTCAAGTGGCACATCATCGCCAAAGCCGGCGGCGTCAGCGACATTCCGCTTGACACATTCATGCAGAAGCAGACGCCGGAGACCCGTGACGCCGGCGAGAAGGCGGCAAAGCCCTGGCTCGACGCGCTCAAGGAGCAGCGCGAGTCACGCTCTTGACGTGGCCGCGCTCCGCAGGCAGACCCTCGCTTCATCCCGCGCCAATGCGCGGGCATCCAGGAAACCTTTGTCAGGCCAGCGCCTCCGTCGCGCACCCCTATGCTCCGCTCCGCCCTCCTCAACGTGATGATCAAGGCCGCGCGCAAGGCGAGCCGCACGCTCAAGCGTGATTTCGGCGAGCTCGAGCACCTGCAGGTCTCGCTCAAGGGGCCGGCCAATTTCGTCACCGCGGCGGACCGACGCGCCGAGGAGATCGTGCGGGAGGAGCTCGAACAGGCGCGCCCCGGCTACACCTTCGTCGGCGAGGAAGGCGGAGTGCGGGAGGGCAGCGACAAGACCCACCGCTGGATCGTCGATCCGATCGACGGCACGATGAACTTTCTGCATGGCATCCCGCACTTTGCAATTTCGATCGCACTCGAGCGCGACGGCACGATCGTTGCCGGACTTGTCTATAATCCCGCGACCGATGAGATGTTCACCGCCGAACGCGGCAAGGGCGCCTTCCTGAACGATCAACGGCTACGGGTGGCGGGGCGGAGACGGATCGGGGACGCGGTGGTCGCCTGCGCCCTCCCTCACCCCAGCCGTGGTGACGTGGAGCTCGCGCGCAACGAGCACATCGCGGTGCAGAACAAGGTCGCCGGACTGCGTCGCTTCGGAGCAGCCGCGCTCGACCTCGCCTGGGTCGCGGCGGGGCGCGTGGACGCCTATTGGGAGCGCTGCCTCTCCCCGTGGGATATGGCCGGCGGGATTGCGTTGGTGCGGGAAGCCGGCGGCTTCGTCACCGATCTCGACGGGCGCGAAGACATGATCAAGACCGGCGGCATCCTCGCGGCCAACGAGGACATCCACCGCGAGCTGCTGCGCACGCTGAAGGACGCCCACAAGACGACGTCGACGGCTTCGCCCACTCCGGCGTGAGGCCGAGAGGTTAGCGGCACGCTTGCGTCCATACCCGGGTGCCGCTCGCGCCACGAAATCGTGCAAGACCCAACCCATGCAAGACCCATGAGCGATGCGGCAAGCCGGCACACCATAATGTTCGGATTGACGGATGCGCGGCGCCTGGTCGGGCTGGCGCGGCGGTGCCCGTGCGGGGACGAGCGCCCACCTGAACGTGGGCTGGCGGCGGGGTTCCGCACCCGGCGGCGGCCGTGGTTCTTCCTTCCGCCGCGTCCGTGCCTTATTGTCAGGCGAACTAGGGGGCGCTGATCCCATCACCATGGCGCAAGACATCGACCCATTTAAGCTTTCGTCGCCCCGGATCTTTCTCGTCCGGATGGTGGTGTTTCTGACGCTGTGCGCGCTCGTCGTGATCGTGCTGTACCGGCAGATCTGGGCTGCTTTTCTCGCCAATCCCGGGCTCAATGCGTTGATCATCGCGGTGCTCGCCATCGGCATCGCGTTCGCCTTCCGGCAGGTCATCCGTCTGTTCCCCGAGATCGATTGGGTCAACGGCTTCCGGTTGGCCGACCCCGGACTCGCGGTCGAACGTCCGCCGGTATTGCTCGCGCCCATGGCCGTGCTGCTGCGGGATCGCATCGGCCGCATGGCGATTTCCTCGCAGATGATGCGGGGCATCCTCGATTCGATCGCGGCCCGGCTGGACGAGGCGCGCGACATGTCGCGCTACATGACCGGCCTGCTCGTATTTCTCGGACTGCTGGGCACGTTCTGGGGCCTGATCGAGACCGTCGGTTCGGTCGGCAATGTCATCAACACCCTCAAGCCTGGCGGCGACGCGGGCGCGATCTTCGAGTCGCTCAAAGAGGGCCTCGCCGCGCCGCTCAGCGGTATGGGCATATCGTTTTCGTCGTCGCTGTTCGGACTGGCCGGCTCGCTCGTGCTGGGATTCCTCGACCTGCAGACCAGCCAGGCGCAGAACCGCTTCTATACCGAGCTGGAGGACTGGCTCTCCACCACCGTGCGCGATCTCGGTGTCGGCGGCGAGCCGGCGTCAGGCGCGCTGCCAGCCGCGTTCCCGGGCGACTTGAGAGTGGCCATCGAGCGTCTGCGGGAGGCGATCACCGACAGCGGGTCGAACCGGGCGACCACCACCGCCATGGCCAATCTCGCCGAAGCGATACAGGGGCTGGTCCACCATATGCGCACCGAGCAGCAGATGATCCGCGACTGGGTCGATTCCCAAGCCCAGCAGCATCGGGACGTTCGCCGTCTGCTCGAAATTCTGGTGCGCGAAGACGTGAACAAGTAGGGCACGCCAAGCCTGCAGTAGGACCCAATGGCTCTCGCACGCGCGCGCCGCGACAGCGGCATGAATTATTGGCCGGGTTTCGTCGACGCGCTGTCGACGCTGGTGCTCGGCATCATCTTTCTGCTGACAATATTCGTGGTCGTGCAGTTCTACCTGACCCAGGAAGTGACCGGCAAAGACACCGCGCTCAGCCGCCTCACGGCCCAGATCGCGCAGCTCACGGAGCTGCTTTCGCTGGAGAAGACCGGCAAGATGAGCCTCGAGGAACAACTGGCCTCGCTGCGATCGAGCCTGTCCGGCGCCGAAGGCGAGCGCGACCGCTACAAAGGTCTCTATGAAGGCGTCGGCAGCGGCGCCGCCGACGCGCAGAGCAAGGCCAACGAGCTCAGCGGTCAACTCGATTCGGAGAAACGGCTCACCGCGCGCGCGCTGGCGCAGGTCGAGGTGCTCAACCAGCAGATCGCCGCCTTGCGGCGCCAGCTCTCGGCGCTCGAGGAGGCGCTCGACGCGACCGAGAAGAAGGACAAGGACTCGCAAGCGCGCATCGCTGACCTCGGCCAACGCCTCAACGTGGCGCTCGCCCAGCGGGTGCAGGAGCTGTCGCGATACCGGTCCGACTTCTTCGGACGGCTGCGCGCGATCCTCGGCAACCGGCCCGATATCCGCGTCGTCGGGGACCGCTTCGTATTCCAGTCGGAAGTATTTTTCGATACCGGCAAGTCCACCCTCGACAAGCCCGAGGGTCGCGCCGAGCTCGACGCGCTCGCCAGCGCGCTGCTTGAACTGGAAAAGAAGATACCGGGCGAGATCGCCTGGGTGCTGCGTGTCGACGGCCATACCGACGTCCGGCCGATCAACAGCCCACAGTTCAAGAACAACTGGGAGCTATCGGCCGCGCGCGCGATCTCGGTCGTGCAATATCTCGTCGCCAAGGGCGTCTCTCCGCAGCGGCTGGTCGCCGCGGGCTTTGGTGAATTTCAGCCGATCGATTCCGATAAGACCGACGAAGCCTTCAACCGCAATCGCCGCATCGAGCTGAAGCTGACGGAGCGGTGAGCGGTCCCGCCTTCACGTTGCGGCCCTATACGTCCGCCGATGAGGACGCGGCAATCGCGCTGTGGCTGCGCACCTGGCAGCTCGCCTATCCGCGGATCAATTTTGCCGCGCGGGTAGACTGGTGGCGCGAGCGGTGGCGGCTCGAGCTCGTACCGGTCGCGACCATCACGGTGGCCGAAGCCGAGGCAAAAATGGTCGGCTTCGTCACCGTGGATCCAAGCACCTTCGACCTCGATCAGATCGTCGTGGCCCCCGAAGCCTGGGGGGGAGGCGTGGCGGCCGCGCTGATGGCGGAGGCCAAGCGCATCTCTCCCGACGGCCTCGATCTCTACGTCAACATCGACAATACCCGCGCTATCCAATTCTATGAGAAGCAGGGCTTCGGTATCTCCGGGGAGGCAATCAATTGGCGCTCGGGCGCGCCGGTGCACAAGATGAGCTGGCGGCCGCCGTCGTCCTGATCAGGCCTGTGTCGCCGCGACCAGCGCGCCGGGTCGAGCGGCAAATGACGTCAGGTCTGGAACTGCAACCGCGCCAGGCGCGCATACAGGCCTCCGGCGGCGGCGAGCGTCTCGTGCGTGCCCTGCTCGACGATGCGTCCCGCCTCCATCACCAGAATACGGTCGCAGGAGAGAACGGTCGCAAGCCGGTGCGCGATGACCAGCGTGGTCCGATCCTGCATCAGGCGCTCGAGCGCGGCCTTCACCAACGTTTCGCTCTCGGCATCGAGCGAGGACGTAGCCTCGTCGAGCAGCAGAAGCGGCGCCTCGCGCAGGATGGCGCGGGCGATGGCGATGCGCTGACGCTGGCCGCCCGAAAGCGTGACCCC
>Ga0207662_10001252_pt1 | contig 12194 bp, 6 predicted proteins | sample KBSS33LmetaG_FD_184338 | JGI IMG/M metagenome (GOLD analysis project Ga0207662, IMG submission 184338) | Switchgrass rhizosphere microbial communities from Kellogg Biological Station, Michigan, USA - KBS S3-3L metaG (SPAdes) (version 2) | ecosystem: Host-associated > Plants > Roots > Rhizosphere... | reverse complement strand
AGAAATCCGATATAAAGCAAGGGATTCGGCGACGTCTTTGGTGGATGCAGCCACATTGAATAGAGAACATTCACTAAAGGTGCGCCCGCAAAGACCAGTGGCATTACATACGTCGGCAGACCACCCGTCCGAAACGCGAAGATGATGCAGACAGCGCCAGCGGCTCCTAACGCACCAGCGATTGTCGCGCCGACCGTTCCTTTCGTCGTGAAGCCATGCAGCTCACCCTGTGCAGACAGCGAAATGACGGGCACAAGCACGCCGATCAAGAAATATGCGACGCCAACGCAGAGTAGGGCGCGCATCGGACTTCCCAACTCCACTTGTCCCTGATGAAGAGCCGGTCCATAAAGTCCCCAAGCGAGTGCAGCACCGAGAGCAAAAAGGATCCAGAGCATCGATCCCTCCGAATGAGATGAGATAAAGGAGCGTTAAATCATTGATGATTTTAGATTTCAGATTGACTCTTGCGTCTTGCTCTAACAGAAAACCGGAAACAAAAAGCCACCGCGATCACACGAATATTTGATGCGACGTGCGACCGAAAATCTAAAATCAACAATCTACAATGTACCTGAAACTCAAGTAAGACTTTTGCCGTAATCTGACTGGCGCATTCTATCAGTCAGTTTCTTAGTTTGAACAAATAAATTGTTAAGTTTCGCGTCTACAATCGTCTAATCGTTAGGGAATCGCGCGACGGTAACTTAGACAGTAAGTCGCTTCATCTGGTAAGGTCTCAAAACTCTCGGCCATCATCCAAAAACTCGTATCTGGAGAACTTAACCTTGAATCAGAACTATCGCCTTCTATTTCTGGTTTGCGTGCTAATGACTCTCGTCGTTTCCACAAACGGCCAGACGTATCGTGGAACGATTCGCGGTACTGTCGTTAATTCTAATAAGGCTGTAATTGTCGGCGCGGAGATCAAATTAATCAGTACTGAGACGGGTGAAACACGCACGGTACGAAGTGATGAAGACGGTGGTTACTCAATTTCATCGATAAGACCCGGCTTATATACCCTCGAAACAGTAGCGCAAGGTTTTAACAAGTCAGTCGTGGAACGCGTTACCGTTGGAGTGAATGAGGAGATTCGTTTTGACATTGAAATGGCGGTAACTAGTACTGTCGAGATTCGAGACTATGGGACCGAATCACCTCTAAATACGGAGTCGGGTTCTCTACGAACACTGATCGAAAACAAGCAAATTACAGGACTCCCACTCGATGGTCGAAATTTCTATGAATTGAGTTTGCTCGTCCCTGGCGCGGTTCCCCCAGCACCAGGTTCGGCTGGTTCTGCTCGCGGTGATTTTGCGTTCAGTGTTAATGGTGCGCGTGAAGACGCCAACAATTTTCTGCTCGACGGCGTCTACAACATCGATCCGAAACTCAACACGTTCGGTGTACGTCCTTCGGTCGACGCGATACGCGAGTTCGAAATGCTGACGAGTAGCTACGATGCCTCCTTCGGGCGCAATCCGGGCGCGCAGGTCAACGTCGTTCTGAATTCGGGCGCGAATGACGTACACGGAACCGCATTTGAATTCCTGCGAAACGCAGCCCTTGACGCTCGCAACGTTTTTGCACCTGCCACACAATCAAAACCGAAGTACATCCGCAATCAATTTGGTGGTTCAATTGGTGGTCCAATCAGGCGAGACCGAACCTTCTTCTTTGCTGATTATGAAGGCACGCGCTCTCGAGAAGGCATCACGCGCTTAGCGAATGTTCCGACGGCCGAAGAACGCAGAGGTGACTTCAGTCACAGCCTTTTCGGCGTGCCGATCAATCCGTTCACGGGTCAACCATTTCAAAACGGTGTGATTCCTGACTTCTTTATTCATCCCGTGGGACGCGCAATCGCTGCACTCTATCCGCTCCCAAATCGAAATGTCCCGCTTCAGAATTTCGTCTCTTCTCCGGTACTTCAAGATGACAACGATAGCTTCGACGTACGCGTTGACCATTATTTGACAGACCGCGCTCAATTGGCGTTTCGCTACAGCTTTGGCGATCGCGATCTGTTTGAGCCGTTCACCGGCCCCTCATTTTCTGCAGTGGCGGGCTTTGGAGATACTGTTAAGCGACGAAGTCAGAATGCGATGGCTGCGTTTACTTATGTGCTAAGCCCAAGGCTTATTAATGAGACTCGGCTTGCCTTCAGTCGTGTGGCCTCGTCAGTAACACAAGAGGCCAGTGTTCTGAATTCGCAGGTCGGACTGCCGACAATCTCTCCTCAAGCGCGCGACCTGGGATTGAGTTTCATCACTGTCACGGGCTTCTCGCCACTCGGCGATGAAGGAAACAATCCGCAGAACAGCGTCACCAACGTCTATCAAGTTCTCGATAACGTTAGCTATGCGCAGGGCAATCATGTGGTGAAATTCGGCGCTGACATTCGTGTTACTCAACAGAACGCGTTTCGCGATGTTGAGTCACGCGGACGGCTTCAGTTTTCACCATTCGGACAGATAACCGGAAACGCTCTAGGCGATTTGTTAATCGGCTTTCCGTTTTTAACCAGCGTTGCGCGAGTCGATAACCCGCAACACATTCGCACGCAGAGTTACAACTTTTTCGTCAACGACAGTTGGCGAGCGCGAAGTGATCTGACACTGACAGCTGGGCTGCGTTACGAATACAACACGCCGCCAGTCGACGCAGATGATCGAGCAAATGTGTATGACGTTAACAGCGGTACGCTGGTCCAAGTGGGAACCAACGGTGTACCTCGCAGCGGCTTCCATGCCGACAAGAATAATTTCGCGCCGCGTGTGGGCTTCGCCTGGACGGTCGGCGATGACCAAAAGACAGTTCTTCGCGGCGGCTATGGTGTCTATTATGATCAGTCGCCGCTCGCACCCGCTGAGGCGCTCTATTTCAACGCACCTTACTTCGATAACAATCTCTTCTTCTCGCTGCCCGGATTGCCGCTGACACTAACCAATCCGTTTCCTTCGTTCTTCCCGTTCCCGCTGCCTGACTCAGCACTCGCGATCCAACGCGATCTTCGAACGGGCTACATGCAGCATTGGAATTTCAATGTCGAACGGCAGTTCGGAAGTGACAACCTCCTGGAAGTCGCGTATGTCGGCTCAAAGGGCACGAAGCTTTTGACTGCGCGAGATATTAATCAACCGCAACCAAGTGTGCTGCCGGCTGGTTTGCCATTCGTGCCGCGACCTAATCCGCGCTTCGACGATATCGATCTGTTGGAGTCGCGTGCTAATTCGAACTACAACGCGCTGCAGGCGAAATTCCAGCGGCGACTCAGTCGAGGGCTCTCTGCGCTTGCTTCCTACACGTGGTCGAAGTCGATCGACGATGCGTCTAACTTCTTCACCAGCGCAGGTGATCCAAACTTTCCACAGAACAGCTACAACGTCAGCGCCGAGCGTGGTCGATCAAACTTCGATGTACGGCAGCGCCTGTCAGTGAGCTACTCGTATCTGCTTCCGTTCGGTGAAGGTCGACAGTATCTGGCGAACGATGGTTGGGTGACGAAGGTGTTAACCGGCTGGGAAACATTTGGAATCGTCACGCTCCAAACTGGACGTCCTTTCACAGTCGCACTTCTTTCCGAAATTGATAACAGCGGAACCGGACGATCGATACTGGGTTTCGGCGCAAACGATCGACCGAACGTTGTCGGGAATCCTGAACTGAGTAACCCGACACCAGACCGTTGGTTCAATACAGCGGCGTTTGCTTTTCCTGCTCCGGGGACATTTGGAAACGCGGGAAGAAATATTTTGGATGGACCGGGATATCAGAATGTGAATGCGTCGCTCGTAAAGAACACGCACTTAACTGAGCAGGTGAATCTTCAATTTCGAGCGGAGTTCTTTAATCTGTTCAATCACCCGAACTTCAATCTGCCGGATAACTTTTTGGGATCGCCAACATTCGGCGTGATCAGCTCCGCCCGCGAACCGAGACATATTCAATTTGGGTTGAAGTTGTTGTTCTAGGTTTGCGGTCATCACGGGCTCTGATCTCTGCGACCTCTGCGTCTCGGCGTTACTCTGCGTTTCCTTCGGGTCCTTGAAAGCCACTCAACAAACTTTGAATCAAAATAGTTTGTTGGGTGGGTTCAACGGCCCGAACAAAAACGCAGAGCACGCCGAGACGCTGCGATCGCCGAGACTAAATCACTCCGGAAGATTCATCACCTTCCGACGAATACCATTCTTCAGTACAAGTTCGTTGAAGTTTATCAACAAACCTATTTTCCATCCGCCGATCTTTAGATAAGTGACGAGCTGCGACTCGTGAATTGGATGTAATGCGTCAACGCATTTTGTTTCCACTACAACAGTGTCCGCGACGATTAAGTCAGCTTGGTATACCTTCCTCAATCGCATTCCCTTGTATTCAAGCGGCACAGGCCAGTGAATTTTGACGGGAATGTTTTGGAGTTGAAGTTCGCGTGCGAGAGATAACCGGTACGCCGATTCGAGTAGACCGGGTCCTAATGCCCGGTGTACTTCGATAGCTGACCCGATGATGCGACCAGTGAGAAAATTGACATCGTGAGGCATGTCGAGAATTCCTTTCTGTTTTGAGTGAGGTGGGTGAAACTTACTTTAGGCTTAGGAGTTCAAAAACTCAACTCCCTGTCAGACTCAGCGGTCTCTGCGTCTCAGCGTCCTCTGCGTTTTTGTTCGGTCCATTGAACTCACTCAACAAACTATTTTGGTTCAAAGTTTGTTGAGTGGTTTTCAAGGACCCGAAGAAAAACGCAGAGCACGCCGAGACGCAGAGACCGCTGAGTCTGACAGGAGTGTATAAGTGTCGCGGAAACCATGGCTCTATCGAGAGCTGACTCCTTCGACCTTTTATTGTTTCGGTGTCGCGAGCTTCTCTTTAGCCTTTGCATTCGCGCGTTCATAATTAGCTTTGAATATCGCTGCGTTCGGATCACCATTCTCCTGGCTTACAGTTCTTGCCTTATCGTAAAGCGGCAGAGCGAGATCCAGTCGTCCTTGTTGCTCGTAAGCTTCAGCCAAACTGTCGTAAACATTCGCGGACGCTGGATAACGTTCGGTGTTTGCTTTGAAAACCGCAATCGCTTCGTCGGGCTTCCCTTCAAACAGAAACTGATATCCCATTTGATTGATCAGATTCTCAGGTACCGGAATGTTGTAGCCGAACTTTTCACTGAGTTTCTTGTAATGAGCATCAGCGCCTTTCAATCCTCCAAGCACCGCACCGCTTTTCAAATCTCTTGGCCCTTGCCAACCTTCATAAACTTTTCGCAAGCCGACATAGTGACTTCGCAAAACAACCGAGCCGTGGTCTTCATCCGACATCCGCTCAGCCTGCCATTCGAAGCCTTTGATATCAGTTTTTGACAACAACTCTTTAAGGCTGTCGAACGTCTCTCCGATTGCACCCGGCTCGTTTCCGATCGACACAAACAGTGTAGCTTTCATTTCTTTTTGGTTCTTCAAGAACTCCTCGACCCGTTTCATCGCCTCCTTGTTTGCCCATTGCAATGAAGGGCTGACGGCGATGTATGCGTTAAAGAGTCCAGGTTTCGTGATCATCGAATGGATTGCGAATAAACCACCCAGCGAATGCCCGGCAAAGATTCTGTACGGTTGCACTCGGTACTGCTTTTCAATCTGCGGTATCAGTTCAGTCTCAATAAACTTCAGAAAGTTATCGGCTCCGCCACTAGTCGGCGCTTGAAGATTGCCCGCAGGGTCCTTCGCTGTAGATTTGACGGGCGTTAAGTCTCTGGTGCGATCGGTGTTAGTGATGCCGACAACTATAAGTTCCTCGATACGACCATTTCGATTCAAGAATTCGATCGTGCTGGCCGTATGGCCCATATGCGCGTCGCCATCAGTCATATAGAGCACCGGGTAGCTGACTTTGTTAGTCTCATAGCCCACTGGCGTGCGCACCAAGACCACACGATCTTCACCGAGCACTGCAGACTTGATTGTGAGTTTCGTCACTTTGCCCGTCGCTGGTTGTCCGAACACAGCGCTCGAAACGACCAACAGGAACAGGATTGCAATTAATGGATTGATTTTGGATAGGCAACGAGTAATCAAGGCGAACCTCCGAGATTTCGGTTTGGATACAATGTGGGCAACGCACGGGGAGTGGTGAATCTTACTACACTCCACACCGAAGTCGCTTACCCGAGTTCAGCTTATTTGTTTAGCGCTTTGCTTTGGAGCCGTTCGAGCCTTTCGGCTCACGATACCAACGCGTGCCTGACGCATATTCCTTATCGGTTGGTCTAAGCCTAGTGAGTGAGCGCTTGGGATCGATATGCGCGCATGCGACGTGTATAGCACTTATCGCTGCCATTGGTGCTACGTAGGAATTTAAGAAAGAGGGACTCACAACCGGCGCAACGATATGCGAGTCACAATGTCTGGCGATCGGTGAGGTTGCGCTGTCCGTTATGCCGAAAGTTGGTACGCCCTGCTGTTTCGCGAGGAGTGCTGCTTCTACAGTGTCCTTGAGACATTGTCCGAAGCTGATTGCGATTAGAAGATCCTTGCCCGTCAACACCTCGACTTTGTATTGCAGATTACCTGTACTTCCTCGCGGCGCTTCGGCGTCGAATCCAAGAGCCAACAACCCGTATGCGAGGTAATAAGAGAGTGAAGCTGCGAAATCTAAACCAACGATGAGGATCCGCCTTGCTCTTTTGATCAGCTTCGCAAGTTCGATCAAACGCTGACGATCGAGATCCGAATTCAACAGATTGAGATTTGCGATCGCTTTCTCTAAAGCATCATCGATGTGATCGGTGACGCTCCTTTTTTCTTTCGTAGCTGCTTTGAGAGCGGTGTATGGCGTTATTCTGACAACGAAATGCTGACGCAGATCAGCGGAGAATTCTGCGAAGCTTTTGTAACCCAGTACTTGTGTGGCGCGAAGGATCGTGGTCGCATCGACGTGATAACGCTTAGCTAATTCTCTGGAAGAGAGAAAGCACGTTTCGTCTGCGGAAGCGAGTATCGTGCGGACTAGTTGCTGTCGTCGCGGGTTGAGTTTTGATCTTGCGCGTGCGAAGCGATCTTCAATCGAACTTGGCAGACTATTGCCGTTGGCTCTAACTGAAGTAGTTGCTGGTTTGCTTGGTTTCTTCTGCAAACGAGGCCCTTCACTAGCGTAGATGTAGGGGCGTCTCTCCGTGGGCGCCGCCCGTTTTTCTAATTCGAGGATGGACCAACAAAACCAGCAAAGACGGGCGCAACGGAGTGCCGCCCTTATAATTATTTCAATCGACCGATTGAGGGCTGGATGCGCTCTTTCGTTTGTGTCATGGCATCAATGTAGTCGACGTCTACCTCAAAGCCGATTCCGCTGCCGGTCGGGACGTCCACCGTTCCCTCAGGCGAGACAGTTACCTCCGGAGTGATTACATCGCGCGCGAAGTAACGTGAACTCGCCGAGATGTCACCCGGCAGTGTGAATCCTGACAGGCTCGCAAGCGCTATGTTGTGTGCTCGACCGATGCCCGACTCCAGCATCCCACCACACCAAACGGGGATCTTGCGCGCCTCACACGCGTCGTGAATCGCGAGCGCCTGTGAGTATCCACCGACCCGGCCGATTTTAATGTTGATGATTCGACAACTCTTCAAGTCCAGTGCCTGCCGTGTTCGCTGAATGCCTGTGATGCTTTCATCAAGGCAAATCGCCGTTTTCATCATCGATTGAAACTTGGCGTGGTCGATCAGGTCGTCATGATCCAATGGCTGTTCGATCATCAGCAGACGGAAGTCATCCAATTGCTTTAAATACTCTGCGTCGGAAATTGTGTAGGCGCTGTTTGCATCGACCGACAGCAGGATCTCCGGATGACACCGCCTGACGTCACGCACAATTCCGATGTCCCATCCAGGTTTGATCTTGAGTTTGATTCTCTGATAGCCGAGCGAGAGATAACGATTCACCCTGTCGAGCAGTTTTTCGAATGATGGCTGGATACCAAGACTAACGCCGACCGCAACACTTGACCGAGTTCCGCCGATTAATTGCGACAACGACTGATCTGACAAACGGCCCAACAGGTCCATGTAAGCGAGTTCAAGTCCTGCCTTGGCCATGTTGTGACCGCGGAACGAACTGAAGCGACTGGCAATATCAGTCAAATTCGTTACGCGATCCGACATGAGTGCGGGTGCGAGATAATCCCGAATGATGTGAGCAGCGGTTCCGACCGTCTCGTAGCTGTAATGCGGCTCTTCGGCGGCGACTACCTCTCCCCAACCAGTTTGACCTTGCGCCGTGACACTCACGAGGAATATCAGTCGCGAATCGATGCTCCCAAAGCTGGTTTCGAATGGTTCATGGAGCGGCAGTCGGATAGTTCGTAGTTCCACTCGCTCGATCTCTAACGGGATCGATTTCATTTCGCACGGCCGCGCCTGCACTTCCGATACGTGTTGCATGGGCGCGCAAGATAACAAATCCAATTTTGTGTAGCAAGTTCGTTTTGCAGCATATGCAGCATTATTGACATTATGCAGCAGTTGCTGTAAACAAACACGCATCTAGTTTCTGCGTCTACCTGTTCTGCTTTACAACTGTCAGAAATCTAATAGGTCCTGTGGAAGCCCGTAACGACTTTCTAGAAGGAGCAGACGTCATGAAGGCAATCGTGAAAGCACGAATCTGCAATCCGTATACATGTGCACGCACCGCGCAAAGCGCACGAGTGGTCGCACTTATTGGTCTCTTCATCGCAATTTTCCTTTTCCAGCCTTTGTCTCGAAGTCTGATGGCTCAGACCACGACTTCGACGATTGAGGGCACAGTAACCGACGCTAACGGCGCAGTCGTTGCCGGCGCAGAAGTAAAGGTGAGTGGGACGACTCTGGGTGCTGAGCGAACCACCACGACTAACGAAGAAGGGTTTTACCGGCTCGCAGCATTGCCGGCCGGCAGCTACACCCTGACATTTTCCGGCAGCGGCTTTGAGTCTTACCGGTCAACCGTTGAACTAACAGTGAACCGCGTAGTGACCTTCGACGTGCAAATGAAAGTCGGAAAGGTAGGAGAAATAGTAGACGTTACTGCTGACACCCAGCCGTTGGTCGAACCAAATTCGTCTTCCACAGGTGCTACTGTAACGCCGCGTCAGATCACAGAGTTTCCTGTCAACGGACGGAATTATCTTGACCTGATGCAGCTCGTGCCTGGTGTCGCCATTAACCGCCAAGTCAATCCGAACAGCGACAATGCGAACCCGGTCTTAGGTGAGCGAAGCGGCAATAATAATTTCTTCATTGATGGACAACCCAACAAAGATACTGTGAATGGCGGCGCTGCGGCGCAGTTCAATCAGGAAACCATTGCGGAGTTTCAGGTTCTCACGACCGGTTTCAAGGCCGAGTTCGGACAAGCATCTGGAGCGATAGTAAACGTCATTACCAAGAGCGGCAGCAATGGATTTCACGGTGTTGGTTCGCTCTTTCACCGCAACGAGGCTTTCGATTCTGTGAATTCTTTGGACCAAAACGTCTCGGAGCCACCCCACCTTCGCCGATTCGACTATAGCCTGGCGGTCGGTGGTCCCATCTGGAAGGATAGAATTTTCTTTTTCGGCTCATCGGAGCGTATAACTGAAGACCGGGGAATCGACTTCAAATTCCCAACTTTCCCTGCGACTCCCGCATCATCTCGCCTGCTTCAGTTGCTGCACGAACAGGAGGATCCGCTGGATGGTCCGCAGCGTGCTCGCGACATCCGGAATTTCTTCAAACTAAATGAGACGTTTGGCCGTCACGAGTTAGTACAAGAGTTTAACTATACAAACGGAAATATCACCGGTGCAGGTAGCGGCATTCCATCATCTCGAAGAAATACTGGGGCGCGCCACCTCCTTTTTGGCGCCGGCGACACTGTTTTGCTCGGCGAGCAGGGTAATCCCTGGATACTCACATTACGCGGTGCTTATCGCGGAGAGCCCTCACAAAATGTGCCCGCTTCGCCTCAGATTCAGGGACTTACCACACTAAACTCGTTCAGCGCTCAACAAATTTGTCCGCCGACGTGCGGCTTTTTTGCCGGACCTAGCGATCCTCCGGCGGTGCAATTCGGCAGCGCAGCAACCGCGTCAAATCTGGATCAGAAGTACACCTCCCTTTCGGCAAACGTGAACAAACTTGTCACTGATCACGACCTAAAATTTGGATGGCAGTTTCTCAAGACAAAAGTCGACGGACTTGATTCTCAGACTTTGACAAACCAAATCTTTGCTACGGTCGATGACTACTTGAACTTTGGTCCCGTAAATAGTGGCATTTTTCTTTTGCTTGAGGCGGGAGGTCCAACGCCTCAAGCCAATGAGATTCATCTGCGGAACAATTACAACGCTGTGTATGCGCAGGACGATTGGAAATTTACAAAAGACCTGACGCTTAATCTCGGACTCCGGTGGGACTACGATTCCGAATTCAAATCGAAGCGAAACTTTGCACCGCGTGTTGGCTTCGCTTGGGCACTGACTCCCAAAACAATTATCCGGGCTAACTACGGCGTCTTTTATGATCAGTTCCGGCTGGGACTCGTTAGTCGTGTTCCGGCCTTTGGTGGTGCTGACCGCAGAACGCAACAGCCGCTCTATTTCCCCCGCGGGTTTTATGGTTCGCCGAGCTTGGTGTCGAGTCTGGCATTCGCCGTCGGACTTCCAGGGCCCTGTATCTCAAACCATCTGACGGATGCACAAATTGCGGCTATGGGGGTCGGATGTCCGTTTGGTGGACCAATCGTCGGTGTAGACCGACTGAATAGAGTGGTTGCACCGGGCCACGCTCTTATTCCAGCAAACGTTCCGATCAACATCAGTAATATTCAATCTCTTTCTGGACTGACACCTGATCAATATTTGGCCGCTGCTGCCGCGGCGATTGGCCGGCCAGCAGGTTATTTCGTCTGGGGCCAGTTCGGTGTGCTGCAGAATCCGATAATTCCGCCGGCACCCTCGCCAGTTGCTGCTGACGCAACGTTCAAGACACCGCATACGAACAGCTTTAATATTGGCGTCCAGCGAGAGATAACAAACGATATCGTGATTGAGGCAGACTACTTTCACCGTCACATGGTAAATCTGCTCGGCTTACGGCTCAGCAATCTTGCCTTTAGGGCCCGAGTAGCCGGGATTGGCCGAAGCTTTGACCCTCCAGGCTCTCCCGAGTTGCCGACGTTCGGTCCCTTCTATGAAGGCCATTACGACGGTTTGGTGGTTAGTTTCAATAAACGCTTGAGCAGGCGCTACCAGTTCGGTGGGAGTTATACATGGGCCAGCGCCACCGACAACTCACTCGGCGTTGACACGCCCCCCACGGACAATTTCATCGGATTCGTGCCTGTCGTAACGGAACCGTGCCCAGCCTCAAACCCGACTTGCACACGCCAGACTAATGAAAACGGACCGTTCACAAGCAGGAACGGAAACCTCGTTCAGCAGGCGGGAACATTTCTCAACGGGCCCGATCTTGACAAAGGACCATCTAGTCTGGCGCTTGATCATATTTTCGAGGCACACGGCTTGGTAAATCTTCCGTGGCAGTTTCAGATCACAGGCATCTTTCGAACACAGACCGGATTCCATTTCAGCCGCTTCGATGAGGCGTCACGCGATCCGGATGGCAATGGCAATTTCAATGGCATCGATTTTACCGCAGGGAGGAACGCCTTCACCGCTCCGCCCTATGTCACTGTTGACATGCGCTTCTCGAAACGGTTCAGCATCGGCGAACGGATCCGTCTGGAGTTAATGCTTGAGTTCTTCAATCTCTTGAACCGTCAAAACCCGGCCGTTGTCCAGAGTCGCGCCGACAGTCCGCTGCGCCCGACTCTGCGACCTTTTGGAACTGCGGATCAGGTGCTACCCGGACGGGAGGGGCAAGTAGGATTCAGAATCCAGTTTTGATCGTTTTCCATAACTTCTTCCATCGTTGAGCCCTCAATGGCCAGGGCGGACGGTGAAGTCGTCGGCGTGAATGCCACGCACCTCAGAGTCCGGCCGCACGGGTTTGGTTAACGACAGCGAACGGATCTACAAAGTGCCGATTGCCGTCCAACTCCTCACGCGGCACGACCAGGGACGCCGGCGTGGTCACGCTCATGACGCTGCACACCGCGAAGGGCCTGGAGTTCCCGGTGGTGTTCCTCACCGGGCTCGAGGACGGCGTCTTCCCGCACTCCCG
>Ga0207662_10001250_pt1 | contig 12218 bp, 11 predicted proteins | sample KBSS33LmetaG_FD_184338 | JGI IMG/M metagenome (GOLD analysis project Ga0207662, IMG submission 184338) | Switchgrass rhizosphere microbial communities from Kellogg Biological Station, Michigan, USA - KBS S3-3L metaG (SPAdes) (version 2) | ecosystem: Host-associated > Plants > Roots >... | reverse complement strand
GTACGCCGAGCAGACGCAGGATGGAGAGATGCTCCCTCGTCTGCGGCATGACGCCTTCGTCGGCGGCGATGACGAGAAGCGCGAGATCGACTCCCGTCGCGCCGGCGACCATGGTGCGGACGAACGCCTCGTGGCCGGGCACGTCGACGACGCCGATGGTGTCGATGCCGTCGAGGTGCAGTGGCGCGAACCCGAGGTCGATCGTGATGCCGCGTCGCTTCTCTTCCGGCAGACGGTCCGTGTCGACGCCCGTCAGCGCACGGACGAGCGACGTCTTGCCATGATCGATGTGGCCCGCCGTCCCGAGGATCATGACGCGCCTCCGCTCACCACCGCGCCACCTCCCACAGCTCCATGGCGCGCATGGGGCGTCCGTCGCTGAGGTGCTCGGTGAGGAATTCGCGGAGGAGACGCTGGTGGGCTCGACCCGACGCGTCGTCCAGCGCGGCCCCGCGACGACCGCCGAGGAATTCACGCAGCGCGTCGCGCGCCTCGGGTGGGAGCACGCGCCCGGACGGGGCGAGTCGCCCGCAGCGGGCGCAGAGTGCGCCGCCCGAGGGATGGCTGAACATCACGGTGGCGCTCTCGGCGAGCACCGCGTGACACTCCGCGCACACGTCGACCGCGGGGCCGAAGCCCAGCTCGGCGACGATGTGCCAGGCACTCGCGAGCGTCGTACCGAGCGCGTCCTCGTGTGCCGCGGACGCGAGCGCGTCGAGCGCGGCGGCGACGGTATCGAACAGGCCGGGATCGGCGGCATCGCGACCGAAGCGCAGCGTGAGCTCGGCGACGGCCGATGCGCCGGCGAACCGTCCGAGATCACCGGCGAGCTCGGCGCGCGCCAGCGTGACGTCGAAACCGCTCAGCGTGTCGAGGTCGCGCCCGGGCTTCGCGTAGAGCTGCGCGCTCCCCTGGGCGAACAGGTCGAGCGCGCTTCCGAAGCGGCGTGAGGAGCGCCGCGCCCCCTTGGCGAGCACGCTTCGGACCCCCGCGTCGCGGGTGACGATCCGGAGGATGCGCGACGACTCCAGGTAGTCGAACGAATGGAGAACGATCGCTTCGGTCGCGAGCAGCGCCATGCGTGAAAGATACCCTGCCGCACCACCGAACGGCCGGGATCGGCGCTTCGGGGTGGCGCGGCTAGTAGCTCACGCGAAGGCCGGTGAGCAGGCGACGGGCCGCACCCCGATAGCCGGTCTGCTGGATCGACGCCTCGTCGGTGCGGGCGAAGTCGTAGTTGTAGCCGGCAGCATCGGTGTAGCGGCGATCGAAGAGGTTCTCGATGCGCAGCGTCAGCGCGACGCCGCCGCGCCGGCTGAGCGGCACGAGGCGCGCCTCGCCGGAGAGATCGACACGCGTGTACGGGGCGAGGCTCACGCGCTGCGCGGGGGCGAAGTCGGGCGGATAGTAGACGTCCTCGCGCGCCCCGACGCGGAGCGCGCGCACCTGCACCGCGTTGCCTCGCGCGCGGTAACCCGCGCCGGCGTCGAGGGTGCGCGCGGGACGGCGCAGCAGCCGCGAGCCCGGCGCGAACGTCGCGGTGGCCGCGGTGCTGGTGCCCGGGTCGACGACGCGCGTGCTCAAGTGGGTGAACGCCGCGTCGGCGTGGAAGCCGTTCGGCAGGTCGAGCCGGCCCTCGAGCTCCAGGCCAGCGGCGCGAGTGCGTGCGACGTTGAAGTAGTTCGGCTCCGTCGCCGAGTATTTGTAGTCGATCATGTCGCGGAAGGAGTTGGCGAACCAGGTCGCGCCGATCGTCGCGTGGCCGACGGTCTGCTCCACGCCGGCGTCGACGCTCAGCGCGTGCTCGGGACCGAGGCTACGGTTGCCGATGACGAAGCCGCTCCCCTCCGTCTCCAGGAACGTCGGCTCGCGGAAGGCGGTGCCGATGCTGGCGCGCAGCCGCGTGCCCTGCGGAAGTCGCGTGCTCGCCGCGGCACGATACGTCCAGAAGTCGCCGAACTGCTCGTTGTGCTCGAAGCGGCCGCCGAGCGCGACGGTCGCGTCGCCGACGGGCGCGAGGAGGAGCTGCGCATAGCCGCCGGTGCTGCGGCGAGTCGCCGGCGCCGGAGCGTCGTCGCCGAAGTTGCTGCGCGTGATGCTCTCCTGCCACTTGCGCTCCACCTGCGCACCGAGCGTGAACCGGCTCTCGGCGGGCAGCGCGAGCTCCACGCGCACGTCGCCACTGCGCCGGCGAGAGCGCTCGGCGGTGGTGTACGCGTAGCCGGCGTCGCCGGGACTGTCGGGCTGATCGTCGGTGATGCCGTGCACGTCGTGCGACGCGAGCGCCGCGCGAACGGTGACGAGCGACGAGACGCGATAGCCGGCGTCGAGCCCGAGGGCGAGCCGATCGTCGCGGCGCACCGCGTTGCTGTCGACGACCTGGCCGGAGCCGTTGGTGGGAAAGTGGAGCTCGCGGTCGGTGAACCGCGCCGACAGGCTGGCGTCGAACGCGCCGAGCGACGCACCGAGGAGCGCGCTGCCGACGCCCTGGCGGAAGCGGCTGTTGAACGGCTGGAACCCATCGGTCGCGTGGCGCGCCGCACCGAGCGAGTAGCTCAGGCGCGCGTCGCCGCCGTGAACGCTCGCGTCGAGGTCACTGCTGCCGTAGCCGCCACCGCGCGCCGCGAGGTCGCCGTGCGCGACGCCGGCGCCACGGCGCGTGAAGAGCTGCACGACACCGGCCATCGCGTCGGAGCCGTACAGGACGCTCGCGGGCCCGCGGACGATCTCGATGCGGTCGAGGTTGTCGGTCGAGAGCGTCGACAGATCGTACGCACCGCCGGCCTCGTTGATCGGCACGCCGTCGACGAGGATCTTCGCGTACTTGCTCTCACCGCCGCGGATGAACAGCGACGTCGTTCCACCGTAGGAGCCCGTCTGGACGATCGAAAGACCGGGCACGGTGCGCAGTGCCTCGGCAACGGTCGTGATGCCTCGGCCGCGCAGCTGTTCACCCGTGACGACGGTGACGGAGGACGGAGTGCGATCGGCTCGAAGTGGCGACCGCGTCGCGGTGACCTCGACCGGCGCGATGCGCGCCGTATCGGACGCGACGTCCTGTGCGTGCGCGGCGCCGGCCAGAGCGAGCGTGGCGAGCGAGACGACGGAGGCGCGGTGGAAGAGTTGCATGGGACGGAGACGTTGTATGAGGAGATGGCGCGCCGATCAGGCGCGCGGACGGGAGCGTAGAGGGATCAACGCGGGCGCGCCGACCGCGGGATCGCGCGCGACGACGAGCGGCCAGTCGTAGAGCGATTCGAGCAGGCTCGCCTGCATGACATCGGCGGGGGCGCCCTCCCCCGCGACGCGCCCACGATGCAGGAGCACCATGTGGTGGGCGAAGCGCGCGACGAGGTTGAGCTGATGGCTCACGAGCAGCACGGCCAGGCCATCGGCGGCGAGGCGGCCGAGCAGCTCGAACACCGCCATCTCGTGGCCGACGTCGAGAAAGGTCGTCGGCTCGTCGAGCACCAGCGAGCGACCGCCCTGGGCGAGCGCGCGCGCCAGGCGCACGCGCTGCCACTCACCACCGGAGAGCTCGGTGATGGTGCGGTCGAGGTACGGCTCGATCTCCGTGCGCGCGACGGCACCGGCGATCGCGTCGGCGTCGACCTTGGTCGGGCCGCGCCACAATCCGAGGTGCGGATATCGCCCGAGCGCGACGTAGTCGCGCACACCGAGCGGGAACGCCGGTTCCTCGCGCTGGGTGACGACGGCGACGCGCCGCGCGAGGGTGCCGCGCGCGTCGTCGCGAACGGGCAGGTCGTCGACGGCGATGGTGCCCTGCTCCAACGGCACCTGGCCGACGAGCGCGCGCACGAGCGTGCTCTTCCCGCTCCCGTTGGGACCGACGACGGCGGTGAGCCGGCCGGCCGGCGCCGCGATCGAGACGTCGTCGAGCGCACGAAGCCGGCTGCCGCGATAGCGCACGCTCACGTGCGAGAACGCGATCACGCGAGCCTCCGCAGCCGCGCGAGGAAGAAGGGCACGCCGATGATCGCGGTCACCGCACCGAGCGGCAGCTCGGCCGGCGGGCGCGCCGTGCGGGCGATCAGATCGGCCGCGACGACGAGCGACGCCCCGGCGAGCGCCGCCGCACCGATGATCGCGCGATGCGTGCGCGCGCCCGCCATGCGGACGAGGTGCGGCACGAGCAGCCCGATGAATCCGACCAGACCGGCGGCGGCGACGGTGCCCGCGGCGAGCAGCGCCGCGGCGACGTAGACGGAGAAGGAGACGCGCGCGACACGCACGCCGAGCCCCGCGGCGGTGTCCTCGCCGAGGGCGAGGACGTCGATCGCCCGCGCGAGCGCGAGGAGGACGGCGATGCCGAGCGCGACGTAGCCAGCGGCGAGTCGCACCTGCGGCCAGCTCGCGTCGCTCACGGAACCCATCATCCACCAGAGCGCCCCGCGCACGACGTTGTCCTGCGCGTTCGCGAGCGCGACCATGATCGCGGCGTTGGCGAACGCGCCGACGACGACGCCGGCCATGAGGACGACGCGAGCATCGCCGCGTCCACCGGCGGCTCGCGCGACGACGAGCGTGAGGGCGATGGCGGCGAGCGCGCCGGCGAAGCCGGCGATCGGGATGGCGAACGGCGGCGCGTGCAGCGCGACGGCGGTGACCGCACCGACCGCCGCGCCGCCGGAGACGCCGAGCAGATACGGCTCGGCGAGACCGTTCCGCGTCGCGCCCTGCAGCGCGGCGCCCGAAGCGCCCAGCCCGGCGCCGACGAGCGCGGCGAGGACGACGCGCGGCAGGCGCAGCGAGCGCACGACCGCGAGCTCCACCGCGCTCCCCTGCCCGACGAGCGCGCGCAGCACGTCGCCGGGGGCGAGGTGCATCGTGCCGAGCATCACGCCGGCCACGCCCACGACGACGAGGGCGACGAGGAGCGCCGTCCAGCGCAATGCGGTCACGTCACTTCACCACGCCGGGATGGAGCAACCGCGCGACCGAGCGCGCCGCCTCGCCCAGCCGCGGGCCCGGGCGGTACACGAGCGTGGTGTCGACGGCGAGCAACCGGTTCTCGCGCACCGCGCGGAGTGCGCGCCACCGCGGGTCCGCGACGTAGCGCGCGCGCGACTCGGGCGAGAGCAGGATGACCTCGGGATCGCGCTTCAGCAGATCCTCGACGGTGATGCGCGGCGACGGCTCGGGCATGAACCCGTAGACGTTGCTCCCGCCGGCGACGTCGATCAGCTCGTTGAGAAAGCTTCCCCCGCCGGTGGCGAGCAGCGGCTGGTCGTAGAGCGGCCAGAACACGGTCGGTCGCGGCAGTGTGGCGGTCGCGGCGCGCACACGCGCGATCGTCGCGCCGACGGAATCGACGGTGGCGCGCGCGGCGACGGTATCGCCGGTGAGCGCGCCGAGGGCGAGCGTGACGCGGCGGAAGTCGGCGATCCGGTCCACGCGGTACGCGGCGGTGGGCACACCGGCGGCGCGCAGCCGGCGCGCCGCGTCGCGGTTGTCGTCGCTCGCGTAGAGGAGCACGAGGTCCGGTCGCGCGGCGAGCACGCCTTCGACGTTCGGGCGCAGTCCGGGACCGAGGTCGGGCAGCGCGAGCGCGGCGTCGGGCCACCGATCCCACGTCGTCCGGCCGACGAGCCGGCCGCCCGCGCCGATGGCGAAGAGGAGCTCGGTGGTCGACGGGTTGAGCGAGACGATGCGGCGCGGTGCGGCCCGAACGAGGAGCGTGTCGCCGAAGTCGTCGGTGGTGGATCGCGCGACCGACCGTGGTGCATCGCTCGCGCACGCCGCGAGCGGCAGCGCGAGCGCGACGGCGGCACAGACGAGACGACGGGACGCTGAACGCACGAACGGGCACCTCCAGTCGAAGGAGAGTGCCCGGAACGGACGCGGACGATCGTGCATCGCACGGACCGCGTGTCGCCACCGTCCTCCCCCGAGGACCTGTGATCGAAAGCGCGGACGGGGTCGTCTCCTGGCTCCGGGCCGCGCGTCCCCGCCTTCCCGACCGAAGTCAGTGGCGTGAGGTGGGCGCGCGTACAGCTGCCCGTTACAGTGGCGGGGCCGCGCCGGCTTCGCACCGGCTTCCGTATCCCCGTTCGCGTCGAGTTGTCCGGCGAATCTATCCCGCGCCCGGTGCGGCGGCAAGCATGGCCGACAAACGCGACTTCAGCGCGGCGCGCTGTGCGACGTATTCGTCCGCGCCGAGCGACGGATCGTGCGCATCGTGTCGCGCGTCGAGTGCCGCGATCGCGGCGGCGAGCGACTCGACGCTCTCGGGAGGCGCGGCCAACACCGGGCGCACGCCGGTGCCGCGGCGATACGCCACCCAGAGCGCGCCGACCATCGCCAGCGACGCGGCGACGAGGAGCGCGATGAGCACCGTGGACCGTGCAGCCGCCGCCGTCGACGGCACCTCGATGCGTATGCGCTCGCCGTCGGGCGCGTTCTGCGCGAGGAATCGCTTGAAGGTGCGCCCTTCGGTCGTCGCCGTGCCCTGCGAGCGGAGCGACGGCGCCCGCACCTGCGCGCCGGGCTCCTCGACCAGCACCTCGAGAAGCCCGTTCGGGCGATCGAGCGTGATCTCGAGCGGAAAGGCGCGCGCGTCGAGCGTGTAGGACCAGCTCAGCTGCTTCACGCCGGGCGCGAAGGGCGCGACGAGCTCGACGAGGCGGCCGTTCGCACGAAGCGACGAGGCGGAGACGTCGCTGTTCGCGGGGGTGAAGCTCATCGCGCCACGCGGCAGTGGGGCGCTCCACACGGCGCTGAGCGAGTCGCGGCCGATCGCGGTCACGACGGTATCGTTGGAGATCTCGTAGACCTCGACGATGTCGCGCAGCCCGGTGGGACGGGGAGCGCCGATCACGTAGTGGTGGCCCTGCACCGTGAAGCGCACCCGCGACGAGGTGGTGTCGAACACCACGATCTCGGCCTCGTCGCCCCGCACGATGGCGCCGCGTATCGGGGACGAGAAGTAGGCGATGCCACGATACACGGCGGCGACGAAGTAGATCGCGTCGGGATTCCCCCACCGTCGATACGCGAACCGGTACGCGCCGCGCGCATCCGTGCGCATCGAGTCGATGGCACCCGAGCTGTCGGCGCCGACGCGGTGGATCGTGACGACGATCCCCGGCACTGGCACTTCACCCGTGATGGCCGGCCGGACGACGCGGCCCTCGACGGTCGACGGCGGTGTGGGCCTGGCCGGCGTGCGCGTCGCCTGCTGCGCGCGCACCGGTGCGGACGCGCCGAGCGCGAGGCAGACGACCGCGCGTGCGAGCTTACGGATTGAACTTCCCGAAGTCTTCGGGACGGAGGTTCTCAAGGTAGGCCTTGAGCTGATCGGCGGAGAGCTCCGACGGATCGGTGTCGGACGGCACGGGCTCGTCGGCGCTCTCGCCGACGCCGGGCACTTCACCGCCCTCGTCGTCGTCGTCCTCGGCCGGCTCGACGAGCAGGTCGTCAGCGGCGTAGATCGGCGCGGCCAGCCGCAGGGCGATGGCGATGCTGTCCGACGGGCGCGCGTCGATGTGGACGAGCGTCTCGCCGCGCTGGATCTGCAGCTCGGCGTAGTAGGTGCTCTTCTCGACCCGCGTGATGTGGACGCGCTTGAGCTGCGCCCCCATCCCGAGGATCAGGTTGCGCACGAGGTCGTGCGTGAGGGGACGCATGCCCTTCACGTTGTGCATGTGCCGAACGATCGATTCGGCCTCGGGCTGACCGATCCAGATCGGAAGGAGGCGCGTTCCCCCGCGCTCCTGCAGCACGACGACATACGAGTTCGTCGCGCTGTCCAGCCCAAGACGAGAAACGATCACTTCGATCATGTGTCCGTCTACCCCATCCGGGTGTCGTGGTTCGACGCCGGACGATGCGTCGTCAGCCGCGCGCGGCGCGCTTGAGTGCCGCGGCCTTGTCGGTACGCTCCCACGTGAACGTGGTCGCCGAACCGCGGCCGTTGCCGATCTTCTCCGGCGTGCGACCGAAGTGACCATACGCGGCCGTGGCGCTGTAGATCGGCTTGCGCAAGTCGAGCGCCGCGGCGATGCCCTTCGGCGTCAGGTCGAAGGTCTCGCGAACGGCCTTCATGATCTGCGCCTCGGCGACGGTCGACGTCCCGAACGTGTCGACCATGATGGAGACGGGCTCGGCCACGCCGATGGCGTATGCCACCTGGACCTCGCAGCGGCGCGCGAGCCCGGCCGCGACGACGTTCTTCGCCACCCAGCGCGCCGCGTAGCACGCCGAGCGATCCACCTTCGACGGATCCTTGCCGCTGAACGCGCCACCGCCGTGACGGCCCATGCCGCCGTAGGTGTCGACGATGATCTTGCGCCCCGTGAGTCCCGCGTCGCCCTGCGGGCCACCGATGACGAAGCGGCCGGTCGGATTGATGTGGTACTTGATCTTGCCGTTGCGCAGCTCCTTCGGGATCGACGCTTCGATGACGTCGCTGATGATCGCCTTGCGGAGCTTCGTGTTGGTGACGTCCTCGGCGTGCTGCGTGCTCACGACGACCGTGTCGACCCCGACGGGAATGTTGTCCTCGTAGACGACGGTGACCTGCGCCTTGCCGTCGGGGCGGAGCCACTTGAAGCCCTTGTCGTTGCGGCGGCGGTCGGCGAGCGCGCGGGTGATGCGATGCGCCAGCATGATCGGCATCGGCATCATCTCGTCGGTCTCGTCGGTCGCGTAGCCGAACATCATGCCCTGGTCGCCGGCGCCGCCCGTATCCACGCCCATCGCGATGTCGGGGGACTGCCGGTCGATGGTGCTCATCACGGCGCAGGTGTGGCTGTCGAAGCCGAACCCGGCGTCGGTGTAGCCGATCCGTGCGATGGTGGAGCGCACGACCTCGGGAAGGTGGACGTAGGCGTTCGTCGTGATCTCGCCGGCGATCACCGCCAGACCAGTCGTGACGAGCGTCTCACAGGCGACACGCGAGGCGGGATCCTCGCTGAGCAGGGCGTCGAGCACGGCATCCGAGATCGCGTCCGCGACCTTGTCCGGGTGCCCTTCGGTGACTGATTCGGAGGTAAAGAGGCAGCGATCGAACACGGCAGTTCCCCACTGGGGTTCGGAGAGGAAGAAAAGAGGGCCCGACACCATGCTGCCGGGCCCCTGGACCGTCGAGGACGGTAATCTCTAAAGGAAACGACTCACCGCGTGCCGGGCAACCCATCGTACAGATATGGAACGTCGCCCACGACTTCGGCCAGCCGATACGCGAGCTCGTGTCGCGCCTGCTCGGCGGTGTGCGCGCGCAGTGCGGCGGTCGCTGCTTCGGTAGCGTGCGCCGCCGTGACGCTGCGCACGATGCGCTTGACGAGCGGCACCGACCGCGGTGCCACGCTCAGCTGGCGCACGCCCAGGCCGATCAGCGCGAACGCCATCAGCGGCTGGGAGGCCATCTCGCCGCACACGGCGACGTCGATCCCGGCCACCTCCCCGACCTCCACCGTGCGGCGGATGAGCCGCAGCACGGCGGGATGCAACGGCGTGTAGCGCGGCGCGAGGTTGGCGTTCCCGCGGTCGACGGCGAGCGTGTACTGGACGAGATCGTTCGTCCCGATGCTGAAGAAGTCCACGTGCTCGGCGAGCGTATCACCCGCGACCGCGGCCGCCGGCGTCTCGACCATCACGCCCAGTGGGACGTCGGTGCGATGCGCGACGCCGCGCTCGGCGAGCTCGCTGGACGCCTCCTTGATCAGGCGTCGCGCCGCCAGCACCTCGTCGAGCGTGACGATGAGCGGCAGCATGATGCGCAGATTGCCGTGCATCGACGCGCGCAGCAGGGCGCGCAGCTGCACACGGAACATCTCGGGCTGATCCAGGCACATGCGGATGGCCCGCCAGCCGAGGAACGGGTTCGGCTCGGTGGGATAGCCGCCGATCGGCAGCTTGTCGCCGCCGATGTCGAAGGTGCGGATGATGACGGGATGTCCCTCGAACGCCTCGAGCACGCGCCGGTACGCGCGGTACTGCTCGTCCTCGTCAGGCATGGTCGCTCGGCCGACGACGAGGAACTCGGTGCGCATCAACCCGACGCCCTCCGCCCCGCTGCGTGCCGCCGCTTCGGCGTCTTCGGGAATGTCGACGTTGGCGCGCAGCGTGATGCGCACGCCGTCGAGCGTGACGGCCTCGAGCGCCGCGAGATCAGCGAGGGCCGCCTCGGCCAGCTCCTCCTCGCGCTGTCGCTCGTGGTACGCCTCGATTTCCTCGTCCGTCGGGTTGATGGCGAGCATCCCCGTGCCGCCGTCGAGCACGACGCGCTCTCCACCGCGCAGCTCCGTGGTGGCGGTGCGGAGCCCGACGACGGCGGGCAGTCCGAGCGATCGCGCGAGAATGGCGACGTGCGCCGTCCGCGTGCCCGCGTCGGTGGCGATCGCGGCGATCGACGCGCGATCGAGTTGGACCGTCAGGCTCGGCGTCAGGTCGTGCGTGACGAGGATCGCGTTGGAGCCGGGCGGCAGCGCGACCGGATCGTGGTCGGGGAGATCGAGCAGGAGCGACAGGACGCGAATGTGCACGTCGGTGAGATCGCCGACGCGCTCGCGCAGCATCGGTGCGGAGTGGCGGGCGAACCGGTTGCGCCACTCGAGCATCACGACGTCGAACGCCTTCTCGGCGCCGAGGTTCTGTCGGATGAGCTCCGCCACGCCGCGCGTCAGCTCCTCGTCGTCGAGGATGGAGAGCTGTACGTCGAAGATCGCCGCCTCCTCGGGGCCGGCGCTGGCCTCGACTCTTGTACGGAGCTGCCGCAGCCGTTCGCCCGCGCGGGCGCGCGCGGCGTGGAAGCGCTCGATCTCGGCCGGAACTCCTTCGTCGGGAATGATGCGATGACGGACGTCCGGCACCTCCCAGCGCAGGAGGTACACGTGGCCGACCACGATGCCCGGCGAGGCAGGAATGCCCCGGATCTGACGTTCCACTAACGCTCCCCGAACTTGTTGGCGATCAGCGTGGCGATGGCATCGACCGCCTGCTCCGCGTCTTCCCCATCGGCGCGCAGCAGGATCGATGCGCCGCACTCCGCGGCGAGCATCATCACGCCCATGATGCTCTTTCCGTTCACTTCGGTGCCATCGCGGGAGATCGTGATCTCGCTCCGATACTTCGCGGCGAGCTTGACGATCTCCGCGGCGGGTCGCGCGTGCAAGCCGTTCTTGTTGAGGATCTGGACGGTTCGTTCGACCATCAGCGGATCACGGAGACGAGGGCGAAGAGAGCGATGAGCACCAGGACCAGCTTCCAACCTTCGACGCGGCCGTGCACGCGCACCAGACCGATGGCGATCAGGCCACCCGCCGCGAGTGCGCCATCCAGCAGCAGCCCATCCGATCCCACGACGCGCGCGGCGGCGAGCGGGATCGCGACACCGGCGACGGCGGCGGCTGCGCGGGCCATGTACGCCGGCCCGTTGCGAAGCACGGGGTTCGCCAGCGCACTGGCGACGGCGAGCCCGCGCGTCCACCCGACGTGGAGCCCCCAGATTCGGAGGCCGAAGTGCCCCACGTTGTACATCAGCACGAAGATCAGAACGACCCACAGCGGACGCGCGCCGAGGCCGAACGCGACGAGCGCGACGAGCGACGACAGCGGAAGCCATCCGGCCCACACGAGCCGATCGCCGACGCTGCCGAGCGGGCCGCAGATCGCCGTGCGGAAGCGCTCGATGCGCTCGGCGGGCACACCACTCAGCTCGGCGCGCGCCAGCGCGCCGACGGCGACCGACGCAAGATACGGATGCGCGTTGAAGTACGCGCTCTCGCGCGCCATCGCCGCCTTGAACGCGTCGGTGTGCACGCCGCCCGGCAGCTGCCGGAGCACCGGCTCCAGCGCGAAGCCCACACCGTTGCCGAGCAGTGTCTCGTAGTTCCACGACCCCTGAATGGCCAGCGTGCGCACGAACACGCTCACCCAGGTGAGTGCCGAGACGTGCGGCGCCGGATCGGGGGCGGGATAGCTGCGCGCGGCCGCGGTCATCGCAGCTTGAGCAGAAGGAGCCCGATCACCAGCCCACCAGCGAAGTACCACCGCGCGCCGCGCGCCGAGTGGAAGATCGTCCACGCGGCGGCCACCGCCACGGCGCTCGCCGCGCCGACGGTGACGGCGCGCGAGAGCGGCTGGCTGAAGGTCCACAGCCCGACGGCCGCGCGGGCGACGGGAAAGAGCAGAGCGTACGCGATCGCCGTGAGCGCCATGGCGCGAAGCAGATCGGACGTGAGCCCGCCGAGCTGCAA
>Ga0207662_10001249_pt1 | contig 12225 bp, 7 predicted proteins | sample KBSS33LmetaG_FD_184338 | JGI IMG/M metagenome (GOLD analysis project Ga0207662, IMG submission 184338) | Switchgrass rhizosphere microbial communities from Kellogg Biological Station, Michigan, USA - KBS S3-3L metaG (SPAdes) (version 2) | ecosystem: Host-associated > Plants > Roots > Rhizosphere... | reverse complement strand
ACGCGCTCGTTTGAAGGATACGAAGCGGTTGAGACGGTTGGTAACCAGGAGCTACTCGAGTTGGAATGTGACGTTCTGGTTCCTGCCGCAACGGAGAATCAGATTTCATCGCACAATGCCGACCGCATCAAGTGCAAGGTGCTGGCGGAAGGCGCCAATGGTCCTACCACGGCAGCTGCCGATGAGATTCTCCACCACAAAGGAGTTTTCGTTATTCCGGATATTTTGGCGAATGCTGGCGGTGTAACCGTCTCTTATTTTGAATGGGTCCAGGACCGGATGGGTTATTTCTGGCGTGAGGATGTTGTGAACGAACGTTTGCAGGACAAAATGGTCGCGAGCTTCAACGATCTTTGCCGTTATGCGGACGCTCATTCGACCGATACGAGGACCGCTGCGTACATGCTCGCGATAGACCGTGTGGCCTATGATACGAAGATGAGAGGCATCTACGCGTGACCGAAAAAACATAAACAAAACGGCCTGTAAGTCTAGAAAAGGTCTTGATTTCCGTTTTAAGGTAGAGTATGGTCTGGCATGATTTAGGACTCGGACCAGTGCCAAGTTTTTTTGAGATTTAGCCATAGGTTTGAGCGACGAAATCATTGACACAACTAGTTCGCTTTCCATATAAGTGGGCTAGTTTCAGATAAAGCAACTCGGGAATAGCGTATTGATGAAAATGGAGGTCTTCGACAGCTCCGAAGTATCTCTGTTTGCAGAGCAGTCCGAGCGCCACCGCCGGATCTTGTGATCCAGCGGTCTATTCGTTTGACAATTGTAGTTAGGACCACCTCGGCCGATCATTATGGTTATGCAACACGGGCTGCCGTAGTGATTCATGTAGGTGTCGCTAATTGCACGAACTTTTATACTCATTTCGCAGGAGGAATGCGATGAGACTCGCACATAGGGCGCTTATTGCTGCGCTCGTCACGTTGGTGCTGTGTGCCGCAGTATCAGCTCAAACACTTAGATCACCGAATGATCCGCGAAACCAGTCGCCCTCAGTTGGTACTGGTGGTCCAGAAGGTGGACCAACCGGACTTTTCACCATTTACGACGGGTCGACCTTACGTAAGGGCGAGTTCACCTTCAGTATTGCGTACAGCAATTATGATCGTGATCCTGGGAACATCGATATCACCTCGGTTCCGCTGAGCTTTAACGTCGGACTCAACGACCATATTGAACTGTGGTTCAAGACGGAAGGCTGGCGCGGGGTAAAAGTAAATAGTCCGCAAAACGTGTCGGGCTTCTACCTGCCGAACGTCTCGTTGTTTTGTGGGACGACTACTCGATGCAGCGGCCGCGCGATTGTACTTGCTCCGCAGGGGCCGAACGTCGGAACGTTGAGCGGCACCGCGGTGTTCCGACCGCTAAACAACCAACCGTTCGTTCAGTTTCCGTTTACAGGTGGATCAGCAGGGACCTTTGGTCTCACGGCTGGTCAAATTGGACAACAATTTGGATTCCCTGGCTTTAACGCGCTCCTCGGACCGCCAGTCGTTCAACCTAATAGCGGCACCTTTGGTTCAGCAGATAATTTCCCGGGAATCGGCTCGCCAGTTGGCGGCATCCTGCCAGGCGTAGTGTTGGCCACAACGATCCTGCCGGCTACAGCTCTGACGCTTCCAATCGAGGTACCTACGACATTTACAGTTGCTCCGTCTTACTTCCCGGAGTCTCCGTTTATTGGTCGTTTGTACGGCGAATCGAGCTTTAACAATCTGGTGTTTGGCGGCAAGATTCGATTCACCGGCCCAAACAATCCGCTCGGCGTAGGTATTATTCCTTTCTATCGCTGGTGGTTGGATAAGGCTGACGATGCGTCGGGATTCAATCAGCTGCAGCGTGGCGCAGGTCCAGGCGGCGACATTGGTGACTTCGGTCTAATTGGATTTGTCGATGGCCGGCTGAGCAAGCACGTCAATGTTTCTGCTAACGGTGGCTACATCCTGAACAGCAATCCAAAAGGACCAGACGATTCAGTTTTCCTCGATCGCCCGGATGAATTCATAGCTGGCGTAGGATTCGACTTCCCGGTTAATGAGCACTTCCAACCAATCGCTGAAGTCAACTCAACCAGTTACGTCGGAGGCCATACACCGAATGCTTTCAACAACAATCCTGTTGATGTTCTCGGTGGCATCAAGATCTATCCACGTCGTTGGTTTGGTTTTGGTTTTGCATATCGCCGTCATCTGAATCAGCAGGATCAGGATCACTTCAATCCTACGGACTTCAATGTCTCGATTCAGCAAGTCACCAACGTCATCGTTCGGGTTAACGTACCGGCAGTGCCTGCTCCTACCCCTACAGTGGTTCCAGCAGTCAGTCGCGCTGCAACCGTTAATGGATTTCCGAGAGGCTTCCAATTCTCAGAAGATCCGAATGGGTTCATCGTTCAGGCGTGGATCGGACGACGCAACGCACGCATACCACCGCCTCCACCGAATGTGCCGCCAGTCGTCAATGCAGTAAATGCATCACCGAACGCAATCACGCGTCCATGCCCACCACCTACCAGCTCGAGCACTTGTACGCCGAGTGGTAGCGAGGTGACATTGACGGCAGATGCGACCGACGCTAATAACGACCAACTGCTGTATACGTGGTCCGTTACTGGTGGCCGTTTGACTGGTGAAGGTCGATCCGTAACGTGGGACCTTTCAGGAGTCGCGAATGGAACTTACACAGCGACTGTTGAGGTGAACGACGGTAATATGCACACCGCAACCGGTTCTACAACCGTCACGGTTGCAGACTGCACGGGCTGCGTGCCACCGCCGCCACCGTGTCCAACAGTTTCGGTTAGCTGCCCAAGCCAGGCAGATCCGGGCTCGCCAGTCACATTCACTGCATCAGTGAGTGGCGACTCAGGCTTGTCACTTACTTACAACTGGTCAGTCTCCGCAGGTACGATTTCGAGCGGCCAGGGCACGAGCACAATCACAGTTGACACCGCCGGTCTCGGTGGCCAGACAGTGACTGCAACCGTCAGCCTTGGTGGTGCAGACCCGAGTTGCACCGGCACAACCGCATCGTGTTCAGTCACGATTACGGCACCTCCGCCACCGCCGACGAAGTTTGACGAGTATGGCAACATCAAGTTCAACGACGAGAAGGCCAGACTCGACAACTACGCGATTCAGCTGCAGAACCAACCCGGCTCTACAGCCACGATTATCGTGTACGGCAGCTGTGGTGGTGAGGCTCAAACTCGCGGCGACCGCGCGAAAGACTACCTCGTCAACACTCGCGGTATTGAAGCTGGACGTATCACCGTCGTAGATGGTGGTTGCCGTTCAGACCTAACCGTTCAACTCTGGATCGTTCCGGCAGGTTCCACTGCACCAGCAGCGGACACCACAGGCGCTATCTCGCCCTGTCCGGAATGCAAACGGGGAAGAGCGCCGCGACGTCGTCGAGGCGATGAATAAACCGGTATAAATCCGAGGCTTACTTCGGATTTAACCCAATAACAATACGGGCGATGCTTCAACCTGAAGCATCGCCCGTTAACTTTTGTCAAACTCCCAACCATGCGATAGTGACAACCACCCCGCATTTCCGGCCATCCTATCCATGCGCCGAAGTTTTGGACACAAAGGGCCGAAACTGTAATAAACTAGGCGACCGAGAGTGCGTGGCCCTCTCGATTTTGATCTGTGTCCCTGGATGAATAACGATGACTAGATTTCAATACCGTCTCCCCCTTTACGTTCCTCTATTCCTGCTTAGCTGCTTCGTCGTCGCCGCCTTCTCAGTTTCTGCTGCTGCTGATGGCTCGACAGACGCGGCAAACTATTCCAACGACTGGCGCCCAACTGGACCTCCCGGGGGCGACGTGCGCGGGATGGTGGTCGACCCGTCAAACCCCGATCGGTTTTACTTCGGCACCCTCGACGGTCAGATCTATACCTCGGCCGATGCAGGAAAACGTTGGGAACTTCTCTACAACTTCGGGAAGCCGCGGCTATTCGTCGACAACATTATTGTCGATCCGCGAAACTCTCGCGTGATCTATGTCGGAGCACATAAGCACAACGAACCGGGCGGCTTCTTTAAGTCGACGGATGGAGGTCACACGTGGCGTGAACATCCACAGTTGCGTAATGAGGCGTTGCACTCGCTCGCGCAATCTGAAACCGATCCAGATGTACTCATCGCCGGTACGTTCAATGGCATCTTTCGATCCGACGATGCAGGTCAAACATGGAAAGCACTGCCAACACGTGGTGTCGAGGGTCTAGAACACGTTGAATCACTGGCGATCGATCCGCGGTCAGCGAACATCATTTACGCCGGTACTTTCCATCTGCCTTACAAGACTACAGACGGTGGTCAAACCTGGCGTTCGATCAGCAACGGCATCATCGACGACTCTGACATCTTCGCTATCGATATCGATCCACACGATCCGAATCACATCATTGCCTCCGCGTGCAGTGGTATTTACGAAAGCAAGACTGCCGGTGAGAGTTGGCGCAAGGTTCAGGGGATTCCATCTCAGTCAAGACGCACGCGCGCGATTCTTCAGCACCCGTCGGTGCCCGGTTTAGTCTTCGCAGGCACGACTGAAGGCTTTTGGCGCTCCGACCGTGGAGGCGATCCGGAGTCGTGGATGGTTACCACATCGCGACAGCTTGAGATCAATTCTATCGCTGTGCATCCTTCGCGCCCCGACATGGTCTACATCGGCACGAACAATTACGGCGTTATGGTTTCGAGCGATGGTGGGAAAACGTTTGTACCCACGAACGGTGGTTACAGCGGCAGGTTCGCAAATGCGATTGTTCCTGATCGAGACGTCGCTAATCGAATCTACGCGTCTACTATCAACACAGCGACAGGAGGCGGTTTCTTCTTCGTAAGCACTGACAACGGTGAGACGTGGCGTCCATCGATGCGAAACATGCCACCGCGTGTGATTACGTACGCAATTCTGCAGGACACGAGCGATGGAAACTTGCTCTTCCTCGGAACCAACCTGGGTGTTTATCGCTCAACCGATCGCGGCGCATCATGGGCACCCGCGTGGGCTCCAACATCAACTCCACAGCCAAAAAAGAAAACCACGGCGCGAGTGGCGAAACGACCGGCACCGACAGCTGCCCACCGTCCAATACAGCGCGCGCTTCCAGCTGAACTCGTAACCCAAATCCAGGAAGCCTTGAACAACATCGGCTACCATTTAGGAGAGCCGGATGGAAAGCTTGGACCAGGCACAATTGCCGCTCTGAAGCATTTCCAATCAGATCGTCACTTGCCGTTAACTGGTAAGCCTGACGACATAACACTCGCTGCTTTGGGACTCTCAAAGACTGGTGGAGCAAACTCGGGAGAACAGTCCAGCGTGATTCTTGCCGATGCTGTTTACACACTAGTTCACGCCATCGACCCTGTAACCCAAAAGTCCGCTTTTCTCGCCGGCACAAATGCAGGTTTGTATCGAACGTTCGATCCGAACAAGGGTTGGCAAAGACTTTCGTACGGAGAGGGAATCGATCCACGCACAACGACTGTTTCGACCACCCTCGACGACCCAGCCACGATTTGGGTAGGCACAGCGACTTCAGGAGTCCTGGTTTCGCGCGATGGAGGTAGGAGCTGGAAACAAGTTGATCTACCGGCAGATGCCGCCGTGAACGTTGTGGTCCAGGATCCACGGCGCCGCGATCGGATTTACGTCGGTACAAAACGAGCCCTCTATATGTCGACGGACGGGGGCGCGAGTTGGACCAGAAGAGGCGGAAATCTTCCTTTCGGAGATTTCACCAGTATCCTCGTTAACCCGCGGAACACCGATGAGATTTTTGCGGGTAACGCGTATCAAACCAGCGACGTCGGTGGCGGTGTCTTCCGTTCAGTTGACGGCGGCGTGACCTGGGCCCGCATCGATCCAAAAGAGCATCGCTTGCCCAGTCAACGCATCTGGGCACTTGCGTTCGACTCTCACGACCAAAACATTCTCTTCGTCGGATCACATTCAGCCGGTGTCTATGTCGTTCCGCGAACGGGCGAGAATCTTAGCTCCGGCCGTTAGCACACTCTAAGTTGTGAGGAGGTTCGCTTTTTACCAGTTGAGCGTCCTCACATCTTTTCTGATTAATTCCTCACCGTACCTAGCAACTTTCCTTTCATCACAGTTCTGTACTCGCCTTGACATGCCCTTCCGCGGGCGTGTACAGTGCCGCCCTACCCGGAAAAATCAGCGGCGGGTGTTTGTCGGACCAAGCGGGTGAATAATGCAGGGCGGTATTCGAAGAAGATTAGATTCCACAATTCCAAATCCAAACGGCTCGCATCCTCGCCAGAACCAAATCCGACAGCACTACGAGTAAACTATCAGGCCGCTGAAATCCTGTTCGGCCGTCGTCGATACCTGCGACGACTGTTTGACGGAAATGGCGCGATAAGATCTATCAACGCGTCTGGTTAGTTTCCGGGAAACTACAGGAGTACTCATGTCGAGCGAACAACCCAAGCTGAATAACAGCGAGGCTGACAACAACTCAACCACAACCACTGGCGAAACAGAGCCAGCGCACCAAACTACTGCCGGCGCTGCCGCAGCAACCGGCTCAGCCACTCAACCTGCCACAGAAGAACCAGACGAGTCGCGCGCTAGCGGCGACGTTGATTTTGGACAACTACTCGATCAGTTTGAGCAAGAACAGGCGACGCTTCAGGAAGGCGAAGTAGTGCGTGGCACTGTCGTAGGTTTAAGCGAGCGCGGAGTCGTGATCGACTTCGGCTATAAATCCGAAGGCATCGTTAACCCTGCCGAGTTCACCGAGGATGGCGAGATTACTGTCAAACCCGGCGATGAAGTCGAAGTGCTCGTGAAGAGTATGGAAACCGCCGATGGTTTGCCCGTCCTTTCCCGTGCTGATGCCGTGAGGATGAAAGCGTGGGATGATCTCGACAAAGCCTATCGCGATGGTACCAGTGTAAAGGGACGAGTTATTGATCGCATCAAGGGTGGTCTACGCGTCGACATTGATGGTATCGCAGCCTTCCTACCAGGCTCGCAAGTCGATGTTAGACCAGTGCGGAATCTCGATAGCCTGCGCAATCAGATCATCGAAGCGAAGGTGATCAAACTCAATCGCAAACGATCAAACGTTGTGTTGTCGAGAAAAGCGGTTATCGAAGAAGAGAATACAGGTCGCAAAGATCAAACACTCCAGCAGATTGAAGAAGACATTGTCGTTGAAGGTCAGATTAAGAACCTGACTGACTACGGTGCGTTTGTGGATCTCGGCGGCGTTGATGGTTTGCTTCACGTGACCGATATGTCGTGGGGTCGGTTGCAGAATCCCAACGAGATCTTCCATGTTGGTGACAGCATCCAGGTTAAGGTCCTCAAGTTCGATCGTGAACGTGAGCGTGTCTCTCTCGGTTACAAACAACTGCTTCCGGATCCGTGGTCCAGCGTTGAAGAGCGGTTTCCCGTGGGCACGCGTGTGAGCGGTAAGGTTGCCAGCGTTGCTGATTACGGCGCTTTTGTTGAACTCGAAAGCGGAGTCGAAGGATTGGTCCACGTTTCAGAAATGAGCTGGTCCAAGCGAGTGAAACATCCAAGCAAAGTCGTCAATCCGGGTGACTCTGTCGAAGTCGAAGTCCTGAGTGTCGATCCCAAGGCCCGCCGCATCAGCCTGGGAATGAAACAGATTCAGGAGAATCCCTGGCAGACTCTGCACGAGCGCTATCAAGTCGGCAGCCGGGTTCATGGCCGAGTTCGCAACCTCACGGATTTCGGCGCTTTTATCGAGATTGAAGACGGTGTTGATGGGTTGGTCCACGTGTCTGATATTTCATGGTCCAGAAGGATCAAGCATCCTAGCGAAGTGCTGAAGAAGGGCCAGGAGATCGATGCGGTGATAACCAGCATCGACACAGAAAATCGTCGCCTCTCGTTATCCATTAAAGATCTTGAGCCTAATGCCTGGGAGAAGTTCATGAACGAACACAAACCAGGCGATGTGGTGCGCGGCAAAGTGGCTCGTTTCGCAAACTTCGGCGCTTTCATCGAACTCGACGATAACCTCGAGGGGCTCTGTCATATCTCTGAGTTGTCTGATGAGCGAGTTGGCAAGCCTGAAGACGTGGTCCAATTGGGCCAGGAGATGGAATTCAAGATCCTGCGTATAGATCCCGAGACGAAAAAGATAGGGCTTTCAGCACGGGCCGTCGGTAAAGACGAGCCTATCGTGGACACGAAAGTCTATTCTTCGGAGGCTGGCGGTGGTATGGCCTCGCTGGGTGAACTCGCTGATTTCGGTCTAAACAAGACTGAATCGAGCGACGAATAGTTGACTCGTTTTAAGCTGAGATCCTGCTTCTTGACTATCGGTGGAACCGATCCAGGAAGCAGGGTTTCATGCTTGTAAGTTTGGTTGAACCACAGGCTGAATTCTCAGAGAGATTGCCTTGCCCCACACAATAACTTTCTGATAGTGTACCGCTAGCCTTACCTCGACACGTTCAGACTTTCATCCGTTTCTCGATTGCGTGGACTTGTCGCCTTTGATTCAGACCATTCCTTTGATAAATCGAGGTGATGCATGACTAAAGCAGAACTCGTCGAAGATGTGGCACGTGTAGCCGAGCTCACCAAAAAGGACGCTGAGCGTCTGGTAGAGATTGTCTTCGAAAGCATCATCGAAACTCTGAATCAGGGTGAGAAGATTGAGCTGCGCGGCTTTGGGAGTTTTCGCGTACGCGAGCGTGGCGCGCGACGTGGTCGTAATCCAAAGACTGGAGATCCAGTAAGTATCCCTGCTAAACGCGTCCCATATTTCAAGCCCGGCAAAGAACTCAAAGAATTAATCAACGACGACAATGAATCTCACGCGTCGGCTGCACCGGCCGCAACCGAAGAACCTCGCCAGCCCCCAATCCTCTGATTGATTCCCGAGGTACTAAATAGTGGAAAGACTTTGGAGCCCGTGGCGCGCGAAGTACATTGCTTCGGGCGTCGATGCTCAGTCCGCGACGTGTGTCTTCTGCGACATCGGAAGTCGCGAGGAAGACGACGCTAAGAATTACGTCGTGTTTCGTGGCCAACTAAACTTCGTCATTCTTAATTTATTTCCCTACACAACGGGACACCTGCTGGTTATACCTTACGCGCATCTCGGTGAATTCGACTCTGCGCCGAAAGAAGTAACCGATGAAATGATGGATCTCGCTAAGCGGTCGCAAACCGCTTTGCGTGGAGTCTATCAGCCAGCGGGATTTAATTTGGGAATGAATCTCGGAGCGGTTGCCGGCGCGGGAATTGTGGATCACATACATGTGCACGTACTGCCGCGATGGGGCGGCGATACAAACTTCATGACAACCGTAGGCGAGACACGAGTGCTGCCGGAGAGCCTGGTAGATACCTACAAGAAACTGCGCGCCGCGTTTTGAAGGAGGAGCAGGAGCAGCCCCAGCGCTCCGTCATCTGCTCCTGCTCCTGTTATCTCCTTACCCGGCGGGGGAGCGCCTCGTCTTCAACTTCACCGCCTTCACTGATTGGCACTTCAGAAGCCTTACTGTAACCAATACCACGTTCCTCACTGTCGAGGTTCGCAGCCGGCAACGGCGGCAATGGTCCAGTCATTGGCGGAGGGTTAAATCCCGGGTAGTCGATACGTGCATGATAGATAGCCGTAAGCGCGCTGATCATGGCTTCGCGAATTGTGGTTAGTTCCTGCAAGGTGATGTCACATTGATCCAACTGGCCGTCGGTGACTATAGCGTCCACGATCTTTATGACTATCGCGCGGATGTTCTCCGGGTCGGGTCTCACTAACGAACGCGCCGCAGCTTCGCAAGAGTCAGCCAACATCATTATCGCTGCCTCTTTGAATTGCGGCTTTGGACCAGGGTAACGGAAGTCATCCTCATTAATCACTTCGGCGGGTTTTGCCTGCGCCTGTGCTTTACGAAGGAAGTAATGAAGTGTGCGCGTGCCGTGGTGCTGCGGAATAAAGTCAGCGATTATTCTTGGCAGGCCGATCTCTTTTGCCAGTTTTGCGCCGTACGTTACGTGACTTGTAATGATCTTCGCGCTCTGCTGTGGCCTCAGCCGATCGTGTGGATTATCTCCCTGCTGGTTCTCAACGAAGTATTCCGGCGCGGCTAACTTCCCGATGTCGTGATAAAGAGCGCCGATACGAGCCAGCAGGGGATTGCCTCCAACAGCGCGACATGCATCCTCCGCGAGTTGTCCAACGGCATGCGAGTGTTGGTTCGTGCCAGGAGCGCGTAATGCCAGCTGGCCCAACACCGGGAGATCGGCATTTGAGAGCTCCAACAGCTTTACATCAGTCAGAATTCCAAATAGTGATTCATTGATCGGCAAGCCACCCGCCGTAAAGACCGCACTCAAGAGCCCACTCGCCAACCCGCAGCCCGCTGCAAGTAACACGGTCTTAATAGTCAACGGTTGTTCGGCATACGCAAGCAATGCGACGGCCATCACTACGTTTACCGCGCCCACAAACAAGCCTGCGATAGTTACCGACTGTCGTTCTCGATAACGTCCAATTCCATAAACCGCGGCCGAACAGGATATCGCGGCGAACAGCACTTTTTGCATTCCCGTCGGCGCGATCATGCCGGCAAAGATCGCCGTGATTATGCCGGCGAGAAAAGCCAGCTGCGTGTCGACCAACATCGCTACCAGGAGCGCTGCTGCCGCGAACGGAATCGCGAAGTCCCAAATCATCGACTCGTTGAACGGAGCGTTCAGACGCTGCGCGGCGAGACTGTCTCCAAACAGAAACCCTATTTTCAGGAGCGCCGTTTGGACCAGTATTGCAGAACCAACGAGTGCGAACGCTTTGTACTTATCGAGGTTCAACGTGCTGGTTCGTGTCCGATGTTCGGTGAACTTCCACGCGGACCAGTAGAGAGCTATGACAATTAGAAACAGACCGATGGCGTTGTGCCAGGGTCGTCCCGCATGGCCACTACTCTTGATTGCAGCAAGCTGTGTCAAAAGGTTCGGCGTAATCGTGTCGCCTTCGCGTGCCAGCGTCTGGTTTCTTTTAAGAGTAATTGTGACCGTCGGTACTTTACTGGCCTCTGTTTCTCGAGCGGCTGCGGTAGCCGTCTGGTCCAGGACGACGTTTGGCCGGATCAGCGGAGCGATCAGAGCAACGAGTATCCCTTTTTGTTCTGTTGTAAACGCGTGAAGATTTAGAACTCGCAGTTCGATATTTCGCCGTGCGGCGGACAACGAAACCATTCGTGTCCTTGGAGCCGGCATCACTATCTGGCCCGACGGGCTACGTACATCTACTAAGACAATGTCTTGCCTTAGACGCTCGGCTTCAGCATCATCGTAGATGAAACCCGCTCCTACCTCTCGAATGATCGCGGTGACCTGATCCAGATCAGAATCGCTGAATCTATATGGCGCTCGTCCGTTACCGCCAGTCCACACCTTCGAAGGATGCGTTGCCTCCTGTTTCTTTAGGTCTTCCCAGGCGGCACGAAAACTCTGAACTGAAGTTTCTGCTCGACTTGAGTCGAAGTTAAAGACGCCCTTGGTTTCCTCGCGGGCAACCTGGCGCCGACGCTCAGTTTCAGCCGCATCGATGGTGGTGATGTCGGCTGGAACAACGACGGTCTTATTTAGAACTTCACCTTCTTTGTACGTATCGGTGAAGCCGGAAGACACGTTGACCAGAAGGAGGGTGGTTAGAATGACTAATGCGCAGCAGCCGATGATGAATCGAGTCCGAGGCTCAAACGCCATTAAGGGTCGCAGTGCATAGCCCACCAGCTTATCGCGAGCTGCGCTGAATGGAGTTTTGAAGCGTGGACGTAGTCCCATCAGGCAAACTGAGAAAGGCCTGCGAATCGATCAGGCAAATTTAATTTCGACTCCGCATTAAGATTACGGGCCATCATCGCCCCAGCTTTTTCCAACAATGGACCAAGACTCGCTGGATTAACTGCGGAGATAAGCACGACTTCACCCGCATCTAGTTGCGACGCGTGGCGCGCCACTCCTTCCAATTCCTCGCGAGGGATTAGATCCGTTTTGTTGAGCGCAAGTAACGACGGAATGTCAGCGAACTTCAGATCCGCGAGAATGCGCTTAACTGACTGAACCTGTTGCGGCCAACGGGGATTCGAAACGTCCACGGCGTGGATCAACAAGCTACTCTCGCTTATCTCTTCGAGCGTCGCGCGAAAAGCTGATAACAGGTCCGGGGG
>Ga0207662_10001247_pt1 | contig 12225 bp, 11 predicted proteins | sample KBSS33LmetaG_FD_184338 | JGI IMG/M metagenome (GOLD analysis project Ga0207662, IMG submission 184338) | Switchgrass rhizosphere microbial communities from Kellogg Biological Station, Michigan, USA - KBS S3-3L metaG (SPAdes) (version 2) | ecosystem: Host-associated > Plants > Roots >... | reverse complement strand
CAAGGACCCTCCGATGACGAAAGCACTGCTGATCATCGATATCCAGAATGACTACTTCCTGGGCGGCAAGATGGAGCCGGAGAACTTCGAGGTAACCGATTGGCGCGTCCACGTCAGTCTCCTGGGACAGATGCGTCAGAAGATGAAGGGTCTGCCCGCGACGACGTGACGCGAACCCTGATCGTGGCCGCGCTCTGCGGCGTGTACGGCGGCGGGGCGCCCGCGCCGCCACCGGCGCCACTCCCATCGACCCCGGCCCCGGGGTTCACCGCGCGGGTGACGACGGCGGGAGCGCGCTTCGTCTTCCCGCTCCCGGACCGTCCGATCTGGGATTGGAACCGTCCCACGACACTCGACAACCGAGCGGAGTACATGTGGGCGGTGGAGCTCGACAATGGGGGCCGCGTGTACGAGTTCGGGTTCTATCGCTTCAAGTTCGCCGGGGCGGCGCCGGCTCGCGGTAGCCTGGGGGATCTGCTTTTCACGGGGCAGCAGACCGTCGCCGCCCGCTCCGGGTCGGAGGCGGCCGTCCTGCCCGAGGCCCGCGTCTCCGTGGCCGGAGAGCCGGGCCGCCTGGTCGTCAGCGTGGAGGATCCGAAGACGCTTCAGTTGCTGCTCTCGGACCGTCCGCGGCGCGCCCTGTTCAAGGTCGAGGTGTCCGGCGAGAAGGGCATGACGCGCGAGGTTCGAATCGAATACGCCCCCTGAGCACGCGGGAAGAGGAGGAGCTCATCCATGGTCACCATCCGAAAAGGGCGTGACGTGCTCACGCTCGTCAACGTGTTCAGCGTCCGGCCGGAGAATCAGCAGAAGCTGGTGGACATGCTCGTCGAGGCCACGGACAAGACGATGAAGAAGCTGCCCGGCTTCCTGTCTGCTAGCATCCACCGCAGCCTCGACGGGACGAGGGTGGTCAACTACGCGCAATGGCGGAGCAAGACCGACTTCGATGCGATGAGGCAGAACCCCGCGGCCCAGCCCCATATGGCGGCCGTCGCCGCCATCGCCACCTTCGACCCGATCCTGTGTGAAGTCTCCGAGTCCGTGTCGAGAGACGAATAGGGTCAGTTCCCGGAACTGTCACAAGCAGCCTGCGCCCGACCCTCGGGTGCGTCCAGGATCTCGCGACTGGAGGCGCCATGCTCGCCAAGAATCGTGCTCTGGTTCCCGTGTTGGCCCTGACCCTGGCCGTCGCCTGTGGTGAGGGGCCGACGATCCCCGCGGCGCCCATCCCTTCGCCGACTCCGGCCGCCCCGCCGTCTCGACCGGTCCTGCTTGCGCCCGAAGCGGACGCGGTGATTCCCCAGAACGATCCCGCTACCGGGTGCACCGCGGTGCCGGGAGTGGGTACGGGCCTCCGAGTCGCGTTCGATTGGGCCGACGTCGACGCGCCGGCGGGGCTGGACCACTACGAGATCCACGCCCAGCGCGACGGAGCCACGATCCCGATCGTCGATACCACCACGCGGGCTTCGCAGCACGTCCACATGGCCTGCGGCTCGTACGTCGCGGATCAGAACCTCGACAACTGGGTATGGAGGGTCCGCGCCGTCGATCTCCGCGGCCAGGCCAGCGACTGGGCGGAGCGGCGGTACTCCTATGCACCGTGCCGGATCGGCCGGCGTCCGTGCGGGAGCTAGGCTCCTTCTGGGCGAACGCCGCCGGCCCTACTCGATGTCCGGCGCCGACTCGTCTTCGTCGTCCGTGTCGCCGTCCTTGGGAGCCTTGACCTTCAGCGTCGTGGTGGCGGTGGCGCCGCCCGCGCGCACCTCGACCGTATAGGTGCCCGGCGGAAGGTACCGCTTGCGGGTCGCCCGCATCGGATCCGCGAGCAGGCGCTCGAGCTCCGGGTCGAGCATCGGCTTGCCGGACGCGGAGGCCGTCTTCTCCGGCCGCTCCGCGTCCTCTTCCTCGTCCGCGGCCGGAGTCGGTGACGGCGAAGGGCTCGGGGACGGTTTCGGCGCTTTCGCCGCCAGCGCCTTCTCGCGCGCTTCCTTCTCCCGCGCCTTGGCCGTCGCTGCCGCCTCCGCCGCGTCCGCCCGCGCGGCGTCGACGCCGAGGTCGTATTCGAGCACGTTCATCCCGGGCTGCGCCGTGTCGGCGAGCTGCTGCCAGACGCTGCCGTTCTCGTCCTTGATGGCGATCGTGACCGGTCCCGCGGCCTTCGCCCAGTAGGGCACGCGCGCGACCACCGCCTGCCGCGGCCATGTGATCCATGGATGTTCGCCATAGCCGCGCCCGGGATCGCCGGGAACGTCCTTCACCGGGAAGGCGAAGACGGCCTTGCCCATCACGTCCGGCGTGAGCTTGCGCAGGGGGGCCGCCTCCGTCAGGTAGACACTCCGCCCGTGAGTGGCGAGCACGAGGTCGCCCTCGCGTGGGTGCACCTGCAGGTCGTGCACGGGGACGTGGGGGAGCCCGCCCGCCATGGCCGTCCACGTCTTCCCGGAGTCGAGCGACACGAATACGCCCATGTCGGTGCCGACGTAGAGGAGGTTCTTCGCCTTGGGATCTTCGCGCACCGTGTTCACGGGCTCCGTGGGCAGGCCCGCGGCCAGCGACTCCCAGGTCTTGCCGTAATCCGTCGAGCGGAACACGTAGGGCGTGAACTCGTCGTCGCGATAGCCGCTCTGGCTCACGTACACGGTGCCTTCGTCGAAGCTCGAGGTCACGACGCGCGTGACCCAGCGGCCCGGGGCGAGCCCGCCGGAGAGATCGCTCCAGTTGAGCCCGCCGTCGCGCGTCAGCCAGACCTTGCCTTCGTCCGTGCCCGCGTAGAGGAGGCCGAAGCGCTTCGGCGACTCGCTCACGGTCGTGATCGTCCCGAAGGGCACGTCGCCCTGCGCGAGGCTGGAGGTGAGGTCCTCGGAGATCGGGGCCCACGTCTCACCGCGGTCGAACGAGCGGTACAGCCGATTGGCGCCGTAGTAGAGGATCTCGCGGGAGTGAGGGGACACGATGAGCGGCGTCACCCAGTTGTAGCGGAGCGGCTTCTCCTTCTTCTCCGCGCTCAGCTCGGGACGTGGGCGAATGCGCGTGCGCTCGCCCGTCTTGAGGTTGAGGCGGGCGGAGTAGCCGAACTGGTAGCCCGTGTAGACGATCGAAGGATCCTTGGGATCGATGGCCACCGCCGCCCCGTCCCCGCCGTAGATCGACTTCCAGGCCGCGGGGTCGCTCTTGCCGGGGACGTAGGTCGAGGGGCCGCGCATGACGCCGTTGTCCTGCAGGCCGCCGACGATGTTGTACGGCTTCGCGTCGTCGAGGGCGAGGGTCGTGAACTGCCCGACGGGGAGGTTGTTGACCTTCGTCCAGGTCTCCCCGTGGTCGAACGAGAGGTTGAGGCCGCCGTCGTTGCCGAGGGCCAGGCGGTTGGGCGCGCGCGGGTCCACGAACATGACGTGGTGGTCGACGTGCACGCCGCGCTCGTCGAGGCCCTTCCAGGTCTTGCCCCCGTCGGCCGAGCCGAGCATGGGCACGCCGCCGAAATAGATGCGATCGGCGTCCGTCGGGTCCACGTTGATGCGGCCGAAGTAGTAGCCGTAGGAGTAGTAGATCTTCTCCAGCCGTTCCTTGTGGGTGCGGGCCCAGGTGGCGCCGCCGTCGTCCGTGCGGTAGATCTCGGACCCCTCGATCTGCCGCTCGAAGAGATCGCGGTTCGCGTCGGTCAGGTACGCGATGAGGTCCGCGACCGTGATCTTCCCCGCCTTGACGTCGCGCTTGAGCGCCGCCGCCTTGAGCGATTTCGGGTAGTCGTAGCGGCGCAGGAAGCGCGTCACCACCGCGTCGTCGAGGCGCGCGAAGGCGTCCGCGGACAGCGGGCGCAGGCGGCGCGCGGTCAGCTCGCCGGGGGGCGTCTCCTCGTCGAGGGGGTCGGATTCCGGACGCAGCGTCTGGTTGTCGATGACGGCGTACACGGTCCGGGGACGCGCGGCGGAGAGGGCGAGGCCGATGCGGCCGACGGTGGCGCCGGTGGGGAGGCCGCCGCCCAGGCGCGTCCAGTGCGTGCCGCCGTCGATCGTCTTCCAGATGCCGCTGCCCGGGCCGCTCTCCAGGAAGTTGCGGGCGGTCCGCGCTTTCTCCCACATGGCGGCGTACAGCACTTCGGGCTGGCTCGGGTCCTGCACCAGGTCGATGGCGCTCGTGCGCTCGTCGACATACAGGATTCGGGTCCAGGTCTCACCCCCGTCCGTCGTCTTGTAGACGCCGCGCTCGGTGTTGTCCGTATAGAGGTGGCCGCTGGCCGCGACGTAGACGGTGCGCGGGTCGCGCGCATCGACCACGACGCGGCCGATGTGGTGCGAATCGGTGAGGCCGAGGTTGCGCCAGGTCTTGCCACCGTCCGTCGTCTTGAAGATGCCGGTCCCGGCGTACGACGTGCGGCTCGAGTTGTTCTCGCCGCTGCCGAGATAGATCGTTTGCCCGTCAGGGTCGGCGAGGGCGATGTCGCCGATGGTGATGGAAGACTCGTTCTCGAAGAGGGCAGTCCAGCTTCCGCCCCGGTTGTCCGTGCGCCAGAGGCCGCCGGTGGCGAAGGCCACGATGTAGGAATCCGGATGAGCGGCCGGCCCCTCGATGTCCACGATGCGGCCGCCCTGGACTTCCGGTCCCACCGCCCGGAAGCGCAGCCCCTTCAGGAGCGACTCCTTCTCCATCTGCAGGCGCCGCTCGTAGCCGGCCAGCCGCGGAGCGGGGGCCATCCCCTCGCGATGGGGATGGAACCGCTCGCGTTCCTGCTCCTTGGTGAGAGGCGGCTTCGCGGGTGTGGCCTCGTCCGCGGCGGCGGACAACGCGAGGCCGAGCAGGCTCAGCAGGGCGAAAGGACGGATCACGGGGACCTCCGGGGAGCGCCGTCGTTGGAGGGCCAACATACCAGACGGCCCCGTGGCTTTCTCGCAGGGCGTCGTTTAGAGTTCCTTGAGGCAGTCCCGCGCCATCCAGGAGGTGTTCATGCCGTCTCCGGCCGCTCCGCGCGCCATCCTCGAGACCTCGCTCGGCGAGATCGAGATCGAGTTCCTGGCCGACAAGGCCCCCGGCCACGTCAAGAACTTCACGGACCTCGCCAAGAAGGGCTTCTACGACGGAACGACGTTCCACCGCGTCATCCCCGGCTTCATGATCCAGGGCGGCGACCCCAACACGAAGGATCCCAAGGGGCCGCGCTCGCGTCACGGCACGGGCGGACCCGGCTACACCATCAAGGCCGAGTTCAACGACACGCCCCACAAGCGCGGCGTGGTGTCGATGGCGCGCGCCCAGGATCCCAACAGCGCCGGCTCGCAGTTCTTCATCGTGGTGAAGGACTCCGGGTTCCTCGACCGCGAGTACACCGCGTTCGGGCGGGTGGTGCGCGGGATGGAGATCGCGGACAAGATCGTGAACTCGCCGCGCGATGCCCGCGACAACCCGAACGATCGCGTCGACATGAAGGTGCGGGTGGTCGAAGGCGCCTGAGCGTCCCCTCCGGTGGCCGCGCCCGTCGAGACCGAGATCAAGCTGCGCCTGGACGGGCCGGACGCCGCGCGCCGCGCGGTGACGGCCCTGGGCGCGAGCCTCCAGAAGCCCCGGCACCTCGAAGACAACGTGCTCTACGACGATGCGACGTCTTCGCTCTACGGGTCGGGGCAGGCGCTGCGCTTGCGGCGTGCGGACGGGCGCGCCATCGTCACCCACAAGGGGCCGCGCCAGGATCGCGGCGACGGCATCAAGGGCCGAGCCGAGACCGAGCTCGAGGTCTCGGACGGCGACGCGTTCCACGCGATCCTCACCGCGCTCGGGTATCGCCCCGTCTTCCGCTACCAGAAATATCGCGAGACCTGGCGATGGCGCGACGTGGAGATCGTGATCGACGAGACGCCGATCGGCACCTTCCTGGAGATCGAGGGGCCGGTGGCGACGATCCACGAGGCCGCGCGCGCCCTCGGCCGCGGTCCCGGCGACTACATCGCGGACTCGTACGCGGCGCTCTTCTTCGCATCCGGGGGGACGGGCGACATGGTCTTCAGGTGAAAAGCCACGGACGGCGAGCGAGCGGGATTCACTCCCGTGAGCGAGCGGGGGGTCTGGGGGGCGCGGCGCAGCGCCCCCCAGCATCAGTTACGTCGTGAAGGCCATCATCCTGGCCGCGGGCCTGGGGACCCGCATGCGGCCGCTCACGCTGGACCGCGCCAAGCCCGTCCTGCCCGTCCTCGACCGGCCCCTGCTGCACTGGACCCTCGAGATCCTCGCCGGGCACGGCGTGAAGGACGTGATGATCAACCTCCACTACCTCCCGCGCAGCGTCCGCGCCGCCGTCGGAAACGGCCGAAGGTTCGGCGTGAACGTGTCCTATTCGTTCGAGCGCGAGATCCTCGGCACGGGTGGTGGTCCGCGCAAGGTCCGCCGCTGGATCGGGGACGAGACCCTCCTCATCCTCAACGGCGACGTCGTCTTCGACTTCGACCTCACCGCGCTGCGCCGCCGCCACGAGCGCGCGCAGGCGCCCGCGACCCTGGCCCTCATCCCGAACCCCGATCCGCGCCACTACAGCCCCGTGATCACGGGAGCGGACGGCCGCGTGAAGTCGATCGCGGGGAGGCCGGGCCCGGCCCGAGGCACCGTCTCCATGTTCACGGGCGTGCACATCCTGGAGCCCGCGCTCCTCGACCGGCTGCCGCCGGGCGTGTCGGACACGGTGCGGCAGCTCTACATCCCGCTCATCGCCGAAGGCCGCCCGCCGCTGGGCGTGCGCGTGCGAGGCCCGTGGTACGATCTCGGCAGCCCCTCGCTGTACCTCGCCTCACAGCAGTCACTGCTCGCATCTCGGTTCCGGGGAATCCGGCGGGGGTCGGTCATCCACCCCGAGGCCCGGGTCCATCCGCGGGCGCGCGTGATGCGCTCGGTGGTGGGCAAGGGATCGGTCATCGCGGAGGGCGCCGAGGTGCGAGGGAGCGTGTTGTGGGATCGCGTGAACGTGGGGCAGGACGCCGTGATCGAGTCGAGCATCCTGGCGGCGGGAGTCAAGGTCGAGGACGGCGAGGGGTTGCAGCGGGCGCTCCTGATGAAGGGCCAGCCGCTGATGGAGCTCGGGTCGTGAGCTCCGAGCGCCGGACGGAGAGCCGGTCGACGCGTCCCCGCCGCGGCCGCCGCGCCCCCGAGCGTCCGCCCGCGCCCCCGGTCGTGCCCGCGGGTCCCGCGTTCCCGGGCGACCCCACGCCCGACCAGCGCGTCTCCGATTTCCTGGCCGAGCGCTACGGCAAGCGGGTCGGGGATCTGCGCGTGATCGCGCTCTCCGGCGACGCGTCCACGCGGCGCTACTACCGTCTCCTCGACGGCGACGAGCACTCCGTCATCTCGCTCAACCCGGAGCCGTTCGAGCCCGAACATCTGCCCTTCATCGTGATCCGCAACCTGATGGCGGGCTGGGGCCTGCCCGTGCCCGAGATCCGGGACGTGGACGGGGCACGCGGGATCCTCCTTCAAGAGGACCTCGGCGACCTCTCGCTGCAGGAAGCTCTCAAGGAAGCGAGCCCCTCGCGCCGCGAAGAGCTGTATCGCCAGGCCCTCGACCAGCTCGTCGTGCTGCAGCGGGAGGCCGCCAGGGCTCCGCAGCGGGCGATCTGCTTCCAGATCGCGTTCGACTTCGAGAAGCTGTCCTGGGAGATGCACTTCTTCTGGAAGCACTTCCTCGAGGGCTATCGCAAGTGCGACCTGTCCGTCGAGGACCGCGCGATGATCTCGGACGGGTTCCACCGCCTGTGCGCGGAGATCTCGTCCTGGCCGCGCGTCCTCACCCACCGCGATTTCCACAGCCGCAACCTGATGTCGCACCGCGACGACGCGCTCTACTGGATCGACTTCCAGGACGCGCGCATGGGACCGCCACATTACGACCTCGCGTCCCTCCTGCGCGACAGCTACGTCGAGCTGGACGAGGACTTCGTGGCCGACCGCGCCGAGGAGTTCCGCCAGCGCGCGGTCCCGGGCGAGGCGCGGGACACGTTCCAGCGGCGGTTCGAGCTGATGTCGATCCAGCGCAACCTCAAGGCCCTGGGGACGTTCGGATACCAGGGCACGGTGAAGGGGAGCCGGGTCTACCTGCCCTACATCCCGCGCACGCTGGACCACGCGCGGCGCAACCTGGCGCGGTATCCGGAGTTCTCGGGGTTGAGAAAGGCGCTGGCCAGGCATCTAGAGGAATTGCAGTAATGAGCACGGATGCAACGGAAAAAATAGAGGTTGGTTCACCCCGTATCGTTCGGATCTCTGATTTCCGCAATCATGTCGGCCAGGAAGTGCTCGTTCAGGGTTGGCTTCACAATGCGCGCTCCAGCGGCAAGCTCAAGTTCCTGATCGTCCGCGATGGCAGCGGCTTCGCGCAGGCGGTGATGGCGAAGGCCGCGGTGCCGGAGGCAGCCTGGGCGGCCGCGGAAGCGATGGGGCAGGAGTCGTCGCTGGAGCTGACCGGGCGCGTCAAGGAAGACAAGCGCGCGCCCGGCGGGTTCGAGGTGGACGTCACCGGCCTCACCGCGGTGCAGGTCGCGCACGACTACCCGATCACGCCCAAGGAGCACGGCACCGCGTTCCTCATGGAGAACCGCCACCTGTGGCTGCGCTCGCAACGGCAGCACGCGGTCATCCGCGTCCGCCACGCCGTGGTGAAGGGCGTGCGCGACTTCCTGGACGACCAGGGCTTCACGCTCGTGGACACGCCGATCTTCACCCCCGCGGCCTGCGAAGGCACGACCACGCTCTTCGGCGTGCCCTACTTCGACGAAGGCACCGCCTACCTCACCCAGAGCGGCCAGCTCTACAACGAGGCCAACGCGGCCGCGCACGGCAAGGTCTACTGCTTCGGCCCGACCTTCCGGGCGGAGAAGTCGAAGACGCGCCGCCACCTGACCGAGTTCTGGATGGTCGAGCCGGAGATGGCCTTCGCGCACCTCGAGGACGCGGTGAAGGTGGCGGAGGGACTGATCGTCTCCGTGATCGAGCGCGTGCTGGAGACGCGGAAAGAGGAGCTGAAGGTCCTCGAGCGCGACGTGGCGAAGCTGGGGAACGTGAAGTCGCCGTTCCCCTGGCTGCATTACGACGACGCCATCAAGCTCATCCAGTCCAAGGGGTCCGAGACGCAGTGGGGGAGCGACTTCGGCGGCACCGACGAGACGGTGATCGCGGAAGCCTACGACCGGCCCGTCGTCGTGCATCGCTTCCCGACCGCGATCAAGGCCTTCTACATGGAGCCCGACCCCGAGCGTCCGGAGCTGGCGCTCTCCGCGGACATCCTGGCCCCGGAAGGCTACGGCGAGATCGTCGGCGGCGGCGAGCGCATGTCGAGCGCGGAGAAGCTCCTCCAGCGCATCCACGAGCACAAGCTCCCCGAAGAGGCGTTCCGCTGGTACATCGACCTGCGCAAGTACGGGTCGGTGCCCCACGCCGGCTTCGGCATGGGCATCGAGCGGCTCGTCACGTGGATCTGCGGGCTGGAGCACCTGCGCGAGACGATCGCCTTCCCGCGCATGCTGTACCGCATCTACCCTTGACCGGTCGTCCCGCTCTCGCCGCCTACGTCTCCGGGCACGGGTTCGGGCACTCCGTACGAACGGCCACCGTGCTCGCCGCCGTGCGAGCGCTCGACCCCGCGCTGCGTATCGCGGTCGTCAGTTCGGGACCGGAGTGGTTCTTCCGGGAAGCGATCGGGCCGACGCTCGTGTTCCGGGCCGAGCGCGTTGACGTGGGACTCATCCAGAAGGGCGCTCTCATCCTCGACACCGCGGCCACGCTCGCGGAGTGCGAGGACTTCGCGCGGGAGATGCCCGCGCGTGTCGAGCGTGAAGCGGCGTGGTTGCGCGAGATCGGAGCTCGCGCCGTCGTGGCGGACATCCCGCCCCTCGCCTTCCTGGCCGGCGCGAAAGCCGGGGTCCCTGCCGTGGGCCTGTCGAACTTCTCCTGGGATTGGATCTACCGGCACCTCGCGCGTCATGAGACGGGACTCCTTCCCATGGCCGACGCCGCGGCCGCGGCCTACGCGCAAGCGGCGAACCTTCTTCAGCTTCCGTTCGCGGGCGACCTCTCCGCCTTTCCGCGCCGAACGCCGGTCCCGCTCGTCGTCCGTCGCGCCGCGGTGGCGCGGGAGGAGGGGCGGCGCCGGCTGGGCCTCGGTACGGCGCCCGCCGTGCTGCTCTCGTTCGGGGGACTGGGCCTGCGCAGCCTGGAGTTCTCGGCCCTCTCCGGGCTGCGGTCCTTCCAGTTCCTCAGCGAGCCCACGGGATCCCGGGCGCCCTCCAACGTGCGCGTCCTTTCCCTCGAGGATCTCGCCGCCCACGGCATGACGTACCTCGACCTCGTGGCCGCCGCCGACGTCGTGGTCACGAAGCCGGGCTACGGGATCGTCACGGACGCGATTGCCTGCCGGACGCGCATGGTCTATACGGAGCGGGGCGATTTCCCCGAGTACCCCATCCTGGTGGAGGAGATGACGCGCTGGCTTCCCGCGCTGCACGTCTCGAACGCCGACCTGCTCGCGGGCCGGCTGCAGCCCGCCCTCGACGCGGTGTTGGCCGCTCCGTTCCCGGCGCCGCCGCGGATGGACGGCGCGGAGGTGGCGGCGCGGGCGCTTCTCGCCGAGGTCCGTGGTCCGGCCTCGGCGCCTTGACTCGAGCCCGGGCCGCCGTCGCCGCCGTCCTTCTCTATTGCGCGTTGACCGCCGCCGTCTTCTGGCCGATGGTGCGCGATCCCGCCCACACCTTCATCCGCAACGACGACGTCTACGGAAACGCGTGGGCCATGGCCTGGGTCGTGCACCAGGCCGTGCGGAGCCCGCTTCACCTGTTCGACGCGAACAGCTTCCATCCGCGCCCGTCGAGCTTCGCCTACACCGAGCCCCTCCTGCCCATCGCCTTGCAGGGCGCGCCGATCCTGCTGGCGGGGGGCTCGCCCGTGCTCGCGCACAACGTCGTCCTGCTCCTCAGCTTCCCGCTGGCCGGGCTGGCCATGTTCCTGCTCGTGCGGGACCGCACGGGATCCGCGGCCGCCGGACTCCTCGCCGGCCTGGCCTGGGCGTTCTCCGCCTATCGTTTCCAGCACCTCGTGCACGTGCAGAGCCTCGCCACGCAGTGGCTGCCGCTGGCCGTCTTGTTCCTGCTGCGCGCGCTCGACGGTGGACGGGGCCGGGATGCCGCCCTGGCCGCCCTCTTCGCGCTGCTGCAGGTCCTGAGCAGCGGGTACTACGCGGTGATGACGGCGTTGGGCCTGGGCACGGTCCTCGTGCTGGAAGCGCCGCGCGCGCATCGCGCCGGGCACCTGCGACCCGTGATCGTCGCGCTCGCGGTCAGCGCGCTCGTGGCCCTGCTCGTGTTCCTGCCCTATGGGCTCGTCGTGTCACGGCAGGCGGCGGAGCTCGGACGCGCCATCCTCAAGGGCCCGGGCGAGGCCGCGCACTGGAGCGCGAGCCTGGCCACGTACGTGCGCCGCTCGTACGAGCTCTATCCGACCGCGATCGTCGCCGCGCTCGCCCTGATGGCGCTCGTCACACGCTACCGTGACCGCACGGTGCGCCTGGGGGCCGCGCTGGTCCTGGTCGGGATCGCGTTCTCGCTCGGCCCGAGCCCCGAGGGCAGCGCGTTCGTGTCGCCCTACGACCTCGTGCGCCGCCTGCCTGGACTCTCGATCCTGCGCACACCCGTCCGCCTGGGCGTCCTCGCGTTGTTCGGGCTGGACCTGCTCGCGGGCGTGGCCGCGGCGGCCCTGGCCCGGGGCGGCTCGTGGGCGCGGGCGGGGCTGGCGGCGGCGGCCGTCCTTCTCGCCGTCGAGCTCCATCCCGGCGACCTGCGACCCCTGTTCCGGCCTCTTCCCCCGATCCCGGCCAGCGCGCGCTGGCTCGCTTCCGCCCCGCGCGGCGTCGTGCTGGAGCTACCGTGGGACGAGGACCACCTCGGCGACGGAGGGCGATACCTCTACTGGTCGACCGCGCACTGGCAGCCGATGGTGAACGGCTGGGGCGGGTACTTCCCGGTCGCGGCCACCGCGCTCGGAGTCACGGGCCGCCATTTCCCCCTCGGCCCCACGGTCCGCGAGATGCGCGCGGCGGGGGTGCGCTACGTGGTCGTGCACCTGCCGATGGTGCGGCCGCAGCAGCAGGCGATGCTCACGTCCGACGAGCCGTTGCCTCCGGGCCTCGCCCTCGCCGCCGACTTCGGCAGCGACCGCGTGTACGAGATCGATCCGGCCGGGCCGCCGCCGAAGCGCTGA
>Ga0207662_10001245_pt1 | contig 12231 bp, 8 predicted proteins | sample KBSS33LmetaG_FD_184338 | JGI IMG/M metagenome (GOLD analysis project Ga0207662, IMG submission 184338) | Switchgrass rhizosphere microbial communities from Kellogg Biological Station, Michigan, USA - KBS S3-3L metaG (SPAdes) (version 2) | ecosystem: Host-associated > Plants > Roots > Rhizosphere... | reverse complement strand
CAGTTCGTAGCTCAAAGATCAACGACCCGTTTGTTTTTCTGCCGTGGGTCAAAGCGCGGGAACGCCGCGCCGCAACTCAGATTTCAACGCTGATTGATGGAAAACCATTCCTCTATGCTTCCGTCAATGCCGGCGCTTTAAAAATAATTGAAGATGAGAACTTCTTGCCCGACACGAGCGAAGCCCGCGTAAAACTTCGCTTGTTAGTTGTACGAGTCAAGAATTGTTCGAACAAATCAGTCGACGTCATCTACGGAGTTTATTCGACGCAAGTGATGCCGGTGCTGAGCGCCGCCCCCGAGAGTAGAGTGGAGGAACGGCAAGAACCTGAGAAATCTTCCGGATTGGTGAACGTCGATGTCCCCGATTCCCGACCAGTGCGCTTTACCCCGGCTTTTAGTTACGACTCAACAAACAAACTTGCGGGTGGAGGTCGTTTTGAATTCACCCGAAAGGGCACGACGGGATTAATCGGCTCAGGCAGCATCGAGGGTCTGGCTTCTTCAGAGATGCAGACTGTTACGGCGAAGCTAAAGGGATCAGTTGACGACTGGCGATGGCTTGCGCATTTGGATTGGAATCTGCACTTCGATTATTCGTCGTTGCCAACCAGCACAGGGAAACTGAAGGGTGGAAATCTATCCGCGCAGTTTGCAGGGACTTCTCGGCCTCTAGGTGGCGGAGAAATAGTCGTTCGATTTGGTGGCTTGGTTGAAGGCGGAAACCGGCAAAGCGATCTCGTGGCTTCGCGTCTGACGTCCGACACTGTTGCGGCATCACCTTACGGTGCAGCGAAGCTATTTGTGGGACTTACCTCCCGATCAAAGTACAACTCCGTATCTGGTTCGTATGGACTGCAACTTGGAGTTGCGGGGCGTGCGCTGCGAGTTGATTGGGCCAAACACCTTGCGGATGTGCGACATGAGTTTTGGTATCCGATAGGCGATCATCACCTTTTGGATCTGGAGTCTCGCTTAACGTTTGGCAAAATTCAGACGCGCGGGAAGATCCCCCTGGCTGAACGGTTCTTCGGTGGCAACAACGAGCAAACGTTCATTGCTTCAGATGCCTGGGAGATTCGGGCGAATCCAGTGATCAGAGCAATTCCCGGCAGTAGTTTTTTCCGAACACCGAGCGGCGACGGCGGAGACGCCTTTTTCAGTTACAACTTAACCGCCGCGTATGCTGTTTGGAGAAAGCCGCTGATTCCATCGGAACTCTCGAAAGACGACGAGTTTAATGGTTTGCTGCAAGGTCAATTAACGAGCGCCGAAGAATTTGTGAAGCTCTACTTCCTCACTAAGGACGCACATTTCGTGGAGGCGGCTGATTTCATAAAGACGCCGGCCGGGAATCCACAACTTCGAAGCGCCTTGACCGCCTTGTCAACGGCAGTTAGCGCAGCGCAGACATCTCATCCTGGTCAGCATGCAAGTGAATTCAAAGGATGCGACTCCTCGCTTAGAAGGGCTACGTCTCGCGCTACGAATGGCGAGCAATCAAAAGGGGAAAAGCTATACAGCTACGTTGCTTCCCTCCTATCCGCCGATGAAGATCTTCTAACCGAAGTTAATCAGCGGTGCGTGATTACTTTGAATGGTCCGGGGGTACTGAACGGTGATCCCGCAATCGCTCAAGCTGGAGCGCGAGTCGATCAGATTCGGGCAACGATGGAAACGGAATTTGGACAGATAGATGAAAACGCCGCTGCCCAAAAAGCGAAAGAAGATATGACCTTTGCGCGTCGCACAATCAACACGATTCTCTACGACGTGAATCTTTATTCGATCAGTCCGGTCTTTGTTTTTGATGTGGCGCGGCTCGAAGCGAAACAAACGGCCTTCGGTGGCGTTCGATATGGTCCGGGAGCAGGTTTACGTCTCGAACTTGTCAGTGCCGTTCACTTCACGGGTGGCTATGCATGGAATACCAGACGGGGGCCTGGTGAAGCCAAGGGCACTTTCTTCTTTTCAATGGGCGTGCGAGATCTGTTTCGGTAGGTTGAGGATCTGTTCCGATAAGTGTCGAGAAGTTTTTGCGGCTTTGCAGCCTCCCGTGCGGAAAGCCTCCGGCTTTCCGTCGAGCGCCCCTCTCTTTTGGCGGCTATGCCGCTGGGGAGGCGTAGCCTGTAATTCTGGTATGGATGGCCGGAAAGCCGGAGGCTTTCCGCACGGAAGGCGGCAAAGCCGCAAATCAAGATCGACCGCTTAACCAAGATCGATCGGATAACCAAGGTCGATTGATGGCTTCTCTCCGCGATGGCATAATCAGGCCTTGAATCAATCATCACAGCCACACAAAACAAATCGCTCGCTTGATTCACTCAAACAAGGTTTGAGGGGAGTCAGTTTGCCTTTCACAACACCATTTCATCTGGACGGTGAGGTGAATGCGAATGCTTTACAAGCAAACCTGACCCGGTGGAATTCTTCAGGGATCTCTGGACTTGTTGCCCTGGGCTCCACAGGTGAGCGAGTGCACCTAAATGAGCGGGAGTACCTTTCGGTGATCGAAACGGCGCGAGCTGTAGTTTCTTCGGACTATGCGTTTATTGTTGGGGCGGGACAACAGAGCACCGTCGGAACAATAAATGAAGTTCGCAGCGCTGCCGACTTAGGCGCTGACGCCGTGCTCGTCATCACTCCTTCGTTTTATCGCTCGGCCGTCACTCAGCAAACACTCATTAACTACTACAACGCCATCGCCGATGCTTCGCCTGTTCCCGTCATGCTCTACAGTATGCCGGCGTTAACAGGGATCAAGATCGAACCTGAAACAATCGCCACTCTCAGCCAGCATCCAAATATCATCGGCGTAAAAGACAGCTCAAACGACATGGCTGGTTTCGCGGAGACGGTGAAGCTTTGTCCGTCGGACTTTGCTGTCATGACCGGCAATGGAACTGTTTTTCTCCAGGCGCTTAAGCTTGGCGCAACCGGAGCGATTCTGGCAGTTGGTTGTGCAGTGCCCGAGGTGTGCGTCGAAATTTTTCAGTCATTCAACTCCGGCGACATCGCACGGGCAGAAACCCTTCAGGCAAAGCTCACGCCTCTGGCCGCCGCCGTCACAACACGTTTTGGAATTGGGGGATTGAAAGCGGCAATGCGACTTGCTGCATATCAGGGTGGAGATGTTCGTGCCCCATTGGAAATGCCAAATGATGAACAGCGCGAAGAGATCGAGCGGCTGTATCGGGACGTAATCGAAATTGCGAGGTCGACAAGTGCTTGAGGTCTCTTCCCAGGTTGCCAAGAGCCAAAGACCTAAGATCTAAAGACCAAAGTCCCAATAGCCAATTTCGCAATTCTTCCTTTCCTGCGTAGAATGTCCGGCAGGAGCTAAACCAACTTGAGCACAGCAGAACCCGCTTGTTATAGCACCCCTGAAGACTCAGGTCTGCGCGTCGAAACGATTCCCTTCGAACGCATTCCTCATCAAACGCGTCTTTTTCTCGATTACCTGAAAGACCCGGTCTCACTGCGAAAGTACTACCCCTCGGCTGTGCGCTTTCATCACGAATTGCAGCAACGTGTACCTGAAGTCCTTTCGGCCCACAGTGTCGACCGAGCCGCTGTTTGCGATGCGCTCGAAGCCTCGAACAGGCGTTGGGGAGCGAGCACAGAGACGCTGAACAACATCCAGCTATTGCGCGAGTCAGACTGCGTCGCCGTAGTTTCCGGTCAGCAAGCCGGTCTATTCACTGGTCCGCTTTACACGATCTACAAAGCGCTCACGGCGGTGAAACTCGCTGGTTGTTTGCGTCAACGCAATACGAAAGCCGTACCGGTTTTTTGGATCGCCGCTGAAGATCACGACTTCGCTGAAGTAGCAAAGGTCGAATTCGTTTCCCGCGATTGTCAGCTCAAGTCCGTTGAAGTGTCGTCGCAAATCCATGACGAAGGTCAACCTGTCGGAAGGGTAGTTTTAGACGAATCGGTCCACGCAGTAGTGAACGAGCTCTTTGAGTTGTTACCCAACTCTGAGTTTTCGGACGACATGAAAGCGTTGGTGCTCAGCGCCTGGCAGCCCGGACGAGGCTTCGTTGAAAGCTTTGCGACAATGATGACCTCGCTCCTCGGAAGTCACGGTCTAATCTTTCTCGACCCGCTCGACCCGGCACTGAAGAAGCTTGCAGCGCCCCTCTATTCGGCCGCAGCCAAACAAGCGCCAGAGATTGCCAAGGCGATTGAGAAGCGCAGTGCTGACCTTGAAGCCGACGGCTATCACGCGCAGGTAATGGCGACCGCAAACTCGTTCCCACTTTTCTTACATGACGAAAAAGGTGCGCGCCGAGCAGTGGTAAGGTCCGACGATGGTAAATACAAAGCGAAGGAGTTAGACGCGGAATACACAGCGGATGAACTTGCTGATCTCGCGTTAAAAACTCCGGAGAGATTCAGTCCGAATGTAACTTTGAGAGCAGTTGTTCAGGATTACCTGTTGCCGACGATTGCTTACTACGGCGGGGCTGCTGAGATTGCTTACTTCGCACAGACCGCAGAAGTCTATCGCGTACTTGGTCGACCAGCGACACCAATCCTGCCACGTTCTAGTCTGACGATGATCGAACGACACGCCGGACGAGTGTTGGAACGATATGAGCTAACGCTGGAGGATTTTTTCGATGGTATTGATCCAGTGAATAAGCGAGTCGTTGAAGAGTACCTCGGCGCAGATACGGCGAAGTTGTTTGCGAAGACTGAGCAGAATGTTAATGACGAACTGGATCGCTTGCGCCAGGATCTACAGTCGATTGACCCGACTCTGGCAAACGCACTCGATAACGGCCGCAAGAAGATCAACTACCAACTCGATGGCTTACGATCACGGTTCGTGCGTACTCAGATGTCGCGCGATGAAGCAGCTCATCGTCAGCTGCAACGAGTGTTTGAGCAGTTGTACCCCAACAAAGACCTGCAAGAGCGACACATCAACATCACTTCGCTGCTGGCTCGCCACGGCACGTATGTGATTGAGTGGATTTTTAATGCGATCAATCTGGGTTCGGATGAGCATCAGGTGGTAAAACTTTGAGCTTACTGTGGGGGGCTTAGTACCGAACATAGTAGTACTTTGTGCTTTGAGCTTTGTACTTTGTTCGCAACCTGATCTCGCACCCTTCGATTGAAGCAGCACGTTAAGTAACAAGAACAAAGCACCAAGCACCAAGCACAAAGTACAAAGCCCATCATTTCCATGTCCAAAATCCGCGTCCTCTCCGATCACGTAGCCAATCAAATCGCAGCCGGTGAGGTAGTCGAACGTCCGGCGTCTGTGGCGAAGGAATTAGTCGAGAACAGCATTGACGCGGGAGCCACGCGCATTGATATCGAGATCGAAGCGGGTGGCCGACGACTTCTTAAGATTTCTGACGATGGCGAAGGCATGGTGCGCGATGACGCTATTCTTGCTTTTGAGCGCCACGCAACTTCAAAGATCAGTGTTACTGATGATCTTGCCGCCATTGCCACCCTGGGTTTTCGCGGAGAAGCGCTAGCGTCGATTGCGTCGGTGGCCAAGGTGGAACTGACAACCAAGACGGAAGACGCCAACGCGGCAACGAAGGTCACGATCGATGGCGGGCGAATGCGCGACGTTAAAGATGCGGCTCATCCACGCGGGACAACAATTGCTGTGCGTGATTTGTTCTTTAACGTTCCGGCCCGACGAAAGTTTTTGAGATCCGAAGCGACAGAGACGTTTCACCTCACGAATCTCGTCACTCATTACGCACTTGCTCATCCGGAGATTGCCTTCACGTTTACAAACAACGGCAGGGAAGTCGTGCGTGCGTCAGCCGCAAAGGATCTTCGAGAACGTGCTTATCAAATCTTTGGCGAGGAGTTTCTCGATAATCTCCTTGAAGTAAATGGCGGGCATCCGCAAGTGGCGCGGGTGATCGGTTATGTTTCGGCACCCAGGGATCGACGCACGTCGCGCGATTCGCAATACCTGTTTGTGAATCGTCGATTCGTTAGAGATCGAATGATTGGCCGCGCTTTATCGGAAGGCTATCGGTCGATTTTGCCGCACGGCGTTTATCCCGCAGCCCTGTTGTTTATAGAAACTCCGCTTGAAGAAGTTGACGTTAATGTGCACCCGGCGAAAACCGAAGTGCGGTTTCGTCGCTCGGCGGCGGTTGCTGATGCAGTGCGGGAATCAGTGAAGGCGGCATTGGCTGCTGCGGGATACGTAAGGGACGAACGCCAGTCGACGGTATCAGATAATCAGATTCAGACCGCGAGTGCAGCTGCGACAAGTTCTGCCCTCCCCTCCCCGTGGACCGACCCGACGCCTGTTCCAGACGTTGAGCGAGTGGTTCGTGCTACTCCGGAACAACAGCAATCACGTATCGATTTTGCATCGTTGATGTCTTCAGTTGAGGATGCACTCGATGAGGATGAATTGACTTCAGCAATCGAGGTAACGGCGCCAGACCCTATTATTGCGGAGCAACAAGAAGGTCAGTACCACAGCGCGGTAGCGCGTGGCTCAGAGATACAAATCGAAGAAGCCAATGTGCCGGAATCAGTTCCTAAGCCATCATCGCTTCCTCCACTCAACTCTGCTGAAAAGTTTGCCCAGCAAGTTGCTCCTGAATCTCTTTCTTCAAACATCCGTCCGCTGGGTCAACTTGAAGAGAGTTTCATTATTGCCACCGACGATGAGGGGCTCTTGCTGATTGATCAGCATGTCGCGCATGAGCGAGTTTTGTTCGACAAGTATCGAGCGCTTGAATCTGAACGTCGCGTCGAGTCGCAGCAGTTGCTGGTGCCCGAGACCTTCGATCTTACGCCAGCGCAGGCTGCAGTTTTCGATCAGCTGGCTGAGGAGTTGGAAAACTACGGGTTTGATTTGATGCGCCTTTCGGGTCGCACCGTCGCCATCAAGGCCATACCTGCGGACTTACCGACAGGCGAAGCGCGCAACATGCTTTCTGAACTGCTGGAGACTGTCGATGCCGAGAAGAAGGGAAGTGCTCGCGAGACGATGCGCGATGAAATTGCTGCGTCTCTTGCTTGTCACGCCGCAATCAAAGTAAACATGCCGCTCGCTCCGGAAAAGATGCGCTGGCTAATCGATCGACTCCTCCAAACCTCATCGCCGACAACCTGCCCACACGGAAGACCAGTGATCCTGAGACTCAAGACGCGAGACATTCTGAAGGGGTTTCATAGGATCTAAGAATTTCAAATCTCAAATCGCAGATCTCAGATTCTCGGTTCTATCTAGCGCAAATGTCGGTTAGATTAATCAGCAATCTGAGATTTGAGATTTTCACATGGGAGACACACTGAAATGTTTACGTTCAATCGTAAGAAGTTCTTCGACGGTTACCGCATTCGCTTTGGTCCCTTAACTCAGGATCTGGTTGAGGCACTCGAATTCTTACTCGGTCAAATCGAAAACGATTCCAGGTTTGGTGCGACAGAAATCGACCGTCGAAAGCTTGCTTACTGTTTGGGGACATTTAAGTGGGAAACAGCTCACACGCTCCGACCAATCGATGAGATTGGAACGCCAGCCCGCTTTAATAAGATCTACGGACCACAAACGAAGGTGGGGAAAGTTCTCGGTAATACGAAAGAAGGAGATGGCGCCCTCTTCCACGGACGAGGTTATGTCCAGCTAACAGGTCGTCGGAATTACACAAAAGCCAAGAACCTTACCGGTGCAGACCTGCTGACGAATCCGGATGCTGCCAAGGAGTCCTCGTTGGCTTACCAGATTGCAATCCAGGGAATGATCGACGGTTGGTTTACCGGAAAGAAACTCAGCCAGTTCATCAAAGACGGCGTAACCGATTTTGAGAACGCGCGAACGATCATTAATGGCCACGACAAAGCCGCGGCGATTGCGGACATCGCAAGAAGATTCAGTGAACTGTTGCTGGAAGCGGCTCAGTAGTTACTCAGAGCGTAGTTGAGGTCAATACCGTACGCGGTGCAGTAGCCCGGTGCAGTAGCCCGACTGCTTGATAAGTATCCCAAAAGCCCTCCTTGACAGTCGGGCTACTGCCCCGGCGTTACGCACCTGACATCAAGGGGACTTAGAATCGATCATCAGCGTCGTCGATTATCACAACCCATCAAGAGTTCTTACCACCAACTCAGCATCCGACAAATCCGCTAACCACGCATCAGGCTTACAAGCCAACAACTCCTCGGTGGAATAGAATCGTCCGGTTCCAACTACCACAGCGCGAGCCCCAAAGTGTCGAGCGCAGTCGATGTCGTTTGGTGTGTCGCCAATGACGATAAACTGTTCTGGTCTGAGTTGTAATTGAAGTCTTGCGTTGATGCGCTGGGCAGCTCGTTCTGGAAGGTCGCGACGCTCATGCGATTCCTCACCGAAAGCGCCCGGCAGTTTGAAGAACTGATCGAGTCCTACAAGTTCCATTTTCAGGAAGGCCATCGGCTCTATGTTTCCCGTCAACAACGCCGACTGGTAGCGCGGGTGGTGGTCGAGTACCTGGAGCGTATTTGTTACCCCGGGAAGTAATTCAAAAAACTCTTCACCATTGCCCGTCACTCTTCGAGCTTCAGCGGTGAGTTTTTCACTCAGTTGATGAATCTTCCCGCGCACATCATGATGAGTGAACCCTTCCTCACTTAACGCTTCAGCGATGATTTGCAAATCCGTCATACCCGAAACTCGCATGCTCGCAAGTCGTCCGGACGTCCCAAACACCTCTTCAAGAACCGGAATTGTGTATTCCTTGTAAGCGCCGGTACGACGCGAACGAATCAACGTGCCATCGATATCCCAGAGGAGGATGCGCAGGTCCGAAGCGGGGACAGAGACGGGGTGAGTGGGCGAAGAGTCGGCGTCAGTGTGGGGCGAATCTATCTCCCCGTCTCCCCATCGCCCACTCTCCCCGTCCTTTTCCAGCCCTTCACGCATCTAGCCCCTCCCCCACCGTCGCCAGCACGTCACCAGCATTCACTGTGTCTCCCTGCTTAACATTAACCGCCAGAACAACACCTGCACGTGGTGACTTCATCTCGTTTTGCATTTTCATCGCTTCCACAATCACGATGCCAGTACCCTTTTCAACTGCAGTTCCTGCTTCGACCAACACACGAACGACTTTACCAGGCATTTGAGCGGCTATTTCCGTTGGACCGTGATGGTGGCGATCTGAGTTTTCATCGGTCCGTAGTCGGCGCGGATCGATGATGCTGATCAAGTGGCGCTGATTCCTTAGGCTGACTTGAAAACTATCACGCGAGTGGCGAACGGGTTCAACCCGGCAGTCATAGACCTGATTGTTGTGAATCAGCACATATGAGGAGTCTTCGGAGTTGTGGACTTGAACTTCGTATTGGCGTCCGTCGATTTCAATACTTACCTTACCTTCGACTTCGTGGATTGTCAGATTGTGATCCTGATCATTAACCGATGCTTTGAGCTTCAACGTTTCCTCCATTCTGAAGGAACGCGTTCACCGACATTCTGCCTGGCACTGAGGGCAGCACTACGACCTGACATTCTCCACCGATTGGGAACTGACACGGTTGTTGATCCGGTACCTCGCTTTTGTTGTTTTAGGTAGTGCAGCGCAGCAGCCGCGACAGCCATGTCGATGGATTGCACCGCTGGGGGCTCTGGTGCTGAGGCTTCTGCTCGCGTGTTAAAGCGACTGATGAAACCCGTGTCCAGGCGCCCGGCAATGAATTCTTCGTCACGCACAACCTTGCGGAAGAATGGAAGCGTTGTCGTGATTCCTGCCACTTCATATTCGTCGAGCGCGCGTCGTAGTCGTTCGATCGCTTCGCCGCGCGTCCGTCCCCAAACAGCAAGCTTAGCGATCATTGAATCGTAATGAATAGAAACTTCTGAATGCAGACCGACGCCGCTGTCGATGCGAATGCCGGGACCGGCGGGCTCTTGTAAATAACTAATTGTCCCAGGCGAGGGGAAAAAATTGTTGGCGGGGTCTTCAGCATAGACGCGGCATTCGATTGCATGGCCGTGCCAGCGAACATCTTCCTGGGTGAATGACAAAGGCTGCCCCGCAGCAACTTGAAATTGCTCGCGAACTAGATCGAAGCTGGTAACGAGTTCAGTCACTGGATGTTCGACCTGCAAGCGAGTGTTCATCTCAAGAAAGTAGAATTCCCGCGTTGCGTCGGCAACCAGAAATTCAACTGTGCCTGCACCGACGTAGTTGACTGCTCGGGCAATCTTCACTGCCGCCTCACCCATTTGCCGGCGTAACTCAGGATCGTTTATTGGTGAAGGACATTCCTCGATTACCTTCTGGTGACGACGCTGAATTGAGCATTCACGTTCACCAAGGTGCACCACATTTCCGAGCGAGTCGGCAAAGATTTGTATTTCGATATGGCGTGGTCGCTCGACTGCTTTCTCCAGATACAACGATGAATCGCCAAACGCAGCAGCCGCTTCAGCCTGCGAAGTCTCAAACGCGGAGAGCAGATCTTCGACGGAGTGTACGAGTCTCATGCCTTTGCCACCGCCGCCTGCCGCAGCTTTCAGCATTACCGGATAACCAAACCTGTGGGCTGTTTCTTTTGTCTCTGCAAAGGAAGTCAATGGTTCAACTGTCCCTGGGACGATTTCTACGCTGGCTTCGACCGCGGCCCGTCTGGCGCTGGTCTTTGAACCCATGATCTCCATTGCCTCGGGCGACGGCCCAATGAATGTGAGTCCAGCAGCCAACACCGCTCGTGCGAAGTCGGCATTTTCAGCCAGGAAACCGTAGCCCGGATGAACCGCTTCGGCCCCGGTTGTTTCCGCTGCCTCGATTATTGCCTCGATGTTTAGGTAACTCTGACTTGATTGGGCAGGTCCGACGCAAACTGCTTCGTCTGCAAGTCGCACATGTAGACTTTGAGCATCCGGCTCGGAATAAACGGCTACGACACCAACGCCGAGTTCCCGGCAGGTGCGGATAATGCGGACGGCGATTTCGCCGCGATTGGCGATGAGAACTTTGGTGAACATGTCTGGCGGAGTTTAGAGCTTTGTGCTTTGAACTTTGTATTTCCCAGGCAGTTATTTCGAACGTCGTAAAAGAGTCTACGTTACTGAACGAACAAAGCTCAAAGATCCAAGTACAAAGCTCCAAGTACAAAGCTCCAGAATACAAGTGGGAATCTAAGCAACGACCGAGTTAGCCGGAGACTTGGGATCGTACCGCACGATGATGTTTCTGCCTGGAGCGTAGTCGTTTGAACGGTTCTGTTGAGCGGGGCTGAGGGGTTGCGATGACTCGAATAGGACGCCGTAAAGCGTATAGGTATAAGTGACCTGCGTAATCGTGCCGTCATCAATTGTGACAGCATCGATGATCCGGCCATCCGTCATTCGCCCGGTCTTAGACAGACGGGCAATGCGTGAGGGCTCGTCTTCTTTTTTCTTTCGGAAGCGGTTGAGAAACGACATTACGTCGCTAAGGGTTGAGGACTCCTGCTGACACGCTGCGGCCCACACCACCCTTAGCAACGTCAGCAAGTTTCATGATCACGCCATCGCGGGCGATCCAATCGTCATCAGTTAGAAGAATCTTGTCAGCTCCAGGCATTCGCATTTCGTAGTTCGTGAACGCCAGGCCTGCGGGAGTTGTGTCGTCAGTTGAAGGACCAAAAGAAGCGCGAATAACCTGAACACGCGGCTTCCGTGACCTCTCGGTCGCTACTGCCGCAACATCAACGCTGGGATGATAGCCAGCGGGATCCATGTTTGCGAGTGCGCGTGCGAGTGTTCCGTTTGGATCAGGAAGACGTTGCAACTCGTTGAAATCGGCCGGCAGCTTCTTGTATTTCATTTTGTACTGATACACCGCGGCTTCAAATGTGTAGTAGTCCGCTCGAAAAGCTGCTTCCGCGGCCATATCGCGCTGGCGAAGTCTCGCGGGTACGGTAATGCCAATCAACAATGCGATAAGAAACCCAACCATTGCGGATGCAAGGAGACCTCTGCGTGCGTATGTCACTCCACAGAAGCGTTTGGGTTGAAGACGTATTGATCTGTAAAGCTTGAGGCCAAACCAAAGAGTGACGAACATGACGGGCATCGAAATCCATTTCAGTCGCCAGGCAGCAGTCTCACCAGCCGCCACCCACGACCAGAACTGGATTAGTCGACCTAGTGAACCCGAGGCTCTCTGGGCCATCGCCATTATTGTCTGAGTCGCGAATACGAGGACGAAAAGAGAACCGCTGACCACGAGAACCAACGCACGTCCGTACGATGGCAACAGAT
>Ga0207662_10001243_pt1 | contig 12236 bp, 5 predicted proteins | sample KBSS33LmetaG_FD_184338 | JGI IMG/M metagenome (GOLD analysis project Ga0207662, IMG submission 184338) | Switchgrass rhizosphere microbial communities from Kellogg Biological Station, Michigan, USA - KBS S3-3L metaG (SPAdes) (version 2) | ecosystem: Host-associated > Plants > Roots > Rhizosphere... | reverse complement strand
CCGGACGGACGGCCGCGCGCGCGGCGCCCGGATGGTATGCGCCGCAGCTGCTGCTGGCGCGCGCGTTCACCGCCCGGGGACTGGATTTCGACGCCAACCGCGCTGTCGAGGTGGCGGCCCAGGGCGCCGCCGGGGATGATACCGGCCTGCGCAACGCGCCCTGTCCCGTGATCGAAGCGCTGCGCCGGCGCGCCCAGGAGCGCCGCGCGCTGGAGCAGGAGACGCGGCTGGACGCGGCGCTGATCTCGTGCGGCGGGAACGTGGAGGCGCGTCTCGAACGGCTGCGCGCGCGCGGCGACAGCGACGGCGAAATCGCCGCGTTGCGGGCGGCGCTGCGTCTGGATCCCGAGCGTGACGATCTCGCCGGCGATCTGGCGACAGCGCTGTCGGCGGCGGGCCGTCACGACGAGGCGCTCGCCGAGGCGGCGCGCGTGGTGGCGCGCGATCCGAACGATCCTTCGCGGAGGATTCGTCTCGCCGACGCGCAGGCGGCGGCCGGGCAGGCGACGGCGGCGCGCGCGACCAGCTCCTCGCTGCTGGCGACCCGACCGGATGTTCCGGACGTGCAGCGGGCGGCGCGCGCGCTGGGTCTGCCGCAGCCGCTCGACGAATTCCGCGTCGATGGACGCGCGACGATCCGCGCGTTCGAGGCGGCGGCGGTCCGTTACACCGCGCCGGCGGTCCTGGTCCTGGATCGCGCGGTGATGCGCGTGTTCGCGACCGGCACGGTGATGACGCTGACGCATCAGATCGTGCGCGTCGACAGCAAGGACGCCGTCGACAAATGGGCGGAGATCGCGGTCCCCGCGGGCGCGGAGATCCTGAGCATTCGCACGCACAAGCGCGACGGGTCGACGCGCGAGCCCGAGGAGATCGCCGGCAAGGAAGCCATCTCGGCGCCCGATGTCGCGATCGGCGACTACATCGAATGGGAGTACCTGGAGACGCGGCCACCGTCGGCGGCGTTCGCGCCCGGATTCCTGGTGGATCGGTTCTTCTTCCAGTCGTTCGACGCGCCGATGGCGCGCAGCGAGCTTTTGCTGGTGGCGCCCGCGGGCATCGAGCTCGCGCTCGACACGCGCGCCGGCGCGCCGGCGCCGCAGACGCGCACCGCCGTCGACGGAACGCGGGTCACCAGCTTCCGGGCCTTCGGCGTGCCGCAGCTGTTCGCGGAGCGCGCCGCGGTCCCGGCGATCGAGTACGTGCCGTCGGTGCGCGCGTCGGCCGGTGTCGGCTGGCTGGGCTGGGCGCGTTTTCTCGGCGAGGAGTTTCACGACGCGCTTCGATCCTCGCCCGAGCTGCGCGAGCAGGCGCGGCGGATCGCCGAGCCGGTCCGGGGCGGGGCGCGCGCGCGGGCGGCGGCGATGCTGGACTGGGTGACCACGCACATCGAGCCGACCGAGGAGCTGGCCGAGCCGGGGACCTTCGCGCTGGCGCGCGGGCGAGGCAGCCGCACCTCGCTGGCGCTGGCGCTGGCGCGCGAGATGGGCATCCCGGCGCGTCCGGTGCTGGCGCGTTCGCGGCTGGTGGCCGAGGCGGGCGCCGGCGCGCCGGCGCAGGAGCTGGACGATTTCGCGGACGCCCTCGTCGAGCTGGACGTCGGCACGCCCGGCAAGCCGGCGTACGTCTACGCGGATCTGCGTCTGCGCCACGCGGCTTTCGGCTATCTGCCGCCCGGCCTGGACGGCGCGCGGATCCTGCGCGTCCCCGACGGCGGCTTCGCGTTCGCGCGCAAGACATCCGCCGAGGACCGCCGCACCGTCGACATGACGATTCGCCTCGACGAACAGGGCGGCGGGGTCGCGGTGGCGACCGAGGAGCTGGCGGGGTGGCCGGCGCTGGAGTGGGCGGAGCTGGTCGAACGCTTCGGCGCGGATCGGGCGCGGCTGCGCCAGGACTTCGAGCAGCGGTGGCTGGGCGTCCAGTTCCCGGGCGCGCGGTTGCGCGAGCTGGAGATCGACGTGCCGCCGAGTGGAGCCGGTGAGCTCGGAACGGCCCGGGTCCGGTATTCTTTCTCCAGCGCGCGGCTCGCGATTCCGACCGGCCGGTCGTCTTCGGGGGCAGGCGCTGACGAGATGAGAATCGCTCCGACCTTTTTCCGATCCCAGCCCGGACGCCGGTTCGCGGCCGAACCGCAGCGCGCGACCGCGCTCGTGCTGGGCTTCGACGTGCCGACCCGCGTGACCGCCACCGTGGAGCTGCCGCGCGCCGCGCGGATCGACGAGGCGAGCCTGCGCAAGGACGTCGTGATCGCGCGGGCGGGCGGCTATCGCTTCGTCGAGGAACGCCAGCTGCGCGGCGAGAGCGCCGGCAAGCCCAGCGTCCTGGTGCTGCGGCGCGAATCCGACCTGCCGATCATGCGCGTCTCGCCCGCCGAGTACGCGGACGTCGCGGCGGATCTGCGCCGCGTCGACGGGGCCGAGCAGGAAGAGATCCGGATCCGGCTGGGCAGCGCCGCCCGGGGAGGATCCCGGTGAGGCGCAGCGCCCCCGTCTCGGCCGTCTTGACGTTGGTCCTGGGCGCGAGCGCGTGCGGCGCGCGAAAGGCGTCGTCGGATCGGCTGGTGGTGGCGCGCTCGACGGACGCCGTCAGCCTGGACCCGGCGCGCACCAGCGACATCGAATCTCTGGAGGTCGCCGAGCAGGTCTACGGCCGCCTGGTGCGCTTCTCGGCCGGGCGCCTCGAGCCGGAGGCGGATCTCGCGACCAGCTGGACGGTCAGCTCCGACGGAACGATCTGGACCTTCGAGCTGCGGCAGAACGTGCGCTTCCACGACGGCACGCCGTTCGACGCCGACGCGGTCGTGTTTTCGTTCGAACGCCAGATCGTGCCCGAGCACCCCAACCACGAGGCCGACTTCATCTGGACGCGCGCCTATCACAACATTCGGCACGTTCGCGCGGCGGGGCCGTATCGCGTGCAGTTCGAGATCGATCGCCCGTACGCGCCGTTTCTCGCGAACCTCGCGATGGGTCCGGCCGCGATCGTGTCGCCGACCGCGGTGCGAAAGTGGAAGCGTGATTTCGGGCGGCACCCGGTCGGCACGGGGCCGTACCGGTTCGTCGAATGGATCCCCGGCGACCGCATCACGCTGGAACGGAATCCCGACTACTGGGACGAACCCGCGAAGACTCGCTACCTCGTGCTGATCGCGATGCCGGATTCGCGGCAGCGCCTGCAGGCGCTGGAATCGGGCGCCGCCGACGTGATCCAGCAGCTGGCGCCCGACGATCTGCCGCTGGTGCGGCTCAATCCCGACCTGGCCCTGGCGATGGCGCCCGCGACGCTGGTTTCGTACATGGCGATGAACACGCAGCGCCGGCCGCTGAACGATCTGCGCATCCGGCGGGCGATCGCGCACGCGGTGAACCGCGACGCGATGGTCAAGCTCGTCTACCAGGGCCTCGGGATCCCGGCGATCGGTCCGCTGCCGCCCAACGTGTGGGGCGCGCGGTCCGACGTGGTCACCTATCCGTACGATCCGGTGCGCGCGCGCAAGCTGCTGGCGGAGGCGGGCTGGCAGGGTGACCGGGAGGCGCCGCTGAAGCTGTTCGCGCCGTCGGTGGCGAGCCAGTACATGCCGGCGCCCGCGAAGGTCGCCGGCATCATCAAGCGCTGTCTGGGCGAGGTCGGCATCGCGGTCGACGTCATCCTGAGCGAGCCGGCCGATCACCAGCGCGCGCTGTGGGCGGGGGAGCACGATCTCGCGCTGCACGGCTGGTTCAACGACAACGGCGATCCCGACAACTTCCTCTACACGCTGCTCGATTCCGACAACACGACGGGGACCCGCCCGTCGAACATCGCCTTCTACAGCAACGCCTGGTTCCACGACGTCATCGGCATGGCCCAGCGCACGACCGATCCGAAGGATCCGACCGCGCGTACCGAACGCGAGCGGCTTTACTCGCAGGCGCAGGCGATCCTGGCGATCGACGTGCCCTGGGTGCCGCTCGCGCACTCGAAGGTCGTGTTCGCGCAGCGAAACGCGGTGCGCGGGCTGGTGGTGCAGCCGTCGGCGATGGGCCTTTACCGCTGGGCGGAGCACGCGCAATGAGCCCGCCTCCCAGCGGCGACTCCAGGAGCGGGAAGGGGACCGGCGACTCCAAGAAGGGGAGCGGCAGCCAGCGCCGGATGCGCTCGTCGAGCGGCAACCTGCGCTCGTCCAGCATCTTCCGCGCGGCCGAGTGGCTGGGACGCGGTGCCAGCGTCTGGTCGCTGCCCGTCAGCGCGGTGATGCGCCGGCACGGTTTGCGCCGGCGGCTGACGGCGGTCCTGATCATCGCCGCGCTGGGCCCCGTCGTGGCCGTCTCGCTGGTCGCCGTCGCGCTGATCTTCTCCAGCGTCGAGCAGGGCATCGAGTTCGAGGCGCTGCGCGGGTTGCAGGTGGCGCGCGGTCTGCTCCTGAACCAGGTGCAGCAGCTGGCGGCGGGCGCCGCCGCGCTGGGCGACGATGGGGAGCTGCTGCGCGCGCAGGCGACCTCGCCGATCGCGGCGCGCCCGCGCCTCGGCGAGCTGTCGCTGACGATGCCGAGCGCGCTGTTCGAGACCACGGACGCGAACGGCCGCGTCGTCGCCCGCTGCACCCACGGGAGCTGCGAGGACGCGCCCAACGCGGCGGCGGGCGCGCTGGAGCCCGCCGACCGGTCGCCGGTCATCCTGCGGGCGCTCGGCTACGAACGCAGCGTCAGCGTCGAGCTCGCGCGCGATCGGCTGGTGGTGCGCGCCGCGTTGCCGCTGGTGGACCCGGCGATGCGGATGCTGGGCACGGCGATCGTGACGGCCGGCATCGACGGGTCGGTGGTCGACAAGCTGAAGGCGGCGCTGGGCGCCGGGCGCGAGGTCGTGGTCTACGCGGCCGGGGATCCCAACGCATCCACGTTCATGGCCGCCACCGGCGCGCGCCTCGCCGGCCCGGTGCTGCCCCACGATTTCACGGTTGCGGCGCTGGGAACGGCGACGACGCCCGTGAAGCTGGAGGTCGAGGGCCATTCATATTCGGTCGCGCTCGGGCAGTTGCAGGACGTGACCGGCCGGGCGGTCGGCCTCCTCGGGGTCGCCGTCGATCGGGAACCACTGGCCGCCGCGCAACGGCGCGCCACCGCGGCGCTGATCCTGGGCGCGCTGTCGGCGTTCCTGCTGGCGCTCGTGCTGTCGAACGCGCTCGCCCGCCGCATGACGCGGCCGCTGCAGAACCTGCACGCGGGCGCGCTCGCCATCGCGCGCGGCGATCTGGACACCAGCTTCGCCGTCGACACCGACGACGAGATCGGCGACGTCGCCGAGGCGTTCCGGATCATGACCCGCAGCTTGCGCGAGAACCAGGAGGGTCTGGCGGCGCGCGTGCGCGAGCTGGTGACCGTGCACCAGGTCGGCCGCGCGGTCAGCAGCGTCGTCGATCTCGGGCAGGTGCTGCGCGCCGTGATCACCGAGATCCTCAACGTGCTGGGCGGCAAGACGGTCGCGATCGCGCTCGCGGTGGAGGGACGGGTGGGCGATCACCCGTCGTTCGTCGTGCGCGCCGTCGCGGGCGATCCGGTCGGCGAGAAGCTCGCACCGCTCGCGGGGGCGGTGGCCGGGCTCGGGCGCCCGCGCCGCACGCCGGCGGTCGAGGCGGATCCGCAGCTGATGGAATACGCGGAGAGCTCCGCGTTGCACGGCCCCGTCATCGCGGCGCCGTTGACGATCAAGGAGCGGATGGTGGGCGTCATCATCGTCGGCCGGCTGAGCGAGGCGCCGTTCGGCGAGGCGGATCTACGATTGCTCGTCACCTTCGCCGACCAGACGGCGACGGCGATCGAGAACGCCCGTCTCTATACCGAGGTGCGCGCCTTCTCCGAGGTGCTGGAGGCGCGCGTGCGCGCGCGCACCGCCGAGCTGGAAAAGGCGAACACGGAGATCGAACGCACGCTGCGCGAGCTCGGTGAGGCGCAGGGCCAGCTGATTCACTCCGAGAAGATGGCGGGACTCGGCATGTTGGTCGCCGGCATCGCGCACGAGGTGAACTCGCCCGCCGCGGCGGTGCAGGGCCTGGTCGATGCGCTGCAGGAGACGGTGCGCCGGCTCAGCCAGTGCGCCCGCGATCTGTTCGGCCTGGGCCTGCCGCCGGAGTCGGTCGCCGGCTACTTCCAGCTGGTGGACGGGCTTGTTCCCGAGATGATGTCGGCGCCGCTGTCGACGTCGATCGAGGCGCGTCAGCAGGTGCGCCGGCTGAAGGCGTTGCTGGCGAACACGCCGGGCGGCAACGAGGCGGCGGGGCTGCTCGCCGAGGTGGGCACCCTCGGCGAGCGCATCGCCCCGGACCTGCGCGCGCTGGCGGGCGACAAGAACATCAGGCCGCTGGTGGGATATCTGCGCGAGCTGGCGTTCCTGGCGCGCACCGCCGGGACGATCCGCACCGCGATCGGCGCCATCCGGCGCATCGTCGGCGCTTTGAAGCGGTATTCCCGGCTGGACGAGGCGCCGCTGGAGCGCGTCGACGTACACGCGGGCATCGAGGACACCCTCATCATCCTCTCGCATCAGTTGAAGTACGGAGAGGATGGCGTTACAGTGAGGAGATCATTCGGGGCTTTGCCCCCGATCTCGGCGTACGTCGGCGAACTCAACCAGGTGTGGACCAATCTCATCCACAACGCGATACAGGCCATGGACGGGCGCGGCGAGATCTTGATCGAGACCAGGGTGGAGAATGGTGATGTGGAGGTGGCGATTCAGGATTCCGGGCCCGGGATCGAGCCCGAGGTGGCCGCGCGCATCTTCGAGCCCTTCTTCACGACCAAGGCGAAGGGCGAGGGGACGGGCCTCGGCCTGTCCATCTCCGCGCGCATCGTCGAGAAGCACGGCGGCAAGATCCGCGTCGACAGCCGTCCGGGACGCACGCGATTCGAGGTCAGGTTGCCGATAGAAGGGCCGAGCGTCACGGACGCCGGCGCCCACCTGCTCGGAGCGGCGAATTGATGCCTCAGGCCGCACCATTCCGCGAGCACATCCTCTGCGTCGACGACGAGGAGGGGATCCTCGCGGCCCTGCGCCAGCAGCTTTCGGCGCGCTTCGGCGGCGAGTGCGACATCGCGGTCGCCAAGAACGCGCGCGAGGCGCTGGACCTGATGGAGGACCTCCAGCAGGACGGCGAGCACCTGGCGGTCGTGATCGCGGACCAGATCATGCCGGGGATGAAGGGCGTCGAGCTGCTGGAGGAGGTTCACCGGCGCAGCCCGCAGACCGTGAAGATCCTGCTCACCGGGCAGGCGGGCCTGGACGCCGTCGTCTACGCCATCAACAAGGCGGGGCTGGATCAGTACATCCCGAAGCCGTGGGACGAGCCCGACCTGCGCCTGACGATCCAGAACTTCCTGTCGCGCTTTCGCCTGGAGCGCGAGCGCGCCGAGCTGCTGCGCGAGTTGCAGACGACGAACGCGGAGCTGGCGACGCTGAATTCGTCGCTGGAGGAGAAGGTCGTCGCGCGCACGCGTGAGCTCGAGGCGCTGAACGCGCGCCTGGCCGAGCTGGCGATCACCGACGGGCTCACCGACCTGTACAACCACCGGCATTTCCGCGAGCGGCTGTCGCTGGAGATGGAACGCAGCAATCGGACCGGGCTGCCGCTGTCGGTGCTGATGATCGACGTCGATCACTTCAAGGGCTACAACGACCGCCACGGCCACCTGGCCGGGGACAACGCGCTCCGCGGCGTCTCGAAGATCCTGCAGCACGGCCGGCGCGCGAACGACGTGGTCGCCCGGTACGGCGGCGAGGAGTTCGCGATCATCCTGCTGGACGTGGGTAAGGGCGCCGCCAAAGAGGTCGCGGAACGCATCTGCGCGCAGGTCGCCGAGTTCCCGTTCGAGTTCGGCAGCACGCAGCCGAGCGGCAAGCTGACCATCTCGGTGGGCGTGGCGTCGTTCCCGGACGACGGCGCCGAGCCGGCGCTGGTCCTGTCGGCCTCCGACCGCGCGCTGTTCGCGGCCAAGAACGCCGGCCGCAACCGGGTCCGCGTCGCGGGGTCGTAGGGTGAGAATCGCCGTCCTGGGCGGCGGCGCGTGGGGCAGCGTGCTCGCGGCGATCGCGGTCCGGCACGGCCACGACGTGGTGCTGTGGGAGATCGATCGGGCGGCGGCCGAGGCGCTCGCGCGCGATCGCGCCAGCCCGCGGTCGGTCGCGGGCTTCCGCTTGCCGGCCGAGGTCGCCGTGTCGAGCGATCTCGGCGCCGCGGTGGCGGGGCGAGATCTGCTGGTCGTCGCCGTGCCGTCCGCGTTCGTCGCCGACACCCTACGCGATGCGGCCCGGGCGACCAAGACCGGCGCGCCGCCGGCGGTAGCGTGCGCGTCGAAGGGACTGGAACCAACGGATGGCGCGACCATGGCGCAGGTGATCGCGGCGAGCTTTCCGGGGGCACGGGTCGGCGTGCTGTCGGGCCCGAGCTTCGCGGAAGAGATCGCGCGCGGGTTGCCGGCCGCGCTCGTGGTGGCGTCGACGGATCCCGCAGTCGGCGCGGCCGTGCAGGGCTGCTTCGGCGGCGACCGCCTCCGGATCTACACGAGCAGCGACGTGACCGGCGTCTGCGTGGGCGGGGCGCTCAAGAACGTCATCGCGATCGCCGTCGGCTGCTGCGACGGGTTCGGGTTCGGCACCAACGCGCGCGCCGCGCTGATCACGCGCGGCCTCGCCGAGATGGGCCGGCTTGCGGAGCGGCTGGGCGGGCACGCGCTGACGCTGGCGGGCCTCGCGGGCCTCGGCGATCTCGTGCTGACCTGCACGGGCGATCTATCGCGCAACCGTCAGGTCGGCCTCGCGCTGGCGCGCGGCGACGCGCTCGCGGACATCCTCGGGCGCCTCGGACACATCGCCGAGGGCGTGGGCACCGCGCAGATCGCGCGCTCGCTCGCCGAACGGCTGGGTGTCGACATGCCGATCACGCGCGAGGTCGCCGCCGTCCTTCACGACGGCAAGGCGCCGCGCGCCGCGGTCAACGATCTGCTCGCGCGCGACATCGGCGCCGAGCGTTAGCCCCTCGTTTCAAAACACGTCGCGAAAAACCGGCTCAAACTTTCTTTGCCGCACGGCGTGTGATCCGCAACCTGTTCACCGTCGGTGGATGTAGGTGCGACGACGTCATCAGCGTTCATTGACCTTCAGAAACCTATCGTTGATCGGCTGATTGCGCGGTTTCTCCTGATCGTTTTTCGCGGAACCGACACTTAAATATTGCCGAGTGACTGAAGCTCGACCTATCGTTTGTCTTCGCAAGATGGCTTTGCGCGGACAAAGCTTCTTGCTCTGGGCGGTCCTACTAGGTTGCTTGGGAAGTTGCGCTGGTCGTGGAGACGAGGTTACCGGCCAGGGCGGGCAGAGCGGATCCGGTCCCGGTACCGGAGGGACCTCCGTTCCCGGATGCGGAACTGGCCAGCAGAAGTGCGGGTCGGAGTGCAAGGACCTCCAGTCCGATCAGCAGAACTGCGGCGCCTGCGGTAACGCCTGCGGGGCGGGCCTGAGCTGCCAGGCGGGGCAGTGCCTGTGCAGCGCCGGGCTACTCTCGTGCGGCGGCAGCTGCGTGCCTTCCGACGCCACCCACTGCGGCGGCTGCACCAGCGCCTGCGCGGGCGGGCAGGTCTGCAGCAGCAACAGCTGCCAGACGAGCTGCGGGACGAATGAGACCCAGTGCTCCGACGGATACTGCGCGCCGGCAAGCGGCGGAAACGCGCTCCACTGCGGCGGCTGCAGCCCGTGTCCCGACGGCGCCGTCTGCAACGCGGGCGTCTGCGGCTGCTCGGCGGCGGGCCAGATGCTTTGCTCGAACGCCTGCGTCGACGTGATGAACAGCAACGTCCACTGCGGCGGGTGCAACCAGGCCTGCAACGGCATGTGCGTGAACGGAAGCTGCGTCGCGATGCCGGGCGGCACGGTGCTGCTGCCGCCGAGCATTCGCAGGATCACGAACGCGGAGTACGACGCCTCCGTCCAGGCGCTGCTCGGCACGGCGATGACGCCCAGCACGACCTTCAGCTTCCCGCCCGACTCCCGGCAGGGCGCAGGCTTCACGCTGAACGACGCGCAGCGGGTCGACCCTGTCCTGGCGAAGGCGCTGGACGACGCCGCCCAGGCGCTGGTGACCGAGGCGCGCACCGCGAACAAGTTCGCGACGCTGGCGCCGTGCTCGAACGCCACCACCGGGGGCGAGGCCTGCGCGAAGACGTTCATCATGTCATTCGGCGCGAAGGCGTTCCGGCGGGCGGTCGCGACGTCCGAGGTCACCGACCTGGTCACGCTGTACCACGCCGGCGCCGACAGCCCCGGTACCTACAACGAGGGCATCGACCTGGTCACGCGCGGGATCCTGCAGTCGGTCGGGTTCCTTTACGTCACGGCGCTTGGCGGCGGCGGCAGCGGGGCGATCAAGCTGACCAACGACGAGCTGGCGAGCAACCTGTCGTACCTGGTTGCCGGTTCGCCACCGGATCAGACGTTGGCCGACGCGGGCACCAGTGGCGGGCTGGCGACGGCCGACGGGCGCGAGGCGCAGGTACGCCGCCTGGTGGCGACGCAGGCCGGGCGCGACCGCATGGTGCGCGTGGTGCGCGAGTGGCTGGGCGTCGATCGCATCACGGACACCGCGAAGGACACCACCGTCTACGCGGACTGGACGAACGCGATGCGCACGTCGATGGACGGAGAGAGCAAGAAGTTCATCGACGAGGTCGTGCAGCGATCGACCGGGACCGTCGGCGAGTTGCTGAGCGCGAACTGGAGCATCTACGACAGCGGCCTGAACAGCCTTTACGGCGTGAATTCGGCCGGCTCGACCGCGCACACGACGCTTCCGAAGCGCCTGGGCATCCTGAACCAGGCGGCCTTCCTGTCGGTCTACGCGCACGCGCAGGAGACGGCGCCGGTGCTCCGCGGCGTCGCCGTGATGCGCCGGGTGGCGTGCATGCAGATGCCTGACCCGCAGTCGTTGAACATCCAGGTCGTTCCGCCGGCGCCCGACCCGGCCAAGTCGACGCGGGATCGCTACGACATCCATTCGACCGACGCGCTCTGCGCGAGCTGCCACGCGACCATCGACCAGATAGGTTTCGCGTTCGAGCTGTTCGACGGCGAGGGGAAGCAGCGCCCCGCTGGAACGAAGGCGGGGACGCTCAAGGACGTGCACCTGGGCGGCACCGCGGACACGACCAGCGGCACCACCATCGTCAGCACCAGCGACTTCCCCAGCGACTTCGCGGGCAGCTTCGCCGACAGCAACGCGCTGGCCACCGCGCTCGGGAACAGCGCCCAGGTGCGCGAGTGCGTCGCCCGGCAGTTCTTCCGCTCTTCGTCGGGGCGAAGCGACACCTCGGTCATGAACGCCGAGAAGTCGTTCGTGGACATGTGGAAGCAGATGCCGGCCGACGGTCAGGGCAAGTTCATCGAGGTGCTGGTGGCCTACGTCCGCAGCCCCCTGTTCGAACAACGGAGCGCCCAGTGAAGAAACGCAGCGCCAGCCGCCGTTCGTTCTTGAAAGCCGTCGGCGCCAGCGCCACGGCGCTGCCGTTCTACCGGCTGCTGGAAAACTCCGTGGCCCAGGCGGCCGGTGACCCCGTCCCGCTGCGCTTCTGCGGCATCTACCACCCGCACGGCATCGCCGCCGAGTACTACGCGATGCTGAACGGCCGCTTCTCGGGCCTGGGCAGCGACACCGAGACCACCTTCAACCTCACGTACACCAACAACGGCGCGCAGTGCGTGCTGCAGCCCTTCGACGACGCCGCCACCTACGGCCAGAGCTTCAAGAGCAAGATCCTGCCCATCGAGGGGATCGACCTCATGTCGAACGCCAACGGGCACGACACGGCGGGCACGATCCTGACGGGCAGCTACATCGCCAGCAGCAAGCCGGCGAACTCGTCGCTGGACCAGTACATGGCGGTCGAGCGCAAGCTGGGCGCCAGCACGCGCGTGACCAGCATCGCGGTCGGCGTCGGCGACGACACCACGCAGGTGGGCCAGACGCTGTCGTACGGTCCGGGTGGCGCGCCGCTGCCGAAGGTCATCGACCCGGTGCAGGCGTTCAACACATTGTTCTCCGGTTACGTGCCGACGACCGATCCGGCGGCGGCGGCGGCGGCGATGCGCAACCGCGCCAAGGGCCGCAGCGTGATCGACTTCGTCACGAAGGACATCAGCCGGATGAACACGCGGCTGGCGGCGGTCGAGCAGCAGAAGCTGCAGCAGCACCTGGATTCGATTCGCGACCT
>Ga0207662_10001242_pt1 | contig 12237 bp, 9 predicted proteins | sample KBSS33LmetaG_FD_184338 | JGI IMG/M metagenome (GOLD analysis project Ga0207662, IMG submission 184338) | Switchgrass rhizosphere microbial communities from Kellogg Biological Station, Michigan, USA - KBS S3-3L metaG (SPAdes) (version 2) | ecosystem: Host-associated > Plants > Roots > Rhizosphere... | reverse complement strand
CGATGATCACGTTCTCCTTCAAGCCCCGCAGCTGATCCACCTTGCCGTGGATCGCGGCCTCGGTGAGCACGCGCGTGGTCTCCTGGAACGACGCCGCCGAGATGAAGCTCTCGGTCGAGAGCGAGGCCTTGGTGATGCCCAGCAGCAGCGGCTGGAACGTCGCCGGCTGCTGGCCCTCGTTCATCATCTTGTCGTTCTCCTCGAGCACCACGAGCCGGTCCACGTGTTCCCCTTCCAGGAACGTCGTGTTGCCCGGATCCTCGATGCGCACCTTCTGCAGCATCTGACGCACGATGACTTCAATATGCTTGTCGTCGATGCGCACGCCCTGCAGGCGGTAGACCTCCTGGATCTCGTTCACGAGGTACTCCTGCACCTCCTCGATGCCCTTGATCTTCAGGATGTCGTGCGGGTTGATGGGTCCCTCGGTGAGGCGATCGCCGGCGCGCACCACGCTGCCGGCCTGCACGTACACGTGGCGGCCCTGCGGGATCAGCGCTTCCTGGTCCTGCCCGTCCTCACCCTTGATGACGTACTTGCGCATGCCGCGGGTGACGCCCACGTACTCCACCGTGCCGTCGATCTCGGCGACGATCGACGCGTCCTTCGGCCGGCGCGCCTCGAACAGCTCGGCGACGCGCGGCAGACCACCGGTGATGTCGCGGTTCTTGTAGGCCTCGCGGCGGGTCTTCACGATCACCTCGCCCGCGCCCACGCGCTGGCCGTCGCGGACTTCGAGACGGGCGCCCGTCGGCAGCGGGTAGTGAGCGATCTTGTGGCCCTGGGGGTCGAGGATGTCGATCGCCGGCTGCAGCTCCTTGTTGCGGTCCTCCATGATCACCAGGAGCTTCAAGCCCGTCGTGTCGTCCACCTCGTCGCGGACCGTGACCTTCTCCTTCACGTCCACGAACCGCACCATGCCCGACTGCTGCGTGACGATGGGGTTGTTGTAGAGGTCCCACTCGAACAGCAGCTCGTCGCGCTTCACCGCCTGGCCGTCCTGCACCACGAGGTGGGCGCCGTAGGGCACGTTGAAGCGTGCCTTCACGCGGTCGCCCTCGATGATCTCCATCTCGGCGCCGTGCGACACGCACACCCACAGCTCGCCGTCGCGGGCGCTGCCCTGGTACTTGACCGTCTCCAGTTCCACGAAGCGCACCGTGCCGGGGTCCTTCGCCTCGGACTTCGACGACTCCACGATGCGGCTCGCGGTGCCGCCGATGTGGAACGTGCGCAGCGTGAGCTGCGTGCCCGGCTCGCCGATCGACTGCGCGGCGATGACGCCGGTGGCCTCGCCCAGGTCCACCAGGCGACCGGTCGCGAGGTTGCGCCCGTAGCACTTGGCGCACACGCCGCGGCGGGCGTCACAGGTGAGCACGGAGCGGATGCGCATCTTCTGCAGGCCGGCCTTCGCCGCCTCGTCGATGCGCTTCTGCACCACCTCGTCGATCATCTCGCCGTTCTCGACGATGATCTCGTTCGTGATCGGGTGGACGACGTCGTCGGCCGCCACGCGACCCAGCACGCGGTCCGCGAGCGGCTCGATGATCTCTTCGCCGTCCTTGAGCGCCCCGACGGAGAGGCCGCGGATGGTGCCGCAGTCCTCCTCGTTGATGATCACGTCCTGCGCCACGTCCACGAGACGACGCGTCAGGTAGCCGGCATCGGCCGTCTTCAAGGCCGTGTCGGCGAGACCCTTGCGCGCGCCGTGCGTGGAGATGAAGTACTCGAGTACGGTGAGCCCTTCCTTGAAATTGTGCACGACCGGCGACTCGATGATCTCGCCCACGCCGCCGGTGATCTTCTTCTGCGGCTTCGCCATCAGGCCGCGCATGCCGGCGAGCTGGCGGATCTGCTCGCGGTTACCGCGCGAGCCCGAGTCGGCCATCATGAAGATGGGATTGAACCCGTCGCGATCGCCCTTCAGGCCGTCGAACGTGAGCTGTTCGACCTCCGTGGTGGCGTGCGTCCAGGCGTCGATGACCTTGTTGTAGCGCTCGCCCTCGGTGATCGCGCCGTTGCGGTAGGCGACGTTGATGCGGTCGACCTCGCTGCGCGCCTTGGAGATCGTGAGGTCCTTCTCGGGCGGGATGCGCACGTCGTCGATGCCCACGGTGAACGCGCCCTGGGTGGCGTACTGGAAGCCCAGGTCCTTGAGCGAGTCCAGGAGGTCCGACGTCAGCTCGCTGCCGAGCTTCGAGTAGCAGGCGAGCACGAGGTTCTCGAGCTTCTTCTTGTCCATCGTCTGGTTCTGGAAGCCCAGGTCACGCGGCACCACGTCGTTGAACAGCACGCGGCCGGCCGTGGTCACGAGCCACATCTCGGCGGCCTGACGCGCCTGCGGCACGCTCATCGCCTTCAGCGCGATCCTGCCGTGCAGCGAGATCTCGTGGTTGTCGAACGCCGCGCGCACCTCGTCGGGGCTGTAGAACTTCCGCAGCCGCCGAGGGTCGGTGCCGCCCACCTTCGCCTCGGCCGCGCGCGGATCGAGGATGTCGCCGCGGTCCTTGGTGAGGTAGTGGCAGCCGAGCACGATGTCCTGGTGCGGCGTCGCCAGCGGACGGCCGTTCGCAGGCGAAAGAATGTTCTGCGTCGACAGCATCAGCAGGCTGGTCTCGATCTGCGCCTCGAACGACAGCGGCACGTGCACGGCCATCTGGTCGCCGTCGAAGTCGGCGTTGAACGCCTGGCAGACCATCGGGTGGATGCGGATGGCCTTGCCCTCGACCAGCACCGGCTCGAAGCCCTGGATGCCCAGGCGGTGGAGCGTCGGCGCGCGGTTCAGGAGCACCGGGTGGTTCTCGATGATCTCGCCGAGGATGTCCCACACTTCGGGCTTCTCGCGCTCGACCAGTCGCTTGGCGCTCTTCACCGTCTGCACGAAGCCACGGTCCTCGAGCTTACGGATGATGAACGGCTTGAACAGCTCGAGCGCCATGTTCTTCGGCAGGCCACACTGGTTCAGCTTCAGCTCCGGCCCGACGACGATCACGGATCGGCCCGAGTAGTCCACGCGCTTGCCGAGCAGGTTCTGGCGGAACCGGCCCTGCTTGCCCTTGAGCATGTCGCTCAGGGACTTGAGCGGCCGGTTGCCCTGGCCACGCACGGCGCGGCTGCGGCGGCCGTTGTCGAACAGCGCGTCGACGGCCTCCTGCAGCATGCGCTTCTCGTTGCGGAGGATGACCTCGGGCGCCTTGATGTCCATGAGCTTCTTCAACCGGTTGTTGCGGTTGATGACGCGGCGGTAGAGGTCGTTCAGGTCCGACGTCGCGAAGCGGCCGCCCTCGAGCGGCACCAGCGGACGCAGGTCCGGCGGCAGCACGGGCACGCACTCGAGGATCATCCACTCGGGACGGTTCCCGCTGTGGCGGAACGCCTCGACGATGCGCAGGCGCTTCAGGAGCTCCTTCTTCCGCTGCACGCTCGTCTCCATCTTCGCCTGCGCGCGCAGGTCGGTGGAGAGCTCCTCCAGGTCCAGCTCGCCGAGGAGGTCACGGATGGCCTCGGCGCCCATCTTCGCCTTCAGGGCCGAGTCCGGCTGCTCGTCCATGACCTCGTTGTACTGGTCCTCGGTGATGATCTCGCGCTTCTTGAAGCCGGTCTTCCCCGGCTCGATCACCACATACGATTCATAGTAAAGAATGCGCTCGAGGTCGCGGATGCTCATGTCGAGCAGGTGCCCGATGCGGCTCGGCACGCCCTTGAAGAACCAGATGTGCGACACTGGCACGGCCAGCTCGATGTGGCCGAGCCGCTCGCGGCGCACCTTCGCCTGCGTGACCTCCACACCGCAGCGATCGCACACCACGCCGCGGTAGCGGATGCGCTTGTACTTGCCGCAGTTGCACTCCCAATCCTTGACGGGACCGAAGATCTTCTCGCAGAACAAGCCGTCCTTCTCGGGCTTGAACGAGCGGTAGTTGATCGTCTCCGGCTTGGTCACTTCACCGTGCGACCAGCTCCGGATCACATCCGGCGACGCGAGCCGGATGCGGATCTGGTTGAAGTTGATCTTGCGGCGCTGATCGCGATCGTCGAAGCGGCCGAACCCCATGCGGGTGGTCGCAGCGTTCAGTGTCGCCTGCAGGTCGGTGTCCTGGATCATTTCGGTACTCCCTTTATGTCCCGCCCGCCGCCCCGGGCCCGCTCGAGCGAGCCTCCAGGGAGTGGCGAGTCGTCACATTCAAGACATCACGGAAAGATCGACTAGGTCGTCTCTTCGAACTGCACTTCGAGACACAGGCTCTGGAGTTCCTTCACCAGAACGTTGAAGGATTCCGGCGTGCCGGGCTCGGGCGGGTTCTCGCCCTTGACGATCGCCTCGTAAATGCGCGATCGGCCGCCGACGTCGTCGCTCTTCACCGTCAACAACTCCTGAAGCGTGTAGGCCGCTCCGTACGCCTCGAGCGCCCACACTTCCATTTCGCCGAAGCGCTGGCCGCCGAACTGGGCCTTGCCGCCCAGGGGCTGCTGCGTGACCAGCGAGTACGGACCCGTCGAGCGCGCGTGGATCTTGTCATCCACGAGGTGAGAAAGTTTCAACATGTACAAATAGCCCACCGTGACGCGCTGATCGAACGGATCGCCGGAGCGGCCGTCGTGCAGGTCCACCTTGCCGTCCTCCGGCAGGCCGGCCTGCTTGAGCTCGCTCTTGATCTCCTCGACCGTGGCCCCGGCGAACACCGGCGTCGCGCAGTTGTAGCCCAGCGCGTGCGCCGCCCAGCCGAGGTGCGTCTCGAGGATCTGGCCGATGTTCATGCGCGAAGGCACGCCGAGCGGGTTCAGGACGATCTCCACCACCTCGCCGTTCGGCAGGTAGGGCAGGTCCTCTTCCGGCACGATGCGCGCGACGACGCCCTTGTTGCCGTGACGGCCGGCCATCTTGTCGCCGACCGACAGCTTGCGGCGCTTCGCGATGTACACCTTCACCAGCTTGACCACGCCCGGCGGCAACTCGTCGCCGCGCGTCACCTTCTCGATCTCCTTCTCCAGCTCCTTCTCGCAGCGGGTGAACGCGTTCTGGGCGCTGTTCATCGCCTTCCAGAAGCGCTCGTTCACGCGCTCGTCCTCGGTCACCGGCGTTCCCCACGCCAGGTCGTCGAGGTCGATCTCCTGCAGGAAGTCCGTGGAGACCTTGCGGCCCTTGCGAGCGATCGGCTCGCCCGAGGACGCGCTCTTCAGCACGTTCACGAGCTGCTCGTCGAGGATCTGCTTGGCGTTCGAGAGCCGCACGTCCGCGATGCGCTCGCGCTCCTTCTTCGACTCGCGGCGCAGCTTCTCGATCTTCTTCTTCTCCTGCACCTTCGTGCCCTCGTCCTTCTCGCGGCGCGAGAACACCTTGATGTCGATGACGATGCCGTCCATGCCCGGAGGCGCCTTGAGCGACGCGTCACGCACGTCGCCGGCCTTGTCCCCGAAGATGGCCTTCAGCAACCGCTCTTCCGGCGACAGCTCCTGCTCGCCCTTGGGCGTCACCTTGCCGACCAGGATGTCGCCCTGGCGCACGCGGGCGCCGATGCGGACCACGCCCTCTTCGTCGAGGTTCTTGACCGCCTCCTCGGAGACGTTCGGGATCTCGCGCGTGATCTCCTCGACACCGCGCTTGGTGTCGCGGACCTGGAGCTCGAACTCCTCGATGTGCACCGAGGTGAAGACGTCGTTCTTGATGAGCTTCTCGCTCACCAGGATGGCGTCCTCGTAGTTGTAGCCGCCCCACGGCAGGAACGCCGCGAGCACGTTGCGGCCGAGCGCCAGCTCGCCCTCGCGGGTGGCCGGGCCGTCGGCGATGACCGAGCCCTTCTTCACCTTCTGGCCCTCGGTCACGACCGGGCGCTGGTTCAGGCACGTGTCCTGGTTCGAGCGGCGGAACTTGGTCAGGCGATAGATGTCGAGGTTCGGCTGCTCCGAGTAGTCGAACTGCGGCTCGTCCTCGTCGCGCTCGTAGCGGATGGCGATCATCTCACCGGAGACGAACTCCACCACGCCCGAACGGCGCGCGAGCACCAGCGCACCCGAGTCCTCGGCGACCTTGTCCTCGAGACCGGTGCCCACGAGCGGCGCCTCGGTGACCAGCAACGGCACCGCCTGGCGCTGCATGTTCGAGCCCATGAGCGCGCGGTTGGCGTCGTCGTGCTCGAGGAACGGGATCAGCGCCGCCGCCGGCGACACGAGCTGGATCGGCGACACGTCCATGTAGTCGACTTCCTGCCGCTCCACGGTCGGGTACTCGCCGCGCGAGCGCACGGTGAGCGTCGGCTCGTCGAGCTTGCCGCTCTTCTTGTCGAACGGCGTGTTGGCGGGAGCAATTCGCGCCCGGTCCTCGACGTCGGCGGCAAGGAATTCCGGCTTCTTGCGGTCGACGAGGCCCGACTGCACGCGGAAGTACGGCGTCTCCAGGAACCCGAATTCGTTCACCTTGGCGTAGGTCGAGAGCGACGAGATGAGTCCGATGTTCGGGCCTTCCGGCGTCTCGATCGGGCACACGCGGCCGTAGTGCGTGTAGTGCACGTCACGCACTTCGAAGCCGGCGCGGTCCCGCGTCAGGCCGCCGGGTCCGAGCGCCGAGAGCCGGCGCTTGTTCGTCAGCTCCGCGAGCGGGTTCGTCTGGTCCATGAACTGCGACAGCTGCGAGGAGCCGAAGAAGCTCTGGATCACCGCCGAGATCGTGCGCGAGTTGACGAGATCCGTGGGCGTGATCTGCTCCTGGTCCTGGAGCGACATGCGCTCGCGGATGATGCGGGCCATGCGCGCCAGTCCGATGTTGAACTGGTTCGCGAGCAGCTCGCCCACCGAGCGCACGCGCCGGTTGCCGAGGTGGTCGATGTCGTCCGTGACCGCCGGCTCCTCCCCCGCGTCCGTCGACATCGCGCCGCCGGTGCGGAGCAGCACCAGGTACTTGATGATGACGATGAAGTCCTCGCGGCAGAGCGTGGTGTGGTTCAGGTCCGGCACGCCCAGGCCCAGCTTCTTCCGCACGTCGCGACCCGGGAGCAGGAACTCGTGCGGCAGCTTCTGGTTCAGCTTGTAGCGGCCGACGCGCGCCAGGTCGTAGCGCTTGGGGTTGAAGAACAGCTTGTTCAGGATCTCGCGCGCCGAGTCGGCCCGCGGCGGCTCGCCCGGGCGGAGCAGGTTGTAGATCCTGTGGAGCGCTTCCTCCTGTGACTTGGTCTGGTCCTTCCGCAGCGTGTTGCGGACGAGGTCCGCCTCGTCCTGGTGCGGAATGATGAACACCTCGAGCGCGTCGAGACCCGACTTCTTCAGGATCTCCACCTTCTCGGCGGTGATCTCCTCATTCGCCTCGAGCAGGATCTCGCCCGTGGCCTCGTCCATGAGGTCCTGGCCGCAGACGCGCCCGAGCGCGCCCTCCGCCTTCTTGCCCTTCACCTCGAGCGTCTCCTTCTCGTAGAAGAGCTCGAGGATCTCGCGGTCGGACACGAAGCCCAACGCGCGCAGCAGCACGGTGACCGGCAGCTTGCGCTTGCGGTCGATGTGCACGTGCATGATGTCGTTCACGTCCAGCGAGAACTCCACCCACGACCCGCGGTAGGGGATGATGCGGGCGTTGTAGAGCTGCTTGCCGTTCGGGTGCGTCATCTCGTCGAAGAACACGCCCGGCGAGCGGTGGAGCTGCGACACGATGACGCGCTCCGCGCCGTTGATGATGAACGTGCCGCTGTCGGTGATGAGCGGCAGCTCGCCGAGGTAGACCTCCTGCTCGATGACGTCCTTGTCGCGCTTGACGCCGTCCACTTCCTCGCGCGTGTTGAGGCGCAGCCGCGCCTTCAGGGGCGCCGAGAACGTGAGGTCACGCTCGACGCACTCGTCCATCGAGTACTTGGGCTCCCCGATCTCGTAGGCGACGAACTCGAGCGCGAACAGCTCGCGCGCGTCGGAGATCGGGAACACCCCGGTGAACACCTCCTGCAGGCCCTCGTTGCGGCGCCGCATCGGGTCCACGTCCATCTGCAGGAAGTCGCGGAAGCTCTTCAGCTGGACCTCGAGCAGGTTCGGAATCTGCAGATTCCACTGCGCGTCGATCTTCGAGAAGCTCTTCCGATCCAGGCGACGTGCCGTCTTCAATTGCTTACCGCCTTTCTAACAGAATCACGCTCCGACGCCGCGACCCCGGGCCCACTTTGGGGACCGGGTTCGCGGGGGAACGAAAAACTTCAAGGGAGGTCGCGGATCACTTGATCTCGACGGTGGCGCCCTGCTCCTCCAGTGCCGCCTTCATCTTCGCGGCGTCTTCCTTGGACACGCCGTCCTTCACCGGCTTCGGCGCGCCGTCCACCAGGTCCTTCGCCTCCTTGAGGCCCAGGCCGGTGAGCTCGCGCACGACCTTGATGACCTGGATCTTCTTGTCGCCGGCGCCCGTCAGCACGACCGTGAATTCCGTCTTCTCCTCGACCGCGGCCGCGGCAGCGCCGCCGGCACCGCCGCCCATCGGCATCGCCATCATCGGCGCGGCCGCCGTGACGCCGAACTTGTCCTCGAACTTGGTCTTCAACTCCGACAGCTCGAGCACCGTCATGTTGCCGATGAGGTCGAGCACCTGATCGATCGAGTTCGCCATGGCTACTGATCTCCTTGCTTTACGGGTCGCCGTCGCCGGCGCTGTGAGAAATCGGGACCGGGCTTCTCGCCCAGGGATGGTTTCGTTTTCAGGAAGCTTTGGCCTTCTCCTGCGCCAGCGCGTCCGCCATGTTCGCCGGCGTGGCGAGCAGGGCGTTGATCGCGCCGAGGAAGCTGCTCATCGGGGCGACGAACGTGCCGATCAACTGGCTCAGCAGCACCTCGCGGCTCGGGAGCTTGGCGAGCGTGGCGATGGCCTTGGTGTCGTAGAGCCGGCCGTCGACAACGGCAGCCTTGACGCGCGGCTTCTCGAACTCCTTGGCGAAGTCCGAGAGGATCTTGGCCGGCGCCATCTCGTTCACCGGGCTGAACACGAGGCCGGTGGGGCCGACCAGGTGCGGGTCCAGCTCCTTGATGCCGCGTTCGTTGAACGCGCGCTTCAGCAGCGTGTTCTTGATGACGCGGAACTGAACGCCCTGCTCGCGGCAGCGCTTGCGCAGGAGCGAGATGCTCATCACGGTCATGCCGGTGAAGTCCGCGAGGTAGATGCCGCGCACGTCGGCGATGCGGCCCTGCGTGTCCTTGAGGATGGCTTCTTTCTGCGGGGTGGGCATCGGTCCTCCTAGGCCATCTCGGCCGTGACGGCCGATGCGTCGAGGGTGATGCCCGGGCCCATCGTGGAGCTCATGGTGAGGCTCTTCACGTAGTGGCCCTTGGCGCCGGAGGGCTTCGCGCGCATCAGTTCCCTGAGAAACGCCTTCGCGTTCTCCAACAGCTTGTCCTCGCTGAACGACGCCTTGCCCACCGGAGCGTGCACGTTGGCGCCCTTGTCCACGCGGAACTCGATCTTGCCCGCCTTCAGCTCGTTCACCGCCTTGGTCACGTCGAACGACACCGTCCCGCTCTTGGGATTCGGCATCAGGCCGCGGGGTCCGAGGACGCGGCCGAGCTTGCCGACCTCACCCATCATGTCGGGCGTGGCGACGATCGCGTCGACGTCCAGCCAGCCCTCCTGGATCTTCTTCACGAACTCCTCGCTCCCGGCGTGGTCGGCGCCCGCAGCGAGCGCCTCCTTGACCTTCTCGCCCTTGGCCAGCACCAGCACGCGCAGGCTCTTGCCCGTGCCGTGCGGCAGCACCACCGTGCCGCGCACCAGCTGGTCCGAGTGGCGGGGGTCGACCCCCAGGTGCGACGAGATGACGATGGTCTCGTCGAACTTCGCGCGCGCCGTTGCCTTCACGAGCTTCACGGCCTCGGCGAGGTTCTTCACCAGGCCGGCCTTGTTCGTGAGGTCGAAGGCCGCGCGGTAACGTTTACCGTGCTTCGCCATGCTTCCTCCCGTGGTCCCATCGTGACGGCTCGATGCCGCCACTCCCACGTGTTCGGAGTGGAAAGTCTCCTGCGCGTACGTCTCGCAGCGGATGCTGCCGCCTGCCCGGATGCGACCCGCCGGTCCCGGTCGTCCGCCCGCGAAGGGACGGAACGGCCCGGCCGGTCGCACCCGTGCTCAGCGCAACCTCAGTTGTTATCTTCCTCGACAGCCTCGAGCTCCTCGGCCGTGGCGTAGCCCTGCTGCACCACCCAGTCGAGGGTCTCGAACAAGTCCTGGAACTTCGCGTCGGGCGACTTCTCGACGAGACCGCGCACGAGCTCGTAGATCTCGCGTGGGCTCTTGCCCTTCAGCAGCCGTTCCGCAGACTCCTTGTCCATCCGGACCATTCCGGTTCCTTCCCTCCAGGCGATTCGGGTGGCATCCGGGACGTGGCGCCACCCATCTCGCGGGGCCGCACCACGGCATTCGTGCCGCGATCCCCGTCGCGCGGACCGGCCTGGCGTTCCGCGCGCAATTCGCTACCTGCTAGTCCGCGAGCTCGATCCCCATGCTGCGCGCCGTCCCCAGCACCATCCGCTCGGCCGCTTCGACCGATGCGGAGTTCAGATCGGGCGCCTTCAGCTCGGCGATCTCTCGCACCTGCTTCTTCGTGACCTTGCCGACCTTGTTGCGGTTCGGCACACCGGACGCCTTCTCCAGGCCCGCGGCCTTCTTGAGCAGTACGGCGGCAGGCGGGGTCTTCGTGACGAACGTGAACGAGCGGTCGCTGTAGACGGTGATGATGACCGGGATCACGAGGCCCTGCTGGCCCTGCGTACGTGCGTTGAACTGCTTACAGAACTCCATGATGTTGATGCCGTGCTGGCCCAGGGCCGGGCCCACGGGCGGCGCCGGCGTGGCAGCCCCCGCGTTGCACTGCAGCTTGACCATGGCGGTGATCGGCTTCGCCATCGAACGTCTCCTCGTCGCTAGACCGGCTGGACCTGGAGGAAGTCCAGTTCCACCGGCGTCGCGCGACCGAAGATGCTGACCATCACCTTCACCTTGCCGCGCTCGTTGTTGACTTCGTCCACCACACCCGTGAACGCGCTGAAGGGACCGTCGCTGATGCGCACGTGGTCCCCGACGTGGAACTGCACCGTCGGCGCAGGGCGTGTCTTGCTCGTCTCCATCTGGCCCAGCAGGCGCCGGACCTCGTTCTCCTTGAGCGGCACCTCGCGGGTGCCCGAGCCCACGAACCGCGTCACCCCGGGCACGTTCTGCACCAGGTGCCGCGTCTCGTTGTTCAACAGCATCTCGACCACGACGTAGGACGGGAAGGTCTTGCGCTTCGACGTCTTCCGCTTGCCGTCCTTCATCTCCACGACCTCTTCGGTCATGACGAGGATCTGGCCGAACTGCTCCTCGAGGCCGGCCGAGTGGATGGCCTTCTCGAGGTTCGTCTTCACCTTGTTCTCGTGACCCGAATACGTGTGGATCACGTACCACTTCTTGTCGCTCATGCCCGTATCCGCTGCCGTCGCGGCCGGACCGCTCGGGCGCTCTGAGGTGGATGCGCTCATTTGAAGATCAGCGCCACGACCCGGTTGAGCCCCTGGTCCACGATGCCGATGAACGCGGCGACGAGGAGCACGGTGACGATCACCACGACGGTGGAATCCCGCAGTTCCTCGCGCGTGGGCCAGCTCACCTTCGTGAGCTCCGCCCGCACGTCCTTCATGTACTCGCGAACCTGTTCCATTGCCGCCATCGCGTCACTTCCTCTATGGGGCTGCCGCCGTGCGCGCCTTCGCGCACCGGAGCGACCGACTCCTCATGGCAGGCCAGACAGGACTTGAACCTGCAACCCCCGGTTTTGGAGACCGGTGCTCTGCCAATTGAGCTACTGGCCTAAAAGCGACTACCTGGTTTCCTTGTGGGCGGTGTGCTTGCGACAGCTCGGGCAGTACTTCTTGAACTCGACCCGGTCCGGGTGCAACCGCTTGTTCTTGGTCTTGATGTAGTTGCGCCGCTTGCAGTCGTTGCACGCGAGCGTGATGTGGTCGCGCATGATTTACTCCTTGATCTCCGTGACCACGCCGGCGCCCACCGTGCGGCCGCCTTCGCGGATGGCGAAGCGCAGCTCCTTCTCCATGGCGATCGGCGTGATCAACTCGACCGTCATGTCGACGTTGTCGCCCGGCATCACCATCTCGCGCCCGTCGGGCAGCGTGGCGACACCGGTCACGTCGGTGGTGCGGAAGTAGAACTGCGGCCGGTAGCCATTGAAGAACGGCGTGTGGCGGCCGCCCTCCTCCTTCGACAGCACGTACACCGAGCCCTTGAACTTCCTG
>Ga0207662_10001239_pt1 | contig 12251 bp, 7 predicted proteins | sample KBSS33LmetaG_FD_184338 | JGI IMG/M metagenome (GOLD analysis project Ga0207662, IMG submission 184338) | Switchgrass rhizosphere microbial communities from Kellogg Biological Station, Michigan, USA - KBS S3-3L metaG (SPAdes) (version 2) | ecosystem: Host-associated > Plants > Roots > Rhizosphere... | reverse complement strand
ACGGAGGGATGCCGGCCGATGGGCGGGCCGGGATGAGGAGAGGCGGCATAGCCGGCTTCGCAACGCAGCGGGGCAGGTCGGGGCGGGATCCCGGTGCGCCGGGGCCCGGCTCCATTGAACGCCGCATAACGGCTTTCCCCAACTTTTCTCAACATATGGTCTAGCCCGGGCAACACTACTAGCATTCCCTTATACCGGACTGTGGTGCACGTGCAGAACGGTGCCCGTCGCCAGCTCCGGGCACTCAGCGTCTCCCGGCGCCGACGGACGGATCGCGTTCGTCGCGGGTGGCCATGACTGCGGGGAAGCGGCGGCCTGCCGGAACTTCAGAAGCGGCCGCGTCAGGATGGAAGATCCTGACCGCCGGGGCAACGCGGGAGAGGCTGTCGACGTGGTTGGGGAGCGGACCGGTCCGCGTTCTCCGGTCAAGTTGTCCGGGGCCATCCCGCCGCTCGCCGAATCGTTCCACCAGCGCCCGGAAACCGGGCTGGATCTGCGGGCGGGCCTGTACCCGGGCGACACCGTGGTGCTGACCCACGGCGAAGACACCGCCGCCACGCCCGCAGCCCAGGGCGGCACGGGCAAGACCCAGATCGCGGTGGCGTTCAGCCACGCGCTGTGGGGCGGCCGCGCGGTCGACGCGCTGGTCTGGGTACCGGCGACCAGCCGGGAGGCGATCGTCACCGGCTTCGCGCGGGCGGCCAGGACAGTCGGCGCGGCCGATCAGGCGCTGCCCGCCGAGGCCGCCGCGGGCCGCTTCACCGGCTGGCTGGCGCACACCAGGCGCCCGTGGGCGCTGATCCTCGACGATCTGGCCAGCCTGGCTGACCTGGAAGACCTCTGGCCATCGGGCCTGGCCGGGCAGGTCGTCATCACCACCGGCCTGCCCGCGGCCATCTTCCCGGCCGGACCGCGGATCGCGCCGGTCGGCGGGTTCAGCCGCCGTGAGGTGCTGGCGTACCTGAGCGCCCGGCTCACCGACTTTCCCGACCAGCGAGCCGAGGCCCTCGAGCTGGGCGCGGACCTGGACGGGCTGCCGCTCGCGCTGGCCCAGGCCGCCGCCGTGATGACCCTGAACCGGCTGAGCTGCCGGGAGTACCGGGGCCGGCTCGGCGAGCGGCGCCAGCACATGTCCGCAATCTGGGTGGACGGCGTGTCCCCCGCCGTGCTGGCCACCTGGTCGCTGGCGGCGGAAAGCGCGCACGAGCTGCCGCCCGCGGGCGTGGCCTGGCCGGCGCTCGCGCTGGCCGCCATGCTCGACGCGCACGGTATCCCCGGCGCGGTGCTAACCAGCCCGGCCGGATGCAGCTACGTGGCTGGCCGGCCCAGCAACGCGGACCTCGCGGACCAGACCCTGGTCCGTGCGGCCATGACCAACCTGGCCCGGGCTGGCCTGGTCAGCATCGACCCGGGCAGCAAGGCCCGGACGGTGCGGATGCATCCGAGCGTCCAGACCGCGGTGCGCGCCTACCTGCCGCCCGCGGACTTCGAGCAGGCCGTGCTGGCCGCGGCGGAGGCCCTGCTGCAGGCCTGGCCGGAGGCGGACGAGAGCCAGGTCCCGCACGATCAGGCCCCGCTCGTTCAAGCATTGCGGGACTGCGCCGCCGTCCTGCAGTCGGCCGACAGCGCGGCGCCGCACCCGGCCGCGGGCGGTGCATTCCAGGGCGCGCAGCCGCAGCAGAGCGTGCTGTGGAAGCCGGAAGCCCATCCGGTCCTGTTCCGCAGCGGGCTGAGCCTGGAGGCCGACGGACTGGCTGAATCCGCCATCGCGTACTGGCAGGGAATGCTCGTCACCAGCGCCGGGCTGCTCGGCAACGGCCACGTCAACGCGGTGACGGCCCGGGACCGGCTCGCGGCCGCCTACGAGTCGGCCGGGCGGTTCGGCGACGCGATCTCGGTGTACTCCACCGCGCTGGCCGATCGCGAGCGCAACCAGGGACCCGAGCACCCGGACACGCTCACCGCACGCGGGAACCTCGCCCGCGCCTACTCGGGCGCCGGCCGGCCGGCCGAGGCGGTGGTGCTGTACGAGCAGGTGGTGGCGACGGCCGGCCGACAGCTCGGCCCGCGCGATCCGGTCACCCTGGCCGCGCGGGCTCACCTGGCGGGCGCGTACCAGGCGGCGGCCCGGGGCAAGGAGGCGCTGACCGCATACCAGATACTGCTGGCCGACGCCGAGCGGCTGCACGGGGCGCGGCACCAGGACACGCTGGCCATCCGGGAGAGCCTGGCCGCCGCCTTCCTGGCCAACGGGCAGTCCAAGGAGGCCATCGAGCACTACAAGCGGTTCGCGGCGGACACCGAGGCGGCGGCCGGCCGCGATCATCCGGACACTATCGCGGCGCGCGCCAGCCTGGCCTCGGCCTACCGCCGGGGCGGCAAGCCGAAGGACGCCATCACGCTCCACCAGCGGTTGCTGGCCGATCACGAGCGGATCGCCGGCCCCGACCACCCGGACACGATCACGGCCCGGGCCGACCTGGCCTTCGCCTACCGCAGTGCCGGGCAGTTGCGGGAGGCGATCGCTGCCTATGAGCGCACGCTGGCCGACCGGGAGCGCGTAAACGGACGGGACCACGCGGACACGAGGTCCACACGGGCTCACCTGGCCGCGGCCTACCAGCGGGCTGGGCGGCTCGGCGACGCCATCTACCATTTCGAGCAGGCGCTGGCCGACAGCGAGCAGATGCTCGGGCCCGGTGACCTGGAGACCCTGACCGCCCGGTCCAGCCTGGCCGCGGCGCACTTCGCGGCCGGGCGGCGGGCCGAGGTGATCCCGCTGCTGCAGCGGACGCTGGCCGACAGCGAGCGCTACCTCGGCCCCGATCACCCGCTGACCGCAGCGGCTCGCGACAACCTGGAGGCGGCCTCACGGAACTGAATCGAATGCACCAGATCCGGCCAAAACCGGATGCAGGCGCCCAGGGCGAATTAGAATCACAACACGGCCCTAGACACGGAGAGTGTGCAGATAGTCACAATGTAATATTGAATGGTCGCAATATGTGACTTATCACGACATATAGCCATCAAGCAGAGAACTGATTATCATGCCATCTACATCGGTCTGCACGGCCGCCGTGGCTCTGTGACCTGGCTTATTTCCGATTCAACTAAGTCGTAAGCGAGGGGGCGAGGAAGGCTGTCCACCATGGTCACGCAGCAAGCGGGAACCGTAACCAGTTCGGGATCTGGGGTGCTGCTGTCCGGGACCGTGCCACCGCTCGCCGATGCTTACTACCCGCGCGAGCAGAGCGGCCCCAACCTGGCCAGCACCATGCGCCCGGGGCAAACCGTGGTGCTGGTCCACGGCGAGGAGAGCGGGCAGGATTCACGTGTCCCGGCCGCTCAGGGCGGCACGGGCAAGACCCAGCTGGCGGTGGAGTTCACCCACGCGATGTGGAACACCCGGACGGTGGAGATCCTGATCTGGGTCAACGCCGCCAGCCGGGAATCGGTCATCACCGGCTTCGCCCAGGCGGCCAACACGGTCGACGCCAGCCAGCCGGCCGAGGGCGCCGAGACCGCCGCGGCCAGGTTCGTCTCCTGGCTGGCCCATACCAGGCGGCCGTGGGCTCTGGTCATCGACGACCTGGCCGAGCTGAGCGACCTCGAGGATCTGTGGCCGTCGGGCGCGTCCGGCCGGGTCCTGATCACCACCAGGCTGCCGGCCAGCGCGTTCGAGGACGCCGTGGCTGAGGGCGGGCCGGCTCAGGGCAGCACGGCCGAGGGGATGAACCTGCGGGTCGTCCCGGTGCCCGGGCTGAACCGGCGCGAGGCCCTGGACTACGTCACCTCCCGGCTCTCCGACTATCCCGACCAGCGGATCGAGGCGCTGGACCTGGGCGAGGACCTAGACGGGCTGCCGCTCGCGCTAGCCCAGGCCACGGCGGCGATGAGCGCCCGCAGGCAGGGCTGCCGGGAGTACCGCGCGCTGCTGGCCGAGCGGATCGGTCACATGCCCGCCGTGCCGGGGGCCTCGGCCGCGGTGCTAGCTACCTGGTCCATTGCCGCGGAGTGCGCGCACGAGCTGCCGCCGAACGGGCTGGCCTGGCCCGCCCTGGTGCTGGCCGCGATGCTCGATCACCACGGCGTGCCCGGCGCCGTGCTGACCAGCCCGGCCTCCTGCGGCTACATCGCCGGACGGCCGAGCACCGCCAACGCGGCCGACCAGAACATGGTGCGCGCGGCCATCAACAATCTGGCCCAGGCCGGCCTCGTCACGATCGACCCGGTCAGCCCGGTGCGCACCGTGCAGATGCACGCCAGCGTGCAGGCCGCCGTGCGGGCTTACCTGCCGGCCGCCGACCTGGAGCAGGTGGTGCTGGCCGCCGCGGACGCGCTGCTGGAAACCTGGCCGGACGGCGACGACGCGGGCACGGGCGCGACGACGCAGGACCCCTTCCAGCAAACACAGCTCGAGCAGGCCCTGCGCGACTGCGCCGCGACGCTTCGGGCGTCCGACGGGGGCCTGCTGTGGAAGCCCGAGGCGCACCCGCTGCTGTTCCGCGCCGGACTGTCACTGGAGCACAGCAGGCTGTCCGAGGCGGCCATCACGTACTGGAAGTCCATGGTGGCCACCAGCACCCGGCTGCTCGGCCCCGCTCACGCGAACGCCGTGGTGGCCAGGGACCGGCTGGCCGCGGCGTACGAGGCCGCCGGAAAGTCCGCCGACGCCATCGCGGTGTTCCAGACCGCGCTGGCCGAACGGGAGCAGCACCAGGGCGCCGAGCACCCCGAGACCATCGCGGCCCGGGCGCACCTGGCCCACGCCTACCAGTCGGCCGGACGGCCCGCCGACGCGATCGACCTGTACGAGCGAACCGTGGCCGATTCCGCGCGGCTGCTCGGCGCGGCCCACCCGGTCACCCTGGGCGCCCGGGCCAGCCTGGCCGAGACGTACCAGGCGTCCGGAGAGCCGCGGGAGGCGATCGCGGCCTACGAGGCGCTGCTCGCCGACGCCGAGCACCACCTCGGCGTCGGGCACCCCACCACGCTGGGCGCCCGGGCCAGCCTCGGTGCCGCCTACGCGGCCAGCGGGCGGGCCAAGGACGCGATCGGGCAGTTCCAGCGGGCCCTGTCCGACCAGGAGCGGATGCGCGGGCCGGACCACCCAGACACCATCGCGGCCCGGGCCAGCCTGGCCTCGGCCTACCGCTCGGCCGGGAAGCAGAAGGAAGCCATCGCGCAGTACGACCGGGTGCTGGCCGACCGCGAGCGGATCTCGGGCGCGGACCACCCGGACACCATCGCGGCCCGGGCCAACCTGGCCTACGCCCACCGCAGCGCGGGACGGCTGCGCGAGGCCGTGCCGCTCTACGAGCGCACCCTCGCCGACCGGGTGCGGGTCCAGGGGGCGGACCACCGGGACACCCTCACCGCGCGCTCCAACCTGGCCGCCTGCTACCAGCAGGCCCGCCGGCTGACCGACGCCATCCCGCAGTACGAGAAGGCGCTGGCCGACAGCGAGCGGATGCTCGGGCCCGGCGATATGGAGACGCTGACCACCCGGTGCAACCTCGCGTCCGCCTACTACACGGCCGGGCGGCTCACCGACGTCGTCGGGGTCTTGCAGCGGGCCCTCACCGACTGCGAGCGTTACCTGGGACCTGATCATCAGATGACCGATACCGTGCGCGCGAACCTCGAGGCGGCCACCCAGGTCTGACGGCGCAGGAAAGAGGGTACGAGGGCCGCAAGAAGCCTGGAGGCATCATGGCATCGCATGGGTACGACTTCGTCATCGTCGGCGGCGGGTCGGCGGGCAGCGCCCTGGCGAACCGGCTGTCCGCCGACCCGGGCTCCCGGGTGCTGGTGCTCGAGGCCGGCCGGCCGGACTACATCTGGGATCCGTTCATCCACATGCCCGCCGCGCTCACGATCCCGATCGGCAACCGGTTCTACGACTGGAAGTACGAGAGCGAGCCGGAGCCGCACATGAACGGGCGGCGTGTCTACCACGCCCGCGGCAAGGTCCTCGGCGGGTCGAGCAGCATCAACGGGATGATCTTCCAGCGCGGCAACCCGCTGGACTACGAGCGCTGGGCGGCCGACGAGGGCATGGCCGACTGGGACTTCGCGCACTGCCTGCCCTACTTCAAGCGGATGGAGAACTGCCTGGCGGCCGCCCCGGACGACCCGTTCCGCGGGCACACCGGGCCGCTGGTGCTCGAGCGGGGCCCGGCCACCAACCCGCTGTTCGGCGCGTTCTTCTCCGCCGTGCAGCAGGCCGGCTACGAGCTGACCGACGACGTGAACGGCTACCGGCAGGAGGGCTTCGCCCCGTTCGACCGGAACGTCCACCGCGGGCGGCGGCTGTCGGCCGCGCGGGCCTACCTCTATCCGGTGATGAGCCGGCCGAACCTCACCGTCGCTACCCGGGCCTTCGTGACCAAAATCATCTTCGACGGGACCCGCGCCGTCGGCGTCGAGTTCCGGCACGAGGGCAAGACCAAGCGGGTCAGGTCCGGCGAGCTCATCCTGTCCGGCGGGGCGATCAACTCCCCGCAGCTGCTCCAGCTGTCCGGTGTCGGCGCCGCCGCGGACCTGTCCGCGCTCGGCATCGACGTGGTCGCCGACCTGCCCGGCGTGGGCGAGAACCTGCAGGACCACCTGGAGGTGTACGTCCAGTACGGCTCGAAGCTGCCGGTCTCGGTCGCGCCCGCGCTGAAGTGGCGCAACCGTCCCGTGGTCGGCGCGAAGTGGCTGTTCGGGCGGACCGGCCCCGGAGCCACCAACCACTTCGAAGGAGGCGGCTTCGCCCGCAGCAACGACGACGTGATCTACCCGAACCTGATGTTCCACTTCCTGCCCATCGCGATCCGCTACGACGGCTCGCAGCCCGCGGGCGGGCACGGGTACCAGGTGCACATCGGGCCGATGTACTCGGATTCCCGCGGCACCTGCAAGATCGTCTCGACCGATCCGGCGGTGCACCCGGCGCTGCGGTTCAACTACCTGTCCACACCGACCGACCAGCGGGAGTGGGTGGAGGCGATCGGTATCGCCAGGAAGATCCTGACCCAGCCCGCCTTCGACGACTTCAACGCGGGCGAGCTGTCACCCGGGCCGTCGGTGCGGACCGACGAGGAGATCCTGGCCTGGGTGGCCAGGGACGCCGAGACCGCGCTGCACCCGTCCTGCACGGCCAAGATGGGCACCGGGCCGATGGCGGTGACCGATCCGGCCAGCCTGCGGGTGCACGGACTGCAGGGCCTGCGGGTCGTCGACGCCTCGGTCATGCCCTACGTCACCAACGGCAACATTTACGCGCCGGTGATGATGACCGCCGAAAAGGCGGCCGACCTGATTCTGGGCAATACGCCGCTGCCACCCGAGCCGGTCGCGTTCTTCCGCCGGGACCGCGATCCGGTACGGACCGGCGAGAACCAGGGCCGTTCGGATGGCTAAATGGCCGACCCCACAACGTGGGATTATTCTGGCGAAAACTAGACAGACCGGCTATCCGTCACCATGATCGAACTGGCACGGGTAAGACGAGGAGCGACCTGGGATGACCACACCGAACGGGCCTGGCTTCGGGGACAGCGCCGCAAGCGACCCGCTGCCCGAGGCAACCACGCTGGTGCGGGGCGCGGCCGAGGCGGGCCAGCAGCTCAAGATCCTCGGCGGCCTCGGGGTCCGGGTGCTATGTCCGGACTTCCCGCCCCGGCTGCGCGCCGGGCAGGATATCGACCTGGCCTGCCTGGGCAAGGGCCGGCGTAAGGTCGCCGACTACCTGGAGAGCGCGGGCTGCGAACCGGACAAGCGGTTCAACAACCTGAACGGGGACCGGCAGATGTACTTCAACGCCCCGTCCGGGCGGCCGATCGACGTCATGGTGGACCGGCTGTCGATGTGCCACACGCTGGACTTCAAGTCCTCGTTCGGCTCCTCCTCGATCACCCTCGACCCCGCTGACCTGCTGCTGTCCAAGCTGCAGATCGTCGAGCTCAACGCCAAGGACGCGCACGACATCTTCCACCTGCTGTCCGGCCTGCGGGTGGGCCGGGACTCCGCCCGCCCGTCCATCGACCCCGACCGGTTCGGGTCGGTCCTCGCCGCCGACTGGGGCTGGTGGCGGACGGTGACGCGCAACCTGGCCAAGCTGCCCGACCTGCTCTCGTCCCAGCCCGGCCTGGCCCCGCCGTACCCGAGGTTCGACGCCCTGACCCAGGCCAAGCAGTTGCAGGAGGTCGCGGAGACGGTACCGAAGGGCCTGAAGTGGAAGACCAGGGCCAGGGTCGGTGACCGGGTCCGCTGGTACGAACTACCCGAAGAAGTGGATCACTGATCTCTCGTCCCGTGGGTCAGTGAATGTTTGAGAAAGGCACTTGAGGCCGCGATGAAAGTCTTCTTCGCCACGGACATCCATGGCTCCGAGATCTGCTGGCGGAAATTCCTCAACGCCGCTGCCTTCTACAAGGCCGACATGGTGATACTCGGCGGCGACGTGACCGGTAAGGTCCTCGTGCCGATCCTGGCCATGCCCGGCTACTGGGAAGTGTCGTTCGGCGGCCAGCGGATGCGGCTGGAGACCAAGACCGAACTTGACGAGATCCAGCGCAAGATCCGCGACCGGGGCTCCTACCCCTCGGTGATGGCCCCCGAGGAACTCGACGCGCTGAGCGAGGAGGACGGCTCGGTCGACCGCCGGTTCACCCTGGAGATGACCCGCGGCCTGGACCGGTGGCTGGATATGGCCGACGGCAAGCTGCGCGGCGGCGACATCCCGTGCATCCTCAACGGCGGGAACGACGACATCTGGGAGATCGACGACATCATCGAGCAGTCCCCGTGCGTCAGCTTCGCCGAGAGCAAGGTGCTCGACATCGGCGGCTTCTACCTGGCCTCGATGGGCTGGACCAACCCGACGCCGTGGAACACCTTCCGCGAGGCGCCCGAGGATGTGCTGGCCACCAAGATCGACGCGGTCGTGTCGCAGATCCCGGACATGGGCCGGGCGGTGTTCAACTTCCACGCCCCGCCCTACGGCACCGGCCTGGACGAGGCGCCCGCCCTGGACGAGAACATGCGGCCGACGCACGGCGGCGCGGTCATGAAACCGGTCGGCTCCAAGGCGGTCAGGGAAGCCATCCTCAAGTACGAGCCGATGCTTTCCGTGCACGGGCACATCCACGAGAGCCGGGGCACGGCCAAGCTCGGCCGGACCCTGTCCATGAACCCCGGCAGTTCCTACACCGACGGCGTACTGCAGGGCGCGGTGCTCGACCTGAACGAGAAGAAGGGGAAAATCACCAGATACCTACTCGTGAACGGCTGAGGCTCCCCGGCCGGCTCTCACTAACTGAGACTTGAGCTGGCTAGCCATTGGGAATAGCAGAGCGTAAGGCCTCAACTTCATAAACGGCCGTGCCGGAAAGTACCAAAGCCCTATATTGACGCCTGATGAACGCTGACAAACCAGATGTAGCCTTCTTATCCCGCCTAAACGGGCATTACTGGACAAATCAGGATAACCGGAGGAATGCATATGACGGCAGGAGCACTGGGGGAAGAGAGACCCACCCTCTTCCTCCGCAAGGCGACCGGCCTGGTCCGCGGGTGGTCCGTCCGGGACTCGCTGATCTACGCGTGCCTGGCGACCAACTTCGTGACGCTCGGAATCTACGAGTTCACCTTCGCCGGGCCTGCGTTCCCGAAGGGCCAGTTCATAACGGCGACGATCATCGGGGGCATCTGGGTTTCGTTCCTGGTGATCGCCTATTCCGGGCTCGTCGTCACGATCCCGCGCGCGGGTGGCGATTACGTCTGGCAGACCAGGATCCTGGGCAGCGGCATCGGCTTCGTGATGGCCGCGACCGGCTGGTGGTTCATCCTCTGGCTGTGGGCGCCGATCTACGGCAACATCCTGGCGGTGCAACTGTTCCAGCCGCTGTGGGCGACGCTCAAGTGGACCTGGCCCGGCGGCGGCTACGCGTGGTTCGGCACGCACAACGGGATCTTCATCGTGACCTTGATCACGATCGCGGTGGCCGGCCTCCTGGTCTCCATCGGCATGGCTGGTTACGCCAAGGTCCAGCGCTGGTGCTTCATCGGCGGCGTGGTCGGCTTCGCCGTCGTGGTGATCCTGCTGCTGATCAACTCGCACGCCGACTTCATCGCCGCGTTCAACCGGGAAGGGCAGAACCTGTTCGGCGTCAACCATGCCTACGCGGCCACCAACGCGGCGGCCGTCAAGGCCGGCTACAGCACATCGCCGATCGGTTTCGGCCCGCTCGGACCGACGATGCTGCTCATCCCGGCGTTTATGTTCTTCCTGCTGTGGCCGAACTGGGGCACCACCCTGTACGGAGAGGTCCGCGGTGCGAGCGACTTCAAGCGGGTGTTCGCCGGCATGTTCTTCGGCCTGTGGCTCACGGTCGCCTTCACGATCATCTTCCTGCTGCTGATGGCCAAGACCGTCGGCTGGGGCTTCTATCAGAACCTCAACTCGCTGGATTACAACGCCACCCCGCAGTTCGGTATCTGGCCGTACCCGTTCATGTTCGCGGGCTGGCTGGTGCACAACACCGCCTTCCAGGTGATACTGATCCTGGTGCTCAGCCTGTGGTTCTTCGGCTGGGTGGGAACCCTGTTCCTGTCCTCGACCCGGGTCATCTTCGCGGCCGCGTTCGACCGCGTGCTCCCCGACCGGGCTTCTGAGGTCTCGGAGAAGCGCCGGGTACCGTTCTATTCGCTGCTGCTGATGCTGCTGCCCGCGGTCGGGCTGGCGGCGCTGTACGCGTACAACACCGATTTCCACACCTACACGCTGGACGCCACGCTGGTCATCGCGGTGACGTACCTGTTCAGCGCGATCGCGGTGGTCATTCTGCCGCTGCGCAAGCCGGAACTGTGGTTCGCCTCGCCGGCCAGCAAGGTGAAGTTCCTCGGCGTGCCCATCGTGCCGGTAGCCGGGGTAATCACGATCGCGCTGCTCGTGTACTGCCTCATCGAGTGGCTGTCGAACGACCTGTACTTCGTGAACAACACGTCCTCCCTCGTCTACATGGGCGCGAACTACGTGCTCGCCATCGTCATCTTCGTGGGCGCCCGCATCATCAGAAACCGGCAGGGCATCGACCTGTCCCTCATCAACAAGGAGATCCCGGTCGAGTAGCCGTCCGGGTTTCATGATCGCGAAGACTTTGCCACTCCCTGGGAGTGGCAAAGTCTTCGCGATCGTCGTTTTGGAGGCACAGTGAGCGAAACGGGAGACGCTAGCCAGGCCGCGGGGCGGACATTCCTGGTCACCGGGGCCAACACCGGGATCGGGCGGGCCACCGCGGCCGGGCTGGCCCGGCAGGGCGGGCGCGTCTTCGTCGCGTCCAGGTCACGGGAAAAGGGTGAGGAGGCGGTGGCCGGGATCAAGGCCTCGACCGGGAACGACGCGGTCTGGTACCTGCCGCTCGACCTGGCCGACCTGGATTCGGTGCGGGCCTGCGCTTCGGCCTTCCTGGCCCGGGGCGAGCCGCTGCACGGGCTGGTGAACAACGCCGGCGTGGTCCGGGCCCGCGGGCTGACCAAGCAGGGTTTCGAGCTGATGTTCGGGGTTAACCACCTCGGTCACTTCGTCCTGACGAACGCGCTGCTCGACTGCCTGACCGCCAGCGCGCCGGCCCGGGTGGTGACGGTGTCCAGCGACTCCCACTACGCGGCGCGCGGGATCGACTTCGATGCGCTGCGCCGACCGGAGCGCGGCGTCTCCGGCATGCACGGGTACGGGGTTTCCAAACTGTGCAACGTGCTGTTCAGCCAGGAACTCGCCCGCCGGACGGCGGGTTCCGGGGTCACCACCTACGCGCTGCACCCGGGCGTGGTGGCCTCGGACATCTGGCGGCGGGTGCCGTGGCCGGTCCGGCCGCTGATGATGCGGCGCATGCTCACCGTGGATCAGGGCGCCGCCACGTCGCTGTACTGCGCGACCTCACCGGACGTGGCGCAGGACAGCGGCAAGTTCTACGACAAGTGCGCGGAACGCGCGCCGAGCCGCGTCGCCACTCCGGAACTGGCCGCGGAGCTATGGAAGCGCAGCGAAGAGTGGACGGCGCTGCCCTAGAGGGGTGAGTCATAGGGTGCGGCATTATCGTCGTGGGTAGTGGGCAAGACAACCCGCAGAACGGTGATGATCAGGGGAAGCTGGGGGCATGAACCTTCCTGTCAACCCGCCGGTGGCGCCGATGCTGGCCAAGCCGGTGGACGCGATCCCGGACGGGGACTACGTGTTCGAGCCGAAGTGGGACGGCTTC
>Ga0207662_10001237_pt1 | contig 12263 bp, 9 predicted proteins | sample KBSS33LmetaG_FD_184338 | JGI IMG/M metagenome (GOLD analysis project Ga0207662, IMG submission 184338) | Switchgrass rhizosphere microbial communities from Kellogg Biological Station, Michigan, USA - KBS S3-3L metaG (SPAdes) (version 2) | ecosystem: Host-associated > Plants > Roots > Rhizosphere... | reverse complement strand
GCCTCGTCGCGCAACGGCAACGGCAACCGATTGACGCGGAGAATGCGGAGGGCCACGACGAGGGCGCGGAGCGCGGCGCACGGATCTCTCCGCCGGACCATCAAAGAATTTGAAGGTGTGGATGGAGAGGAGCGGTGCGCCCGTGCGTGGCGCTCGACCCGGAGAGCAGTCCTCCGCGTCCTCCGCCATGCTCCGCGCTCTCCGCGTCGATCTGTTGTGCCGTGAGTTCAAGGGGTCAGACTCCTTGATCGGATCAACGACTCTGACCCCTTGGTTGTAGCGCACCCGCGCACAGCGCACCCGCGCATCGCGCTACTTCGGCAGCTCGTAGATCTCCACGTGATTCAACGCCACCACCGGCACCGCCACCCGGTTCCGCTTCGTGTCCACGGCGATGTCCGCCGGTGGGCCCAGCGTGTGGATGATCGCGTGACCCGAGTTGCCGCTGAAGATGTGCAGGCTCGAATCCGCCTGGCTCGACACGAGCACCCGCCCCCCCGAGAGAACCTCCACGCCGTCGTACTTCGCTCCGGTGCTCTCGCCGACGATCGTCATCGAGCTCGTGCCCGGAACCCATGCGCGGATTCCCTTGTAGCCGCCGAACGGCACGATGATGAACCGATTGTTTGCCGCGTCCCACGTGATCCCGTTCGGTGAGCCGAGCGCGCTGTCGCTCACGACGACCGTCGGCCCCCCCTGCCCCTGCACCTTGTACAGCTTGTTCTTTCCGGTGTCGGTGATGTAGACGGTCCCCGTCGCATCCGCTGCCAGGTCGTTCAGGAACCCGCGGTCGAACCCCGAAAAATCGTAGTTCGCGACCTTCTCGCCCGTACGACGGTTGAACCCGCGCACCGCGTCGGCGTCCGCCACCCACAGCGTGTCGCCCACGATGTACATCCCGCGCGGCGCATGCAGCACGACGCGATTCGTCCCGCCGGCGATGAACTTCAGGTTCTCGATCTGCCCGTCGGGCTTCATCCGGCTGATGTAGCCGTTGTTGTCCGTCGCGCTGGCGGGCCCAGGCCCCCAGTTGCCCACGAAGTACACGTCCTGGTCGGGGTCGTAGCGCACGGCCTCGGGAGCGACGAACCCGTCGCGGACGAACCACGGCTTCACGGCGGTCGTGACGCCCGGGCCGGCACTCGCTTCGGTGCCGGCCGCCGGCGTGCCGGTGCTTGCACACGCGACGACCGTGGCGGCGATGCCGGCCAGTGGAATGAACAGGTGCAGAATGCGTGGTCTCATCGGCTCACCCTCCATGTTGAACGTCCACCCAGCTCTGCGTGGCATGACTCTGCAGCACCGCCTCCACGATCCGCACCTCCGCGTCGCCGTCCTCGAACGTCGGGAAGTCGGCCGCGTCGCGACCCGGCTTCTTCCCCGCGGCGATGTACCGATAGAGGTTGCCGAACAGGTTGCGCGGGCCGTCGGGATATCCCTCCGGATGCCCGCCGGGATAGTGCGCGTAGCCGCGCGCGTTCGCGTCCATCAGCGAGGGATCCTTGATCAGGATCTCGTTCGGCTTGTCGCGATGGCCGATCCAGAGGTGGTTCGGGTTCTCCTGATCCCACGACAGCGCGCTCGTGCTGCCGTCCACCTCGATCCACTGCCGGTTCTTCCGTCCCGAGCTCACCTGCGACACGACGAGCGAGCCGCGCAGTCCTCCCTCCAGCTCGACGAGGATGAAGCCCCCGTCCTCGGTGTCGATCGACACGACGTCGTACTCCTGCGGAGCGCCGAGCTCCTTCCCCTTGTACGTCTCGACCTCCTGCTTCGGCTTCTTCCGCTGCTCGTGCGCGCGGAAGAGATGCGCCAGCACGCGCGTGATCTTCCGCCCCGTGATGTGCTGCACGAGATCGAACCAGTGCGAGCCGATGTCGGCGATGGCGCGCGACGCGCCGCTCACCTTCGACTCGAGCCGCCAGTTGTAGTCCGTGTCGTGCAGCAGCCAGTCCTGCAGGTAGTGGCCGTGCACGAGGAACAGCTCGCCGAGCTCGCGGCGCGCCACCATCCCGCGTGCCTGCTGGATGAGCGGATAGCCGCGATAGTTGAAGTTGATCGCCGTCACGACGCCCTTCTCTCGCGCGAGCTTCACCAGCTCCCCCGACTCCGCCGACGTCATCGTGAGCGGCTTCTCCGAGAGCACGTGCTTCCCCGCCTCGATGAACGCCTTGTTGACCTCGAAGTGGAGGTTGTTCGGGGTGCAGTTGTGCACGGCCTGCACGTCGTCGCGGTCGAGCAGCGCTTTCCAGTCGTCGAACACGTTGATGATCCCGAACTGCGCGGCGAGCTCCTTCGCGCGCGGGAAATCCATCGAGGCGATCGCGACGACGTTGACGCCCGGCACTCGGCGCAGGGCGTCGACGTGGGCGGCGCCCATGAATCCCGAGCCGATGACGGCGACGTTCACTGGTGGCATTGCAGGGGGACGGAGAAGTTGAGGTGGTGCGGCGCTCCCGTGCCGCGCGGCGCGAAGGGAACGTAAACATCACCGAGCCGGGTGCCCAGCCTGGGCACGCCGCATCCTTGCGCTCGGCAACCGGCCGCAGCACGTTGCGCGCAATGTCTGGATCGCGGCGCGAGGACAGCCCTGGAGGTTGGTCGCTCGAGCACCGGCTCCCCGTGCTCCTCTTTGCGCTTCTCGCCAGCGTCGTCGGTGGTCTCAGCGCAGCGGCCTACCGCGAGGTGCGCGACGCCGCCGTCACCCGGGCGACGGACCGCCTGGAGCGTGTCGGTCGCGAGCTGCTGTCGGCCGCCGCGCACAGCACCGTCGTGCGCGCGGAATCGCTGCACGTCGTCTCCGCCGATCCGCTCATCGCTCGCACGCTGGCCGGTGACGCCAGCCCTGCGCTGCTCGAGGCGCGGCTCGCCGCCTCTCGTGAGCACCCGGACTCGACCTTCGTCGGCTGGCACGTCGCAGCCCGCGGTGCCGGCCCGCGATACTCCAGCGCCGCCGGCTGGTCCGCCACCGACTCGGCCATGCTCGCGGCGACGGAGGACAGCGCCGCGCGAAGCGGCTCCGTCCGGCGCTCGCCGTTCTACGCCGTCGGCACCGGGATCCACGCGTGGATCGCCATGCCGGTCACCGTGGACGGCAGCGTCGTCGGCACCGTGGCCGAGCTGCGCCGCGTCGGGGACAACAAGGGAGCTGACGCGACGATACGCGGCCTCGTCGACGAGGACGCGCGCATTCTCTTCACGAGTCGCGGATCCACCGAGTGGCTGTCGCTTCGCGGTCACCCGGTCCCCGCTCCCTTCGCGCGTCCGGCCGTCGAGGGCGACGCCGTCAGGGTGAATGGACCGGGCGGCGCCTGGTACGCGGTGCAGTACGCCGTGCCGGCAACTCCATGGGAGCTCGTGCTCTTCCAGTCGGAGGCGTCGGTGCTGCGCCGGCCGCACGACTTCCTTCGCCGGATGCTCGGCGCGGGGGCGCTGGTGCTCGCCGTCGCCACGCTCGGCGCGTGGCTTCTCAGCCGGCATGTCACGCGGCCCCTCCGCGACGTCACCGAGGCGGCGACGGGACTCGCGGCGGGCGACTACGCGCGCCGCGTCCACGTGAGCGGCGGACACGAGGTCGCGAGCCTGTCTACCAGCTTCAACGCGATGGCCACCGCGATCGGCGACGCGCACCGTACGCTCGCCGACCGCAACAAGGAGCTGGATCGCGCCAACGCCGCGAAGGCCCAGTTCCTGGCCATGATGAGCCACGAGCTGCGCACACCGCTCAATGCCATCGGCGGGTTCACCGAGCTGCTCGAGCTGGGACTGCGCGGTCCCGTCACACCGGAGCAGGTCGACGATCTCGGCCGCATTCGCCGGAACAAGGATCTGCTCCTCTCGATCATCTCCGACATCCTCGAGTTCGCGCGCACCGACGCGGGCATGCTCGCCATCAAGGCCGAGCCGGTGCCGATCGGCGCCCTGCTCACCGACGTGGTCGACGTCGTCGGCGGACAGATCGACGGCAGAGGCGTCCGCCTCGTCGTCGGCGAGGCTCCGCCCGATGCGATCGTGCGCGGCGATCGCGAGAAGGTGCAGCAGATTCTGCTCAACCTGCTCTCCAACGCGACGAAGTTCACCGAGCGCGGCGGGGAGATCGCCGTGCAGACGGAGACCGCCGACGGCGTGGTGCGCATCGACGTTCGAGACACCGGACGCGGCATCAGCGCGTCCAAGCTCGACGCCATCTTCGAGCCCTTCGTTCAGGTCGATGCGTCGCTCACGCGGCGCACCGGAGGTACCGGCCTCGGGCTCGCCATCGCGCGCAACCTGGCGACCGCAATGGGAGGCACGGTGACGGTTCGGAGCACCTCCGGCACCGGCTCCACGTTCACGCTCACCCTGCCGCGCGCGGGCGCACCGGAGCCTGTGATCGTCGAATCGCTCACCCCTGAGCCGGACGAGCGTCAGCTCGCCTGATCGAGCTGCGCGGGCACCCTGCGCCGTCCTTCCGACCGGCCGGGTGATGAAGAGTCGAGCCCGGTACCCACCCTAGGCACAACGCAGCATGGCCACCGGCCTGGGCCACCGGCACCTTGCGCGCGATGCCCAGATCACCGCACGACGACAGGCCCTCGGGATGGTCGCTCGAGCATTGGCTTCCGGTGTTCATCTTCGTCGTGCTCGTGTGCGTCGTGACGGGCCTCGGCCTCGCTACGTACCGGGAGGTGCGCTCCGCCGCACTGATGCGCGCCACCGACGCTCTCGAGCGTAGCGCCCGAGAGCTCGCGTCCTCCTTCTCGCGCAACGTCGTCGCACGCACCGCAGCGCTCCGAGCCATTGCCGCGGACACCGTGGTCCTGCACGCGCTCGGCGATCGGGGGGTCCCTGATGCCGTGGTGAGATCGCGCCTCGCCGGGATCCGGACCTCCGCCGACTCCACGCTGATGGCGTGGCAGATCTCCACACCCGACGGTGCGCAGCGCTTCGCCAGCGCCGAACGCTGGTCGGCCGCGGACTCGACCGAGCTCGCGAGGACGCTCGCCATCGTGGCGCGCACGGGCGACGATCAGCACTCGGACTTCTATTCCGTCGGCGGGCAGGTCCACAGCTGGACCGCTGCGCCCGTTCGCACCGGCGGCGTCATCGTCGGCGTCGTCGCCGAGCTGCGACGTCGAGGCGACAACGTCGCCGCCGACAATGCCGTGCGCGGCCTGCTCGACGAGGACGCGCACATGCTGTTCACCAGCCGCGGCTCCCGCGAGTGGGTATCGCTTCGAGGGAAGCCCGTCGCGGCGCCGTTCGTGAGCCCGCCCGTCGAGCCTCGAGCCGTGCGCGTGACACTGGATGGACACGGAGCGTTCGCCGTGCAGAGCGCGGTCGCCACCACGCCGTGGCTCGTCGTCGTCTTCCAGTCGAAGGACTCGATGTTGAAGCGCCCGCACGAGTTCCTGCGCCGATACATCGTCGCCGGTGCGGTCGTGCTCATTCTGACCGCGCTGGGCCTGTGGCGGATCAGTCAGATCGTCACGCGGCCGCTCCGGATAGTCACGGACTCGGCGGCCGCTCTGGCGAAGGGCGACTACGAGCGCAGAGCTGTCGTCTCCGGCGGCGGGCGGGAGATCGTGACGCTCGCCGCGACCTACAACACGATGGCCGAGGCGATCTCGAAGGCGCACGCCACACTCGCAGAGCGCAACACGCAGCTCGAGCAGGCCAACGCCCAGCTCGAGAAGGCCAACGCCGCGAAGTCGCAGTTCCTCGCCATGATGAGCCACGAGCTGCGCACGCCCCTCAACGCCATCGGCGGATTCACCGAGCTGCTCGAGGTCGGGGTGCACGGTCCCGTCACGCCGAAGCAGGTCGAGGATCTGGGGCGCATCCGCCGGAACAAGGATCTGCTCCTCGCCATCATCAACGACATCCTGCAGTTCACGCGCGAGGACCCGGGTGCGCTCGCCGTGAAGGCGGAACCGGTGGAGCTCGCGCCGCTGCTCGCCGACGTCACCGACGTCCTCGGCCCGCAGATCCGCGAGAAGGGGCTCCGCCTCGCTGTCGGCCCCGTGCCCGCGGATGCGGTCCCGAGCGGCGATCGCGCGAAGGTGCAGCAGGTGCTGCTCAACCTGCTGTCCAATGCCGTCAAGTTCTCGGACTCCGGCGACGAGATCGCGGTAGACACGACGACATCGAACGGCGAGGTGCACGTCGCCGTGCGTGACACCGGCATCGGCATCGAGGCGTCGAAGCTCGAGGCGATCTTCGAGCCGTTCACGCAGCTGGATACGTCGCTGTCGCGCCGCGCCGCCGGCACCGGGTTGGGCCTCTCGATCGCCCGGAAGTTCGCCACCGCCATGGGGGGCACGGTCACCGTTCGCAGCGAGCCCGGCGTCGGATCGACGTTCACGCTCACGCTTCCGCGCGCCGACAGCCGCGAGCCCGCGCGCGGCAAGCCGCCTCGGCAGGCCGGAGAGCGCCAGCCCGCCTGATTCACACGGGCGCGCGTGCAGGCGATCTTTCGGATCGACCCGACGATGGAGCGACACACATGAGCGAGCAGCGAAGCGCGACTGGCGCGGCGGTCGCCGACGCCCGACGGACCGAGATAGCCGTGCTGGCCGGCGGCTGCTTCTGGGGAGTCGAAGACATCCTGCGCGACGTGCCGGGCGTCCTCGACACCGACGTCGGCTACACCGGCGGCTGGCTCGAGAACCCGACGTACCACGACACGCACGACAGCAAGTCCGGCCACGCCGAAGCCGTGCGCATCACCTTCGATCCGTCCGTGTTGAGCTACGAGGAGCTGCTGGAGAAGTGGTTCTTCCGTCTCCACGATCCGACGACGCTCAACCGTCAGGGGAACGACATCGGCACGCAGTATCGCTCGGCGATCTTCCCGCAGTCAGCCGAGCAGGAGGAGACGGCGCGCCGCGTGATCACGCGTGTCGACGCGTCCGGCAAGTGGCGCCGGCCCATCACCACCTCGATCGAGCCCGCCGCAACCTGGTACAGCGCCGAGACCTACCATCAGGACTACCTGCGGAAGAATCCGGGCGGGTATACCTGTCATTTTCTCAGAGAGTGAAGAGCGCAGTGCGCGGAGCGCGCTGCGCGATGCGCATTGCGCGATGCGCGACGGCCTCGGGAAGCAGGAGCCTCCCGAGGCCGTTTTCTTCTAGCGCAGAGCGCACAGCGCATGGCGCTTACGCCGCCCGTCGGCTGCGCTCCTGCACCGGCTCCTCGTCTACCGCGGCATCACTCTCGAGTCGCTTCGCGATTACCGCGTCCACCGAGTAGGCACCGGCACCCGTGACCACCAGCGCGATCGCCGACGCGAGCAGCGCGAGCGGGAACTCGACGCCGCCCGGGTTGAAGAAGCCCTGCTTCAGGTGCACGGCCAGGATCGCGACGACCATCGTCGAGCCGACGCCGAGCGCGGCCAGACGGGTGAGAAGTCCGAGCGTGATCGCGATGCCGCCGAAGAACTCGACGAGGGCGACGAACGGGCCGAAGAATCCGGGCGCCGGGATCCCCATCTGGCCGAAGGCGCCGGTGACGCCGTCGAAGCCGTAGACGAAGAGCTTCTGGCCGCCGTGCAGGATGAACGTGACGCCGAGGACGACGCGGAGGACAGCGAGCGCCGCATCGATCTGGCGTCGGGATGGAGCGCTGAAGAGCGACATGTTCATATCCTCGATGTGAAGTGACGAGTTCGGTGTTTTACTGTTCAGTGTGACAACACTTATTATTGCAAAGAATTCACCCGCCGTTGCCCTCGCGAACGACCGTCAGCAGATCGATCAGCGATCGGAGCTGATCGTCCGTCAGCCTGGCGAGCTGGTCCCGATGGAGCTCGGTCATGGGGGCGTCGAGCTCGCCGAGCAGCTCGAGCCCCCGAGCGGAGATCCGCGTCAACACCATCCTGCGGTCGTCCCGCTCCCGCGAGCGGGTCACGAGCCCCGCGTCTTCCATCCGGTCCAGCAGGCGCGTCATGTCTGGCATCCGCGTCAGCATCCGGTCGCGCAGCTCGTTCCGGCAGAGCCCATCTACCCCGGCGCCGCGCAGGATCCGCAGCACGTTGTACTGCGTCGCGCTGATGCCGTAGGGCTTGAGCAGGTCCTCCACCCGGTCGGTCAGGGTCGAAGTCGTCCGCACGACGCTCAGATACGCCTCCTGCTGGAGGCTGCTGAACGGCTTGCTTTGCCGGAGGTCCTGCTGCAGCGATGGCGACATGGGAGAGAATATAGGTGTTATGACACTGAGTGTCAATACCTGCCAATGTCTGCCCGCTCCGGTCCTACTCCGGCTCCTCGGGTGAGCCCTGCCCTGGCGTGATCCCCATCGCCGTACGGAACTCTCGGGTCCGCATCGCGGCGAAGGTCTCGGTCGGCATCGTCGCGCGGCCACGCATCGCGTCGATCAGCGCGTCCGCCTCGTCGTCGCTCCGCCCGACCGCGACCAGCGTGAAGTGCGCGAGGCTCAGCGCCACTTCGCGCTCGGCGTAGACCGCGCGCCCGCGCACCCCCGGCGCGTGCAGCGCCTGCTCGAAGAACGCCTGCTCGGTCGCGCTGTGCGTGCGCACCGCTACCGCAATGCGCGGATTCAGCTGCCGCGCCACCTCGACGATGCGCCTCGCCCGGATCGGTTCGGGCGCCGTCACCACGATGAGTCGCGCCCCCGCGACCCCCGCGCGCTGGAGCACGTCGGCGCGCGTCGCGTCTCCCGCGATCGCGTGCTCGCCGCGCAGCCGCAGCCCCGCCACCACGCGAGGCTGCTCTTCGACGACGATGTGCAGCACCCCCGCTCGGTCGAGCGCTTCGGTGATCGTCGTTCCCACCCGCCCGTACCCGACGAGGATCACGTGGTCCGAGATCGCGCCGAAATCGAACGCGTCCCCTTCCGTGAGCGAGTCGGGAATCCCTGGTGCGTACCGCGCCAGCATGCGCTGGAGCCAGCCCTGCAGCGGCTGATTCACCGTGATCGAGAGCAGCGCCGCGCCGACGACGAGGGCGTGCGTGTCGCGGTCGAGTAGTCCGAGCGACGCGCCGAGCGCCATGAGGATGAACGAGAACTCGCCGATCTGCGCCAGACTCCCCGCGATCGTCACCGCCAGTCGGCCCGACTCGCCGAGCAGCCGCAGCACGGCGAACGATGCCACGAACTTGCACAGCATCACGACGCCGAGCACCGTGAGCACCTGTCCCGGGCGATCGACCAGCACGTGCGGGTCGAACAACAGGCCCACCGAGACGAAGAACAGGACCGCGAACGCGTCCTGCAGCGGCAGCGCGTCGGCGGCGGCGCGGTGGCTGAGCTCCGATTCGCTCACGACCGCGCCGGCGACGAATGCGCCGAGCGCGAACGACATCCCGAACAGCTGCGACGCGATCGTCCCGACGCCGAGCGCGATCGCGAGCACGGTGAGCGTGAACAGCTCGCGCGAGCCCAGTCGCGCCACGTGCGCCAGGAGCCACGGCACCACCCGGCGTCCCGCGACGACCATCAGGAGGAGGAACGCGACGACGTTGGCGATCGCGAGCCCGATCGAGCCGGCGAGTCCGCCCGCGCTCATTGTGCGACCGGCGGGGTGCGTACCGCCGAGCGCCGCGGAGACGGCGGGGAGCAGCACCAGCACCAGCACCATCGAGAGATCCTCGACGACGAGCCAGCCGACCGCGATGCGCCCTTCGGGGGAGTCGAGCCGGTCGCGCGCCTCGAGCCCCTTGAGCACGACGACGGTGCTCGCGACGGCCAGCGACAACCCCAGCACCATCGCTCCGCCCGCGGACAGTCCCCACCAGCGGCCCAGCATCGTGCCGACCGTGCCGGTGATCGCGATCTGCAGCAGCGCGCCGGGCACCACGATCGAGCGCACCTCCATCAGGTCGCGCAGCGAGAAGTGCAGGCCGACGCCGAACATCAGCAGCACGACGCCCATCTCCGATGCCTGCTGGGCCACACCGCCGTCGGCGGCGGCGAGCGTCGGCGCCATCGCGCCGATCGCGACGCCGGCGAGCAGATAGCCGACGATCGGTGGCAGGCGCAATCGCGCCGCGATGATCCCGAAGAGCAGCGCGACCGCGAAGGCGAGCGCGATCGTCGCGATGAGAGTCGTCCCGTGCGGCATCGGTGGGCGGCGGCTCGTGTTGGGTGGGAGGAGCTTCCGGAGAAGCTAACGCGCACGCGCCTCCGCCGCGCGGAGTCCGCCCGTCGCGACACGCGACGCATTTGCCACTCTCCGTGGCGATGGTCCCAATCGTGCGAGTTGGACCGCGCCTGGGCACGTTCCACGACGACCCGCCGCGTGATCGCATGACACTGGACGCTGGTGCCGCTGCGTGACGCAGCGCATCGAGGATTACGCCCTCATCGGCGACTGTGAGACGGGCGCGCTGATCGGCAGCGACGCCTCGATCGACTGGCTGTGCTGGCCGCGGTTCGATTCCGGCGCCTGCTTCGCCGCGCTGCTCGGCGGCCCGGAGCACGGACGCTGGCGCATCGCGCCGGCCGGCGAGATCGTGCGCACCGAACGCAGGTACCGCGGCGACAGCCTGATCCTCGAGACGACGTTCGTCACCGTGTCGGGCAGCGCGACGGTGATCGACTTCATGCCCCCCGTCGGCACGCAGTCCGAGCTCGTGCGCACCGTCGTCGGCGTGAGCGGCGAGGTCGCGATGCACGTCGAGTTGATCCTGCGCTTCGGCTACGGGTCGCTCGTTCCCTGGGTCACGCGCCACGGCGGAAGCGGCCTGCGCGCCATCGCGGGCCCCGACATGGTCGTGCTCCACGCCGACGTGCCGCTCCACGGCGAGAATCTCACGAGCGTCGCCGACTTCACGATCCACAAGGGCGAGTCGAAGTCGTTCACGCTGAGCTGGCGTCCCTCGCACAAGCCCGCGCCCGATCCGGTCGACGCGGAGGCGGCGCTGCGCGAGACGGAGCACTACTGGCACGAGTGGTCGTCGAAGTGCACCTACGACGGCGAGTTCCGCGAGCCCGTGCTGCGATCGCTGCTCACGCTGAAGGCCCTCACCTACGGCCCGACCGGCGGCATCGTCGCCGCGCCGACGACGTCACTTCCCGAGGAGCTCGGCGGCATCCGCAACTGGGACTACCGCATGTGCTGGCTGCGCGACGCGACCCTGACGCTCGTGGCGCTGATGGACGCGGGCTATTTCGACGAGGCGCGCGCCTGGCGCGACTGGCTGCTCCGCGCCGCGGCGGGAAGCCCGAATCAGCTGCAGATCATGTACGGCCTGGGCGGCGAGCGGCGGCTGCTCGAGTGGGAAGCGGCGTGGCTGCCGGGCTACGAGCTGTCGCGCCCCGTGCGCATCGGCAACGCGGCACACGACCAGCTCCAGATCGACGTCTTCGGCGAGGTGATGGACGCGCTGCACCAGGCGCGGAAGGGAGAGATGCCGGAGAGCGAGGACGCGTGGCATCTCGAGATCGCGCTCGTGAAGCATCTCGAGAGCGTCTGCCGGCGGCCCGATCACGGCATCTGGGAGGTGCGCGGCCATCCGCAGCACTTCACCCACTCCAAGATGATGGCCTGGGTCGCGCTCGACCGCGCGATCAAGAGCGCCGAGCTCTGTCGCCTCGAAGGCCCGATCGCGCGCTGGTCGGCGCTGCGCGCCGAGCTGCACGACGAGATCTGCTCACGTGCGTTCGACGCGAAGGTCGGATCGTTCATGCAGTCGTACGGCTCGATGGAGGTCGACGCGAGCCTGCTCCTCATGCCGCTCGTCGGCTTCCTCCCCGCCGACGACCCGCGCATCGTCGGCACCGTGCGCTGCATCGAGGAGCGCCTCCTCGTCGACGGCTTCGTGTACCGCTACGACTCGGCCATCACCGACGACGGCCTCCCCGCCGGCGAGGGCGCCTTTCTCGCGTGCACCTTCTGGCTCATCGACAACTACCTGCTGCAGGGCCGGCACCCCGAGGCTCGCGGCATGTTCGACCGCCTCCTGTCGATCCGCAACGACGTCGGCCTCCTCTCCGAGGAATACCATCCCACCCTCGGCCGCCACCTCGGCAACTTCCCGCAGGCCTTCTCCCACGTCGCGCTGGTCAGCACCGCCTATAACATGAAGAGGTCCGAGCGCAGAGCGGCGCCACGTAGGAGCGACTGAGTGGGCGCTGCCGTACTACCACGTACTCCGTAAGACGCCGTAGCTGGACCCGCGCGAACGACCCCACGAATGCACCGACGCCGCTCTACCGGGACGTTCAAGGGGTCAGAGTCGTTGATCGGATCAACGACTCTGACCCCCTTGATCCGTTCAACGGATCGACGCGGAGAGCGCGGAGCCTGGCGGAGGACGCGG
>Ga0207662_10001235_pt1 | contig 12263 bp, 10 predicted proteins | sample KBSS33LmetaG_FD_184338 | JGI IMG/M metagenome (GOLD analysis project Ga0207662, IMG submission 184338) | Switchgrass rhizosphere microbial communities from Kellogg Biological Station, Michigan, USA - KBS S3-3L metaG (SPAdes) (version 2) | ecosystem: Host-associated > Plants > Roots >... | reverse complement strand
TCAGCGTCTCCTGCACCGGCTTCCAGATCCCGGCCGTGGACGCCTACGTCGCGGACGCGCTGGGCATGGGACCGCGCCTGGTCCGCCTCCCCATCACGGAATCGGGATGTGCGGGAGGCGTGGTCGGGCTGGCCCGCGCGTACGACTTCCTGGTCGCCCACCCCGACCAGGTGGCCGTAGTCCTCGCCCTCGAGTTCGCCAGCCTCACCTTCCAGCGCTGGGATCACTCCTCCACCAACGTCGTCTCCACCGCGATCTTCGGCGACGGCGGCGCGGCGGTGGTCCTGGCCGGGGCCGCCCATCCGCGCGGAAAGGCCCGCCGTCCGGGCCAGGCGCGCGTCCTCGGCGCAGAGAGCGTGTTCTTCCCGGGCACGACGCACCTCATGGGCTTCCACCTGCGCAATCAGGGACTGCAGATCATCCTGGACCGCGAGCTGGCCCCGTTCGTGCGCAAGCACGTGGGCAAGGTGGTGGCCGGGTTCCTGGCCGCGCGCGGCCTGGAGCGCGCGGCGGTCACGCGCTGGATCCTCCACCCCGGCGGCCGCCGCATCATCGAGGTGATGAGCGAGCAGCTCGGGCTGGCCCCGGAGGACCTCGCCCCCACGGAGAAGGTCCTGAGCGAGCATGGGAACATGAGCTCGGTCACCGTGCTCTTCGTCCTCGACGAGATGATCCGCGCCGGCGGCCTGCGCTGCGGCGAGAAAGGCGTGCTGGGCGCCTTCGGGCCCGGCTTCGGCGCCGAGTTCGCGCTCATCGAGTTCTGCTGACCGCCGCCGCGTGATCGACCTCCGCACCCGCGCCCGCGAGCCCGAGGCCCTCGACCTCGGCGTCCCGGAGGACGAGGCCCTGCGCAGCCTCGCCGACCTCCGTTTCGTGAACCGCTGGCTCGGCAACCGGGGCCGGTTCGTCCGCGCCGTGCTTCCCTACCTGCGGGCCTCCGACCGGCCGCGGCTGCTCGACGTCGGCTGCGGATCCGGGGACGTCACCGTCGCCTTGCGGCGCGCGCTCGACGGGCGGCTGGCCGCGGCCGCGGTGGACATCAAGCTCCTCCACCTGCAAGCGGCGCCGGGCGAGCTGCTGCGCGTGGTGGCGGACGCGCGCCGCCTGCCCTTCGCGCCGGGCACGTTCGACGTGGTGACGGCCTCGTTGTTCCTGCACCACTTCGACGAAGACGCGCTCCCCGCCCTCCTGCGCGGCCTCTACGCCCTGGCCCGGCGCGCGGTCGTGATCAACGATCTCCGCCGCGCGCGCGTGCCCTACCTGTTCGGCCGCACGGTCTTCCCGCTCCTCTTCAAGTCGCGCGTGAGCGTCGAAGACGGCCTCATCTCGATCCGCAGCTCCTTCCGCGAGCCCGACCTGCGCGCCGCCTTCGCCGCCGCCGGCGTCCCGTCCGTGCGGATCGAGCGGACCTGGCCCTATCGGCTCCTGGCCGTCGCGGAGAAGACCCCTGCCTGAGGTCGTCGTGGTGGGCGGAGGGCCCGCGGGCACGGCCGCCGCCGTGTTCCTGCGCCAGCTCGGGCACGAGGTCGTCCTCGTGGACGAGGCGCGCTTCCCGCGTGACAAGGTCTGCGGGGAGGGCGTCTCGCCGGAAGCCTGGCGCCTCCTGGGGCGGATGGGAGCGGAGGCCGCGGTGCGCGCGCTGCGTCCCCGCCCCGTGCGCGGCATGAAGCTCACCGCGCCCGACGGGACGGCGTTCCGCGGCGAATACACGGGAGCGCGCGAGCCGGGCTTCGCCGTGCGCCGCTGGTGCCTGGATCGCGCGCTCCTCGATTGCGCCCGCGCCGCCGGAGTCGAGGTCCATGAGGGGGTGCGCGCGCGCGACATCGTTCGCCACGACGGTACCGTCCGCGGAGTCGTGGTCGAGTCGGATGGCGCGATCGAGCGGCTCGAGGCCCGCCTCGTGGTGGCCGCGGACGGCCGGCGCAGCGTGATCGCGCGAAAGCTCGGGCTGCTCCGCGAGCACCGGACGCTGCGCAAGTTCGCCGTGCGCGGGTACTGGAAGGGCGTCGAGGGGCTGACCGACCACGGCGAGATGCACGTCACACGGGGCGGGTACTGCGGCATCGCGCCCCTCGGGGACGAGGAGGCGAACATCACGTTCGTGCTCGACCAGGCCGAGATGCGCGCGGCGGGCGGCGGCCTGGCGGACTTCTACCTCCGCACCCTGGAGCGCTGGCCGCGCGTGCGCGAGCGCCTGGGGCGCGCGTCGCTGACCAGCCCCCCGCGCGCGATCGGTCCCCTGGCCCTGGAGGCTCGGCGCGTGTCCGCCCCCGGCGCCGTGCTCGTGGGCGACGCCGCCGGCTTCTACGATCCCTTCACGGGCGAAGGCGTGACCCTCGCCTTGCGCGGGGCGGAGATCGCGGCGGAGGTGGCGCATCGCGCGCTCGCGAACGGCGCGACGGACCTCCGTCTCTACGACCGGCGGCGAGACGACGCCACGCGGGACAAGTTCCGGCTCAACCGCCTGCTGCAGCGCATCGTGGCCTGGCCCGCCCTCGCCAACGCCGTCGCCCGGCGCCTTTCAGGGAGGCCGGATCTCGCGGATCGCCTGGTGGGGATTGCGGGTGATTTCGTGCCCGCGAGAACGGCGATGGGGGCGGGGTTTGTCTACGAACTGCTCAAAGGATAGCGAACAGCAAACGGAAATCGATCGGCCAGACTAGCAGATAGAGACTGTGGCCAGGTCGGTCTGCCACCTACGAACGCGTCAACGGACATCACGCGCCGGGAGACCACCACGGGCGCCTCCCGGCGGCGAGTCTTTTCCTAAACCAGGAACAACATCTCCCGGTACTTCGGCAGCGTCCAGAACTCGTCCGCTACCGTCTCCTCTATCTTGTCGCAGACCTCGCGCACGGCCGCCATCGCGGGCACCACCTGGTCCGCGAGGATGCGGGCGTGCTTCGCGAGATCGCCCGCCCCGCTCGCCTTCTCCGCCGCGGACTGCAGATCCTGCACGCGCGTGTTGAGCGCCTCGATCGAAGCCTCGACCCGCTCCGCCGTGGAGCGGATCGTCTTGCCGCTGCCCGCCTGGGACAGGAGGGCGAGCTGCTTGAACGCGGCCGGCAGCACGTGCCCGGACACGAGGTTCTTGAGAGCCTCCACCTCGATGTCGAGGTCCTTGATGTAGCGCTCCATGCGCACGTGATAGCGGGCGTCGGACTCCGCTTCCGTGAACACCTTGGTGCGGGCCAGGAACTCCTTGGCCTCGGGCTTGATGAGCTCGGCCAGGGCCTCCGGCGACTGCTTGAGGTTGGGCAGGCCGCGCTTCTTCGCCTCCTCCACCAACTCCGCCGAGTAGTTGTTGCCCTCGAAGCGCACGGCCTTGGTGGCGACCACGGCTTCCCGGACGACCTCCAGGACGGCGTCCTGGAGGCTCGCCCCCTTCGAGGTACGCAGGGTGAGCTGGTCCTCGAACTCGCCCAGGGCCTCGCCCACGGCCGCGTTCAGGAAGGCGATGGGCAGGGAGATCGACTGCGCAGACGAGACGGCCCGGAACTCGAACTTGTTGCCGGTGAAGGCGAAGGGCGAGGTGCGGTTGCGGTCCGTCTGGTCACGCGCGACCTCGGGCAGCTTGCGGATGCCCAGGCTGATCGTCTCCATGGTGTTGGCCCCGCCCTTCTCCTTCTTCTCGATCGCGTCCAGGACGCGGGTGAGCTGATCGCCGAGGAAGACGGAGATGATCGCGGGCGGCGCCTCGTTGGCGCCCAGGCGATGGTCGTTGCCGGAACCGGCGATGGCCGCGCGCAAGAGACCGGCCCGCTTGTGCACGCCCTTGAGGGTCGCGGCCAGGAAGACCAGGAACTGCAGGTTCTTCTCCGGCGTCAGGCCCGGCTCCAGGAGGTTGCGGCCCTGGGAGTCCATGAGCGACCAGTTGCAGTGCTTGCCGCTGCCGTTGATCCCCGCGAACGGCTTCTCGTGGAGGAGCAGGGCGAGGTTGTGGCGCCGGGCGATGCGACCCATCGTCTCCATCACGAGCTGGTTGTGGTCGGAGGCGACGTTGGCCTCCTCGAAGATGGGCGCCGTCTCGTATTGGGCGGGCGCGACCTCGTTGTGGCGCGTCTTCACGGGCACGCCGAGCTTGTAGAGCTCGGTCTCCGTCTCCTGCATGCAGGCCAGGATGCGGTCCTTGATGCTCCCGAAGTAGTGGTCCTCGAGCTCCTGGCCCTTGGGCGGCTTGGCCCCGATGAGCGTCCGCCCGCAGGCGATGAGGTCGGGCCGCAGCGAGTAGAACGCCTTGTCGATGAGGAAGTACTCCTGCTCCGGTCCCATGGTGGGCACGACGCGCGTCGATTCCTTGTCGCCGAAGAGACGCAGCACGCCCAGCGCCCGCTCCGAGAGGTACTCCATCGAGCGCAACAGCGGCGTCTTGTTGTCCAGCGCGTCCCCGTGGTAGCTGATGAACACGGAGGGGACACACAACGTCTTGCCGTTCGGTCCGTCGATCACGAAGATGGGGCTGGACGGGTCCCAGGCCGTGTACCCGCGCGCCTCGAACGTGCTGCGCATGCCGCCGGACGGGAACGAAGACGCGTCGGGCTCGCTCTGGATGAGCTGGGCGCCGCTGAAGCGCTCCATCGGGTGCCCGTCGTCGTCGAAGGTCAGGAAGGCGTCGTGCTTCTCCGCGGTCAGCCCCGTCTGCGGCTGGAACCAGTGGCAGAAGTGGCTCGCGCCCTTGCCGAGCGCCCATTCCTTGATCGCGTGCGCCACTTCGTTGGCGATGGCGGGATCAAGGCGCGTGCCCCGCCGGATCGTCTCCTGGAGGGACTTGAACACGGGTTTGGGCAGCTTCTCCTTCATCGCGCTCACGTCGAACGTGTTGCTGCCGAACACCTCGACGACCTTCGCGCCGCCGGACAGCTCCGGCACCGACCGGATGCTGCGCGACATGGCCGCCCCGACCGCCCACAGCCGCCCCGAGACCTCAGACATGACTCATTCCTCCTCGAATTCGCGGCGATTATAGGCACGGGAGGGCCGGCGAATCTCCCCATATTTTTGTCGGATTTTCACCACTTTCCGACATTATCGGCCGCGCGCCACGATGCGGTATTCGACCTCGATCTCGTTCTTGACCTTGACCGATCCCCCGGCCACGCTCACCGGCTGCATCCCGAACTGATCGTGGCGCAAGACCGTCTTGCCGGAGGCGGTCAAGCTGTCGCCCGCGACCTCGACGTGCACGGGAAGTGTGACGGGCCGCGTCACTCCGTGGAGCCCGATCTCCCCCGCCAGCTCGAGGTCGTAGGCGCCGCCGCCCGCCTCGCGCCCCGTCACTCGCTGGGTCTTGAACGTCACCTTCGGGAACTGGGCGGCGTCGAGCACCTTGGGACCCCGCATCGCCTCCTCGACCTTCGGTGGATCGCCCGCCGGCTCGCCTTCGGGGAGGACCTTGAGCGCGCCCGCCTCGAAGGCGAGCGAGACGCTCGAAGCCCCGAGTTCGACCGGATCGGCCGTGATCTCCCCGGAGAGCGCGGGAGCGACGACCTCGTGTTTGTGCCCGGCGAAGCTGAAGGCGCCCGACTTGCCCACGTGGATGCGCACCGAGCTGGCGGCGGCATCCACCACGTACGTGCGCGGCGCCGCGGAGAGCGGCGCCGCGGCGAGGACGGCGAAGGCCAGGGTCCACGGCCGCAGGCAACGCCCCATTGGCACCTCCGGGCCCCAGTCTATCCGGCCCCCGGGGGCCGTGGGCGGCGGCCATTGCTCGCGAGAGCAGCCCGCCGCGGCCATGCGTTAGAATGACCCTGGGCGTCGTCGGCCCCCTACCCTGGCGTCCGGTCCAACGAACTCGAGGTCATTTGGCGACTCAGTCCGTCGACAACCTGCAAGGCCTCGACCGGGCCACGCTGCTCCAGATCTACCGGACGATGTATCTCTCGCGGCGGATCGACGACAAGGAGATCCAGCTCAAGCGGCAGAACAAGATCTACTTCCAGATCAGCGGCGCCGGTCACGAGGCCGTGCTGGTGGCGGCGGGCATGGTCCTGCGCCCCGGCCAGGACTGGTTCTACGCGTACTACCGCGACCGCGCCCTCATGCTGCAGATCGGGATGACGGCGACGGAGATGTTCCTGGGCGCGACCGGCGCCCGCGACGACCCGAGCTCCGGTGGGCGCCAGATGCCGTCGCACTGGGGCGTACGCCGTCTGAACATCGTCACCAAGTCCTCGCCGACGGGTACCCAGTTCCTGCAGGCCGTCGGGTCCGCGGAAGCAGGGCCGCTCGCCGAGGGCCGGACGGACGAGATCGTGTACTGCTCCGCCGGAGAGGGCACGACCTCGGAGGGAGAGTTCTGGGAGAGCGTGAACACGGCCGCGGGCAAGAAGCTGCCCGTCCTCTACCTCATCGAGGACAACGGCTACGCGATCTCGGTGCCGGTGGAGGTGCAGACCGCGGGCGGCAGCATCTCGAAGCTCGTGCGCTCCTTCCCCGACATGCTGGTGCGCGAGGTGGACGGGTGCGATCCCCTGGCCAGCCTGGCCGTGCTGCGCGAGGCGGCGGCCTGGTGCCGCGCCCGCCGCGGGCCGGCCCTGGTCCACGCGCACGTGATCCGGCCCTATTCCCATTCGCTCTCCGACGACGAGACCCTCTATCGCGTTCCCGCGGAGCGGCAGGCGGATGCCCGCCGCGATCCGCTGGTGGCCTTCCCGGCCTTCCTGCGCGAGGAAGGCGTGGCCCGTGAGGAAGAGCTGGCCGCCCTGCGGGAAGAGGTGGACCGCGAAGTCAACGCGGCCGCGGACGCCGCCCTGGCCGCGCCCGCTCCCGACGCGAAGACCGCTCCCCTCTACGTCTATTCGCCGGACGTCGATCCGACCTCGGACGCGTTCAAGACGGAGCCGCGGCCGGTGGGCGATCCCAAGACGATGGTGGACCTCCTCAACGCCTGCCTGCACGACGAGATGGCGCGCAACGAGCGCATCGTCGTGTTCGGCGAGGACGTGGCCGACTGCAGCCGGGAGGAGAGCCTGCCCGCGGTGAAGGGCAAGGGCGGCGTCTTCAAGGTCACCCACAACCTCCAGCGCAAGTTCGGGTCGTCGCGCGTGTTCAACACCTCGCTGGCCGAGGCCAGCATCGTGGGCCGCGGCATCGGCATGGCCGTGCGCGGGCTCAAGCCCGTGGCCGAGATCCAGTTCTTCGACTACATCTGGCCGGCCTACATGCAGATCCGCAACGAGCTGGCCGTCATCCGCTGGCGCTCCGCCAACAACTGGAAGTGCCCGGTGGTCATCCGCGTCACCTACGGCGGGTATCTCCAGGGCGGCGCGATCTACCACAGCCAGTGCGGCGAGGTGCTGTTCACCCACATCCCGGGGCTGCGGGTGATCATCCCCTCCAACGCCCAGGACGCGAACGGCCTGCTGCGCACGGCCATCCGCTGCGACGACCCCGTCCTGTTCCTCGAGCACAAGCACCTCTACCGCCAGACCTACAACAAGGGCCTGTACCCGGGGCCGGAGTACATGATCCCGTTCGGCAAGGCCGCGCGCGTCCGGGAGGGCACCGACCTCACCGTGATCACGTTCGGGGCGCTGGTGCAGCGCTCACTCGTGGCCGCCCGACAGGGCGAGGCGGACGGCCTCTCCCCCGAGATCCTCGACCTGCGTTCGCTCGCGCCCTACGACTGGGACGCGATCGCGGAGAGCGTCCAGAAGACGGGCAAGGCCCTGGTCGTGCACGAGGACAGCCGCTCGTTCGGTTACGGGGCGGAGATCGCGGCCCGCATATCCGAAGAGCTCTTCGAGCACCTCGATGCGCCCGTGCGCCGGGTGGGCGCCCTGGACACCTTCGTCGGGTACAACCCCGCGCTCGAGGACGAGATCCTGCCCCAGGTCCGCGACGTGCTCGCGGCCATGCGGGAGCTGGCGGCCTACTAGGGTTTCGACGTCCCGGCCCGGCCGTAGCGGTCTTCGATGCGAACGACGTCGTCCAGCTCCGGCGTCGACACCTCGACGATGTCGCAGTCCTCGATCCCGGTCATGCGGTGGAGCGTGCCCGGCGTGATGTGGAAGATGTCGCCGGGCTTCATCTCGACCTTCCGCAGCTCGCCGTTCTCGTCCTTGGGCCGCGTCTCGAAGAGGAGGCGGCCCGCCTGCAGCATGATCGTCTCGTCCTTCACCCGGTGGTACTGCAGGGACAGGCTCTCACCCTTGCGCAGGTGCAGCAGCTTGCCGACGTAACGGTCCGTCCGCGCCCACCACAGCTCGTAACCCCACGGCTTCTCGACGCGCTTTGCACTCTCGGCCAAGAGGGCTCCTTATGAAGAAGCGGGGGCGGTGAGGGCTTCCGCCAGCTCCCGCCGAAGCATAGCCCCGATCTCGTCCGCGGTGGCCAGGGACAGGCTGGCACGCGCGACCGGTTCCAGGCGGCTCGCGGAGGCGGCGCGCAGGGCGGCCTTCACGCCCGCGATGGCGACGGGGCTCATGGACAGCTCGCGCACGCCCAGCCCGACGAGGAGCAGGGCCTGCAAGGGGTCGGAGGCCATCTCGCCGCAGATGGAGACGGGGATGGAATGGGCGGTCGCCGCGCGCACCACGCCGTCGATGGTGCGGAGCACGGCCGGATGGAGCGGCTCGTACAGGCTCGAGACGCGCGGGTCCACGCGGTCCACGGCGAGCAGGTACTGGATGAGGTCGTTGGTGCCCACCGCGAAGAACTGCACGAGGGGCGCGAGGAGGTCCGCGGTGGCGGCCGCGCTCGGCACCTCGAGCATGAGGCCCACGGGCACGTCCTCCACGAAGGCCACGCCGTCGCGGCGCAGGCCCGCGCGCGTCTCCTCCAGCAGCTCGAGGACGACGCGCACGTCGCTGGGGCCGGTGACGAACGGGAACAGGATGCGCAGCGGGCCATGCACGGCCGCCCGCATGAGGGCCCGCAGCTGGGCCCGGAACGGCTCGGGGGCTCGGCGCATGAGGCGCAGCGCGCGCTCGCCCAGTGCGGGGTTCGCGCTCGTGGGGCCGCCGGGCACGAGGTCCTCCGGCCCCACGTCCCACGTCCGCACCGTCACCGGGCGCGGGCCGATCTGCTCGAGCATGCGGCGGTAGACCTCGTATTGCCGCTCCTCGTCCGGCCAGCGGCGCGCGCGGCCGAGCAGGTACTCGGAGCGGAAGAGCCCGATGCCCTCCGCGCCGTATTCCAGGGCGTGGGCCGCTTCCTCCGGGAACTCCGCGTTGGCGAGGAGCGAGACGCGCACGCCGTCCCGCGTCACACAGGGAAGCACCCGCGACTCCGCCCCCGGCCGGCCGCGCCGCTCACCCTGGCCCGCGCGCAGCGACGCCAGCGCGTCTTCGCCCGGCTCGATGACGACGGCCCCGTGCGACCCGTCGACGGCGACGGTGGCGCCGGCCCGGATGCGCGTGGTCGCATCCTGAAGCCCCACGACGGCCGGGATGCCGAAGGAGCGGGCCAGGATCGACGTGTGGTGGCTCGGCGAGCCCGCGTCGGTGGCGATGGCCAGGACGTGCTCCCAGTCCAGCTCCGCCGCCTCCGACGGCGTGAGGTCCACGGCCACGATCACGAAGCGGCCGGGGAGGCGGGCCAGCGAGGGGGCGTCCGTCGCCCCGCCCAGGTTGAGCTGGATCCGTCCGAGCACGTCGTCGAGGTCGGTCGTGCGCTCCTTGAGGTACGCGTCGCTCAGCCCCTCGAAGCGCTCGTGGAGCTGGTCGGAGACCGTGCGCAGCGCCCACTCCGCGTTGACCAGCTCCTCGCGGATGATCTGGACGGCGGAGTCGAGCAGGAGGGGATCCTCCAGCATCAGGAGATGGGCGTCGAAGATGTAGGCGTGGACGCCGACCTCGTGGCGCAGGCGCTCCTTGATGGCCTTGAGCTGCTCGCGCGAGGCTTCCACCGCGCGGGTCAGGCGCTTGACCTCGCAGTCCACCGCTTCCGCGGGGACGAGCAGGCGGAACACGGGCACCGCCTCCCGCTCCACCACGAGGGCGGGGCCGACGGCAAGGCCCGGGGAGACGCCGATGCCCTCGAGCTTCACGCCTCCTCCCCGAAGCCGCCGTCCACGAGCGCGGCCAGGGCCTCCACCGCCGGGGCCTCGTCCTCTCCGTCGGCGCTCACGGTGAGGCGCGTGCCCTGGGAGGCGGCGAGGAGGAGGATGCCCAGGATCGACTTGCCGTCCATGCTGCGCCCGTCGTGGGCGACGGTGATGCGGGCGCGGAACCGGTTCGCGGTGTGCACGAAACGCGCGGCGGCGCGGGCGTGCAGGCCCAGCCGGTTCACGATGCGGACCTCGCGCTGGATCACGACGGCTTCTTCTCGAGGATCTCGCTGGCCACGTAGATCGCGCCCTTGCCCTGCTCGCGCACGACGCGCGCCACCTCCACCAGCTCGCCTTCGCGCAGCGACGTGAGCTTGATGAGCATGGGCAGGTTGACCCCGGTCACGATCTCGACCTGCGGGGACAGGAAGGGCAGGCTCACGTTGGTGGGCGTGCCCCCGAACATGTCGGTCAGGATGAGGACTTCGCCGCCGCCCACCTCCGCCACCGCGCGCGCGATGGCCTCGCGGGCGCTGTTCATGTCGTCCGTCCAGCCGATGGAGACGGCGGCGATGGCCGGGATGTCGCCGACGATGGTGCGGGTGGCGTTGACGAGCTCGCCCGCCAGGGCCCCGTGGGTGACCACGACGATGCCGATCATCCCGTCACTCCTGGCGCAGGTCGCGATGGCGCACGCGGATGGGGTACCCGTGGCGGGCCAGCTTCTCCGCCACCGCGTTCGCGATCATCACCGAGCGGTGGCGGCCGCCCGTGCACCCGATGCCGATGGTGAGGTAGCTCTTCCCTTCCCGGACGTAGCGCGGAATCACGTAGGAGAGGAAGTCGTCCAGCTTCTTGATGAAGCGCGCGGTGTCCGGCTGGCGCTTCATGTAGCGGACGACGGGAGGATGGTTCCCGGTGAGGGCCTTGAGGGACGGCACGAAGTTCGGGTTGGGCAGGAAGCGGGCGTCGAACACGAGGTCCGCTTCCGAGGGCACGCCGTATTTGTAGCCGAACGACGTGACGGAGAGGACCAGGGGCGACTGGTCCTGGCGCACGTCGTAGTGCTCGCGGATGTAGTCGCGGAGCTGGTGCACGGTGTAGTCCGAGGTATCGAGGATGAGGTCGGCCATCTTGCGGATGGGCCGCAGGGCCTCGCGCTCCTCGCGGATGCCCTCGATCGCGGGCTGGTTGATGGCCAGGGGGTGGGGCCGCCGCGTCTCGCTGAACCGGCGCTGCAGGACCTTCTCCTCCGCCTCCAGGAAGAGGACGCTGGCCGCGAACCCCTTGGCCCGGAGCTGCCGGAACACGTGCGGGAACTGCTTCAGGAAGTCGCGCTCGCGCATGTCCACGACGAGGGCGGAGCGGTGCAGCTCCGGGCTGTCGCGGATGAGGTCGGCGAAGCGCGGGATGAGCGCGCTGGGCAGGTTGTCCACGCAGAACCAGCCGCTGTCCTCGAGGGCCCGGGCCACGTGCGTCTTCCCGGACCCGCTGAGCCCCGTGATGACGAGGATGCGCGGCTCGCTGCGGCGGTCGCGCGCGAGGCGCGACTTCGCCCCGCGTTCGTGGCCGGAGCGGCGGCGGGCCGCTCCCGTCATGCGGCGCGGCGTCCGCGCGCTCATCGCACCCTCCGCCGCTCGACGCGGGAGCGGCGCCGCCGATGGACGGGGCGCCGGGCGGCCGTGGTCTTGGACTCGATCATCTCGTCTACGCGCTCCACGAACTGGCGGGCCGCATCGTAGCCGCGTTCCTTCAGGAGCTGGTTGCGCGCGGCCACCTCCACCAGGATGGCGAGGTTGCGGCCCGGCGCCACCGGCATGCGGATGAGAGGCATTTCCGACTCGAGGATCAGGAACTTCTCGTCCTGGAGGCCGAGCCGATCGTACTCCCGTCCCGCCTCCCAGCGCTCCAGGCTCACCACGAGCTCGACCCGCTGCGAGGTGCGGATGGAGGAGACGCCGTAGAGGTCCTTGATGTTGATGACCCCGAGGCCACGCAGCTCCATGTGGTAGCGCGTGAGGTCGGGAGAAGCCCCGATGAGCACGTCGCCGATGCGCCGGATCTCCACCACGTCGTCCGCGACCAGACGGTGCCCGCGGTCGATGAGGTCGAGCGCGCACTCCGACTTGCCGATCCCGCTCTCCCCCACGATGAGGACGCCCAGGCCGAAGACGTCGATGAGCACGGAGTGGAGATGGAGGCGCAGGGCCAGCCGCTCCTCCAGGAACGCGGAGAGGGCCTTGATGAAGGGCGTGGACTCCGCGGGAGTACCGAG
>Ga0207662_10001234_pt1 | contig 12270 bp, 9 predicted proteins | sample KBSS33LmetaG_FD_184338 | JGI IMG/M metagenome (GOLD analysis project Ga0207662, IMG submission 184338) | Switchgrass rhizosphere microbial communities from Kellogg Biological Station, Michigan, USA - KBS S3-3L metaG (SPAdes) (version 2) | ecosystem: Host-associated > Plants > Roots > Rhizosphere... | reverse complement strand
GCCGAGGCCGGTCTTCGCCTCGTGGATGGCGAGCGGGATGTAAAGCAGCGCCGCCACCACCAGGCCCACCGCCAGCCAGCGCCGGTTCCAGCGGCGCACCGTTCCGTACACCAGCGGCAGCAACGCCAGCCAGACGACCGGCGCGGACATGTGCAGGTGTGGGAGCACCAGGCAGGCGACCGGCAGCACCGCGGCCCACGCCGAATCGGGCCGCTCGCGTACCTTCACGGCGGCCAGCAGCGCCAGCGTCGCGACCGCGAGGAACGAGTTCGGGTTCCAGACGCGATCGCCGAACAGCGCGCTCCAGGGCGAAAACGCGAGCAGCAGCCCCGCGAAGGCGGCGGGCCCGTCGCCGAACGGGCGGCGCAGCGCGAACCAGAACATCCAGACCGACGCCGCGCCCAGGAGCTCGAAGAACACGTTGCCCGCCTCCGGGGCGCGCGAGAACAGCTGCGGGAAGCCGGCCAGCCAGTACGAAAACGGGCCCGGAAGCTGAGCCGGGCCGTTGGTGATGATCGGGCCCAGCATCGGGAAGCGGGCGCCGTGCGCGATGTCCATGCCGATCGCGTAGTCGCGCGCCTCGTCGCCGGTGAACCGGGCGGTCTCGACCAGCGACAGGCGCAGCGCGGCCGCCGCGACGAAGATCGCGGCTCCGATCAAGATGCTGCGGCGTCGCCCCGATCCGTCCACGTCGACGCTTGTAACACGCGCTGATATCCTAGTGAGATGGGCTCCCCCGCGATCACCTTGTCCCCCGGTGGTGGTTTCCTGCTCGAGCCGACTGGCTCGGTGACGATCTTCACCCCGGAGATGCTGTCCGACGAGCAGCGCATGATGAAGGAGACGGCTGACGACTTCGTCATCCGCGAGGTGTTGCCGAAGGTCGCGGACATCGAGGCCAAGAAGCCGGGCCTCATGCGCGAGTTGCTGGTGAAGGCCGGCGCCGTGGGCTTGCTGGGCCACGACGTGCCCGAGGAGTTCGGCGGCCTCGGCGGCGACAAGACCAGCAGCAGCCTGATCACCGAGGCGGCCAGCCGGCAGGGATCGTTCGCGGTCAGCTTCGGCGCCCACGTCGGCATCGGCACGATGCCGCTGGTGCTGTTCGGGACGCTGGAGCAGCGGAAGAAGTACCTGCCCAAGCTGGCGTCGGGCGAGATGATCGCGGCCTACGCGCTGACCGAGCCGGGGTCGGGGTCGGACGCGCTGGCGGCCAAGACCAAGGCGGTGAAGTCCGCGGACGGCAAGTCGTGGAAGCTGACCGGATCGAAGCTGTTCATCACGAACGCGGGCTTCGCCGACCTGTTCACGGTGTTCGCGAAGGTGGACGGCGAGCAGTTCACGGCGTTCCTGATCGAGCGCAACGCGCCCGGCTTCACGGTCGGCCCGGAAGAGCACAAGCTGGGCATCCGGGGCAGCTCGACCTGCCCGCTGTTCCTGGAGGACTGCACGATCCCGATCGACTCGGTGCTGGGGACGATCGGCCAGGGGCACAAGATCGCGTTCAACATCCTCAACATCGGGCGCTGGAAGCTGGGCGTCGGGTCGGTCGCGGGCGCGAAGTACTGCCTGGAGCTGGGCGTGAAGTTCGCGCGCGAGCGCAAACAGTTTGGCAAGCCGATCGCGGAGTTCGATCTGATCCGCAAGAAGATCGGCGACATCGCCACGCAGACGTTCGTGGCGGAATCGATGGCGTTCCGGACCGCCGGCCTCTTGGACGCGCGGTCGAAGGCGATCGATCCGGCCGACCCGCAGTTCCAGAAGAAGCAGATGGACGCGATCGAGGAGCATTCCATCGAGGCGTCGATCATCAAGGTGTTCGGATCGGAGATGCTGCACGCGACCGCCGACGAGACGCTGCAGATCTTCGGCGGCGCCGGCTACATCGAGGACTACCCGATCGAGCGCGTCAGCCGCGACGCGCGCATCAACCGCATCTTCGAGGGGACCAACGAGATCAACCGGCTGCTGGTGCCGGGGACGATGCTGAAGCGCGCGATGATGGGGCGCCTGCCGCTGATGGCGTTCGTGGGCCAGGTGCAGCAGGAGCTGGCCGACCCGATCAAGATCGACCGGCGCGTGCCCGACGGGCCGCTCGGGCGCGAGAAGAAGAAAAGCGACTTCGCCAAGCGCGCGATCGCCTACGGCGCGTCGCTGGGCGTGCAGAAGTACATGCAGGCGATCTCCGAAAAGCAGGAGCTGCTGGGCGTGCTCGCCGACTGCATCATCCTGACCTTCGGGATGGATTCGGCCATCTCACGCACGCTGCAGCTCATCGCCGCCAAGGGCGAGGCCGCCAGCCAGGTGCCGATCTACATGACGCAGCTCTTCGTGGCGAAGGCGCACGAGCAGGTGTTCGATTTCCTGCGTGAGGCGATGATGTGGATGTCGCAGGACGAGGAATGGGGCCGCGAGATCCGCGACATCAACAACTACTACAACCTGGACCGCGTGAACTCCTTCTCGCTCCGGCGCAAGATCGCGAAGCACGTCATCGAAGCCGGCGGCTACGCGCTTTAACTACGGGATCCGCTTCCAGGAGGCGTGGAAGCTGGACGACAGGGTCGGGGCGCCGTCGGAGAGGACGTAGTCGGCGCGGCGGTTGCGGACCTCGTCGATGTTGTCGGCGGTCTTGACCACGGGCGTGGTTTCGCCGAAGCCCTCGTAGGAGATCGGGATCTTCACGCCGCGCTTGCGGAACCAGGCCGAGATGGACCGCGCGCGGTCCTGCGACAGCTTGAAGTTGTGCGCCCCGCTGCCCACGGTGTCGGTGTGGCCGGCGATGTAGAGCGTGATGCCCGCGTGCATGCGCCCGGCCGCCGCGTCCTTGTTCAGCGCCTCCTGGATCTTCGCGAAGGCCGCTTCCAGCTTCGGAGCCTCCGGCGCATCGATGTCCGATGAATCGGTCCTGAAGTTCACGTCGTCGTGCGGGATGTTGACGAACCAGGGCGCGATCTCGACGCCTACCCAGTTGCCCTGCGCGTCGTAAGCGCGCAGCTCGATCTTTCCGACGGCCGCGTCGCTCGATGGGTTCCAGGTGACGATCAGCGGCGTGCCGCCCCCGCGACCGGTGAAGTCCTGTTCATCCTCGGCGAGCACGGCGTTCGACTCGTCGTAGACGGTGATCTTCACCTTGCCCGCGGGCCGCGACATCTTGACCTCGAGCCGGTGCGCCTTCATGTCGACCTTGGTCTTGTCGACCATGACCTTCAACGAGGAGGCGGGTGCCGCGCCTGGCTTCGCCGCCTTCGCCGCCGTGGCCGGTGTCGCCGCCGCAGCGAAGCCGGCGAGGGCCAGCGCGGCGAGCGCGACGCGTCTGAATGCCGGCACGAGCTCATCCTAGCACCACCCCGTGCCGTGGCGGCGATCACCGGGCGCGGCGCCGGGCCGTGGTACTTTGGGTCGGTGACGCTGTTCAGTTTGCGGCGTTCGGCGCTGGCGTTCCTGGTCGCCGTAACCGGCTGGGCGACCGGGTGTGCGGTCGCGCCGCGGCCGATGGTCGACCCCGGGTACGCGGCGCGCGCCTACACGCCCGGGCGGGTGGCGGTGCTGCCGCCGGACGTGTTCGTCGTGGTCGATCAGGCGGGCGACAACGATCCGGCGCAGTCGGCGGCGCTCGGCCAGCAGGTGTCCGGCGAGATCGTGCGCCTCGCCGATCAGGTGCTGCGCGCCCGCGGCTACGACGTCGATCTGTCGGCGCGCTGGGACGGCATCTATGGCGCGGACGGTTCCATGTTCGTCAGCCGGGACGAGCTGGGCGGCCTCGCGAACGGCGTGCTCGCGTTCGCGAACAGCCCGGCGGGCGCCAGCCAAAGCGGCCTCGCGACGCCGCAGCTGATCGCGCCCGAGCTCGCGGCGCGCGTCGGCGCCGCCACGCAGTCGGACGCCGTGCTCTACGTGAACATCAAGGGCGCGGTCACGACGCCGGGCAAGCGGGCCGCCAGCATCGTCGCCGGCGTCTTCATCATCGTCATCGTCCTGGTGATCATCGCGGCGATGGTGGCCGGGTCGAAGAGCGGCGGCGGCAACAGCGGCGGCGGTTCGGGGATCGCGCGGGGATCCGGCAGCGGCGGCGGCTGGCACGGAACGCCCGTCGCGCGCGCGCCGTCGAGCGGCGGCGCCGGCAGCTGGCGCGGAACGCCGGGCGGGACGTCGCTCGGCTCGGCGCGGCCCGCGCCACTACCCGGGACGGCAGGGATCCCGCGCGGGGGCGGTGGCGCCGCGGGCGTGCCGCGCGGCGCCCCGGTCGCGCCGCCGCGGGGTGCGCCGGTCTACACCGGCGGCGGTCCGCACGTCGGCATCGGCGTCGGCATCGTCGTGCCCCTCGACGGGCCGGTCTACACGCACGACGGCAGCGTGGACTACGATGATCCGATGTTCGCGGGCGACCAGCTCTACGTCTCGATGACGCTGGTGTCGACGTACGACGGCCGCGTGCTCTGGCACGCGCGCGACAGCGTCGACCTGGAGGCCGATCATCCGGAGCACATCCAGCAGCTGATGCACGCCTTCCTCGATACGCTTCCCCCTGCCATCCCCCGCGCGCGCTGAGGATCGCATGCGCCTCGCCGCCCTCGCATTGCTGGTCTCCGCAGCCGGATGCGGCGCCGCGATCGAAGCTGGGTCGACGGGCACGGGCGGGTCGTCTGGATCGGGCGGGTCGACCGGCGCCGGCGGGCAGTCGGGCGGAATGAAGAACCCGCTCACGCAGGACGTGATCGACGGGTTCGTCGCCGCGCACAACGCCGCGCGCAGCGGACCGCTGAACCCCACGCCGTCGCCGGCGCTGCCGCCGGTGAGCTGGGACGCGATCCTCGCCGACTCCGTCTACAACTACGCGATCCGCTGCGTGGGCTCGAGCGGCCTGCTCAACCACAACGACAACCGGTCGGCGGATTACCAGATGTTGGGGGGCAGCGGCTACGTCGGCGAAAACATCTTCGGCTCGAGCGCGCGCACGGTCACCCCCGACGACGCCGTCGGCCTGTGGATGAGCGAGGCTTCCAGCTACAACTACGCCAGCAACACGGGCAACGCGGGCCACTACACGCAGGTCGTCTGGCGCGACAGCGTCCGAATCGGGTGCGCGATCGTCGACTGCCCGGCGCTCACGTACCACAATACGGTGATCTGCGACTATGCCCCCGGCGGGAACATCAACGGCGAAAGACCGTACTGACACGCCCGCCGCGCGCTGGTGGCAGGCGCAGCCCGATGGTCGGATCCTCTGCACGCTCTGCCCGCGCTACTGCCGGATGGCCGACGGGCAGGCGGGTTTCTGTTACATCCGCCAGAACCGCGGTGGCCGCCTCGTGCAGCTCGGCTACGGGCGTTCGACCGGGTTCGCGATCGATCCGATCGAGAAGAAGCCGCTGAATCACTTCTTCCCGGGCACGCCGGTTCTCAGCTTCGGTACGGCCGGCTGCAACCTCGGCTGCAAGTTCTGCCAGAACTGGGACATCTCGAAGGCGAAGCTCGACGAGGAGGGGCTGCGTCGCAACACGCCGGGCGAGGTGGTGGATCTCGCGATCGCGCAGGGCTCGCCGTCGATCGCGTACACGTACAACGATCCCGTGATCTGGGCGGAGTACGTCATCGACATCGCGCGCGCGGCGCGGCAGCGCGGAATCAAGAACGTCCTCGTGACGGCTGGCTACGTGACCGACGAGGCGCGCCCCGAGCTGTACGCCGACGCCGACGCGGCCAACGTCGATCTCAAGGCGTTCACGGAGGACTTCTACCGAAAGACCACGGCGTCGCACCTCGAGGCCGTGTTGGAGACGCTGAAGTGGATCCGCCACAAGAGCACCACCTGGCTGGAGGTGACGACGCTGCTCATCCCGGGCCACAACGACGGCGACGATGAGCTCCGTCGCCTTTCGGAGTGGTTCGCGGCGAACCTGGGACCGGACGTGCCGCTGCACTTCACCGCCTTCCACCCCGACTTCAAGATGACCGACATCCCGCCGACGCCGCCCGAGACGCTGCGCCGCGCCCGCGCCATCGCGCGCGCCGCCGGATTGCGGTACGTCTACGTGGGCAACGTGCACGACGAGGACGGACAAACGACCACCTGCGCGCGCTGCGCGCGGCCGCTCATCGGCCGCGACTGGTACGCGATCACGCACTTCGCGCTCGACGAGCACGGTGCCTGCGCCCACTGCGGGCATCCCCTCCCCGGCCGCTTCGGCGCCGCGCCCGTCGCGCTGCGCCCCGGCTTCCGCCGCCTGCGCGTGACGATTTGACCGACGCCGCGACGGTCGGCGCATCCGCGCCCAGGCAGCCTCAGCCGCGCGGCATCTACCTGCTGTTCGGCGTCGAGATGTGGGAGCGCTTTTCGTTCTACGGCATGCGCGCGTTCCTGGTGCTGTTCGCCGCGGACGCGACGCGCGGCGGCCTCGGCTGGTCTCAGGCCTCGGCGAGCCGGCTGATGAGCTTCTACGCGCTCGCCTGCTACTCGCTTCCCGTGCTGGGCGGCTGGCTCGCCGATCGCTTTCTGGGCACGCACCGCACGCTGGTGATCGGCGCGTTCATCATCGCGGCCGGTCATTTCACGCTGGCCCTGCCGTTTCTGCCGACGTTCTTCCTGGGCCTGGCGCTGGTCGCGATCGGGACCGGCTTCTTCAAGACCAACGCCTCGACGATGGTCGGCCAGCTCTACGAGCAGGGGGACAAGCGGCGCGACGCGGGCTTCACGATCTTCTACATGGGGACCAACGCCGGCGCGTTCTTCGGGCAGATCATCTGCTCGTACTTCGCCGAGAGCCCACGCTGGGGCTGGCACTGGGGCTTCGGTTCGGCCGGCGTAGGAATGGTGGCCGGGCTCATCACCTACCTCGCGTACAAGCCCAAGTATCTCGCCGGTATCGGCGGGCCCCCAAGCCGCGCGACGATCGCGGCGGAAAAGGCCCGTACGCCGCTGACGCCCGAGGAGCGAGATCGGTTGACCGCGCTGCTCGTGTTGTTCGCGTTCACGATCGTGTTCTGGATGGCGTTCGAGCAGGCGTCGACCTCGATGAACTTCTTCGCCCAGGACCGCACCGACCGGCAGATCGGCAACTTCATGATTCCGGCGGGCTGGTTCCAATCGATCAATCCGGTCGTCATCGTGATCGCGGCGCCCTTCTTTGCGGCGCTCTGGACATGGCTCGGCCGCCGGAACCGCGAGCCGAGCACGCCGTTGAAGATGGCGCTCGGGCTGGCGCTGGTGGGCGTTGGCTTCGTGTTCATGGTCCTGGGGGCGCTCCACAGCGAGGGCGGCGCGCACGTGAGCTGGTTCTGGTTGTTCGCCGCCTATTCGTTCCACACCTTCGGCGAGCTCTGTCTGTCGCCGATCGGACTGTCGTTCGTGACCAAGGTGTCGCCGCCCCGGATGGTCGCGCGGTTGATGGGCGTCTGGTTCTTCGCGACGGCGCTGGGCGAATTCCTGGCCGGCCAGTTCGCCGCGCTCACCGACAAGATCGCGCGCGGCGAGGTCTTCCATCTGCTCGGCGGCCAGGCCGACTTCTTTCTCGTGCTGGTGGTGTTCCCGATCGTCGTCGCGGTGGCGCTGGGCGTGATGACGCCATGGCTGAAACGTCGGATGCACGGACGAGACGTGTGAGATTCGTCGCCGCAGCGCTCTCCCTGTTACTGTCATCCGCCGTGGCCGTTGCGAAGCCGCCCGTCGTGACCCGCAAGGACGACGTGGTCGACCACCTTCACGGCGTCGATGTCGCCGACCCGTACCGCTGGCTGGAGAACGCCGAGGCGCCGGAGGTGGAACGCTGGACCGAGGCGCAGAACGCCGCCACGCGCCGGGTCCTCGACCGCGTGCCGGGCCGCGCGGCGATCGAGAGCCGGCTCTGGCAGCTCTACGAGATCGGCTCCGTCGGCGTCCCGGTCTCGCGGCCGGTGGGCAAGACGCGCCGTTACTTCTACGCGCGCCGCGACGGCAAGCAGAACCAGGCGGTCCTCTACGTCCGCGACGGCGCGGGCGGCGCGGATCGGGCGCTGGTCGACGTCAACGCCGACCGCGCGGACGGCACGCGCTCGCTCGACTGGTGGTTCCCGTCGGACGACGGCGCGCTGCTCGCGTACGGCGTCTCCGACGACGGCAGCGAAGAATCGGTGCTGCGCGTGCGCGATGGGACGACCGGAAAGGACCTTCCCGACCAGATCCCGCGCACGCGCTCCTGTTCGGTCGCCTGGACGCCTGACGGCCGCGGTTTCTACTACACGCGCTACCCGGCGCCGGGCGAGGTGCCCGCCGCCGAGGAGAAATACCACCGCTCGGTCTTTCACCACCGCCTGGGCGACGATCCGGCGAAGGACCGCAAGCTGTTCGGCGACGGCCGCGACAAGACCGACTGGCCGGGCGTCGATCTATCGCCCGACGGCCGCTGGCTGGCGATCACCGTCAGCCAGGGTTGGTCGAAGAGCGAGGTCTACGTCGTCGATGTGCGCGCCGGTGGCAAGCCGGTCGCGGTGGCGGCCGGCGAGGAGGCGAAGTTCAGCGTCGTCGAGATGCTGGACGATCGTCTCTATCTGTTCACGACCAGCGGCGCGCCGAGGGGCCGGCTGTTCACGGTCGATCCGGCGCGGCCCGAGCGCGCGCGCTGGCGGGAGGTCATCAAACAGACCGACGAGGTGCTGACGGACATCGCGTACTTCCGGGGCGGCTTCGCCGTCGCCTCGATGCAGGACGCGGCGCTGCGGCTGCGCCTCTACGCGGACGACGGCGCGCCGCGCGGCGACATCCCGCTGCCCGGGCTGGGCGCGCTGGCCGGGCTGGCCGGCACGCGCGACATCGCGGAGATCTCGTACGGCTTCACGTCATTCTTCGTGCCGACCGAGATCCTGCGCGTCGACGTCTCCGGCCCGGCGCCCGCCTCGGAGTCCTGGCGGCGCCTGCAGGCGCCGATCGATCCCGCGTCGTTCGAGGTCGAGCGCGTGATGGTGACGTCGCGCGACGGCACGAAGCTTCCCCTCTTCCTCGCGCACGGCAAGGGCGTCAGGCGCGACGGCAAGCAACCCGCGCTGCTGACCGGCTACGGCGGCTTCGATCACAGCATGCTCCCGACCTGGGCGCCGTCGGCGGTTCCGTTTCTCGAGGCGGGCGGCACCTACGCGCTCGCGGTGCTCCGCGGCGGCGGCGAGTACGGCGAGGACTGGCACAAGGCCGGGATGCTGGGCCACAAGCAGAACGTGTTCGACGATTTCATCGCGGCGGCCGAATGGTTGATCGCGAACAAGGTAACCAGCGCGGCGCGCCTGGCGATCTCGGGGCGATCGAACGGCGGCCTGCTGGTCGGCGCCGCGCTGACGCAGCGGCCGGATCTCTTTCGCGCCGTCGTCTGCGGCGTGCCGTTGCTGGACATGCTCCGCTATCATCACTTCCGCATTGCCGCTCTCTGGATCCCCGAATACGGGTCACCCGACGACCCGGAGGCGTTCCGCTGGTTGTCCGCGTACTCGCCCTATCACCACGTGCGCGACGGCGCCGCGTATCCGGCCGTGCTGCTGCACACCGCCGCGTCGGACACGCGTGTCGATTCGATGCATGCGCGCAAGATGACGGCGCGGCTGCAGGCGGCGAATCCGCCCAGGGGCCGCGCGCCCCGCCCCGTTCTGCTGCGCCTCGAGAGCCACGCCGGGCACGGCGCGGGCAAACCGCTCGCGAAGGTGATCGGGCAGGTGGTCGACGAATGGTCCTTCGTGTTCTCGGAGCTGCAGGTTCGATCCCAGATTGGATACAAGCCAAATGAGGTGAAGAAGACCCGATGAAGACCCGCGTGATCATTCTTTTCGGAGGCCGCTCGGCGGAGCACGAGATCTCGCTGCTGTCGGCGCGCAACGTTCTCTCGGCGCTCGACCGGACGCGCTTCGAGCCGGTGCTGGTCGGCATCGACAAGGCCGGCCGCTGGCACCGCGAATCGGAGCGGACGCTCGAGGCGGCGGCCGGCGATCCGCGCGGGGTGATGCTCGACGCGAACGCGCCCGCCGTCGCGATGGAAGAGGCGCTCGTGCCGCGGGCGGCCGGTGTTCCCGACGCCGTCGGCGTCGACGACGTCGTGTTTCCCGTCCTGCACGGGACGTTCGGCGAGGACGGGACCGTGCAGGGAGCGATGGAGTTGGCGGGCATCGCGTACGTCGGCGCCGGCGTGCTCGGCTCCGCCGTCGGGATGGACAAGGACGTCGCGAAGCGCCTGCTGCGCGACGCGGGAATCCCGGTGGTCGACTTCGGGATCGTCACGGCGGCGGCGTTCCGCCGCGATCCGGCCGCGGCGCTGCGCGCCCTGCCCGATCTCGGTTACCCGCGCTACGTGAAACCGGCGAACGCCGGCTCGTCCGTCGGCGTGTCGCGCGTGGCCGGTCCCGGCGATCTGGAACGCGCGGTGCGCGACGCGCTCGCCTTCGACAGCAAGGTGCTGATCGAGCGCGGCATCGACGCGCGCGAGATCGAGTGCGCGGTGCTCGGAAACGACGAGCCGGAGGCGTCGATCCCGGGCGAGATCCTCGTCCAACACAAGGACGGCTTCTACTCGTACGACGCCAAGTACGTCGATCCGGACGGCGCGAGCTGGAAGATCCCGGCCGACCTGCCGCCGGAGATGATCGAGCGCGTGCGGACGCAGGCGGTCGCGACGTTTCGCGCGCTCGAGCTGGCCGGCATGGCGCGCGTCGATTTTTTTGTGACGCGCGATCTGCGCGCGCTCTACGTCAACGAGGTGAACACCATCCCCGGGTTCACCGCGGTCTCGATGTACCCGAAGATGTGGGAGGCCTCGGGGTTACCCCCGAAGGCGCTCGTGAGCCGATTGATCGATCTCGCGATCCAGCGGCGGGACGCGCGTCGCGCGCTGAAGACGACGCCCTGAGCGGCTATCGAGGTGGAAAAACGCACGGTAGGTTACGCACTCCCTGCGTAGAAATTTCCGTGTATCCAAATAGCGTCCCGTTCGTAGATCGCGCGTGGACAAAGACAAAGACTCTGGGAAACGAGGAGTGGGCCGCCCTTCCAAGGCGCAGCCCTTCAAGGCGTTCGTCGTCGACCTCCTGCTGAAGGAGCCGAACCTTCGATCGCTCGAGATCGTGTCGCGGGCGCGCGCCGCCGGTTACGACGGCGGCAAGAGCGCGCTCTACTCGCTGATCGCGAGCGTCCGGCCGCGCCGGACGCGGCCGCTCAGCGATCACGATCGCGTGCCAGGCGAGATCGCGCGTCACGGCTTCGGCCAGGTCGACGTGCGCTTCCGCGACGGCGGCGACCGCACGCTGACGTTCTTCGTCTCGCGGCTGGAGTATTCGCGCTACGTCGTCGCTTCGCTGGTTCCCGACCAGAGCGTCGAGACGTGCGTGCGCACGCTGGTCGCCCACCACAGCGTCATGGGCGGTGTGCCGCTCTTGGCCGCATTCGATCGGCCGCGCCCGATCGGCGTGCGCGCCGACGACGACGGTCAGGTCACCGAATGGGATCAGGCGTTCGCGTACGCCGCGCTCGAGCTGGGCGTCGGCGTCGAGGTGCGCGCGCGCCGCGGCGCCGAGCGCGGGCCCGGAACGAACCTCGGCAACTGGTTGAAGCTGGCGTTCTTCAAGACCGCCGTGTTCGCCGACGAAAACGAGGCCGCCGAGAAACTCGACGAGTGGGTTCGTGAATACAACGCCGAGCCGCAGAACGAGGTGGCAGGCAAGGCGCCGGCGATCTTGCTGGCGGAGGAACGGCAGCGCTTGCGGCCGCTCCGGCTGCAGCCGCAGGATCTCGCGCTGCGCGTCCCGGTCCTCGTCGGTCCGCGTGCGATCGTGGTGTACGAGGGTCAGTCGTACACGATGCCGCCCGAGGCGGTGGGGTTGATCGGCGTCCTCCGGCTCTATCCCGATCGGGTGGAGATCGCGGCGGGTCGCTACGAGACCACGCACCCGCGCCGCCGTGCCCCGGCAGCCCACGTGTCGGCGGAAGTCGACACCGGCACCCCGTCCGCCTCGCTGGGCGACGCCGTTCCGCGCCAGGTCCGACGGACCGGCTCCAGCCCGATCCGGCAGCCGGAGATGGTCGCCGGCCCGCGCAACCTGCCGTAACGGACGCCGGACCAGCGATCCGGCGGGGCGTTTGTATGCCCACCAGAACGGACTGGTCAAGGGCTACACGCACGGCAAGCGGCCGGTGCAACTTGTGTGGTGTGAGGAGTTCGCCTCGCGGATTGAGGCACTGGAGAGGGCCGATCCGAATCAAATCAACTGGAAAGTCGGCCGCGACACCGATCGCATCACCGAGCTTGAGCGGGACAGCAAGATCAC
>Ga0207662_10001231_pt1 | contig 12273 bp, 12 predicted proteins | sample KBSS33LmetaG_FD_184338 | JGI IMG/M metagenome (GOLD analysis project Ga0207662, IMG submission 184338) | Switchgrass rhizosphere microbial communities from Kellogg Biological Station, Michigan, USA - KBS S3-3L metaG (SPAdes) (version 2) | ecosystem: Host-associated > Plants > Roots >... | reverse complement strand
ATTCGGTTCACCTTCTCGGCGGCCATCGCGTAGTCGTAGAGCAGATCGGGATAGTTGGGAAGCTTCTCCAGTGCCTTCCCGAGCAGGTCGAACGCCGCCTGGTACTGGGCCGAGTCGCGCAGGAGCTGCGCCTCCACCTGGGTGAGCTGCACGCGCTGCTCGTTGCTTTCCGCGCTCGCCTCCTGCAGGTGCTTGCGTGCTTCGGGAAGCTTCCCCTGCTTCGCGAGGATCCCCGCGTAGCGCGCCTGCGCGTTGATATATTGATCGCCGGACTCGACGGTCGAGTACCACTTGAGCGCCTCGTCGTAGCGCTTGCGCTCTTCGTTGACCTGGCCGAGATAAAAGCGCACCGCGTCCGGATCCTTGTAATCGGTTTCGAGCGCGTGCTGCAGCTGGGTTTCGGCGGCATCGAAATCGTTCAACTGCAGCGACAGCAAGGCGACCGCCATCGTCACGTCCGCGTTGTTCGGAAATTCCTTGAGCAGCGTTTGAAACTCGGTGCGCGCTTCGACGTATTTTTTGTCGGTCACCAGGAGGCGCGCATAACTCAGCCGCAGATCCATCGCGCGCGGATGCGCTTTCAGGTAGGACTGGTAATAGGCCAGCGCGTCCGCGTTCGATGTGCGCTGGAGAACCTGGCCTTGAAACAATGCGGCCTGCTCCCAGTCAGCGCGCAGCTTAAGTGCCGCGCGAATCTCGGTGAGCGCCAGCGGGGGCTGGCCTGCCGCCCACGCGGCCTGCGCAATGCTGTAATGCGCCTCCGGCAACGACGGATAGGGCCTGGCGAGGTTTTGCGTGAGTTCGAGTACCGCAGCCTTGTCCTGATGACGCATCAATATCGTGTTCAACTGCATAAAGCCGTTGCCGATATTGTCCTTGTCGGCAGCGAGCCACGTCTGCAGATGCGGCTCGGCGTCCGCCAGGCGCGCCTGATTGACGAGCAACGCGGCGAGCACCTGCCGCGCCTGCTGGTTTTCCGGGTCGGCGGCAAGCCAGATACCCGCGGTTTCAAGCGCGGCGCCGAGAAAACGCGTGTTCAACGCGACTTCGGTTGCACGTTGGGCAATGCGCGGATCCTTGGTTTCTTTGGTCAGATCGAGAAACGATTGCACCGCGACGTTGTTCTGACCGCGCTGCAGCGCGATTTCGGCGAGCAGCAATTTGAACAGCACGGTCTGGCTCATCGCCTGCACCGGCAGAGTCGGCGGCTTCACCTGCGGCCGCACGACAACGCGCGGCTTCGGTGCCGGCGCCGCAGCGGCAGGTTGCTCGGACTGACCCGGCGACTCGGCTTGCGGCTGCGTCGGTTGCTGCACGCAGGCGCCAAGCGCAAACAGCGAAAACAGCAAAGGCCAGACGGCCGGCTTGGAAATGTTCATTGGAAAGAAGGAATCGCTCGAAGTGATACGCGCTAATACGGGTAAGAGCGAATTATAGTTCGCAAGTTCTTCATAATTCGTTACATATTAGGTATATTTAGCGCCCACCACAAGCTGTCCACGCCGCGCTGGCGCGGCCGATCGAAAAACCCTCATGACCCCACCGGCCACCGAGATTACTGTTTCCGCCCAAGGGCTTTCCCGCAATTTCGGCGCTCACACCGCAGTCGCCGGATTGAGCCTGGAATTAAAGCGCGGCGAAATCCTGGGCTTTCTCGGTCCCAATGGCGCCGGCAAGACTACGACCATGCAGATGCTGACGGGCAATCTCGCGCCGACCGCCGGCGCGATCCGCATTTGCGGCATCGATTTGTTCGATGAGCCGACTGCGGCCAAAGCCCGCATCGGCTATCTGCCCGAAACGCCGCCGCTGTATCGTGAACTCACCGTGCGTGAGTACATCGACCTTGCCGCGCGCTTGCATCGCGTGCCCAAAGCAACGCGCGGCGCGGCGGTCGGCGAGGCGCTTGCCGGTTGCGGGCTCGCCGATGTCGCGAAAAAATTGATCGGCACGCTGTCCAAGGGTTATCAGCAGCGCGTCGGCATCGCCCAGGCGATCGTGCACCGCCCCGATGTCGTGATTCTCGACGAGCCGACCGTCGGGCTCGACCCTAACCAGATCCGCGAGATCCGCAACTTGATCCGCGAGCTCGGCCGCGAGCGCAGCGTCATCCTGTCCACCCACATCCTGCCCGAAGTCGAGAGCGTGTGCGACCGCGTGCAAATCCTGCATCACGGCGCGACCGTGTTCAACGATACGATCACCGCGTTGAATCAGTTCCAGGGCGGCAGCACGATAGTGCTCGGATTCAAGCATCCGCCATCGCCCGCCGACCTCGCCGCCATTCGCGGCGTGGCCCGCGTCGAGCCGGCAAATGACGGTGTTTTCCGCGTGACTTTTGCGGACGGCGCGGATCCGACCGACGAACTCGTGCGGTGCGCGGTCGAGCGTGGCTGGGGCCTTTATCAGCTAACCCCCGCGCAGGCAAGTCTCGAAGACGTGTTCAGCAGCTTGACGCGCAAAGAAGAACAAGCATGACGCGCGGTCAGCCTGCTCGCGCCATATCCACCAGGACGCCAGGAAAATGATACTCACGATCGCCCGCAAAGAATTGAAAGCGCTGTTTGCCTCGCCGCTCGCGTGGGTGGTGCTCACGTTCGTGCAGGTCATGCTCGCGTTCGGCTTCATGAAAAGAATCGACGACTTCATGGCGTTCCAGCCGCGGCTCGTGCAGATGCCGAATCCGCCCGGCATCACCGAGCTGGTCGCATCCCCCGTTTATGCCACGCTCGCGATAATTTTTCTGTTCGCGATTCCGCTGCTGGCAATGCGCCTGATCGCCGAGGAGAAGCGCAACCAGACGCTCGTGCTCCTGATGTCGGCGCCGATTTCGATGACCGAAATCGCGCTCGGCAAATTCCTGGGCCTGCTCGCGTTTCTCGGGATTCTGGTCGGCTTGGCGACGTTGATGCCGTTGTCGCTGCTGATGGGCGGGCGCCTGGATTTCGGCCTGCTCGCGAGCCTGGTCGTCGGCGTCGTGCTGCTCGCCGCGTGCTTTTCCGCCATCGCGCTTTACGCGTCGTGCCTGACCGCGCAGCCGTTCGTCGCGTCGATGATCGCGTTCGGGCTCCTGCTCGGCATGCTGCTGGCCGGCGAAACCGCGGCGGATGGCTTGCGCGGCCGCGGCTGGGCGGTGCCGGCGGAGCTCGCGCAGGTGCTCTCGCCGCTCAAGAATTTCGAAGCGTTCGCGAAAGGCATGCTCGACAGCTACAACGTCATCTGCATGCTGCTGCTGATCGCCGTATTCCTCATTTTGACCATACGCCGGCTCGACGCGGCGCGACTGCGCGGGTGATCCGATGCAAGTAACTCCCAAACTGCGCACGCGGCTGCTCCTGCAGAACGGCGTTTTCGTCGTGCTCCTGGTGGCGCTCGCGGCGCTCGTGGCATTCTTCGCGCGCGAGTACCGCGCCGAATACGATCTCACCCAGAGCTCGCGCAATACGCTGACCCAGCAAACGCGCGACGTGCTCACCAAGCTCACCGGGCCGATCAAGGTCACGGTGTTCGCAACGCGCCAGCCCGAGGTGCGCAAGCCTGTGCAGGAATTTTTCGCGTCATACCAGCGCGTGAAGCCGGACTTGACCGTGACGCTCGTCGATCCGCGCGAAGAGCCCAAGCTCGCGCAGGCCGCCGGCATCCGCGCCGACGGCGAATCGGTGATCGAATACAACCAGAAAAGCGAGCACCTGACCGAGTATAACGAGCAGTCGCTCGTCAATCTCTTGATGCGGCTCGCGCGCGCGGGCGAGCGGCTCGCAATGGCGCTCGAAGGGCATGGCGAGCGCCGGCTCGCGGGCGTTGCCAATCACGACCTTGGCGAATTCGGCAAGCAGCTCGGCGCCCGCGGCTTTAAAACCAACGCGCTCAACCTGGCGATCGCGCAGGAAGTCCCGGCGAACGCGAGCATGCTGCTGATTGCCAATCCGCAGGTCGAGCTGCAGCCGGCCGAAGTGGCAAAGATCACGCAGTACGTGCAGAAAGGCGGCAATCTTCTGTGGCTGATCGATACCGAGCCTTTGCGCGGCCTGCAGCCCATCGCCGAAGCGCTCGGCCTCACGTTGGGGCCGGGAACGGTCGTCGACCCGGACGCCGCGCGCGTCAACGCCGCACCGACGATCGCGGTGTCTGCGAGCTATGGGCGCCATCCGGTTACGGACAATTTCCGGCTCAACACGATCTACCCGTTCGCGCGCCAGATCGGCGTTAACGAAAAGGGCAGCGAAGGCAGCGAGTGGAAGGTGGCGCGCCTGGTCGACGTCGCGCCGCGGGGCTGGGTCGAGATGGGCAAGTTGGACGGCAGCATCGCGTTCGACAAAGCGCGCGACGTGCCGGGCCCCGTCACGATCGCGGTGGCGCTCGAGCGCACCGTGGGTGACCGCGTGCAGCGCGTCGTCGTCGTCGGCAACGGACATTTTTTGAGCAACCAGTTTCTCGGCAACGGCGGCAACCTGGAGCTCGGCGTCAACATGGTCAACTGGCTCGCGGGAGACGATGCGCTGATCACGATCCAGCCGCGGCCCGCACGCGACAGCAGTTTGGAGCTAGGGCGCGGCGCGCAGTACGTAATTCTGTTCGGCTTCCTTGTCTTCCTGCCGCTTGCGTTCGTGAGTACCGGCATTCTGGTGTGGTGGCGGCGCCGTAAATCATGAAAGGCCGGTTCGCGCTGAATCTTGCGCTGCTGGCGGTGGTCATTGCGCTCGCGCTGTTCGCGTATTACAAGCCGGCGAAAACCGCGCCCGAGCACAAGCTGTCGACGCTCAAAGCCGCCGAGGCGACCAGCATCAGGGTCGAAATCGCCGGCGAGCCGCCCATAGCGCTCGCACGCAGCGGCGCCGACTGGAAAATCACGGCGCCGCTGACGGCGCGTGCCGACGGCACGCAAGTCCAGCGTCTGCTGGAAATACTCGAAGCGTCGGCGAAGGACCGCTTTCCCGCGCAGGGGCTCGCGCGCTATGACCTCAACGAGCCGGCCGCGCGCCTGATCATCAACCAGCAGGCGTTCGGCTTCGGCGGCTTCAACCAGATGAGCCGCGAGCAATACGTGCTCACGCAGGACGGCATCTACCCGCTCTCCTTACGCTACGGCAGCTTGCTGCCGAAGAGCGTGCACCAGGTGATAAGCCGGCAGGTGTTCGCCGCCGACGAGGCGCCGGTCGCGTTTCGCCTGGCGGATTTCGCGCTCACGCAGAACGACGGCAAATGGCAGTTGACGCCGCCGGCCGCCGATTTAGGCGCCGACGATCTCACGCGCTGGGTCGATGAATGGCGACTCGCGTCCGCGCTCGCCGTGTTGCCCTTAAGCAACCGCACGGCAATGACGCGCGTCAAGGTCACGTTGAAGTCCGGCACCGACATCTTTATTTCGGTGCTTCAGCGTGAACCGCAGTTCGTGATCGCGCGCAGCGACCAGCCGTACGAATACCAGCTGAGCGGCGAAGCCGGCAAACGGCTGCTCGCACCGCCCGCCGCCGAACCCGCGAAGACCGAAGCCGCGAAGAAATAGCATGCCTGAACTGCCGGAAGTCGAAACGACCCGGCGCGGCCTGGCGCCGCTTGTCGCGGGAGCGACCGTTACCGGCGTCGTGGTGCGCAACCGCGCGATGCGTCAGCCGATCACGCGCAATCTCCCGCGCATTCTCACCGGCCGGCGCATTGACGCGCTCGAGCGGCGCGCCAAATACCTGCTGTTCCGCGCCGGCGACGGCACGTTGATCGTGCACCTGGGCATGTCCGGCCGCTTGTGGCTGGTGAGTGCCGGCACGCCGCCCGCGACGCACGATCATTTCGATCTCACGCTCGCCAACGGCCGCATCGTGCGTCTGCGCGATCCGCGCCGCTTCGGCCTCGTGCTGTGGCACAAGGGCGACCCGCTGACGCACAAACTGCTGCGCGACATCGGTCCGGAACCGCTGTCGACCGCGCTCAGCGCCGAGTGGCTGTACCGCGAAACGCGCTCACGCAGCGGCGCGATCAAGAATGCGCTGATGGACAGCCACCTGGTCGCGGGCGTCGGCAACATCTACGCCAACGAGGCGCTCTTTCGCGCGAAAATCAATCCGCGCCTGCCGGCATGCCGCATCGGGCTCGCTCGCTACGCCATCCTGGTCGACAAGATCCGCGAGACGCTGAGCGAAGCGATCGACGCCGGCGGCTCGAGCCTGCGCGACTACGTAAATTCAGCGGGCGAAGCGGGCTTTTTCCAGAACCGGTTTTTCGTCTACGGCCGCGGCGGCGAAGGCTGCCTCACGTGCAAAGCGCCTATCCGCAGCCTGGTGCTGGGCCAACGCGCGACGTTTTATTGCCCGCGTTGCCAGCGCTGAGCCGCGGTCAGCGGCTCGCCTGCTCCGTCAGGCGCAAATACTTGGCGTGTAGCTCCTCTTTGGTTTCCACGTGGCGCGGGTCATTGGGAATGCAGTCGACCGGACACACGATGCGGCATTGCGGCGCATCGTAGTGGCCCACGCACTCAGTGCAGAGCTTGGGATCGATCACGTAGATTTCCTCGCCCGCGGCAATCGCGCCGTTCGGGCATTCGGGCTCGCAAACGTCGCAGTTGATGCATTCGTCGGTGATGATCAACGCCATCGCGCAGCCCTTACCCCTTGCCGCCCAGGGACTTGATTTTGCTTTTCAGGCATTGCTCGACGTGCGGAGCGACGAACTTGCTGACGTCGCCGCCGAGCACCGAGATTTCGCGCACCAATGTCGCCGAGATGAACAGGAACTGCTCCGCCGGAGTCAGGAATATGGATTCGACCTCGGGAAACAGGTTGCGGTTCATGCCCGCGAGCTGAAACTCGTAATCGAAGTCCGACACGGCGCGCAGCCCGCGCATCACGACCTTGGCGTTGTGCTTTTGCGCGAAGCGCATGAGCAGCCCGGAAAAACCCATCACCGTGACGTTCTTGTATTCGCCCACCACGCTCTTCGCCATCTCGACACGCTCGTCCAGCGTGAAGAACGGCTTCTTCGCGCGGCTGTCGGCCACCGCGAGGATCACTTCATCGAACATGTTCGCGGCGCGGCGCACGAGATCCTGGTGCCCGAGCGTGATCGGATCGAACGTTCCGGGATAAACAGCTTTAAGCGTCATGGCCAGCCCATTTCAGCAGTTGATGCGTCACCGCGCCCGCGCGGCCGTTGCGCCAGATTTCCCAGCCCGGCGGCAGCGCAGGCGCCGCGGGCGCTTCGACATGAACCAGCGCGGCGGGCGCCAGCCGCGGACCCAGCACCGGCAGCACCGCATCGAGATAGTCCGCGCGAAACGGCGGGTCGAGAAAGACGATGTCATAGCAGCCGTCGTCCGCGCGCAGAAATTCTAACGCATCCGCGCGTTTAAGTTCCACTGCGTGCGCCGCGAGCTTGGCGACGTTGGTCTGCAACGCGCGCCATGCCGCCGGATCGCGCTCGACCATTACGACGCGGCGCGCGCCGCGCGATGCAGCCTCGAATCCGAGCGCGCCGCTGCCCGCAAAAAGGTCGAGGCAGCAGCGCCCGGTCAAATCCTGCCCCAGCCAGTTGAACAGCGTCTCGCGCACGCGGTCGGGCGTTGGGCGCAGGTCGGCGCGCGGCGCGAATGCGATCACGCGGCTGCGCCATGTACCACCGATGATGCGCACCTGGTTTTTCGCTGCCGCCATGATCACCTTGTCCGCAACGCCACGCGCGCGGCGCCGGGCTACTTAGCCGCTGCGGCGGCAATCGCTGCCGCCTCGGGTCCCACCACCACCGTCACCATATGCGCGGGATCGACGCGGCGCGCAAACGCGGCGCGGATGTCGGCGACCGTCACCTTCTCGACGTTGGGCACGAAATCTTCCAGGTAAGTGAGCGGCAGGTTATAAAACCCGATCACGCTCAGGTAATCCAGGATCTTGCGATTGTTGTCGATGCGCAAAGGAAACCCGCCGACCAGATTCTGTTTCGCGCTGCGCAATTCGTCCGCCGTCGGGCCCTTGGCCAGAAAATCCGCGAGCGTCGCGCGCACGACCGCGAGCGCTTCCCCCGCCTGGTCTTTGCGCGTCTGCAGGCCGATGACGAACGGCCCGCGTTCCTGCATCGGCGCGAAATAGCTGTACGCCGAATAGGCGAGCCCGCGCTTGGAGCGAACTTCCTCGGTGATGCGCGACTGAAAGCCGCCGCCGCCCAATATGTAGTTGCCGACGAACAGCGGGAAATAATCAGGATCGTCGCGCTTGATCCCGGGCATGCCCATCAGTAAATGGCTTTGCGAAGCGGGATGCGGGATCACGCGCGTTTCGGCCTGCGCGAGCGAGGCGACCGGCGGTATCACCGGCGCGACGGTCGAGCGCGGCAATTGTCCTGTGACTTGTTCGGCGATCGCCTCGGCGTCCGCGCGCGTCAGGTCGCCGATGATCGCCACTACCGCACGGTCAACGGTGTAGTAGCGCCGGTAAAATTCGACCAGATCGTCGCGCGTTATCTGCGCGACGGTTGCCGCCTCCCCGGAGCCGCGCAAGCTATACGGATGGTTCGCATAGGCGAGCTGGTTGAAACCCCGGCTTAATAGCGTCTCGGGCTTGGTGTCGGACTCCTTGATTGCCTCGACCAGGCGCTTCTTTTCGCGGTCGAGCACCGCCGCCGGAAACTCCGGACGTTGCAGCACGCGCGCAAACACATCGAGCGACTGGCGGCGTTCTTCCGCATGGCTCAACGTGCGCAGCGTCACGCCGGCGCGGTCGCTGTCGACGCGGCCCCCAAATTGCGCGCCGCTGTCGGCCATGCGGCGCGCAACCTCGTCTTCCGACAGGCCGCCCGCGCCGAGCTTCAGCATTCCCTGCGTCATGCCGGCGACGCCCGATTTCTCGCGCGTGTCATATGCGGAGCCCGCCGGAAAATCGACGCTCACATCGAACATTGGCAGGTTGCGCGCCTCGACGAAGTACACGCGCGCGCCCTGCTTCGTCTGCCAATGCTGGATCGGCAATAGCGCCCATGCCGGCGCGGCGATGAGGCACAGGATCAGCGCGCACCAAGAGCGGTTCAATTTATTGCGCATGACGCACTCCGGCCGGCGCCGCGGCTTTAACGCCGTCGAGCGGCTGCGGGTCCAGCACGGCGACGGTGAGACTTTCGTCGACCAGATATTTCCTTGCGACTTCCTGCACCTGGGCGGGCGTGACTTCGCGCAGCTTGTCAATCATGCGGTCCATCGCACTGTGCGGATAGCCGGCGATTTCGAGCGAACCGATTATCATTGCCTGGTAATAAATCGAGTCGCGCTGAAACACCTGGGACGACACGACCTGCGCCTTGACCCGCTTCAGTTCTTCCTCGGTAATGCCGTCCGCGACGATTTTGGCAATCTCACGCCGTAACGCCTGCTCGAGGTCGGCGACGCTTTTGCCGGCGCTGGGGATTCCGTTCACGATGAACATGCCGGGACCGCGTTGCGTGCTGTCGTACCCGGCGCCCACCGCATTCGCGATTTTTTCCGTGCGCACGAGCGCGCTGTTCAGGCGCGCGGCCTCATGGCCGTCCAGCACACCCGCCAGCATTTCGAGCGCGTAAGGCTCCCAGTCGTTTTCGACGTCGCGCAACACCGGCGCGCGATATCCCATGACGATCGACGGCTGCTCGGCCGGCGCCTTGACGTTAATGCGGCGGATGCCGCGTTGCGGCGGCTCGTCCTGCGGCTTGCGCTCCGGCAGCGCCTTGGGCTTGATCGCGCCGAAATACTTTTCGGCAAGCGCGAAAACTTCCTGCGGCACGACGTCGCCCGCCACCACGATGATCGCATTGTTGGGCGCATACCAGCGGTCATACCAGTCGCGCGCATCGTGCCAGTTCATGCTCACGAGATCGCTCATCCAGCCCACGGTCGGCGTGCGGTACGGGTGCGCGACGAACGCCGTCGCCATCAACTGCTCGAACACCAGCGAATTAGCGCGGTCGTCGGTGCGCAGGCGGCGTTCCTCCATTACGACTTTGATCTCCTTGGCGAACTCTTCCTGCGACAACACGAGATTCGCCATGCGATCGGATTCGAGCTCGAACGCGAGCGGCAGGCGCGACTTTTGCAGCTGCTGATGATAGCCGGTGGCATCGCGCGACGTGAATGCATTGTCGCGCCCGCCCGCAGCCGCGATGCGCTTGGAAAATTCACCGTTCGGAACTTTTTTCGTGCCTTTGAACATCATGTGCTCGAGCACGTGCGCGACCCCGGTGCCGCCGTTGACCTCGTCCATGCTGCCCGCCTTGTACCAGATCATTGACACGACGGTAGGCGCGCGGTGGTCTTCCTTCACGATCACGCGCAGGCCATTGGCGAGGCGATGCTCGGTGGTCAGCGATTGCGTTTGCGCGCAGACGCCGGCGGCGAACAGGCAGGTCGCGGCCAACATGCCAAGGCACGCGCGCGCACGGCGAAAGGTAACGGTTAACATACGGGATCTCGAAAGTGGGAAGATGGGTAGCCCGGCCTGCGCTTTCCGGCTAGAATTTTAAGTGAATTACCGCGGTTGCGCTCATGTGGCGGGCGCGCGCGCGTTTTATATCGCCTACGCCACCTCTGACTGCATTACCCATGCTTAGTTTCCTTAAATCAGGCCAAAAATCGGGCGCGGGCTGGACTGCGCGCCTCAAAGAAGGCCTCGCGCGCACGCGCAAAGTCCTCAATACCGATCTCAAAGACCTGTTTGCCGGCGGGCCGATCGACGAGGCATTTTTCGACGAGCTTGAAACCACGCTGCTCCTTGCTGACGTCGGCGTGTCCGCGACCGAACAATTGATCGGCGATTTACGCGCCACGGTGCGGCGTGAGGGGTTGCGCGAGCGCCAACAGCTCAAAGGCGCGCTGCGCGAGGCGCTGCTGCGGCTCTTAAAGCCGATTGCCGTGCCGCTCGTGGTCGACAGCCCTAAGCCGTTCATCGTCATGCTGGCCGGCGTCAACGGCGCGGGCAAAACGACTTCGATCGGCAAGATCGCCAAGTATTATCAGCAACGGGGCAAATCCATTCTGCTCGCCGCGGGCGACACTTTTCGCGCGGCGGCGCGCGAACAGCTGCAGGTGTGGGGCGAGCGCAACAACGTGGCCGTGATCGCGCAACAATCGGGCGATGCCGCTGCGGTGATCTTCGATGCGATCAACGCCGCGAAAGCGCGCGCCATCGACATCGTGCTGTGCGACACCGCCGGGCGCCTGCCGACGCAGCTGCACCTGATGGAGGAAATCGCCAAGGTCAAGCGCGTGATCGCCAAAGCGGTGCCCGGCGCGCCGCATGAGATCCTGCTCGTGCTCGACGCGAACACCGGCCAGAACGCATTGAACCAGGTCAAAACGTTCGACGATGCGCTGGGCGTGACCGGGCTGGTGCTGACCAAGCTCGACGGCACCGCCAAAGGCGGCGTCATCGCGGCCATCGCGCGCGCATATAAGATTCCGGTGCGCTTCATCGGCGTCGGCGAGGCGGTCGATGATTTGCAGCCGTTCTCCGCCGAGGAGTTCGTCGATGCCCTGCTGGATTGAGGCCGTCAGGCGTGAGGCGTTAGGCGTGAGGCGGAAAGTCAGACGCTTCTCGTCACTTACGCCTCACGCCTCACGCCTCCCGCACTTATGATTTCATTAAGCCACGTCTCCAAGCGCTATCCAGGCGGCCGCGAGGCGCTGCACGACGTAGGCTTCAATATCGACTCGGGCGAGCTCGCGTTCATCACCGGCCATTCGGGCGCCGGCAAGACGACTTTGCTCAAGCTGCTGGTCGCGATCGAGCGGCCGACGGCGGGCAGCATCATCGTCAACGGCCAAAACGTCGGTAGCCTGCAGGCGCGCGCGGTGCCGTTCCTGCGCCGCAAGTTCGGCCTTATTTTTCAGGACCACAAGCTGCTCTTCGACCGCTCGGTATTCGACAACGTCGCGCTGCCGCTCGACATCGCCGGCTACGGCGCCAAAGACGCCGGCCGGCGCGTGCGCGCCGCCCTCGACAAAGTCGGGCTGCTCAAATATGAAAAAGCGCTGCCGATCACGCTTTCGGGCGGCGAACAGCAGCGATTGTGCATCGCGCGCGCGATCGTCCACCGGCCCTCCATCCTGCTCGCCGACGAGCCGACCGGCAACCTCGACGCGGATTATGCGAACGAGATCGGCGAGCTCTTTCGCTCGTTCAATCAGGTCGGTGTTACCGTGATCGTCGCGACGCACGATCAGGCGCTGCTCGCGCGCCTGAATCCGCGGGTGATTGCGCTGCGTAATGGCGCCATGGCGCTAGCCGCATGAAAGCGTGGGCTGCCCAGCACGCACGCTGCTTTGCC
>Ga0207662_10001230_pt1 | contig 12274 bp, 10 predicted proteins | sample KBSS33LmetaG_FD_184338 | JGI IMG/M metagenome (GOLD analysis project Ga0207662, IMG submission 184338) | Switchgrass rhizosphere microbial communities from Kellogg Biological Station, Michigan, USA - KBS S3-3L metaG (SPAdes) (version 2) | ecosystem: Host-associated > Plants > Roots >... | reverse complement strand
GGCAAGTTGTGGCGCACGCCCATCTCATAATCGTTCGGGTCGTGCGCGGGGGTTACTTTCACAGCGCCGGTTCCAAACTCAGGGTCAACGAACTCATCAGCGATGATTGGAATCTCGCGATCAGTAAGAGGCAAAAGAATGGTCGCGCCAAGCAGTTTCGAATAACGGGCATCAGTCGGGTTCACAGCCACTGCTGTGTCGCCCAACATCGTCTCCGGTCGAGTAGTGGCGACCGTCAGCCGCTCGTCACTACCTTTGATTGGGTATTGCAAGTAATAGAGCTTTCCGGATTCAGGCAGTTTCTCGACTTCAAGATCCGACAACACCGTCTGATCATTAGGACACCAGTTCACGATCCGGTTGCCGCGATAGATCAGGCCTTCTTCATAGAGCCTGACAAACTCTTCGCGCACGGCCCGCGATAAGTCTTCATCCATCGTGAACTTCTCGCGCGACCAATCGACTGACACTCCTTCGCGTCGCATCTGCACAGTGATTTGCCCGCCCGACTCGTTCTTCCACTGCCACACGCGTTCAACAAACTTCTCCCTACCAAGCTCTTGTCTGCTCTTCCCCTCCTTCTTTAACGCGCGGACGACCATCAATTGCGTGGAGATACCTGCGTGGTCGATGCCGGGCAACCAGAGAGTGCGAAAGCCGCTCATGCGTTTGTAGCGCGTAAGCACGTCCATGAACGTGTGTTGGAGAGCATGGCCCATGTGCAATGAGCCAGTAACGTTTGGTGGAGGAATGACGATACTGAAAACCGGTGCATTTGGATCGCGATTGATCTCGGGAGCGAAATAGCCACTTTTCTCCCAGCGTTCGTAGTGGTGCTGTTCAGCTTCTTTGGGGTCGTATTGTTTAGGGATTTCCATCACGATGCAGTTTGTGCTTTGTACTTCGAACTGTACTTGGAACTTTGAGCTTTGCACTTTGAGCTTTGTATCGACAGTGCTAGAACAAAGTACCAAGCTCCAAGATGAAAGTACAAAGTACCAAGCACAAAGAACAAAGTACAAAGCTCTAAGTACAAAGCCCAAAACAAAACAGGTGGCCGCTTTGCGACCACCTGCCTACTTACACTTTCGCCTGGTCTATTTGTGCTGCGATTCCTTCTCTTCCAATTGCCGCTTGATTAGTAACTCAGCAAGGCTTGGAACAACTTCCCAGGCGATCTCACGCACCACTTCGTCCGACATCATCTCGACAACGCGACGGGCGATGGCATCGATCATCTCTGGTGAAAGTTTATCGGCCGATATCGGCGCAACACTTGAAGGTTCGGCGCTCGTACCAGCGCTCCTAGAAAAGGTTTCAGACGGTTCTTCTGCAACCACGCTTACAGGCACGGGAGCGTCCGGCACGTATTCGGGTTCTGCGGACACTTCGTGTACCTGGTCTTCGTATGCTACTTCAGGTTCGTCGTAGGTAACTGAAGCTTCATAAACTGGAGTAGGCGTGGGCGGAGCGTAGGGTTCCGCTGGTGCTATCCAGGAATCCGGCGCCGCGGTTTGCGTGACCTCGGGTTCGACAAAAGTTCGTTGCGGTGCTGGCGCATCGTAAAGTCTCGTTACACCTTCTGACCCGTTTCGCGGTTCATCTTCAACATCGAGATCTAAAACAAAATCGTCAGAGGCCGCGGCGGTAACGGGTTCGTAGTCGCCCAAGTCCAAGAGCGAGTCGGCTTCCTGTGCATCGTATCGATTTGCTGTTTCCATTCTTGGTTTATCCATTGATGCGGCAGCGAACGCCGGCTCTTTGCTGGTCTCCGGTGCACCGCGCCACTCAGGTGGCAACGGCTCTGTATTGGCCGTGGTAACAGCCAATTCTTCAGTATCGAGCCTATGCTCCGGAGCAGATGGTCCAGGATGTGGGAGTTCCGCAGTCGGGACTTCCCGTTCGTCTCTCGCCGGACCGCTGCCGACTAATGAACCGACTCTGTCGATTAAGCGTCGAATCGATTGAAATGGCTTGGTCAAGATATCATCCGCGCCAACTCTGCGCGCCTCCGCTTCGTCGAATGGCTCGAAGGAGCCAACAAGAAGCATCACGGGAATGTGCTTGTACTTCTCGTTTTGTTTGATGTGTTGGCAGACTTCGAAGCCGGATCTTCCCGGCATATGAACGTCTGCGAGCACGATGTCAGGCGCAACCTCGTCGAGGTGTGCTACTGCCTCATCACCGTTACCAAAAGCAACCACTCGCACGCCTTCGTCGGCGAATGTCAGTTCGATAACTTTCTGAATGGTAACCGAATCGTCGGCAAGTAGGAGTTTGCGGCCAGCTAACAACTCTATTCCCTTAGCTGAATTTTAAGCACCATCGGCGGGGCCGTAGCATATGGCACGGATGGCGCAGGCATGTCGAACAAATGGCCTCGGATGAGGCCACAAAAGAAACCTAACACCCGCGGTAAGTGGCAGTCAAGACTTTAGTTTTAGGGGGAGGCGGGCAGCGGCACGGCAGCCGCCATGATCGGGAGATTGGTCATTTGGCATTTCTCGATTTGCCCTAAAAAGGGTGCAGATCCCGGACAAATACAGCTACGCCGGAGTCAAATGGAAAAGCCGAAATATCTAATGATATATAGAAAATGTCCTGCCAGTGCGTGCTGCCCCTGCTTCTGAGTCAAGGGCCAGAAACCACCAGATCGTCTCCAGTATCCATCTTTCCATCCGGGCCAGCCGAGCGCAGGGTGAAGTGGCTGCTCTCCCCGACGTACTGGTACGACTTGCCCCACGGATCGAGTCGAATAACCCGGCCGAGGTACTTGGGACTCAGGTGATCTATAAGGACGGGATGTTTATCGGAGACGACAAATGCGCCGCGTTCCTGACGGAATTTCGACAACGCAGCAGCCACAGTGTTCATGTCTTCGCGAGCCTGTGCTGCTTTTGCGGACGCCAGTGAGTCAGCAATTCCTTCGACACTGATCCAGTGACTGTTCGTTTTGAATGAACTCGTTCGCCAGCCAGCGCGATCGCGATTAAAGCGCACACCGAACCGAACCCGTGAAACGACGGTAGCTGATGGCTCTGTCGCGAGTGGAATACCTAATCCACTAATCGATTTGATCCTTATCGCATCATTTGGCAACTCGACTTCAAACAAATCTGCAAGTAAACAACGTGCTTGCCTGACAGTCAGGTCGCTGGCAACTGGCCGCTGAAATTGATTCTTGCTTTGACAATCTGACGGCACTACTTGTCCACCCGCAGCGCGCGCAATCAGTTCAATTTGTTCCCAACGCTCTTGACCTGTTCTCACCTCGGCCACCCGCCACGCTCCGGAAGAGTCACGACTGAAATGAAACACTAGATCGATCTCAGCGACTGCCTCTGCCTGGTTCTGATCCATCATCACCGGCTTCTGAACGATGCTAACGCTTCCCGACGGTAACGACATCCCGGCAGTTTTAGTGATCAACTTCTTAGCCTGACTCGAACTCAGGTCAGCACGCGCTGCGCCGGGCGCAAGGAGTATTGCGAGGAGGATGAAAGTCGTCGACCGCATTTGTATCAGTTGTTCTCGCTCGCCGGTGAACCCTTGCCGAGCAGCATTTGCAACATGATCTGGAATTGAGCGGTAGTGAACGGTTTAGGAAGAAACACAACTGCGCCGGCTGCAAAGCTGTCCTGTGAAAGTTTTGGATCTTGCTCCGCAGTCATCATCATCACGGGAATATTCGTGAATCGTTTTTCTGTTTTCATCTGCCGCACCAGTTCAGGGCCAGAGATGTGAGGCATCACAACATCGAGTATCGCCGCAGTGAAACCGGGATTGTCCTGCAGGATCTTATAGGCCTCGCGTCCATCGCGCGCAGTGACAACGACAAAGCCATCGCGTTCAAGGATAGTCGCAACGAGACGAAGGATCGCCGGGTCGTCATCGGCGATCAGGATCCGGCGGCTCTCGCCGCTGGTCTGGGTGGTTCCTTTGTCGCTCTCAGCCATACCGCTCCTTCAAATAATAGTAAGTCGTTACGCCTCGACAGGCCGACAACTCTCGCCTGCCCGGGTTGATAGTTCGGCGGCCAGTTTTATTGCTGCCACCATACTCGAGTGTTCTGCGAGACCCTTGCCGGCGATATCGAAAGCGGTTCCGTGATCGACTGAGGTTCTAATGAAGGGGAGTCCCAACGTCACGTTCACTGCCTCACCGAAGGATAAACACTTTACTGGAATCATTGCCTGGTCATGATAACAGGCAACCACCGCGTCGAACTCACCACGCGATGCCCGCAAGAATACCGTATCTGCCGAGAAGGGCCCATGCACATTGATCTCGTCGATTCCGCGCGCGGCTTCAATCGCCGGGACAATTTCAGAGGCTTCTTCGACTCCAAACAGTCCGCCTTCAGCTCCATGTGGATTCAAAGCTGCTACTGCCAATCGCGGGCGTTCAATTCCCCACCGTTGAAGTTCGCGATGAGTGAGATTGATGACCTTTACTAAACGATCGCGTTCGACCATGCGAATCGCAACCGAGAGCGGCACATGGGTCGACAACAAAACGATGCGAAGGTTCGCAGCGACAAACGCCATGGCGTATTCTTCAGCGCCCGTCAGGTGAGCGAGAAACTCCGTGTGCCCAGGAAAACTATAGCCACCTAAAAAGAGTGCACGTTTGTTAATTGGCGCCGTCGCCATAGCATCAATGCAGCCTGCGGCGCACAGTTCCACTGCCGCTTCGATGTAGCCCGCGGCTGCTTTGCCTGCGGCACCCGATTCAATACCTGGTTCGATATAGCCACTGACGTTGTCGAGGTGATAGATGAGCGGCTCGTTGAGTTCGTCGGGAAATGCTTCGTCTTTGCGAACTATGTCGTAGCCCGACTGAAGGTCGAGAGTGCGAGCAGTGTGAGCCAGGAGTTGTGCATCACCGATGATGATCGGAATGCAAATCTTTCTGATCTCTTCTTCGGCGACGGCCTTGAGAACTACTTCTGGGCCAATCCCTGCGGGATCACCCATAGTTATTCCGATACGTGGCAAGACTCGCCGCGGTCGAGGTCCCGGCTCTGTTGAAGATTGATCTGACTGTCGCATTTGCTGGGGCGACTGTCGGCTAAGCAAGAAGTAGGGGCGAGGCTCTCTCTCAGGAGTTGCTTATGCCGTAGCTGTTTCTACCCGCTCGTCGGCCTTGAACATGTATTTGATGTTGCGCTTGAGCACGAGCAGATTCGGAGCACCTTTGCGGTTGACCTTGAGCGCGCCGCGGTCATACCACTCGATCGTTCCTTCAATCTCTTCACCGTCGAGCAAAACGATAACCATCGGAGTATGCGCATCGATCTGTTTTTTGTAATAGAAGATCTCCGCGTTGGTTTCGTTTGGTGGCGGAATGCGTTTCTTCACCTGCACGGGTGACGGCTGAGGGGCACGCTCACGCGGTTCACGATCACGACTCTCATTCGACGGTCGGGAGCTGCCATTTTGTCTTTCTCTGGGCTGAGGAACCTCGCGTGCTTTGCCCTTAACTTCCGCGAGCGTGGTTCTAATGAGTTTACGATTCACTGATAATTACCTCCAAAATCTGTATGACGCTTCAGTTCCGTCGGGGCACGTCAAATTGTCAGGCAGGGAAAAGCCTTCACGGACCAGCACAAACTCTCGCAGGCGACGGCCATCCGAGGAGAGGAACTGTATTTCATTACCCGTAATGGGAAATCCTGCAAGGAATGGGTGACATGCTACACAAGTGATGTTGAAAAAGCAAAGGTGAGGCGCTCTTCTGAAACTGCGTTTTGCGCTTTGCCTTTGTGCTTTGAGCTTAGCTGTTCTTAAACAGGAAGAAGGTCCAGGTAAGTGGAACATCCAGTCACACCGTCTACCGATTGAATGGTGACTGGTGCTGGAGAGGTGGAGGGTTGAATAAGACGCGATAGACAGTCTCGTCATATCCTGTGAAATGGAGTATGAGCCAGACGACTACGACGCCGACACCTAATATCGCAGCCACTTTCTCGACTTTCAGAAATTTCGCCACAACAAGAACAGCAGCGCCAACAACTAACAAGATTAACAATGGACTAAGGGAGTAGTTCATACTTTGGCGTCATCATCAACTAGTTCTTGCACCCATTGCCAAACCTTTGGTTTAGTTCGGCCGTCTCTTTTGCGCAAAGATTTGATGAGCACAAACGTGAAGTAAACGACGAATGCAAGGCCGATGATGATGATGAAGAATTCCAGCATTTCCCGAGTTACGGGTCGTACTAAAGCGCGATTGGTGGCAAGGCAGTTAAGTAACAGCCATTTGCTACCGCGAATGCTATTGAATAGTCAACTGGCAAGTAAAGTATGCGCCATCCACTATACGAACGGGAGTAAATCACATGCTGAATTCGTACTCAGTAAAAATGGGGAAGTTCCTTCGACGTTTCCTTTTTAGTAGGGAGGTGCTGCCTTCGTCTTTTAGTTCTTAGTGCTTGGTTCTTTGTACTTCTTTCTGTAGGAAGGACTACCGGTTTCAACTTGCGGTTGACTGAGAACACAAAACAAAGTGATGGGCCCTGCGACTCCCCTTCTAGTACCATGGCCTTATGACCACACTCCCCCGCAACCAAACAGGCAGACTACTCTTATTAGTTGCTCTCGTTGGAAGTCTCGCCGCTTATCTGAATGGAATGCAGCATCCGTTTGTCTTCGATGATCCGACTCAGATCGTCAACAACGATGCGGTCCACTCGTGGCGGTTCATTCCGCAGTACTTCACGAGTGACGTCTGGCAACACACCGACCCATCTGTGGGCGGCATTTTTTATCGGCCGATATTTCAGATCTGGCTCCTCGTGAATTACAAAATTGGTGGACTGAACACCGTGTGGTGGCACGCCACATCTTTGATGCTTCACCTACTAGTTACTGCATCGGTGTTTGCATTAGCGACGATGTTGGTGAACGACGAGGTGACCGCCGGCATTACTGCGCTTCTGTTCGGGGTACATCCGGTTCACGTGGAAGCGGTCACGTGGATCTCCGGCGTTACAGAGCCTTTGATGGCAATCTTCTTCGTCGCCTCTTTCTTTTTCTATCTAAGCAATAAACGACAGCCGGATCGGAAGTGGCCGGTCTTATCGCTCGTACTTTACGCATGCGCGTTGTTATCGAAGGAAACGGCGGTGATGCTTCCTCTAATCATTGTTGTTTATCGCTGGATACAACCGAATGCTGCTGCCGACTCGGAGCCGCACGCGAATCTGCGACAATTCATGAACGGACTGCGCGATGCGGTTCCCTATATAGTTTTGAGTCTCGTTTACCTGGCAGTTCGTTACTTTGCACTTAAAGGTTTAATGCGTCCGGTGACTCCCCTCTCCATCAGCACGTTGATCTTGACTTGGCCATCCATCCTTGCCTTTTACGTAAGATTGCTTGTTTGGCCATTTGGCCTCAGCGTGTATTACGACACGCCCTATGTTACGAGTTTGCAGGTGCTGAACTTCGTCCTTCCTTTACTGATCCTGATCGCACTGGCTCTTGGCTTGTACTTTCTATCCAAACGTGACCGCATGGTTGCGTTTCTTTCGTTTTGGATGGTGTTGCTCCTCCTGCCTGTTTTGAACCTCTCGGTATTTCCAAAGGGTGAGTTGGCACACGACCGATATCTGTATGTGCCCTCGATCGCGTTCTGCCTGCTATTGGCAATGGCTATTCGCAAATTGAAGGCGGGTTCGTCGATGTTTTTAGGATTACCAGTATCGCAAGTTGCCGCGATATTACTTCTAGTAAGTGTTTTTGCGGGTGTGACGGCACGACAAAACAATTTTTGGAATTCGGATTATGCGCTCGCTGCGCGCGGTGTTCAGATCGCGCCAGGTAATACGCTGGCAGCGAACAACCTCGGGGCCGAAATGGCCGTAAAAGGCGATTACCAGAACGCCATTCTACTCTTTCGACAGGCAATCGAGCGCAGGCCAGACCACTGGCTCCCAAACTTTAATCTCGGCTATGTCTATTACCGACTCGGAGAACTTCGCGAAGCCGAACATTTCCTGCGCCAAGCTATTCAAATCTCATCCGAGGATGCAGCAGAGCATCGGTTTCTCGGCTTCGCTCTTTTAGAGATGGGCCGAAAGGATGAAGCCGAACAGGAACTGCGACGGGCGATCTCGCTGAAATCCAACGCGCCGGATCAACACCATGCTCTCGGTACCATTCTCGAAGAACGAAAAGACTTTTCGGGTGCGCTGAAAGAGTTTCAATTAGAAAGCGAGGTCAATCCGAAGAACGTAGGTGTCAAACAAAAAATCGCGGAGATGGAAAAACTAATCCGCTCGCAATAGTTTGACAGGATCCGAGGGTTACAGGATTTCGAACATTAAAGTGAAGACGAGGTTGAAAGGCCTTTAAATGAGTGCTGCGGATTCTTCTCGCTTGAATCCTGGAATCCTGAAATCCTGTCTAAAAAAATAGGGAAGGTCCTTCGACCTTCCCTTTTCAGCAGGGCAAGAAATAGCGTTGGATTTAGTCAGCTTTCTTGCGAATGAAAGTTGGCACATCGAGATCGTCAGAACGAGCGCCGGCCATCATCGGACGCGGCAAATCGTCTGGCGGTCGCGGTGTGTAGCGAGGTTGCGTAACCGGCATAACAGTTGTCGAAGCCGCCGAAGCGACACTCACTGCTTCCCTCTCAAAGCCGGTCGCAATAACCGTGATCTTCATTTCCTCACGCAGGGTCTCGTCAATCACCGCGCCGAAGATGATGTTTGCATCTTCATCAGCAGACTCACGAATGATCGACGACGCTGCGTTCACTTCAAACAACGTCAGATCTGGACCACCAGTAATATTAATGAGCACGCCCTTCGCGCCCTGGATCGTTGTCTCTTCCAGTAGCGGCGAAGAGATCGCCTGTTGAGTTGCTTCGATCGCGCGATTTTCACCAGTCGCACGACCTGCCCCCATCAACGCCATACCCATTCCTTGCATGATCGACTTCACGTCTGCGAAATCGAGATTGATAAGGCCCGGCACAGTGATCAAGTCGCTGATCCCCTGCACCGCTTGTCGCAACACATCATCAGCAACGCGGAACGAATCAGACAGCGACACTCCGCGCTCAACTGTATGCAACAGACGCTCGTTCGGAATCGTGATCACTGTGTCGACGCATTCGCGCAACTCGCGCAAGCCTTGATCTGCCTGCTGCATTCGCCGACGACCTTCGAAGTGAAACGGCTTCGTCACCACAGCGACAGTCAGCGCGTCCAATTCCGTTGCCAATGAAGCAATGATTGGAGCCGCGCCTGTTCCCGTGCCACCGCCCAGACCGGTGGTCACGAAAACCATGTCAGCACCTTCTAAAACCTCAATGATCTTGTCGGTGTCTTCAAGCGCTGCTTCTCGTCCGACCGTCGGATCTGCGCCTGCACCCAAACCTTTGGTGAGTCGACTGCCAAGTTGAATCTTGATCGGAGCTTTGGAGCGCTTGAGTGCCTGGAGGTCGGTGTTCGCAACCAGGAACTCGATGCCTTCGATTCCCGATTCGATCATTCGGTTAACGGCGTTGCCGCCACCACCGCCAATCCCGATCACTTTTATCCGCGCGCCAGTGAGCGGCGGATCATCGTCGATAAAAATGTTGATGCCTGTGCCGGGTTGACGAGTGTCCGGTGTCATAGTTATGTCCTCTCTCCCAAAGCGGGATGGCTTCCAAGGCCTCTTTCGTTTATGTTGGGCTGCTGGCGCCATCGGCATCGATATCTTGCGGACAATATCTTGTGCAACCGGGGCGCAAGCATACAACAACTTGTCAGAAAATACTAAACCTATTTTTGAATCGCGAAACGAAATGCGTGAGCTTTCCTGTGGATCCGCGACGAGCAATTCCAGTGCGAATCTCTGCTGCTTGTGTGCGATGTGCAAGTAGTGCAAGTCCTGCCGCCGCACACCACGCAGGACTCTGAATGTCTTCAACTAAACCGCCGAAGCGGTCGCGCTCCGGGTAGCCAATACGAACCGGTGCATCGAAAACTTGTTCACCGATCTCGGTCATGCCATTCAACAGCGCGCCACCACCAGTCAACACAACTCCACTCGATAACTGACGCTCCCAACCAGCGTCTTTGATCTCATCAGCGACATGCATCAACACTTCTTCAGCGCGTGGTTGAAGAATGTCGCAGAGGATCTGTCTCGACAGTTGTCGCGCAGGTCGTCCACCCACTGAAGGAACATCGACGAGTTCACCGCGCTCCATCTCGCTCAACGACGTGCTGGACGCGCAACCGACGGTGCGTTTGATCTTCTCAGCTTCAGGGATCGGCGTGCGCAAACCGAAGGCAATGTCGTTCGTGAAATGCGAGCCGCCCAGGGGGAAAACTGCGGTGTGCTGAACCGCTCCGCGCTGGTAAATAATCAGGCCTGTCGTCTCGGCTCCGACGTCGACCAGTGCTGCTCCAAACTCTTTATCGTCTTCAGTTAGCGACGCTTCCGCGGCAGCCAACTGTTCGAGAACCATGTCGGCAACGATCAGACCAGCACGATTGACAGCATTGATGGCGTTCTGTCGCGCAGTCACCGGGCTGGTGACGATGTGTACTTTCACAGCGAGTCGAGCGCCGATCATTCCAACCGGATCGTTGATGCCATCTTGGTCGTCGACGATGAACTCCTGCGGTAACCGGTCGACGATCTCGCGACCTGCCGGTAACTGAATCGCGCACGCGGAGTCGATCGCACGACGCACATCTTCAGGAACGATCTCTCGATCTCTGCCTGACACGGCAACGATCGCCTGTCCGTTGAAACCGAGAATGTGTGAACCGGCGAGATTGATCGTCACTTCCTCAGCTTCGAGTCCACTCATTCGCTCGGCTTCTTCGACGGCGCGCTTGATCGCGTCGACCGCAGCATCGGGGTTGACGATCACTCCTTTGCGCAACCCGCGCGCTTCTGCCTCTCCGATACCGACAACTTCCAACAAACCACTTTCACTTGGCTCGGCAGCAATACACGTCACCCTGCTTGTCCCGATGTCGAGACCGATGGTGTGTTGTGTGCGCTTAGCCATCTAACTGTGATCCTCCAGCGACTGTAGTCGGGTTAAGTTCGTCTCTGGTCATTCTTCTTCGCCTGTGCACGAGTCTTCGCATCTTTCTCTTTCGTTCGATCCGTTGGCGGCTTCTCAGTACGATCTCGTTCGACTGGTGGTGCGACAGTATCGGCGACAGCGGCGCCATCACTATCGCTGTCTGCGAAAGAGCGGGTCCCACTCCTGAGCCCGATGACCGCTCGCTTCCCTTGACTAAGATCGATGTAGCTGATGAATGCACCGCGCGGAGTTTGCCGCTGCTTATCGAGCTCAACCAGCGCCTGGCGCAAACGCTTGCCGTGATCCTGCGAGCCAAGACGGATTTCGATCTCTGAATCATCGCCTGCAAGCTGCGCACGAACGTCGCGCAGATCGAGCAAACTCACTTCACTAACGCGCTCCGATAGTCCCTGCGCGTCCCAGTCTTTCTGCAGCTCCAGGAACTTCTCGACGCGCTCGCGATTCTCCGCACGTGCCGTCGTTGTCTCTTCTTCATTCCAGCCGCGCAAAAAGAAATTCGGAACTGAGTCGGCTGGCTTCATGTCCTCCAGCGTCACTGCATCTTCATCCACCCAAACGAATCGCCCTGCACTCGTGCGAACCACTGCTCTTGGTTCTCGCTCGACAATTCGTACGCGAATGCCGTCGGGCAACACGCGTGTTACGACTGCGGTCCGCACCCACGGCAGTTCCTGCAGATGATTACTGAGCGCAGTCAGATCCGCGCGCCAGACGCCGGTTTCTTTTATGTCGTCGCGAACAACCGACTGAATCGATGACAGCGAAGCGCGGCTTATACCGGCAGCCTCGACCTTTCGCACCTGGAAGAAACTTGCTGACGCCGCAGCGCGATAACCGAGAAACACGACGATACCGATCGCAACGGCTAGCATTACTTTGAGAACCGTCGGCGCGTATGCGAGGAACGTTCGCATGCGCGCGCCAAACGTTTCCGAAGAATCACGCCGCGACGGTTTTTGCGACGCTGCGCCCGTCCGACCTTTGGCACCAATGCCGCTTCTATTTCCAACCTTCTGTGCCGGCAATTGATTCTTCATGGCTGCTACTCCTGATCAAGAGGATTCTTTCTCGGTCTCCGATTGAGGCTCTTCTTTCTCACTCGCAGGTTTGTGTGAACGCCAGAGCTCGACTTCATACTCAAGGTCAATACCCTGCTCTCTTTTGACTCGTTCGCGAATCTCTTCAGCAAGCGCTAGTGCGTCTTCAGCGCGCG
>Ga0207662_10001225_pt1 | contig 12290 bp, 8 predicted proteins | sample KBSS33LmetaG_FD_184338 | JGI IMG/M metagenome (GOLD analysis project Ga0207662, IMG submission 184338) | Switchgrass rhizosphere microbial communities from Kellogg Biological Station, Michigan, USA - KBS S3-3L metaG (SPAdes) (version 2) | ecosystem: Host-associated > Plants > Roots > Rhizosphere... | reverse complement strand
GTTTCAAGATTTCAAGGGGTCAGAGTCGTTGAACCGATCAACGACTCTGCCCCCTTGAAACTGCTTATTGGTAGAGCGGCGTCCAATCATTCGTGGGGCCGGTATGCCAGTCCCGGTACGGCGTCGTACGAGGTACGAAGTCGTACGGCAGTGCCTTACTAGATCACCCGCCTCGCCCAGGCGAACCTCTCCACCAACGTTTTCACGTACGGATCCTCCCCCTCGTCCAGCCTCTCCACCCTGAACCCGCCACGCCCGAGCGCGAGGTGGACGATCTCGCAATTGCCGAGCGAGATGGCGACGTGGGTGATGTGGCGGTCGGCGCGGTCGGAGAAGAAGAGCAGATCGCCCTCGCGCGCGGCGAGAAGGTCGTCGTCGCCTGCGACACCCGCCGAGGCCTGCTGCCACGCGTCGCGCGGGAGCTGGACGCCGTGCAGCGCGAACGTCGTCTGCACGAGCCCGGAGCAGTCCGCGCCCCACGGCGTCACGCCGCCCCATTGATAGCTCGTCCCCTCGAAGTAGCGACGTGCGGTGTGCGTGATCGCGGCCGCGTCGAGCGGGAAGTGGTGCGCCTGGTCGGCGACGTCGATCGTCTCGCCGCTCGCCAGGTCGTCGTCGTGCACGAGATAGGCACCCAGTGGCAGTGCGCGACGCTCGCCGCCGCGCGTCACCACGCATCCGAGCGACAGGCGCGTGTGCGCGCCCGTGTCCTCGATCGGGTGGAGATACCCACGGTGCATCCAGCCTTCGTATCGGTCGGCGCCCTGCACGCACCACCAGCCATCGCGCTCGTCGAGCAGCTCGACGGGATGCCCCGCGAGGAGCTGCGAGATCTGGATGCTGGAGATGCGCGGCTCCTCGAACAGCGGTGCCACGGGGCTTCGCACGACGGCGCGCGGAGTCTCGATGTTCATGGCTTCAAGATGTCACCGGGCGCGGCCGTGCGCACGCTCCGCTCGATCGCCGTCTCCAGCGCGCTCACGGCGAGCGCCTCGACCTGGGCGATGCCCGCTTCCACACCGCCCGAGATCGGCGCCGTCGCGAACACGACGTCGCCGTCGAACGGCGTGGCGACCGGAGTGATGCGCCGATACAGAGCCGCGCTCGCCGAGCGTGCCAGCGCGCCGAGCGCCGCCCGGTCCAGTGCCGCGTTCGTCGCGACGAGGCACAGCGTGGTGCTCCGCCCGGCCTGCTCTCCGAATGCATCGTTCCGGGACCCGCCGTTCGCGAGAATGGCCGCCCCGTCCAGCCACGAGCCGTCGTCGGCGCGTGCCCCGGCGACGATCCGTCCGTTCGCGTCGCGCACGTCGCCGAGCGCATTGACCGCCGCGAGGGCTCGAACCTCGACCGCGCCGGCGCTCGCCGCGCCGCATCCCACCCCGCCCTTCATCGCACTCCTGGCTCCAGCCACCTTTCCCACCGTCGCTCCCGTTCCCGCGCCGACGGCCCCTTCCACCACCTCCGTCGTCGACCGGTCGCACGCCTCGTACGCCATCCCGGGCGTCGGACGCGCGTCGAACCGGCCGAGCGGCACGAGGTCGAACAGCACCGCCGCGGGGACGATCGGCACCACGCCGGCGCCGACGTCGAACCCGCGTCCGCGCTCTTCCATCCAGCGCATCACGCCCGCCGCCGCATCGAGCCCATAGGCCGAGCCGCCGGCGAGCAGGATGGCGTCGACGCGGTCGACGAGATGGCTGGGCTCGAGCAGCGCCAGCTCACGCGTGCCCGTCGCGCGGCCGACGATGGCGACGCCGCAGCGAAACGGCCCGCGGTCGCCTCGGATCACCGTGCAGCCCGTGGCGCCCGCGACGTCGGTGGCGTGTCCCACCACGAGTCCGCACGCGGCGAAGCTCGTCATGCGGCCCCTCGGACGATCAATCCTCGAGCCACTTCGGTGTGGGCGGAGACTTCTCGGCGCACGCGCGACACTCCACCACGCCGCGCATGTTGCAGACGACGCAGACGAAGGTGCCGCACTTCATGCACGGATAGCCCTCGGAGGCGCGCTCCTCGTTGCCGCAGGCGCGGCAGACCATCGCGTCGCGCTCCTTCAGATTGCTCATGAGCCCCCTCCTACTCCGTTCTCCCGCCTGCTGGACGCGCTCGGCCGCTCGCCCAGCTCGTACTCCCGGATCTTCTTGATCAACGTGGCCCGGGAGATCCCGAGCTCGCGAGCCGTGCGCGTGCGGTTCGCGCTGTGCGCGCGAAGCGTCCGGTCGATGTGCGCCCGCTCGACCTCGGCCAACGTGCGGGAGACGTGCGGTACCGGCAGATCGTCACCCGAGCCGCGAACTTCCGCCGGCAGGTGCGCCGGCAGCACGGCGGTGGCGCCGCGTGCGAGCAACAGCGCGCGCTCCAGCACGTTGCGCAGCTCGCGCACGTTGCCGGGCCACGGATAGGAGCCGATCAGCTCCAGCGCGTCGTCGCCGACCTCGTGCGGCGCGTCGGGCACGCCGCGACGGAGCTCGGACACCAGCGCGCGCACCGTCTCGCGCATGTCCTCGCGCGAGCGGGCGCGGAGCGGCGGGAGGTACAGCGGCATCACGCCGAGCCGGTAGTAGAGATCCTCGCGAAAGCGGCCCTCCGTCACCTCGGTCGCGAGGTCGCGCGTCGTGGCGGCGATGAGCCGCACGTCGACGACCGCCTCTCGCGTGCCCCCCGACCGGCGCACGCGGCGCGTCTCGAGAGCGCGCAGCAGCATCGGCTGGAGCGATTCCGGGAGATCGGCGATCTCGTCGAGGAAGAGCGTGCCTCCGTCCGCGGCCTCGAACAGCCCCGGCACCGGACCGCCCACGCTGCGCTCCACTCCGAACAGCTCGAGGTCCAGCTCCTCCACCGGCCGCGTCGAGCAGTCGATCTCGTGAAAGGCGCGGCCGCCGCGCCCGCTCAGCGCGTGGATCGCCCGCGCCACGCGACCCTTGCCCACCCCGAGCTCGCCGACGAGTAGCGCCACCGTGCGCTCGCTCCGCGCGAGCAGCTCGATCTGCTGCGCCAGCTCGCGCATCGGTGACGAGGACCCGAGGAGCATCTCGGTCGACAGGCGTCCCACGCGCGCCCCGGCGGCGCGGCTCAGATCGCGCAGCTGCGCCTTCTCGAGCGCGCGGTCCACGACGGCTCCCAGGTGCGCGAGCTCGACCGGCTTCGTGAGGAAGCCCTCGGCCCCCCCTTGCATCGCCTCCACCGCGAGCGCGACGTCGGCGTTCCCGGTGACCACCACGACGATCGGCCGATGCTCTCGCGTCCGGGCCAGCACGTCGAACCCCGTCATGTCGGGGAGCTTCAGGTCGAGCAGCATCAGCGCGGGATGCTCGGCCTCCACCATCGCGATCGCCTCCTCGCCCGTGCCCGCACGCAGCACGTCGTGCCCCGTCCGCTCGAAGTAGCGGCCGAAGGCGGCGGAGAGGTCGGGCTCGTCGTCGACGATGAGTATCTTGGCCATCAGAATGACGACTGATCCGCCCGCCACACCGTCACGGGCCGGCGAGCTACTCGGACGCTCAGCGGCGGGGGATGAGGAGTTGCACGGCGAGGGGCTCGACGAAGACCTCCGCCGGCGTCGGGCCGAGCAGCTCTCCGTCGGCCTGCAGCGAGAGCACCGGATCGGTCTCGATGCGGAAGCGCGTTCCCTTCCTGTATAGTATCGACCGATCGGGGCGGAAATCCCGCCGCGTCACGCGCCACATGATCCGCATCGCGTCGCGCAAGTTCGACGGCGAGAAGATGCAGCAGTCCAGCACGCCGTCGTCCACGGCGATCTCCGGCCCGAACGCGATGCGATCCTCGAGGATCGCTCCGAAGTTGGCGAACAGCACCGCCGCAGCGCGCCGCTCGATCACCTCGCCGTCCACCTCGATCCGCGCGAGAAAGAACTGCCGGCGCAGCACGGCGCGCAGCGCCGCTTTCGTCGCGATGAGCGTGTAGGCGAGCACGCCCAGCCGGCGCTTGAGCCACGTCGGCGTCTCTTCCACCATCGCGGCGTCGATGCCCACACCGGCGGCCACGGCGAACCGATGGCCGTGCACGACGCCGAGGTCGATCCGCCGGCGCGAGCCGCGGAGCAGCGCCGGCACCGCCTTCTCGATGCGCATCGGGACGCCGAGCGCCCGCGCCAGCAGGTTGCCCGTCCCGCCGGGCAGCACGCCGATCGGCGTCTCGCGCCACGCGAGCGCCCCGGCAACCTCCATCGCCGTACCGTCGCCGCCCAGCGTCAGCACGACGTCGAACTGATCGGCGCGCGCCGTCGCGATCTCGGCGGCGTGCCCGGGCCGCTCCGTGTTCGCCACCTCGATCGCCGCGCCGGCCTTCCGCACCGCTTCGATGGCGCGACCGATCAGCCGCGCGCCGCGGCGCGAGGCCGGATTGGCGATGAGAAGGACGCGGGTCGTCAGAAGGACCAGGAGCGGAAGAGCGAGAGGCCCCACTGCTGAGGCGTCGCGACGAAGCCGCGCACGGTGCCCGTGCAGCGCCCGCTCGCCGCCGGCTCCCGGCCGGCGCGCAGCGAGATCTGGTCGGGCGCGACGACGGGGAAGCGGTACTCGAGCTTCCCCTCGATGGAGTTCACGAAGCCGGTGACGCCCTGTTGCTCCTTGTCGGCGCCGGTGCTGAGCGAGCACAGTCCCGTGCTGAAGCTGAAGAACAGGCGGTCGCTGATCTGCTTCTCGCCGCCGAGCCGTGTTCCGGAGAGGACGTCACGGAAGTTCTCGGACGCGGTCTGCCTCTGGCTCCCGGCCGTCTCGCGTACGTCGGCGGAACCGGACTGGATCTGGAACAGGTCGACCCAGCCGCCGAGCTGATCGCGCAGGGCGCGGCTCAGCATCGCGCTCCCCGTCGGCAGCAGCACGTCCGCGGCGGCCCGCGCCGCCTGCGTGTTCGCGGCGTTCAGCTCGGCGATCGGCCGGCCCGTCACGAGGTACGACACGAGATCGGTCTGCGAGATGAAGCTGTCGTCGCTCGAGAGCTCGAGCGACGGCTGCGGGTAGAACGGTCCGACGATGCGTGCCTTCACGTTGATGTCCGCGCGCCGCGACTGCTTCACGCGATAGAGCGCGCTGACGTCGATGCTCGGGTTGAAGTCGGCGCTGCCGAAGAACGTGATCCGTCCGGACTGCACCTGGAACTGGCGCTGCACCGGGCCGAGATCGAGCGTGTAGGTGCCCCGGTCGGCGCTCAGTGCGCCGCTCAGCGCGAGCCGGTATACCGGCTCCTCGCGCGTGGCGCCGCGGCCGAGCGACGACCGCCGCGTCTCGCGCTCGTCTCTCGCCCGGGTCACGTTGAGCGATCCGCCGAGCTTGACGTTCGCTTCCGCCGACTTCAGCCACACCTCGTCGCCGAGGATCACCGACACGCCGTCGAGGCGGAGATTCTCCACCAGTCGCGTCGGCGGCTGCGGCATCAGCGAGCGGTTGCGCACGTCCGTCGTGTCGAACAGCTCGGCGAACTCCTCCTGGCTGAACTCCTCGAGCCGCTTGTTGACCAGCTCGGGGATGTAGATCGTCCCGCGGTCCACGATCAGCGCACCGCTCAGCCGCGCGTCTTCTTCGGTGCCGGCGATCGTCAACCCGCCCGCGCCCGTGGACACGTCGAGCTGCGCGAGCCCGCTCTTGTCCACCGCGCGGAGCCCCCGCGCGTCGAGCCGCAGGTCGATGCGCGGATTCTTCAGCTCGCGGAACACCACCGAGCCGCCCACCGACGCGCTGCCGCCGTTGGTCGGGCTCGTCCACCGCAGCTGCTCGATCGACAGCGAATCGCGCAGCGGGTCGACGTTGAGCCACATGTCGATGTTGGCGAACCGCAGGCCGACGCTCGGCACCTCGATCGCGCCCCGCTTGATCGTGGCGAGCCCGCCGACGTGCGGACGTTTCGCCTCGCCGGACACCGTGAGATCCAGCGCGAGGCGGCCCTGCGCGTTCTTCAGCTTCGGCGAGAGCGCCTCGACGAGCGCGAGGTCCACGCTGTCGGCGTGGATGCGTCCGCGCAGCGAGTCGCCCGCCGGCTTGGCCGTGAACAGCGTGAGCGCGACCGGATAGTCGACGCTCGCGTCGAGGATCGAACGGCCGCCGCGCACCAGCGTCGCGTCCATCGCCGCGCGATCGTTCGCGTAGCGCCCCGTCACGCGCATCGCTTCCGCCGACAGGCCGCCCACCTTGAGCGAATCGGCGGCGCCGGTGAGGCTGAGCGTCGGCTGCGCGCGCGTACCGGCGATGTCCACGTCGAAGCCGAGCCGGCCGGAGATCGGCGTCTTCAGCTGTGCCAGCACGCCGATGTCGGCGAGCGGCATCCTGTCGGCGCGCAGATGCCCGCGCACCGGCGCGGTCGCCGGAATGTTCGCCGAGCCGGCGATCCGCGCGGTGCCCGCGCCGAGCAGCAGCGTGTCCACGGTGAGCCCGGCCGGCGTGGTCCGCACGCGCATCGGCAGCAGCAGCCCCCAGCGCGACGCGCCGATGTCGAGGTCCAGCGTGTCGAGGCGCACGTCGGTGCTGTCGGCGACGATCGCGTACTCGCCGCTCGCGCGGAGCGCCGTCCCGTTCCCCGCCTTGCCCGTGGCGGAGAAGATCGCGCCTCCCTTGTCCAGCAGCCGCGCGGCGAGCGTCACCGTCTCGATGCGAATCCCCGCCGCGGTGATCGTGTCGGCCTGCAGCGACACCGTACCCGTCGCGCGGCCCTTCATCTGCTTCACCGCGATCGTGCCGCGAACGCCCCGCGCGCGCTGGGCGCGGGCGAGCAGGTCGCTTCCCTGGAGCGTGCCGCTCACGTCCAGCGAGTCGAGCCAGCCGCGCAGGACGAGCCGCGACCGGAGCGTGCCCATGAGCGAGTCGAGCGCCGCCGCGCTGTCGCTCCGCGTGCCGGCCGCGACGCCGATGTAGCGTCGAAGCCCGCCGAGCGAATCGACCGTCATCGTCACGACGAGCGAGTCGTTCGCCGCCGGTCGCGTGAGGCCGAGCGTTCCGCGCGCCACCAGCGTGCCGACGTCGCCGGTGAGCCGGAGCGTGTCCACGTGCATGATGCCGGCGTCGAACTGCGCGCGCGCCACGCCGCCGGCATAGCGCACGCCGTCCAGCTCGGAGCGTCCCAGCACCACACCGAGCGAGCCAGTGAGGTTCGAGAGCAGATCGCCCGTGAGGTCCACCTGGTACGTGCCCGCCAGCCTCGAGGGCGGCGTCGTGCGGCCGACGAGCGCCGCCGCATCCAGGTTCTCGAACGTGCCGCTCCCGTGCGCACCGTAGCCGCCGATCGAGTCCGCGTCGGCGCCGCCGACGTACGTGACGCGACCGGCCGCACCGGTTAGATCCGCCGTCACTTCGAGCGACGGCGCGATCCCCTTCACGGTGATCGGCCCGACGAACGTGCCGCGCAGCGGCAGCAGCGGGTACGACCGTCCGAGCGTCGTGAACGACAGCGGCTGCGCCTGGAGCGCGAGGTCGTACGCCATGAACTTCTCGCCGTACGTGATCCGTCCGCCGCCGGTCATGTGGGTCGGCTCGGCCGGCCCGTCGGTGTGCGTGAGGTTGGCGTTCGACACGCGCACGTCGAGCCACGACGAGTCGAGCACCGCGCTCCCGCTCACGATTCCCGTCACGCGCGGGAACGCGGGGTAGATCGCCACCAGCGTGCGCAGGTCGAGTCGCTCCGTCTGCGCGGTGAAGCGGTGGAATGCGGTGAACGCGGGGAACAGGATGTCGAGCTCGCCCCGCCCCTTCAGCTTCGACTCGGCGCCCGGAACGTGCTTGTCCCGGAAGACGACGTCCGCCGCATCGACGAAGAAGTGTGTGAGCGGCCCGCCGCGCGCGTTCACCGTGCCGGTGATCGTGCCCTGCCAGTCGGCGGGGAACGGCTTGCCGTTGAGCGTGCGCAGCAGATCGAAGTCGACCGGATCGGCGCGCATCTTCACGTCGTGCACGGCGAGCACGGGTCCGCCCACCTCGAACGTCATGTCGCCGAGCAGCCGCGACTTCGTCGTGCGCACGTCCATCTCGCTGATGGCGTAGTCCAGCTGGTGCAGGTTCCGCTCGTTCTTGATGTCGAGGATCATCGTGCCGCCGCCCGTGCGCGGGAGCGTCGGATATACCCACGCCACGTCGTTGAGCGAGACGGAATCGCCCCAGATGCGGATCGCGTAGCGCACGGGGAGGTCGCTCCCCCACGTGATCTTCCCCGCCGCGTGCCCCGTGGACGCGGGGAGGTCGAAGTGCGGCGCGTCGATCCAGACGGAATCACCGAGCTGGCGCACGGTCGCTTTCACGTTGCGCCACCGGAACGTCGGCACGCTCTCCACGGCGTGCAGCGTGTCCACGCGGAACAGCCGGCCGACGCTGTCCGGGTCGGCGATGCGCATGTGCGACACGGCGACGTACGCATCGGTCCAGCGATAGTTCTGCGAGAAGCCGCCGCGCGTGCGGCGGATCTCGTGGTCCTTGCGCGCGATGTTCACCCGGACGGCGCTGTCGCGTCTGGCGCCGCGCAGCGAGTCGTCGGGATGCCACGGCATCGTCAGTCGCATCTGCGCGTTGCGCAGGTGCACCGAGTCGAGCACCACGAAGTCGCCGAAGCCGCGCTCGGGTCCCTTCGGCTTCTCGGGGCCCGACTGCTTGAACATCCGCTTGAAGTTCCAGCTGAAGTCGCCGTTCTGGCGCAGCACGATGTTCGGCCGCTGCACGTCCACGCGCTGCAGGTGGATTCTCCGGTCCACCAGGTCGCGGGGATCGTACTTGACGCGGATCTCGCCGGTCGCGACGAACAGGGAGTCCTGATCGTCGCGCAGCTCCACCGAGTCGATCGTGACGCCCGTGAGCAGGCCCCCGCTGATCCGTCCGAGGTGCACCTTCCCCTTCACCGACCGAGCGAGCTGGGTCTCGATCGTGCTCCGCATCCACTCGCGGCCGTAGTCCGTGCGCGTCACGAACAGAGCGGTGCCCAGCACGACGGTCCCGAGCAGCGCGAGCACGCACAGGCTGACGATCGCGATGAAGCGACGTCGAGTCATCCGGGACGCACGCGGCTCAGAAATCGGGACCGATCGAGAAGGTGAAGGTCAACCGACGGAAGAAGGTGTTCTTCTGCGGAGGCGTGTACGTGGCGGGGCAGCTGCCCCCCGAGATCTGCTCGTACCCGCCGCTGGGACTCGGCACGGCCGGGATCCGGTTTCCCGGGCTCACGCAGTAGAGCGGCGCGAACCCCTGCTTGTTCGGCGCCTGGTCGAAGAAGAGCGCACCGTCCGGTCGCGGATACGGATTGTACCCCACGTTCATCTGAAAGGGGCCTACCGGCGTGAAGACGCGCACCCCCACGCCGGGTGTCCAGCGGAGCCGTTTCAGGGAGAAGGTCGACAGCGCCGGCGTGACGCTCCCGAGGTTGCCTCCGCGCTGCCACACGCTGCCGCCGTCCAGGAAGGCGGTGTACTGGATCAGCTCCGGATAGATCGCGCTGCGGAAGCGCAGCTCGAGGTTGGCGACGATCAACGCGTTGCCGCCGACGGGTACGACGCGGCGGAACTCGCCCGACGTATCCTCGAAGAACAGCGTGTCCCCCGCCCCCGCCGTCACCCTCGGCTCGGCGTCGGCGATGTAGATCAGGTCGCCCAGCTCGTTCTGCTGGAACCCGCGCACGCTCGTCGCGCCGCCGGCGTACAGCCGCTCCTCGGGAGGGACGAATCCCACGCTGTCGCCGAACGAGAAGTTGCGGGCGAGCACGCTACCGATGCGCAGCCGCGCCGCGAAGGTGATCCCCGGCGTCACCGGTCGATAGTACGACCCGTCGGCGAGCCCCTTGATGAACTGCAGGTCTTCGTCGGAGCCGATCTCCTTCCACGAGCCGCGCATGTCGAGCCGCAGCGCTGTACCCGAGCGCGGGTTCACGGGGTTGTCGGCCCGCAGCCGGTCGACGTGCGCGCTCGCCACCGCGAGGGGCCGGTTGCTCCCCGTGAGGAGCTCGCGCGATTCGCTGTCGCATCGGTTGAATACCGCGCACAGGAGCGCCGGCTGCGCATCCGTTCGTCCGTACTCCAGCGAGTACGCCAGGCGCAGCGGCAGCTCGTGGCGCAGGTCGCGCGTGAGCGACGCCTCGCCGCCGACCACCGTCGTGCGCAGGTACGCCTGATACTCGCCGCGCCGCTCGCTGTACACCGAGATCGCCGGCGAGCCGCGCAGCCCGAACAGCGTCGGCAGCCGGAAGGTGCTGCTCACGAAGTAGTTCACTTGGCTGCTGAACGGATCCTGATCCATGTTGTCCGAACACAGATTCCCGTTCGCGAACCGCGTGTTCTCGGCGTGGCCGATCTTCGAGACCTGGGCCGTGAGCTCGAGGCGCCGCGCCTCGCCGAGGAAGTTCTTGTCGACGAGCACCGCGCGGCCCTTGAAGCAGTCGAGCACCGCCCAGCCCACCTCGGTGTCCACCTGGCGCACGTAGTTCTCGCGCAGCACGACGTCGAGCGTCACGTGCGACGAGTCGGTCTTCGGCTGCGCGCTGTCCGGCGCGAGCCGCACTTCCACGTGGCGAAACAGGTCGCTCTGGTAGAGCTCTCGCTGCGCGTCGGCGAGGTCGTGCTCGCTGTACGCGTCACCGCTGCTGACGCTGAGCAGCCGAAGCACCGTGGAGTCGCCGAGCCGCCGCGGGGCGCCTGGCAGCGGCTCGTTGAACACGCGGATCCGGCCGACGGCGGCTCGCTGGCCCGGGATCACCTCGAGCGACACCCGCGCGCGGTGGCCGACGGTGTCGTACACCGTGTAGGCCGCCGCGACGTCGGCGCGCGGAAAGCCGTTGTCGCGCAGTCGCGCCTTGATCGAATCGATCGCCCCCTGCAGGCGGGTGCGATCGAACACCACGCCGGGACGCAGGTCGAGCTCGTTCGTCGACGCGATCGGCGCCGTCACCGAATCCAGCCCGGTGATGCGCAGCGTGTCGACGAGCACGGGCGGTCCCTCGGTGATGAGGAACGTCACCTTCACGGTGCTGTCGGAGTTCGCGACGACGCTCGTGTCCACCGCCGCGGAGTAGTAGCCGTGCCGGTTGTAGAACAGGCGCAGGCGCCCCACGTCGAGGCGCAGCTCGTCGCTGTCGAGGCAGCGCCGCTTCCCGAACATGCGGAAGGTGCGGCGCGCGAAGCTCGACGGTGTGGTCGCGACGCGAAGCGCGAGCTCGCTGCCGCGGAACGCGTGGTTGCCCCGAAACTTGAGCGCGCGGATCTCCCGGTCACCCGGATCGCACGCCGAGTTCTGTGCGCGAAGGGCAGACGGCAGCACCAGAAGCAGCGCGGCGGTCAGGGCACCGCGCCACCACCCGCGCGCGCGCCGCCGGCGACCGCCATCCATCACGCCGCGCGCGGCCCCGAGCCCGACGAGTGGTGCTTGCCGAGCCGTCGCTCCTCGGGAAGGAGCGGCGTGCGCTGCAGGAACAGCCGCGCCACGTAGAACGCGGCGAGGCCGGCGGCCACCCCCACACCGATCGCGGGCAGCAGCTCGGTGCCGGTGAGCGGACGGCGGTAGACGTAGCCCTCGAGGCGCGCCGTCGGACGCGGCGAGCGGGCTCTGGGTGGACGACTCATGGCTGCCGGCGAGCGGACGGGAGGGGGAAGGGACGCAACTTGCAGCTTGCGGGAGCGCAGCGGCTCGTAACGCGACGCGCGCATGGCGCGTCGCTTCCGGCGGGCGCGTTTGACGTTTGACGCTGCTCAGCGGCGCGGGTAAGTTCTCGCGCCTTCACTCGGCTGTCAACTGCTTACGCCAGAACGTCATGCGCCGTTCTCTCGCCCTGTTCGTCGTGCTCCTCGCCGCTGGCTGCGGCGGGGGCGGCGGAGGCACCGATCGGCGCACCCTGGTCGACTCGCGCGACAACTACGACCCCCGGTCGCTCGACCCCGCCCTGTCCACGGACGTGCCGACGGGCCGCGCGGTCGCATACCTGTTCGACGGCCTCACGCGCTTCACCCCCGACGCCAAGGTCGTTCCCGGCCTCGCCACGAGCTGGGAGGCGTCCCCCGACGGGATGACCTACACCTTCCATCTGCGTCGCGGCGTCTCCTTCACCGACGGCACGCCGTTCGTCGCCAGCCAGGTGCTGGCGAGCTGGCAGCGCGTGCTCGACCCGAAGGTGCGCGGCGGGCGGGGCTGGCCCCTCTACCCCGTCCTCGGCGCCAAGGAGTACGCCGACGGCAAGGCGGCCACCATTCAGGGCCTCTCGGCTCCGAACGACTCGACGGTGGTCGTCGTCCTGAAGGAGCCGTTCGCGATCTTCCCCAAGCTGCTCGCCATGCCCGTGGCGTCGATCGCGCCCGAGAAGGTGCCGGAGGGGTTCGG
>Ga0207662_10001223_pt1 | contig 12296 bp, 7 predicted proteins | sample KBSS33LmetaG_FD_184338 | JGI IMG/M metagenome (GOLD analysis project Ga0207662, IMG submission 184338) | Switchgrass rhizosphere microbial communities from Kellogg Biological Station, Michigan, USA - KBS S3-3L metaG (SPAdes) (version 2) | ecosystem: Host-associated > Plants > Roots > Rhizosphere... | reverse complement strand
CGTGTAAAGAGTATTGAAGAACACCAGGCGCGCGTTCAGGTTATCTCTAGGACAAACCTCGATCGGTTCTTTTGCCGCAGTGCTGTTATTAATAAGGACAACGTGGTTCTGAAACGTGCGGATCTTAATAGCTCGCCAACTAATCTCCTCTATCACTCCGGTGTGTTTCTGATCTCCCACGCTAACCACGTCGCCTACCTGAAACGGCCGATCTGCCTGCAATGAGATGCCGGCGAAGAAGTTTCCCAGTGTGTCCTGCAGCGCAAGGCCCAGAATCACGCCGAAGATCGCGGAAGTGGTAAATAACGCGCCGAGGTTAGCGTTTGGGAAAATGAAGCTGAAGATGAGGAAGAAGAGCAGCGTGAACGCGACAATCGAAAAGACGTTCTTAATGAGAGTCGGTGCATCGAAGCCCTTCCGCAGCTGAAACAAACCGAAGATTAGATAGTTAAGCGCACGTACCGCGACATACGCGAGGATGGCAAGCAAAATCAATCGCAGCACGCGCAGAAGATTGTCAGCGGATGCGATGTTGCCCGCTTCGAGCCGAAGCAGTGAGGAGCGAATCGGGCCCTCAAAGGCATAGATGAGATACCACCCGATCAATGCGACTACTGCTATGACTATCAGGAAAACGACAGTGTTTTTTGAATTCCGACGTCTCACGTCTATGGAAAGTAGGATGCGATTTCGTTGCTGATGCGAAAGCGCCTATTTTTTATCACCGAATGATTTAGTTGGCGAGAGGAAAAGATCGAGCAGTTAACTGTACGGGCGGCCCTCCGTGGCTGCCCGCTGTGTTCTCCGTCGGGTTGGGGCAACGTGATTCGGCCGCAACACAGAACCGCCTCAATGACGCCCTTCGATCAGCCAAAGAGACGCGTGATTCCAGGAAAGATGGTGATCAATATATAAAGGACTGAGAGACCGGTCACGATAATTGTCGTAAGCCAGGCGGCGAGATTGTGAAGGTTACCATTGACCTGCTCTCCCATCAGTTCTCGATCATTAACGAGGCGCATCACGGTGAAGAGCACGACGGGAAGCAGCAAACCATTAATCACCTGAGTTACTAACAGGACGCGAATCAGCGGCAAATTTGGAATGATCGCAATCGCAGCTCCGACGGCGACAAGGAAAGTAAAGGTGCCAAGGAAGATTGGCGCTTCTCGAAAACTTCGTGACACCCCTTTCTCGAAGCCGAGTGCTTCACTGATGGAGTACGCCGTTGCCAGCGGCAGAACTCCGGCCGCAAGCATCGAGGCACCTAACAGTCCGATCGCAAAAAGCGACTCTGCATATCTTCCGGCCAAAGGTCGCAGCGCACTTGCGGCTTCAGCGGCGCTATCAACGTGAATTCCCGCTTTATGTAACGTCGCGCCAGTTGAGACCACGATGAAAAAGACGATAACGATCGCGAAGATCGTTCCCACCCAAACGTCAGTTCGTGTTTTCGAATAATCATCGGCTGTTACGCCCTTCTCAACCACAGATGATTGAACGTACACCTGCATGTATGGGGAGATAGTAGTACCAACGATGGCGACGAAGGTGAACAGGAATGCGTGCTGGAGTTTGAATGTAGGCGTTACCAAACCCCAGGCAACGGAACTCCACTCCGGACGTGCGAGAAACGCTGAAACGATATAGCCGAGGAACACTAGCGACATTAAGAGAAATGCCCGTTCGACTCTTTGATACGTGCCTTTCACAACTAGCCACCAAACAAGAATTGCCGCCATAGGAACCGATACAAAGCGCGTCACTCCCAACAGCTCCGTGGCAGCAGCGATTCCCACAAACTCCGAAACAGTAACTCCGGCATTCGCAATCAAAAGAGCCAGCATCACCAATGCCGTCCAGCGGACACCAAATCGCTCGCGAATGAGGTCTGCCAGACCTTTACCGGTGACAGCGCCCATCCGTGCGCACATTTCCTGAACGACACCGAGACTGATTGTTATTGGGATGAGGATCCAGAGAAGGCTATAACCGAATTCAGCACCAACGGAAGCGAATGTCGCAACGCCACCCGCGTCGTTCCCTGCATTCGCCGTAATCATTCCTGGTCCCAGAACCGCGAGGATCATCAGCAGACGCTGTCGACCACCGACAGTTCGACGCACACCCCGAGCGCCGCGCCGCATCAAGCGACGCCCGGCAGCTCGAACTGCTGCTCGTCGTTCTGCCATTTGGGGGGTCTCCGTCTTTCATCGCGCGTGGTCTGGTTCGCTCTGGTTATCCGAAAAGTTTGGGAACGCGTTGTCGCCAGTCTTTCGGCAAAAGGATTTCCATGGCGTCGTCAACAGTGATAATGCCAAGAATCTCTTCCGAATCGTCGACGACTGGGAGTGCCAGTAGATTGTACTCAGCAATCCTTTGCGCAACTTCATTCGCGGGTTCGTCAACCGTTGCTCTTTGAAACTCGGTTCGCATTACATCTTCGAGTGGCATCTTTGGATCTGCCAGAATCAAACTACGTAAGGCGATTACACCACGCAACCTCCACGACTCTTCCGCCTCCACCACGTAAAGGTAGTAGATCATGTTTGGTGTTTCGGCCATGTCCCGGAGTCGTGCCAGCGCTTCGCCGACGGTGAGCGCCCGTGGAAGCGTGACGAATTCAGTTGTCATCAAACCCCCAGCGGTGTCGTCTTCGTAAGGCAATAGCTCAGCAACGTCAGCCTGTTCCTCGCCTTCCATCAGACCGAGCAACTCTTCCGCCTTCTCTTCAGGTAGATCGCCCAACACGTCCGCAGCTTCGTCGGGCGACATCCATTCGAGAATATCGGCGGCGCGTTCTTCATCCATATCGCCGAGAATTCGCACTTGATGCTCGGGCGGCATTTCTTCGAGAGTTTCGGCGGCGGTTTCGTCGTCGAGCGATTCAACGACTTCCGATCCGTGGTGATACGAAAGCGCTTCTGCCAGACGAGCGATCTCAACCGGGTGAAGACGAGACAGTTTGTCGCTCGATGATTTCAATTGGACCGTCGCAGCATCTGTTGCGAGGTAACCAACGTCGGCCCAATCCAAAACTTCGACTGCTCGCGCGGTTCCCACAAATCCGTGTGGCGCGAGTCGTCGCCAGAGTCCTTGCAAGCTAACGTCAGCTCCGGTCACTCGCCAATCATTGGACGTCTCTATAATCTGAACATCATTTACTCGCACTACACGTTTGCCGTCGACATCGATCAATTGTTTGTCTAAGACATCGCGGGCCAATAGCACTTCCCCTTCGCGTCGCACGAACGGTCGCAAATCGAGAATGTCAGAGTTCAGGCGAACACCCTGCTGATTGAGCTCTGACACACGCCAACGAGATAAAAAGAAATCGCGACGGCGATAACGCGCGACCAGGCCCGTGACCGGCGGATGGTCGTCGGCACCCAGACGCACGATGACGTCTTTGATGGTTGCCACACGTTCACCTTCAAGGTCGCGGATTGGGCGACCTAAGACCTGCGAAAGATAGAGCATTTAGATCACCTGCAGGCAGGCATCATAGCACGCGAGGTTCGGACGAGTGTGCACAAGCGGATCGCGATCAGTGCAGTGGCCCGACGGTAAAGGAGGACGAGATGATTGGGAACCCGCCCTTACGGTCGGACTACTGCCCCAATCGTCAGGTATCTCTTCGCTCGCTCCAACGTGCTATCGCGCTTCGCATATAAATCCGCGCGAGTAGTCGTCGTTGTTTCGTTCGGCGTAATACCGACGCCCTCCAACCGAATCCCTTCGGCCGTCTTGTAATCGAATTCGCTGACGTCTAACACGCCGCCATCAGGGAGTGTGTGACGATTGCGAATCGCGAGCACACAACCGCAGGTCAGGTTGCCTATCACTCGAGCGCGTCGCTGTTGTTGGAGCGTTGAGGCGAGAATCTCGGCTGCGCTGGACGTATTTTCACTCGTCAACACAACCATGGGACTTTTGCGAGATGCTGTCGGTAAGGTCAGTTGTGATAACCGTGGGGTAGTGACCAACTCGAAGCCGGCGCCAGATCGATCCGCGAATGTGCCGAGGTTAATTCCCGTTTCTAAAAACGCCGACGCGACATTTGCCATGGCCTCCGCGTCACCGCCGCCGTTGGCACGAAGATCGAGCACAATGCCACGCGCATCGCCAATCATGTCAGGTACTTGTTTCAAAAAGTCAGAAGCGATTGTTTGCGTGAACGCATCGAGTGTGATGACAACGACACCGCTTTGTCTTGAGAACCGAAACCCGAGTGAGCGTTGACTCCAGTAACGTTGCAACGTTGCCGATTTGATCCGACCGTTCTTCTGCTTCCAAGTAAGGAGTAGAGACGTTCCCGCGTTGCCGTCAAAAAGATTGCGCACCATACGTAGCCGCGCCGTGGGGGATACTTCAGCGTGCTGTAAGCGACGCGCAATGATCTCCGATGCAGCAACATTATCAACACTCGTCACAACGTCGCCCACCTGCACACCAGCCAGGTGTGCCGCTGACTTTGGTTCTACGTAAACAACTGTCGGAGCTCCTTCAATCTCGCGAACGGTGACACCGATCGTGACGAACTTTGGACTCCACCAATCAAATTTCTCTTCAGGCGAGAACACGCGTGTGTGAGGATCTTTTAAGGGGGCGATCATGCGTTTCAAGAGTTCGTAAAAATCTTGGGTGTTCTTTGCCTCTGCCGCTGCTGGTCGAAAGGCCGCTCGTGTGGCCTCCCAATCCAATCCACGAAATGTCGGATCGTAATAACGTTCCTGGATTGTTTCCCAAACATCGTCGAATACAGCGAGCCGTCCGGCACGTGTTGCGGTAGAGACGAAGAGCGACTTGTCAGTAGCGGCATGCGACGGACCGAAGGCAGTTGATAGCGCGCTCGCGATTGCGAACAGTAAGATTAGAAAGAAAGCGGGGAACGTGCGATACTTAAATTGGGCCATGACTAGTACGATCTAAAGTTATTATTTCGGGGGCTTACGAAAGTTATAACGCAGTAACACCCTGAGCGGAACGGGAGCACCGTTACGCATTGCGGGAAAGAAATGAAGCTGCCGAACGGTTGCGACAGTTGCCTCATCCAGTCCAAACCCGGCCCATCTTACGACTTCAACGCCACCAACTTCACCATTCGCTTCAACGTCGACGAGAACATCAACGGTCGCTTCGGCATCAGCTTTTGCGGCGCTCTGTGGATATTCCGGCCGGAGCCTTTGAAAAGGTTTTGGTAACCGAAGGCCCGACGCTTCAGCAGTCTTTTCATCGTCCGGGGCCTCTTCAATCAGCGGAGCGTCAACATTTATAACCGAACGTTCTGCTTGCTCCGTACTCTGCGTCTCTTTGATCGACAATCCCACGCTTTGAATGAACGACTGATTCAATTCGCTCAGTAGCTTTTGTTCTGCCAATTGCGGAGTGTCGGCATCGAAACTGAGACGCTCCCAACGCGCGAGCTTGCCTGATCGTGAACTAATAACAAAAAGCGAACAGTACGATTCATAATAAACCGGCCTGGCTGAGGACGAACGACGTATCGTCTGCGCATCACCGATCAAATAAAAGTCTGACGACAATGCCGCACCAAGATCGCGTGCTTCACTGACTAACATGTTAAGTGAGCCTGAGTAGCCTGCACCCTTCGCCGCCGCACGTCCCAGATCGGAGTCCAAGACAATTAGTGCGTCGACCGACTTAAATGCGCCGCGCAGCTTATCCGTCACTGTTCTTGCAAAGCTGGAGTTTCCAAGATCGAGAATTGTCAAACTAGTCTGCCTGTTGCCAGTTTGTGCAGCGGCAGTTGTGACTGAGGCGAACAGTAAACACGTGCCCGCCAGCATCCGCCGGAACAATCGAGGGCAATAGAACCAGTTCTGCCTATTTGTCGTCACTGTTTTCTGGAATTGGTGGGGAGATTCAGCTACTGAAATTCTCGACGCAGTATACCTTACGTCATCCATCGCCGCTCGCCGCCGATTCTCTTTGCGCTACAGGTTGGTGATAGCGGGCATAAACCTCAGTCTTCACTTCTGCGGGGAAACATACGCGATGCAGTTCGTACCCATGCTGTAGGCCGCGAACTACGTTACTGATCTCCGTAATCTCACGTAGCCGGGGCCGGGCGTATCCGCTTTCGACATAGATGCGAGCCTTGGGTTCCGTCTGTGTCGCAGCGTAATAGCTGTAATACGGAACATCGCTCGCTTTGTCTTCAATGAAATAGTAATCAGGATCAAAGCCGGCCGCTCGAACAGCCTCGCGGGCACCTGACAAAAATTGCTCGCGGTCATTTTCCGGCATATCCAGATCGACAGCCTTGAAAAGACGCCGCGACACAAAGCGACGACTCAGATCTCTTAGAATCGCATCATCAGATTGCTGCCACTGTTTGACATGGAAAATGAAATCAGAATCGTCGACCTGCAGATGCTCGGAAATCGTAAGCGGTTGCTGCTTCAGTATCTTCTCGAAAGCAGTGTTGCTGGCATGCCAGACAAACTTTCCCTGCTCATGTAGTTTCAAAGCACGGCGCACAATTGAGCGCAACACTACTTCAGCCGAACGAAGCGTCCGGTGAAAGTAAACCTGTCGAAACATGTGATACCGCGCCTGTAGATACTCCTCAACGGCATAGACCCCACGTGCTTCAACGTAGACGCGATCATCTGCCTCATCAATCGCGAGCGCGTTGATGATCCACTCAAGATCGTAAATGCCGTATTTCGCTCCCGTCATTAACGAATCGCGCAGCAGGTAGTCCATTCGATCGACGTCGAGTTGTGACGACACGAGTTGGCCCAAGGCAGCAGGTTGAAAAGTACCTTGAATGATTGCAGCAACTTTTTCTGGAAGAGTTGGCGAGTAGGAACGCAGGAGCGATCCAATCTCTGTTTCTTCACTGGTCACCACTTGAATCGTCCATTGTTCATGATGGGAATTCAAAACTTTTTCCATCACATGTGAGAACGATCCGTGACCTACGTCATGCAACAGAGCTGCAGCACGAGTTGCAACTCGATCGTCGTCGTCGATGTCGTAACGCTCTGCGAAACGATCGAGGACGCGAGTCATTAAATGAAACGCGCCGAGTGAGTGTGTGAAACGAGAATGCTCAGCGCCTTGATAAGTGAAGAGACCGAGACCCAATTGTTTGATACGACGAAGTCTTTGAAACTCTCCAGTGTCGATCAAACGCATCATCAACTGACCTTCGTCAGAATCAGTGCGCAAGCGGATTATGTTGTGAACTGGATCGCGATAGATTCGTTCCGACACGCAGCAGACCTTTCTTGATGAGCATCAAGTGTGACGAAGTCTACCACGACGAGCGTTGCGCGAGGCTGTGACTCGAGCCTGCGAGTCGTATCCAAACAGTCGTATACCCCACCATTTTCTCGCGGTTCCGAAATCTGGATTTTCCCAATTTTTTGGATTTAGGGGATGGTGGCGGGTCGTCCCGTTTGGAAACAAACGGACAATAGTAAGAGGAAAAGGCCGTTTCCGGTTGGCGGCATGCCTATTGCGAAAACCCCGCCCGGACGAGGTCTCCCATTTAAGCCTCTCGTCTTGGAATTCTTTCGGTGCTGCCAATAAAGAGGGACACACAATTACACAGGAGGTGGCAGCATCCTTCTAATGCAAGAAAGGAAAGCAGAAAATGAAGAATGTTTTTAAGTTTATCAGCCTGTCGCTGATGATCGTGTGCTTTGCGCTGAGTGCGTTTGCACAGACATCGACGACAGGTTCGATTGAGGGTACGGTGAGCGACCAAAACGGTGCTCCGGTTGCGAACGCGACCATTACCGCTACGAGTCCAAATCTCATCGGTACCCAGACTGCGCAGACCAATAGCGAAGGAAAGTATCAGATACTAAGTCTTCCACCTGGAAAGTACACAATATCGATTACGGAGACGGCTGGTTTCGGCAAGCTCGAAAGAAGCGACGTTACGGTCAATCTGTCAAAAACAACAACGGTTGACCTGACAGTACTTCCCGCTGGTACGCAGGCACAAGTAACAATTACTGGTACAGACGTCGCCGCTGTTGACGTTACGAGTAATACGCAGGGAACAAACGTCAACTCAGATCAGTTCTCGAATTTCCCGACCTCGCGTACGGTGCAAGGCCTCTACACGATCGCTCCAACCGTAACCGGTTCCGGACTGCGTGATGCGTCTGGCCGTGAGCGCGATCCTTCGGTAGCCGGATCGTCGGGTCCCGAAAACAACTACATCCTCGATGGCGTGAACACCAGTGACCCCGCGTTCGGTGGTTCAGGTGCGAACCTGCCCTTCGAGTTTGTGCAAGAAGTTGAAATCAAAACAGGCGCATTTGGAGCCGAGAATGGTCACGCCACAGGTGGTATCTTCAACGTCATCACCAAGAGTGGTGGTAATGAATTTACCGGTGACGCATTTGGCTACTTTACGACCAAAGGTATGGTGCGTGAAGTTAAGTCGACCGCGATTCCGCTCGTCGGCGCTTCACCACAAAGCTTCTCCGAAATCGACGCCGGATTCGACCTCGGCGGTCCGATTATTAAGGACAAGCTCTGGTTCTTCGGTGCGTTCAATCCACAACGTCGTGAGAACTCATTCCTGACGCAGACATTTCTACAGCCCGTGGACAACAAGATCACTACTCCGTTCTACGCGGGCAAGCTAACATGGGCGCTGAACAATAATCACCGGTTCACCTTCTCAACATTTGGTGACTTCACCAAGCAAGAAGGTTTTCTCTTCCGCATTAACGCTCGCGTTCCGGATAACGGATTCGGTGCTGACCTGAACAGCTTCCGCGGTACGATCGAGACAGGTGGCCAGAACTATGTTGGCCGTTTGAACTCGACGTTCAACCAGAGATGGATTGGCGAGTTCATGTTCGGCCTCCACTTGCAGCGCGCGAACACGATCCCTGATCCAGCTATAGCGGACACTTCGCTCATTCAGGAGAACTTTGCGGTTGTGCGAAACAACGCATTCGTCGCTCCTGTTGATACGAATGTGTTTTTGACAAGCGGCGACCCGACCAGTCTGAAGTTGGCATTTGTTGACGGTCGCGGTGGGGGCCTCCTAACCCGCAATTTCACAACGGCGGGATTCGGACTTGTTTCAGATCAAGATCGCAATCGCTGGGAACTCGCCGCGCGCATGCAGAACATTTGGGGCAAACACACCGTGAAGTACGGCTTCGAGTTTATGGAGAACGACTACACGATGTTAACAACCTCGAGTGGACCCGCACGGACGTTTGCTGATCCACACGGTGAAGAGGATCCAGCGAATGTTGGAGCACCGGTCCCGTTCCCGGCTACAAACATGCCGGGCGGCGTCCGCATAACCAACCGTTGGGGAGCTTGCACTTCAACTGGTTCAGCTGCGATTTGTCCATCGGACGCGTTTACGGGTCGGCTGCAGGCGTTGATTAACGCTGGACAGGGGCCTGCGGGAATCACAAGTGTGACGACTGGTACACCAACAATCGCGCAACTTAGCACTAACCCGATCCTCGTGCTCTCGAGCGTTCGAGTTCGTGACTTCTTCCTGAACACTGGCGACAAGCCCACAACGACGCGCGTCGAAGGGTTCTATTTCCAGGACGATTGGAGAGTTACGAATAACTTCCAACTCAATCTGGGTATCCGTTGGGATTATCAACAAGCCTACGGAACCAGTTCGACCTACATCAAGCTGAACAACTTCATGGACAATGCGCAGCCCCGTCTTGGCTTTACTTGGGACTTCACCGGAAAGGGCCGAGGCAAGGTCTTCGTGAATTTTGCGCATTACCTTGAAACCCCAATTCCGCTCGATGTGAACGTTCGAGCGGGTGGTGACGAGATTCAGCTCGATCGCAATGCGAACGTGAATCGTTTGAATGCGGCGAACGGCTCGGTAATTCTTGCCGGTACCGCCTCAGGTTTGGGCTGCTTGGGTTGCGAAGCGACCCCGGTGGACTTTGACCTGAAACCGCAAACCGTTAACGAATACGTTGCCGGCGTCGAATACGAAGTTGTTCGTGACCTGACACTCGGGTTCACGGGCCGTTATCGCGCGCAAGGTCACGTCATTGAAGACGGTTCGTTCAACGATGGCGTCAGCTATTTCCTGTTCAATCCTGGTGAGAGCCTGACCGAAAGACTCGCGTGCGCCGATCCTAATATCGGTTGCTTCGGCCGTGCGCGTCGTTATTATCGAGCACTCGAGTTCACCGCTACCAAGCGATTTACGAATAACTTCCAGTTCATCGCTTCGTACGTGTTCTCTAGCTTGATCGGTAACTACGAAGGATTGTTCCGAAACGATAATGGGCAGAGCGATCCGAATATCACTTCGCTCTTCGACCTGCCAAGCTTGCTGGCTGGAACGTACGGCCGCTTACCAAACGATCGTCCGCACCAGTTCAAATTCAATGGCAGCTACAGAACGCCTTGGAAACTCATGTTGTCAGGAAACTTCTATACGCGATCCGGTATACCGTTCAATGCGCTAATCCCGCATCCGGTATATGGTGACAACGAAGGATTCTGTCAAGACATTTCCGGCATTGGTTTCGTTTGTAACCCGCGTGGAACAGCGATTAATCCAATCACCGGAAGCAATCGAACTCCAACGAACTTCCAATTGGACATCGGAGCTTACTACCCGATCTCAGTGGGTGAAGGTAAAGAGCTGCGTCTTATGTTCGATTGGTTCAACGTAACCAACACACAGCGAGCGCTCCGTCAGGATGACACCTTCTTGATTAACAGTGGCATCTCCGGCGTACCGCCAGTGTCGAATCCGACTTTCGGAACGGGTACGATTTTCCAATATCCGTCGACGATTCGGCTGGGTGCGAAGTTCTCGTTCTAAGTCATTTAGCCCTGCTCAGGGACGGCACTAGAAACCGTCCCTTGAATACTCGGGAGAAGCACCTAATCAATGCTTCTCCCTTTTTCTTTTGTGTTATCCTTGCTGCTCACAAATCCCTCTCATCATCTCGCCTTGAGTTAAAAGGAGCGCAAGCCATGTCTTGCTCAGAGGCAAAAACCCGTTCGATCATTTCGAATGCTTGGTTACTGTTTTTCTGTTTTGTCGTTCAAGTAGTAACCGCAGCGAGTGTCGATTGCTTTGCTCAGGGAGCTGTCGACTACACAGGGAATGGTGGTCGACACACAATTCAAGGAAGAATTTATTTCCCATCAGGACGCCGGGCTGATGCTCCCGGATTAGTCGTAAGATTGGAATCTCTCAACAGTGCACCGCTGTCGATATTCACTGATAGTTCGGGATCTTTTGCCTTCAAGAATCTCATCGCCGGTACTTACGCGATCGTGATAGATGGAGGCGAGGACTTCGAGCCTATGCGCGAGCCTGTTTACATTGACGATCCCGGAAGTTCGAGCATCCGTGGTAGAGGCGTAACCTCGAGTAGCCCACGCACGATCACCGTTCCGATTTACTTGATGCCGAAAAACCGAATTGCGTCGAATAAGGTGGGCGTCATAAATGCGGTGTTGGCGTCGGCGCCGAAAGCCGCCGCAGACCTGTACCGATCAGCACTGGAATCCTCACGAACGGGAGATCATAAAAAGGCTGTTGAGCAACTGAAGTCAGCGATTGCTTTGTATCCACAGTTTTCGTTGGCACTAAACGAACTGGGAGTTCAATACCTGTTTCTCGCGCAACCCAACGAAGCCGCAACGGTATTAGAGGAAGCCGTGAAACTTTCACCCGACGAGGTAACCCCGCGACTCAACTATGGCATTGCTCTGCTGAACCAGAATAAGTTTTCCGCTTCAGAGGAACAGTTGCGAGTCGTTGTTGGCAAGAATGATTCACTCCCTACCGCGCATATGTACCTGGGGATTAGTCTGGCGAGACAACACAAACTCGATGAGGCGGAAAAGGAACTCCTGACTGCGATTGATAAGAATAGCTCCGGTGTCGCATTGGCTCACCGGTATCTCGGTGGAGTGTATTGGGCAAAGAAGGAGTTCGGGAAAGCCGCAGACGAATTGGAAATTTATTTAAGACTAATGCCGAATGCAGGTGATGCCGCGCGTACTCGTGAGGAGATTGCGAAAATGCGAGATAAAACGCGTCAGTAGCTACTAAGGTCTTTTCAAAGTCAGCAGATGTCCTAGCTTTTCTTTCTTAGTTCTCAGATACTTCTCCGCTTTTTCCGAGGAATCCACTTCAATCGAAACTCTCTCGACTATCTTCAGCCCTGCGTCTTCGAGCGCCTGAAGTTTCAAAGGATTGTTCGATATCACTTTCACCTTGCAGAGACCGAGGTCAAAAAGGATTTCGGCGCACTGCCTGTATTCGCGCAGCTCAACTG
>Ga0207662_10001218_pt1 | contig 12307 bp, 10 predicted proteins | sample KBSS33LmetaG_FD_184338 | JGI IMG/M metagenome (GOLD analysis project Ga0207662, IMG submission 184338) | Switchgrass rhizosphere microbial communities from Kellogg Biological Station, Michigan, USA - KBS S3-3L metaG (SPAdes) (version 2) | ecosystem: Host-associated > Plants > Roots >... | reverse complement strand
CGACGACGTGAACGTTCGCGCCCGCCAGCTTGCCGGCGCGCGCCAGCGGCAGCAGCCCGAGCTCGATGGTCGTCGCGAAGCAGCCGGGCGACGCCACCGCGCGCGCCGCGCGGATCGCGTCGCGGTTGAGCTCCGGGAGGCCGTAGACGAAGCTGCCGAGCATCTCCGGGTGCGGGTGCTTCGCGCCGTAGTAGCGCTCGTACGCGGCCGCGTCGCGCAGGCGGAAGTCGCCCGACATGTCGACCACCTTCACGCCCGCCGCGACGATGGCGGGCGCGTGGTGGGCGCTCACCTTGTGCGGAAGCGCCAGCAGCGCCACGTCGGCGCCGCGGGCCGCCTCCTCGGGCGGGACGTTCTCGAAGCGCAGCGGGCTGCGTCCCGTCAGCGGCGGGTGAACGGCGCCCAGCGGCTCGCCGACGTGGTCGACCGCGACCACGCGCACCAGCTCGACCTCGGGATGGATGAGCAGGCGCCTGATGAGCTCCGCGCCCCCGTAGCCGGTGCCGCCGATGACGGCAGCCTTGAATCGTTTCACGTCGTCAATTGTAACCGAGAGCACGCGGCTCGCGCCCCGCTGCCGCGATCCCGAGCTTCGCGCGGGGGCGGCTAGTTACACTGCGACAGGCTGCAGACCGGCATTCCGTTCTGGCAGAAAAGCTGCGGCCCGCCGTCGCAGGGCCCCTGGTCCTGACCGCCCGCGCCGCCCATGGGGCCGCCGTCCTCGAAGAAGCAGATGAAATCCGGCGGCTTCGTGGGGCAAAAGTCTTTCTTCGGGCCGCAGCTCGCGAGGCCAATGCCGACGACGCCGACGAAAGCGCAGACGCCAAGGAACCACTTCATGGGGCCGATGATGGTCAGCTCGCTACGGCTGTGTCAAGCATGTGCGATTCGCGCCCACCGCCATTTTGGCGGGGAAATCGAACCTCACGCCGCCGGCGCCGAGGAAGATCTTCAAATTCGCACGGTCGGCGTTTGACGACGAAAGACCCATCCCCTACCCTCAAGGCTTCGTGCGTCGCGCAGTTTTCTCGGTTCTTCCGGCGCTGATCTCACTTTTGCTCGCGGGTTCTACGCGCGCCGCGCCTGCGTCTACCATCGGTGGCGGCACGCGCCTGCGCGCAGTCGTTCCGGCCGGCCCGCCTCCGGCGATCATGCCGCTGTCGGCGGTCAAACCGGGCATGGTCGGCGAGGCGCTGACCGTCTTCCAGGGCACCAAGCCGGAGCCGTTCAAGGTCCGTGTCGTGTCGGTGCTGCGGAACTTCCTGCCCAAACAGGACGTGATCCTGGTACGCGCCGAGGACCCGCGCGTCGAGCACAGCGGCATCGTCGCCGGCATGAGCGGCAGCCCCGTGTATATCGACGGCAAGCTGGTGGGCGCCGTCGCCTACGCCTGGAGCTTCGCGAAGGAGCCGCTCGGCGGCGTGACGCCGATCGAGACCATGCTGTCGGAACGGGCGCGCCCGCGCCGCTCCGGCAAGGAGGTGCTGGCCGAGGGCTGGTCCGCGCCCGACACCTCGGGCAAGGGCACCCACTTCGTGGACACCGGCGCCGGCGTGCCGCACGCGTCGCTCGAATCGCGCAGCGACGGGCCCGCGGCGCTCGCGCGCGGCCTGGGCCTGCCGCCCACCGCGCCGACGGTCGCGTCCGGCGAGCCGCGCCTGCTGCGCGCGTCGGTGCCGCTGTCGGTCTCCGGTTTCACGCCGCGCACCGTCGCCGAGCTGGCCGAGGGCCTCGCGCCGACCGGGCTGGTGCCGCTGCAGGCGGGCGGCGGGCGCAAGCTGGGCCCGCCGGCCGCGGGCCACGTCGCGCCGGGCTCCGCGATCGGCGTCGAGCTCGTGCGTGGTGACCAGAGCACCGTCGCGACCGGCACCGTCACCTACGTCGACGGGCGCAGCGTGCTCGCGTTCGGCCACCCGCTGTTCGGCATCGGCGAGGTCTACTTGCCCCTCGTCGATGCGGAGATCCACGCGTTCCTCCCCAGCCTGGCGCAGTCCTTCAAGATGTCGTCGCCGCTGAACGAGGTCGGGACCCTGGTGCAGGACCGGCAGTCGTGCATCATCGGCGACCTCGACTCGCGCAGCACGATGCTGCCGATCGACGTGCGCGTCAGCGGCCCCGGCGTCGAGCCGCGGACCTTCCACGCCGAGGTCGCGCGCAACCGCCGCCTCACGCCCATGCTGACCTCGCTGGTCGTCGGCAACGCGATCGCCGACGCGGAGCCGGACGTCACCGACATGATGGTGACGGTCACGTCGAAGGTCGGCGTCAAGGGCTACAAGGCGCTGGAGCTGCGTGACCAGATCTTCTCGCCCGAGGGTGTCTCGAGCCGCGCGCTCGGGATGTCGCGCGGCCTGCGCGCGATGGGCGAGCTGCTGTTCAACCCGTTCGAGCCCATCGTCCTGGATCGCATCGACGTCGACGTCCGGGTCGAGTACCGGCGCGACATCGCGGACATCGTCGGCGTGTCGCTACCCGGCCAGGAGGTCCACGCCGGCGACACCGTGCCGCTGCGGGTGACGCTACGCCCGTACGCGGGCAACGAGTACGTCGAGACCGTTCCGGTCATCATCCCGCGCACGGTCGCGGGCGAGGTCATCAAGATCGAGGTCGCCTCGGGCGCCCAGGTCCGCCCGGACGTGCCGCAGGCCGAATCGCTGAGCGTCTACATCGACAACATGCGCAAGTACTACGGGGCGTCCACCATCGTGACGACGCTGCAGACGCAGGACGCGGGCGCCTCGCTGCGCGGGCGGCTGATCCAGGGGTTGCCCGCGTCGGCGATGGACACGCTCCGGCCGTCCAACCAGACCCGGCGCGCGGACTCGTACACCATCGCCGACCGCAGCGTGTTCCCGGCGCGGCAGCTCGTCAGCGGCAAGCAAGAGCTCCAGGTCCTCGTCAAATCGGACGCCCTCGGAAAGTGATCCGGTCCCCTCTCCCGTCTTCGAGAGAGGATTAGGGTGGGGGCAAGCCTTGCGAGCGCTAGCGCTCGCGGGGCGGGCGAAAGTGCCGAACGTCCCTTACAATAGCGGCCCCGGTATGCGCCGACTCCTCATCCTGTCCGTCACGGTCCTATCCACATTTGCCACCTCTGCCGCCACCACCGCGACCGCCGCCGTCACCAAGTCGTTTCGCCAAACGACGGCCAAGGATTTCGAGGAGGGCGAGGCCACCGCGAGCATGGTGCTGCCCACGGGCGACGTCGTGCCGGGGATGAAGTCGAGCGCCATCACGCTCGACGCCGCGTTCGTCTGGTGCGGGGCCCTGTCTCCCGACGGCAGGACCGCGTACTTCGGGACCGGCGATCAGGGGCGCATCTTCGCCGTCGACACCGGCGCGACCGGCGGCAAGGCGCGGCTGGTGACGACGCTCGAGGCGTCCTGGGTGACGGCGCTGGCCGTGAAGCCCGACGGCACGCTGATCGCGGGGACGACGCCGGGCGGCCGCGTCTACACGGTCGACCCGAAGAACGGCAAGTCGAAGGTGCTCACCACGCTGACCGCCGAGCACGTGTGGGCGCTGGCGCTCGACGCCAAGAGCGGGACCATCTACGCGGGCACCGGCGGCCCGGGCAAGATCGCCGCCATCGAGCCCGGCGGCCGCACGCGCGCCCTCTGGGATTCGGGCGACAAGCACGTCGTCTCCCTCATCACCGCCGACGACAAGCACCTCTTCGCGGGCACGTCCGAGGAAGGCATCCTCTACAAGGTCGGGCTGGACGGTCGGGCCGAGGCGCTGGCCGACTTCGACGCCGAGGAGGTGCGCGCGCTGGTCCGCCACGGCGGCGCGCTGTACGCCGCGGTGAACGACTTCGAAAAGGGCGGCGGCGCGGCCGCCGGTGGACCCGGGGCCGCGGCCCCGCGCGGCACGCGCATCACCGTGGCGCCCTCTGGATCTCCCGCGTCGGCGGGCTCGCTGCCCCGCCCCGGCACGCGCAAGGCCAAGGCCGCGCTCTACCGGATCGATCCGGACGGGCGCATGGAGCAGATGTTCGCGATCCCGGACGGCTACTTCACGGCGCTGACGTTCGACGACAGCGGCCGCGCTTACGTCGGCACCGGCAGCGAGGGCCGCGTCTACCGCGTCTCCCCCGATCGCACCGCGGCGCTGGCGATCGACGTTCCCGAACGGCAGGCGCTGACCCTGCTTCGCGCCGGCAACGGATTCCTCGTCGGCACCGGCGACGTGGGCGGCATTTTCCGGGCCGCGCCGGCAGCGCCGCGCCAGGCGACCTATCTGTCGCGCGTGCTCGACGGCGAATTCCGATCGCGCTGGGGCCTGTTCCGCTGGCACGGAACGCACGACGTCGGCATCGAGAGCCGGTCTGGAAACACCGCCAAGCCCGACGCGACCTGGACGGGGTTCGCGCCGCTCGATCATCCGCACCCGACGGCCGAGGGCGGCGTCGGACAGGTCGCGAGCCCGCCCGCGCGCTACGTCCAGTACCGCGCGACGTTCGGCGTGCCCGAGGGCCGCCTCGCGGCGGTGACGCTGGCCTACCTGCCGCAGAACCAGCGCGCGCGCATCACCGAGCTCGGCACGGCGGAGAGCGCGCCCGCGCCCAGCATCGGCGCGCTGGGGGCGCTGGCGGCGACGAGTGCCCCAGCGGCAGCGCCGCGCATTCACCAGACGGTGCTCAAGCTGCGCTGGAAGGTCGAGAACCCCGACGGTGACGATCTGAACTACCGGCTCGCGTTCCGACAGGAGAACGACGCCGTCTGGCGCCCGCTGGGCGGCCCGGATCCGCTGACCAAGACCGAATTCGACTGGAACACCGAGGGGCTGCCCGACGGGACGTACGTCGTGAAGCTCGCCGCCAGCGACGAACGTTCGGTGCCGCGAGAGCTGGCGCTCGACACGACGTTCACGTCGTCGCCCATCCTGGTCGACAATCGCAAGCCCGAAGTGACCGGCCTGGCGGTGAAATACCCCTATGTCTCCGGCCGCGCGCGCGACGACCAGAGCCCGATCGCCGCGATGGAGTATTCGATCGACGGCGGCGACTGGCAGATCCTGGCGGCCGCCGACGGCATCTGCGACGACGTCGTCGAATCGTTCAGCATCAAGCTGCCGTCGCTGCCGGCAGGCCCGCATGCCGTCGCGATCCGCGCCTGGGACAGCGCCGACAACGTCGGCGCCGCGTCGATCTCGATCAGGTCGCCCGGAAAATGACCGGCCCCTCATTCCACGACGCGGCCGGGCTGCCCCCCGCGCCCGAGGTCGTGCAGATCGAGGTCGGCCTGCTCCAGAACTTCTGCGAGATCCTCTACTGCCCAGAGACGCACGTGGCGGCGATCGTCGACCCCGCCTGGGAGGTGGACCGCCTGCTGCGCGAGACCGAGCGGCTTGGCCTGAAGGTCGAGCTGGCGCTGATCACGCACACCCACAACGATCACATCGAGGGCGTGGACGAGCTGGTCGAGAAGACGGGCGCGGTCGTGGTCGTCAACCCGCGAGAGGCGGCCGCGGTGAGCGCGCCGGGCCGCGCGTTGATCGACGCCACCGACGGCCGCGACATCGCGATCGGCCGGCGCGGCCTGCGCGCGCTGGAGACGCGCGGGCACACGGTCGGCGGCACCTGCTACCTCGCGGACGGTTACATCGTCACCGGCGACGTGCTGTTCGTCGGCGGCTGCGGCCGCACCGATTTCACGGGCGGCGACACCGAGGCCATGTGGCACAGCCTCCAGCGCCTGATGCAGCTGCCCGAGGAGACGCGCGTCTACCCCGGCCACAACTACGGCGAGACGCAGACGTCCACGATCGGCCACGAGACGCGGACGAATCCCTTCCTCCGCTGCGCGACCTTCGAAGAGTTTCGCGCGCTGCGCGAACGCAAACGAAAGGCCTAGTACCAAATGCCAGACGAACGACCGGCGGCCGCGGGCGACGTCCCGCGGTCAGAACGCCTCATCGTCTTCCTGGTCGGCGCGATCCAGTTCGTCAGCATCCTCGACTTCATGATGGTGATGCCGCTGGGACCCGACTTCGCGCGGGCGCTCGGCATCTCGACCGCGCACCTCGGCGTGATCGCGGGCAGCTACACGCTGACGGCGGCCGTCTCCGGCATCATCGCGGCGACCTTCCTCGATCGCTTCGACCGGCGCTCGGCGCTGGGCGTCGCCCTGTTCGGCCTGGTGACAGGCACCGCCATGGGCGCGCTCGCGCAGGGGCTCACGTCGCTGGTGCTGGCGCGCGGGCTCGCGGGCGCGTTCGGCGGGCCGGCCACGGCGATCTCGCTGTCGATCATCGCCGACGTCGTGCCGCCGGCGCGGCGCGGCCGCGCGATGGGCGCGGTGATGGGCGCGTTCTCGGTCGCCTCGGTGCTGGGCGTCTTCGCCGCCCTCCAGCTCGCGACCTGGGGCGGCTGGCGCCTCCCGTTCATCGTCGTCGCGCTGATGGGCGTCGTGGTGGTCGTCGCGGCGCTGCGCGCGATGCCGCCGATGCGCGGCCACATCGTGACTTCGGCGGCCGGCAAGCCGACCTCGGCGCGGATGTCGGAGCTGCTCGCCGACCCGACGATCCGGCTGGCGCTCGCGATCAACGGCCTGGTCATGCTGACCGCCTTCCTCGTCATCCCGAACATCGCCCCGCACCTGCTCCAGAACCTCCACCTCCCGCGCGACCCCTGGCTGGGCGTCGGCTACATGATCGGCGGCGCCGCGAGCTTCCTGATCATGCGCATCGCCGGCCGTGCCAACGACCGCTACGGCGCCGCGCGCGTCTCGGTGGTCGGGACCGCGCTCATGATCGGCACGCTGTACTTCGCGTTCATCGCGCCGGGGGCGATCGGCATCGCCGGGGTGATGACCGTGTTCGTGACGTTCATGGGCGCCATGTCGGTGCGCAACGTCAGCATGCAGTCGCTGGCGACCCGCGTGCCGCGCGCCGATCAGCGCGCCGGCTACATGTCGCTGCAGACGACCGCGCAGTTCCTGTCGTCCTCGGCGGGGGCGTTCGTGTCGTCCCGCATGCTGCACGACGCGCCCAACGGGCGCCTGGACGGAATCGCGACGGTCTCGACAATGTCCGCGGTGCTGGCGCTCGGCCTGCCGCCGATGCTCTTGATCCTCGACCGGCAGGTCCGAGCGCGTGAAGCGAAGGCCTAGAAGAGCGCGCCGGCGTGGATGCCGAGCACCTTCTGCGAGTCGAAGTCCGTCGAGTCGTTGCACTGCTCCGCGTAGCCGTACACCGTTTCGCACACCTTGCTGGGGTCGCGAACGGTGAAGCTCAGCATGCCGCCCAACGCGACGGTCGGGCTGATGTTGAAGAACACACCCGCGTTCGCCCCGAGCTCCAGGCCGCTCGCGCTCACCTTGTCGACGGTCTGGCCGCCGTACTTCGCCTCCAGCGCATACCCGAAGATGCCCAACTTGGGACCGATGACGAACTCGCCCTGCGGAAACGGTGCGTGAAACAGCGGGCTGAAGGAGAGCGCGAACTCGGCCTCCCCGACGTCATACCCGGAGTTCACGTTCTTGGGGTTGAGGATGTCGAACCGAACCTCGCCGTTGAGCGACAGCATCGGGTTGATCCGGCCGCCAAGCAGCGCTCCGAGCAAGAAGCCGGCTCCATTGTTTTCGCCCGTCGTGCCCTGGAGCGAGCTGATCCCCAGGTACGGCAGCGCGAGAAATCCTGACTTGACGGGCGGGGCGGCCGCATATCCGGGCGGCGGCGCGCTGTTGCCGTACGCCTGCGGCGGCGGATAACCGGCCGGCGGCGGCTGCTGATAGCCGGGCGGCGGCTGCTGCTGGTAACCGGGAGGCGGCTGCTGTTGGTAGCCGGGCGGTGGCTGCTGCTGGTAGCCGGGCGGTGGCTGCTGGTAATCCGGGGGCGGTGGACTCGTCTGAGCGACGGCAAACGACTGGAGAGCGACCACACTGACTGCTAGCAGGACCGATGATCCGAACACGCGCATGTTGGCTCCTTTAGTGGACCACGAACATTGAAACACAGTTCCGGCGCGGAACCGTCATCTCTTTCCAGGAGCACCCGGACGTGACGACGGCAACAGCCGGAACCTGCATCGGACGGTCCCACGCGCGTTTGGATTCGCTGGATGTGATCGACGCCATCTACAATGAAGCCATGTGGTCGCCCCGGACGGTCCAGGCCCTTTTCGCCGCGGGTGTGCTCGGCGTCGCCGCGGCCGCCCACGCCCAGACCGCTCCGCCGCCGGAGGAGGCACCGCCCGGCTACGACCAACCGCCGCCGGGCTACCAACCGCCGCCGCCCGGTTATCAGCCGCCACCGCCGGGCTATCAGCAACAGCCGCCGCCCGGTTATCAACAGCCGCCGCCCGGTTACTACCCGCCTCCGGGCTACCAGTTGCCGCCCGGCTACGCGCCCCCGCCGGGGTACGCGCGAACGCCCGCACCACCGCCTCCCAACCTACACGACGGCTTCTACCTCCGCATGCACATAGGCGGAGGCACCGGACACGCGGGGGGGACGACCTCGCTCGGCGACAAGCTCGAGCTCACGAGTGGAACGCTGTCGCTCGGCCTCGCGCTCGGTGGCGCGGTGACGCCGAACCTGATCATCTACGGAAGTTTTTTCATCGTTGGCATGCCTGAACCGGAGCTCGATGTGAACGGCACGTACGCCAGCACTCAACATGGCTCCACGAGCTTCGGGGGAATCGGGCCGGGGATCGCCTACTACTTCGACCCGTACAACATCTACGTCTCCGGCACGATCGCGGCGACGGGCTTCCAGACCCGGGACTCGACCACCAACAACTTCAACAGGTACGAGTCCCGCGCCGGCTTCGGCTTTCAGGGGATGGTCGGCAAGGAGTGGTGGGTGTCCGAGAACTGGGGCCTCGGCGTCGCGGGTGAGTTCCTGGGCGCGGGCGGTATGAAGGACAAGGTGGACTCCGGGCTGACGTGGAGCGGTTACGCGTTCTCGGTCGTCTTCTCCGCGACCTACAATTAGAGCCGTTCGATCGCGGCGGTGACGAGAATTCGGCCGTCGTCGCTCGCGTCGTGCAGCTCGACGCGAAACGGGCCCTCCGGGCTGGTGAGTGCCAGGCGCGCCTCGCGGCGGCCGTCGGGCGCTGTCGCGATCGCGACCTCCTGGAACGAGACCAGGCGCTGCACCCAGTGATCGAGCGCCTTGTAAATCGCCTCCTTCGCCGCGAAGCGGAACAGCACCTCGGCGGCGCGCGCATCGGGCGTCAGATCCGCCAGCTCCGCGCGCTCGTCGGGTGTCAGCACGCGCGCGGCGATGTCGGCGCGAAGCGGCCGCCGGATCTCCAGGTCGATGCCGACGGTCGCGCGCGGCATCGGCTCGGCGCGCGCGACGATCGCCACCGCCAGCTCACGCTTGTGGCTGACGGACCCGACGAAGCCGGGCGGCATGGCCGGCGCCCCGCGCGGCGTCGACAGGATTGCGCCGATCGAATCCGGATCGGCGCCCACCCCCGCCAGCGCCAACCGCAACGCCAGGCGGCCGCCGATGAAGGTGGTCCGCCGCGCGGCGGGCGATCCGTGGACGAACGCCGCCTCGCCGGGATGCAGTCCCGCCGGCAGCGGAAAGCCGTCGCCCTCGGGCAGCGAAACCGCCACGCAGACGCCGGCCGGCAACTCGCGCCGGAACAGCACCTCGAACGACACGCTACCCCCGCGCCGCGGCGCGATCCGTCTCGACGACGCCGCGGATGAAATCCAGAAGCGGCCCGCTGCCGATGGCGCGCGGGATCTCGGCGGGCAGCCGGCGGACCAGCCAGACCACGCGCCACGACAGCGCCGCGCCGGGCGCGATCGTCTCGTAAGCGCCCTGCGCCTCGACCTCGACGTAGGTGTGCGCGGGCGTCGCGTAGATCTCGATCTGCGCCTCGCCGGGCGCCTGCGCGGCGCGCGGCACGACGGCGAACGTCTTCACGAGCAGACCGTCGCCGTGTACGTGCGCCAGCCATCCCTCGCGGCCATCGGCGAACAGCTTCTGGTGATCGGTCACCGCGCCGGCGTCGAACGCATACCAGGTGACGCCGAGCGCCTCGCGCACGGCCAGGTTCGAAGGAGGACAGGGTGGATTGTCACCGGTGCCCGTCGGAAACAAAGACAGCCCGCCCGGCGGCACGCGCGTGATCTGCCAGGGCGCGAGCTGCAGCGGCGCCTCGCTCCGGTTCTGGATGGCAAAGTCGAACAGGACGGCGCCGCGGCCGGCATCGGCCGCGAAGCGCTTCTCGACCGACACGCCCAGCACCGGGCTGGTCGCGCTGCGCATGACGATGGCGGCCGCTTCGAGCTCGGCGCGATAAGGCGCGTGGTCGATCTCGGCGACGGGCGGCCAGCCCCAGGCGGTCTGCGGGCTGGGCCAGAACGTGGACCCGAAGTTTGCCGCGTCGGCGGACGAATCGGAGAGCAGGTTCTCGCCGCCGAGACGCAACGCCGTCACGCGCCCGCCGGTGGCGGCGTCGATCTCCAGGCGAACGTCGTCCCACGCGAGGACGTGACGGCCGCCCTCGACGGCGGGCTTGACCGGTTGCGGAGGGGGGACTTGCATCCCTCCAGTCTTACCCGCAACGCCGTTCAGCGTCGATGGGGAGGAAGGTGGACGCAGGGCTCCACCTCGGTGCCGTCCGGGCGCTTGGGACACAGCTGCATGCCGTCGGGGGCGACCGTCACAAGGATGTAGTGGAATGTCTTGGTCAAAACCTTCACGGTCGGGGGGCAGGGGTCCAGCGGACCGGGCACGTCGCCGACCGGCGGGCCGATCGGCTTGCCGTCGGCGGTCGGCTGGCAGCGCGGGTTGTAGAGGGGCGCCCCGCCGCCGCCCGTGACGACGTAGACCAGCTTGCCCTTCGGCGTCGAGCCGATGCCGCGCTCGTAGATGTGGTCGTGGCCGCAGAAAAACACGTCGGTGTGCCCGGCGGCGAGCAGCGGCGCGTAGTCGCGGATCATGCGGTGCGAGTTGCCGTGGAGGCCGTGCGACCAGGGCGGCTCGTGACAGAAGGCGAAGACGCCGCGGGTATGGTGGCGGCGCGCGCGGGCGAGATCGTGGGCCAGCCATTCGCGCTGTTCGACGTTCACCGTGTCGTTGGTGTCGAGGATGACGAAGTGCACGCCGCCCAGATCGAACGACGTCCAGTACGGCGGCGCGGGCGTGGGCATGCCGAACAGCGCCCACGACTTCGGCGCTCCCTCGCCGCGGCGGGCGGTGTCGTGGTTGCCGAGCGCGGGGATGACGGGCGCGATCGCGCCGAGAGGCGCCGTGATGTCGAAGTAACGCTGCCAGTTGGATTCCTGGCTGCCCTCGTCGGTGAGATCGCCGGTGTTGATCACCAGCGCCGGCGCGTCGGCGGCGAGCGCCTCGATCACGGCGCGGTGGGCCGCGTGGCCTGGATAGCGCATGTCGCCGTAGACCGCGAAGCGCAGCGGCGCGGGCGGCGCCGGCAGCGTCTCGAAACGGGCCGGCGCGCTGGCCGCGGTGTCGCCCGGCGCGCTCTCGACCTCGACGTGGTAGCGGAAGGCGGCGCCGCGCACGAGGTTGTCGACCGCGATCAGCTGGCGCGTCGCCTGGTTCTGCGCCGTGATCTGACGGGGCGTCGCACCGTCGCCGGCGTCCTCCTTCTCGATCGCGGCCGTTCCTGTCGCGGGCAGATCGGTCTCCCACGCGATCTGCGCGCGCGCGCCGCGCTTGTCCTCGCCGGGCGCGGCCAGGTACGGCCCGCGCACGATCCGCACGCCGCTCGCTGCGGCGAGCCCGACCGCGGCGGTGGGCGTCGTCGGCACGACCGCGTTCCGGCCGTAGTAGGGATACACGGCGACCGCGAGCAGGTTCCCGTCGGGCGACAGCGAGGGAAGCGCGGTCGACGGAACCGGGATGTAGATGCGCTCGACCTCGGGGCCGTGGGGCGCGGAGGCGAGCAGCGGCGCGCCCGTCGCGGGGGCGGACGCCGGGACGTTGCGGCGGGCGATCTCCCGACCGTCGACGTAGGCGACGAAACCGTCGTCGTAGCCGACGCGCAGCTCGAGCACACGCGCGCGCGGCGCATCGGTCACCGCGAAGCGCGCGCGCAACAGGAGCGGCATCGAGGGCACCGCGTCGAAGCCCGTCGCGCGCGTGGACAACGGCGTCGGCACGAGCGGCAGCTTCGGGGCGAACGGGCCGGCCGATGGTCCCGCCCACGTTCGATCGTCGAACGCCGGATCCGCCCAGCCCGCCGGTGGCGGGCCCGAGAAATAGCGAAACGGATCGAGACGCACCGCCAGGGCCTTCGGCCCGGGCGGGGCGGAGGGCGGCGCCGTCGCGTCCACCGACCCGTCAGCGGCGGCCGGCGGCGACGCGGCGGGCGCCTTCG
>Ga0207662_10001217_pt1 | contig 12309 bp, 8 predicted proteins | sample KBSS33LmetaG_FD_184338 | JGI IMG/M metagenome (GOLD analysis project Ga0207662, IMG submission 184338) | Switchgrass rhizosphere microbial communities from Kellogg Biological Station, Michigan, USA - KBS S3-3L metaG (SPAdes) (version 2) | ecosystem: Host-associated > Plants > Roots > Rhizosphere... | reverse complement strand
GGATCCGGGATATCCGAAGGAGTAGGTTTTGTCACTTGCAAATTGTCAATTGCCAATTGACAGCTGGCTATTGCCACATTGCTAAAAAGTTTTACGGTCGCACTGCCAGCATTGCCACGCCATGAGCTGGCACGGTCGCTGCTGTTTTCCCCGTCTGCTTGCCGAGATCTTTGTGTTGCCAGAGGTCGCGAACTGAGGCGACGATATTTGCTGGATACCCAATCTCTTCCCAGTTGACCGCTATATTCTGCTCGGCGGTACCGCGATTGAAGAGGATGATTGCGCGGCTCCCATCGGCCAGCTGCTTCGCCCAGACATCTACCTTGAGTTGGTTATCCTTGCGGACGCGGCGGCCTTGCCGTCCGAGCGGATCTTGATTGATCGCGATGACTTCTTTGTTGGTGAGAATGTCGTGAATTTCGGGCGGCATTGTGCGCAGATCATTTCCTGCGATCAGCGGCGCAGCGAGCAGCGCCCAGAAACTAAAGTGCGAACGATACTCGGTGTCGGTCATGCCGCCGTTGCCGACTTCGAGCATGTCGGGATCGTTCCAGTGTCCAGGACCGGCATAGGAATACAGGTCGGCCACGGCGTCGATGATGTCCACAACGCCGTAACTGCAACAGTCGCCCGGCGACCACTCTTTCTTTCCTTCCCAGCGGTCTTGAATGTCCCCGGTGGCTCGCCACAAGTTACCGCCAACCCGTTTGCCCCAGAGCCATGGCTGCGCTTTACCCCATTCGCAGATGCTGAGCACGATGGGCCGTCCGGTAGCATCGAGCGCGGCGCGCATAAGTGCATAGGCGGCTGGCGCGTCTTGCGTGGTTGTGTTGCACCAGTCGTATTTCAGATAGTCGACACCCCATGCAGCGTACTGGCGAGCATCCTGATACTCGTGCCCGAGGCTTCCGGGACGCCCGGCGCAAGTTTTCGAGCCTGCGTCCGAATAGATGCCGAACTTCAAGCCGATCGAGTGGATGTAATCTGCGAGACCCTTGATTCCGTGTGGAAAGCGCTGTGCATCGGCGACGATGTTGCCAGCCCCGTCGCGGCTGACCTGCCAACAGTCGTCGATGACCACGTATTGATAGCCGGCGTCTTTCATGCCGGACTTTACGAGCGCATCGGCCATGCCGCGGATGAGTTCGTCACTGACGTTGCAGGCAAATTTGTTCCAAGAGTTCCATCCCATGGGAGGAGTGGGAGCGAGGTTGGTGGAAGGAGATGTCTGGGCGAGGGCGGAAAGGGCGAAGAGTGCGAAAAGGAGTACGAGTCGCCGTTTCATGGCGGGAGTAGTTAAGCACAAAAGGATTGCTCGTGGCTGAGTTTTGAATGCGAAAAGCACGTCCTTCGCAGCACACAGGATGACAAGAAGTGAGGATGGTGGTGGAGGCGAATAACAGATCCTTTGCTTTGCTCAGGATGACAAATGTTTTATGCGGTCCTATCCCAGCGTGTATTTTCCACGCTCAATGATTTTCTGCGCGATTTGCTGGCGAAGTTCGATGGTGTTGAAGAGTTCGTGTTTCGCCAGACGGCGGAGGATTGCCAGTTGGGTGCGCAGCATGTCTCCGTCGGCGACGGCAGCGATGATTTTTTTGGCGGCCGCTTCCACTTTCTCGAATGCTTGCGTAAGGTAAACGCGAGTCATGGCGATCGGTAATGCTGCGGCGGTCTCGCCCTTGGTGGCAATTAGTTTTTGGGTGCGCAAGACAGCCGACTCCATCGCATAGATTTCGATTGTCATGTCGGCAATCGCGCCCATGACTTCCTGCTCGTCCTGAATTTTCTGCATGTATTTCTGCGTCGCAGAGCCGGAAGCGAACAAGCCGAGCTTCTTGGCGTTTGAAACCAGCTTGCGTTCTTCTGCGAGCGAGCCCTCGACTTCTTCCCCGATGCTCGGACCGGAGAGGACCTCGTCCATCAACTTCTTGATGGCTGGCATGAGGGCAAGTTGTCCGTTCATGGCACGCTTCAGCAAGAAGCCCGTGATGATAAGGCGGTTAATTTCATTCGTCCCTTCGAAGATGCGATTGATACGGGCGTCGCGGTAGGCACGCTCGGCTGGATACTCTTCGACGAAGCCGTAGCCTCCATAGATCTGGACGGTTTCATCGACGACATAGTCGATCATCTCCGATCCCCAGACTTTCAAGATGGAGCACTCGACGGCATATTCTTCGATGGCCTTGCGAGTTTCTTTAGCAGCGTCGGGGCTTGCTTGGTCGATTTCAGAGAGAAGCGCGTCCATCATGCCAACGGTGCGATAGACCAGCGCCTCGCCGACGTAGATAAGCGTCGCCATGTTGGCGATCTTTTCGCGGACGAGACCGAAGTCAGCGATGACTTTCTCGAAGGCCTTGCGCTGCTTGGCGTATCCAACAGCATTTTCGAGCGAGACGCGCGCACCGCCCACGCACATGGCGCCAAGCTTGAAGCGTCCGATGTTCAGGATGTTGAAGGCGATGATGTGTCCCTTGCCGATTTCCCCGAGCAGATTTTCTGCGGGAACCTGACAGTCTGCGAGGATGAGAGGGCACGTGGACGATCCTCGGATACCCATCTTGTGTTCTTCGGCGCCGATCGAGAAGCCAGGAAAAGTTTTTTCGACCAGAAATGCCGTGAACTTTTCACCGTCGATTTTTGCGAAGACGGTGAAAAGGTCGGCAAAGCCGGCATTGGTGATCCACATCTTTTCGCCATTCAGGATGTAGTGCTTGCCGTCGGGCGAGAGTGTGGCGCGAGCACGACAATTGAGCGCGTCAGATCCGGATGAGGCCTCAGACAGGGCGTAGGCGCCAACGATCTCTCCGGCCGCCAAGCGAGGAAGATATTTTTTCTTCTGCTCTTCGGTGCCAAAGTACACGATGGGCAAGGTTCCGATACCGGTGTGTCCGCCCCACGTGGTGGCAAAACCCGCGTATTTGGCGATGTGGTCTGCGATGACCGCGGCGGTGACCTTATCCATCTCGAGACCGCCATAGGCTTCGGGGATCTCGGCGGAGCTGAGGCCTAGTTCGCCGGCTTTTTTGAGAAGGTCGCGCGTGATGGAGAAGTCTTTGTGCTCAATCCTCTCGACATTGGGGAGAATTTCATTAACGGCGAATTCTTCTGCGGTCTGAGCGATGAGTGTGTGCTGCTCGGTGAAATCTTCCGGCGTGAAGACCTCGTTGGGCTGGCGTTCTTCGAGGAGGAACGCGCCGCCGGAAATTTTTGTCTTAGGTACAGCAGTGGTGGCCATATTCGGAAACCCTCAAATCTTGAACCTCAGGAGCACTGGGGATCACATTGGATTATTTCATTTTTCGCAGTACTTGCCATCGACCAATCTCTTGATGCCATTACGAAGGTGGGCTAGGTGGAAGTTGGTGGGCGAGCCCACACTGTTACCGCTCAAGCAAATCTGCCCGCGGCTTGTTGAATCACCTGAGGTTGGTGACATTGAGATTGTGGTTGGTAACACTGAATTCTTAACCACGGGGTAGCACGGGGTAGCACGGGGTTTTCGAATCGCACGCGTACCTCGTGCCAAATTTGGTTATAGGTTTTGGCCCTTGAGAAGGCCATTGGCCCATGGTGGTAGGCTGTTGACGCGGAACACTTATGGCTGTTGATCCTAATCTTCAACGTGCGCGGGCGGGTTTAGTCGGCTGTGCGGCGTTATTGGCGGGTGTGCTGTTGGCTGCGCTTGTGATCTGGGGTGTTGTTCGCGGGGCGCAGAAGTGGCCCGGGGGCGTCTTGTCATCGTGGTTGCGACGGACGACTCATACGGATATGAGTCAGCCGACGGTGGTGGATCGGATCCAAAAGCTGCAGCGGCTTGAAACCGTTGTTTACACGATGGACAAGATTGTTACTGGCGAAAAACAGAGCGAGATTTTTCCAGACTTCCTGGCCGGTGATCGACTGCTGATGTTGGTGCATGGAGAAGTGATTGCCGGGATTGATTTTGCCACGTTAAAGATCGACGATGTTCACGTGAAGGACCGAACCGTCCGCGTTCATTTGCCGCAAGCTCAAGTCTTGGTGACCCGTCTCGATAGCGGAAAGACTCGTGTGTATTCGCGTCAGACAGGATGGCTTGTGCCAACCGATCCGAATCTTGAGACACAGGTAAGGGCGGAAGCAGAAAAGGAATTACTCCAAGCGGCGCTCGCCGACGGTATTTTGCAAAAGGCGCAGGAGAATGCGCGCTCGACCATTACGAGCTTGATGCAAGGGATGGGGTTTGTAGAGGTGGCGTTTGAGTGAGCCAGTTGCGAAAGCACTTCAATTTCAGCCGATGTTTTCGAAAATCCCTGCCGCTCCCATCCCACCGCCGACGCACATCGTCACCATACCGTAGCGAGCGTTACGGCGCTTCAGTTCACGAATGACGCTGGCTGTTAGCTTGGCGCCGGTGCATCCTAGAGGGTGGCCCAAGGCGATCGCTCCGCCGTTTGGATTCACTTTCGCGGGATCAAGCCTTGCCTCTTGGATGACGGCGAGAGACTGAGCGGCGAAGGCTTCGTTGAGCTCTATGACGTCGATCTGGTCGAGTTTGAGTCCGGCTAGCTTGAGCGCTTTCGGAATTGCGAATACGGGCCCGAGTCCCATCTCCTCTGGTTTGTACCCGGCGGTCGCGAAAGAAACGTAACGGGCGAGTGGCTTGATCCCGAGAGCTTTCGCACGCTCTGCGGACATGACGACGGCTGCGGCCGCACCGTCCGACATTTGCGACGAATTTCCGGCGGTGGTTACGCCCTTTACGTGAAACGCGGGCTTGAGCGCACCGAGCGCTTCGAGCGAAGTATCCGCACGGGGGCCTTCGTCCTGCTTGAATGTGATTTCGGTTTTCTTTGGCTTCGATCCGTTGGGCGTTGTGAAAGTTACTGGGACAGCTACAATTTCGTCATCGAACTTGCCGGCTTGGAGTGCGGCGAGGGCCTTTTGATGGCTGGCTAACGAAAATTCGTCGCATTGTGCGCGCGATATCCCAAAACGCTGCGCAACGCGCTCAGCAGTCAATCCCATAGAGAGATAAGAGTCCGGATAGTGATCTACGAGCCATGGGTTGGGCGAAATCTTATTACCGCCCATCGGGATCATTGACATCGATTCAGTGCCCCCTGCAACGATAACGTCCGCACCCCCAGCCTGAATGCGCTCGGCGGCCATGGCAATCGCTTGCAACCCGGACGAGCAGAAACGGTTAATCGTCATGGCCGACACTTCCACGGGCAGACCTGCGCGTAAGGCGGCGATACGCGCGACATTCATCCCTTGTTCACCTTCGGGCATGGCGCAGCCGAGAATGACGTCTTCGATTTCTTTGGTGTCGAGTTTCGGCACGCGCTCGAGCGCAGCTTTAATTGCGATGGCGGCAAGGTCGTCCGGGCGAGTGGAGCGGAGCGTGCCTTTGAAAGCGCGCCCAACAGGGGTGCGGAGGGCAGAGACGACTACGACTTCGCGCATGAAGATAGTTTACTAACTGGCAACAGCAGCGCAAACAGGCAACCTAGATGCGCAGTGATACCTCTTGGTGAAACTGTGCCGCGACGATGCTTGGGGAAAACTGCGTACGCGCCCGTTCTCTTGCTGCCATTCCCATTCGCATGCGAACGGCAGGGTTTCGGTAAAGGAAAGTAAGAGTTTGTGCGAGCGCTTCGGGCGAATCCGGTTCAACGAGCATGCCCGTTTCTCCATCGAGAACTGCATCGGGAATGCCACCGGCGTTTGTTCCGACCGATGGAATACCACACGCAGCGGCTTCGAGAAATGCGATGCCAAAACCTTCGTGCTGGTCTTCCGGTCGGACGCGCGAAGGCATGACATACAAGTCCGAGGCCTGAAGCAGCCGCCATTTGTCTTCATCTGAGATGTAGCCGGTAAAAGTGATCTTGTTCTGAAGGCCTAGATCGGTGGAGAGCCGTTGAAGCGATTCGCGTTCCGGTCCCTCGCCGACAACAATGTAGCGAAAGGGTATTTCGTTACGGTTGATGATCTGAAGTGCCTTGAGCACCAGGTCGATGGCTTTGTTCGGAACAATTCGGCTAACCGTGATGAGGGTAAAGCTGTCGTCTCGCACTTCACCATCAAGCTCATTGGAGATGAAGATTGCCTGCTCTGACAGCGGCGGGTGAATGATCGTGATTTTTTCTCGCGGGATGCCCCATGCTTCGACCAGGGACCTCGTGTGACGAGAGTTGGCGGCGATCCAGTTCGCACCTTTAATAATCATGCCCCGTCGAACGCGATCGTTCACGCGATTCTTACAGAAATAGATTTCGGAATCATGGGCGATGATTCCGTAAGGCTGGCCGATCTGTTGCAGGTGCAAGACGAGCGGATAGAGTTTCAGATCGAGGTGGCCGAGAACGACCAACATTGGCTTTTCTTTTTCGAGAACGGCTTTCAGTTGCACGATGGCGGTGGCAGAGTCTTTGAAAAGACTGGTTCGTTCCAGAACGGCGCGCACGCCAGGGCTCTTGCAACGAGCAATTTCAAGTAGGCTTACGCATTTGTTGCCGAGCCAGTTGTGTGGCCTCTGATCGTGAACGATGGGAAGGGAAATGACCCAATCTTCGTAGGATTGCAGAAAGTCGAGTCGATCGGTTTCATGCGATTCGACGAGGGCGAGAACCTTGGCATTCTTTCCGCAAGCTATGAGACCGCGGGTCAGGCTATCGAGATAGGAGGCAATTCCTCCCGGTTTGGGCTTGTAATCGGAGGCAATCACCAAAACACTTTCTATGCCCGATGACCCTTTACTGAATAGCGACGCAGGCTCGGTCTGTGGAAATGAACCAGGAGTGTCAGTCGTCGTTGTCGGATCTTCTTGTTCATCAGAAGCCGATCCCTTCAGCCCGCGAATCAAGTCCAGATAAAAGGATTTCTGCTTCATCACGTAGAGCAGCATAGAAAGGTAAACGCTGAGGAGCACAGCCATCCCCAACAGTAGCCTGGGAAACGCCGACAGATGGCCGCCAAAGAGAAATTGCAACGAGGCGGCAACAGCGGCGGCAGTGAGCCCGGACAACAACGGGCGGCCAGCCGTGTGAAGAACGTCCCGCAGGGAAACAACCGTGCCATGTACGCACCACGCAATGTGAGGAATGAACCAGAGCGTCAGGACGGCCGAATAACCAAGCGCGACGCCGGCGGGACCGTAGTGTAATCCAGCGAGGCAGCCCGCAATCACGATTGGAGAGTAGACGAGGCCGACGCGCAGGCTACGGCCAACCATGCCGAGGGAAAGCAGCAGCCAGATGAGAGGGTTCAGCATCGCGAGAATGATGATCGAGGGCGAAAGCAGTCGAAAAAGCACAACGGCGTCGTGCCACTTGGGCCCAAGGACCACAGACACCAGATCGCCCGCGAAAAGCGCAGCGGCGATCGTAATGGGCACGGTTAGGGCGAGTACAAGCGAATATCCTTTGAGGAAATATCTTTTGAGACGAGGTGGATCGTGTTGCACGCGTGAGAGCGCGGGGAATGCTACTTCACCGGCGGCCGAATTTAGGTTTTCCGTGGGCAGATTGATGAGTGTGTATGCCCGGCCGTAGAGTCCGACGGCTTGCGGCCCCCAGAAGCGTCCCAGAAGAATCTTATCGAGGTTGTAGGCCAGATAGACGACGACACCATTGAGCGTGAGCGTGCCGCCGAAGCGAAGCATGGAACGCATCCCGGTGCCACGGCGGGGTCGTCCTGGAACCCATGCTGAGGCAATCCAAAGACACGCAGTGGTCATTGTCGTCGGGATCAGGGCCGTAGCTACCAGAGACCAATAGCCGTAGCCATGCAGGGCCATCACGATACCGATCGTGATGCTCACGATGAGCGCAAGGACATCGATCCCGGCCATAGTCGTGAAACGCATTTGACGTTGTAAAAGCGAAGAGTGCTGAACTCCCACAGCGTTCACGAGGAAACCCGAAGCGAGAACCACGGTGACCCATAGGAGGCGCGGCTCGTGGTAAAAGGCAGCGATAGCCGGGGCGAGAGCGATCATGAGCAAGGTGAGACCGGCACCCACTGCTGCATTGATCCAGAACAGAGTTGATGCCTGTTCTTCGGTGACTTTTACGCGTTGGACGGCAGCGGCCGAGAGGCCGAAATCGCGAAAAAGATTCAACGCTCCGGTAAACGCCGTCACCATCCCTACGAGCCCGAAATCCTTCGGGTCAAGCAAGCGAGCAAGAACCATGAGAGAACCAAGACGCAACGAAAATGTCGTGCCTTGGGCAAGGATTTTGGCAAGACCGCCGCGGATCGTTTGCTGTTTGAACCCGGCCATGGTGGTTGAAACGTTTACGTTCGCCCTGTCGACTGTCGAACGTTTGAAGATACCCTAGACGAGGGGAGATCGGCGATTTCGCAGGCCTTTGGCAAGAAATGCCAAGGATGCGCAGCGGACTTGTTTGCCGTCGGCTAATTCCGCAGCGTCTTGCCGGTTTTCAGCGTGTACTGAATTCGTTCCTGCGTTTTCTTTTCACCGCAGAGCGATTTGAAACCTTCGCGTTCCAAGTCGAGGATGTATTGCTCGCTCACGGGAGTGCCGGGCGTAATGTTGCCTCCGCAAAGGACCTCCGCAATCTTAGTGGCGAGTTTCACCTCGTACTCGGTGATGTACTCGCCCTGGCGCATCAGGTGAACGCCCATTTTGAGAGCGGCGAGAATGTTTTCTCCGGGAGCAGGAATGTCGGTTCGCGGGCCAGGTGGACGGTATCCTGCGCGAACGAGATCGAGGGCGCAAGCCTTGGAGTCGGAGAGCACACGCTCGCGGTTCATGGTGATGCGATCGGACGCGGAGAGAAAGCCGAGGCCGCGTGCTTCTTCAGCGGATGTCGCAACCTTCGCGGTAGCGATGGTCTCGAAGGCTTTCTTCAGGGCTTCCATCATTTCGACGGATTCGCCACGTCCACCGGGACGAACTGCTTCGGCAGTTTCGACGGCGCGCAACAGCATCTCTTTGCACCCACCGCCGCCTGGAAGAAGTCCCACCCCGACTTCGACAAGTCCGGTATACAACTCGGCATGTGGTTGTCTGGCGGGGGCGTGAAGAGAAATTTCAGTGCCCCCGCCAAGACACAAGCCGAAGGAGCCGATCACGACGGGCTTGGGTGAAAACTTGATGGCCTGCGTCATGTTCTGGAATTGCCGGATCACGAAATCGACTTCATCCCATTCTTCTTCCTGTACCGTCATGAGCAGAAGCATGAGGTTCGCGCCGACAGAGAAGTTAGGCGCGTCATTGGTCATGACAAACGCGTCGAAATTGTCGCCGGGGCCACCGGGCTTCAGCGTCTGAAGTATCAGGGTGATGATATCGGCGCCAAGAGAATTCATCTTCGAGTGGAACTCGATGCAACCGACTCCGTCGCCCAGGTCAACCAGTGATGCGCCGGAATTTTTCCTTACGACACCGTTCGATTTCTTTGCAACGGCAACGGACCAGACGCCCTGAGGAACTTGAACCGGCTCCCACTTGCTGGTCCTTAGTTCCCAGTACTTTTTCCCGGAAGGGGACTTGGGATCGTCGGCATACCACGATTTCTGCCCGGACGTTAAGAGCTTTTCCACGTTTGCAGCGATCGGCTTGCCTTGCTTCCTCATTCGGTTGACGGTGAGTTCAATGCCGGCGGCGTCCCAAAGTTCAAAAGGGCCCATCTCCCAGTTGAAGCCCAATTTCATCGCGCGATCGATCTCGACGACGTTGTCGGAAATTTCAGGGATGCGATTGGCGGAGTAATTCCAAAGATCGGAGAGTGCGGCCCACAGAAATTGTCCGGCGGGATCGGCTTTGCTGCCCGAGCCGTCGAGTCCTAAAAGCATTCGCACACGAGCGCCCGTGTCGTCGACGTTCTTGGCCATGTCGATTGAGGCGAATTTCGGCTTTTGACGCACCCGGTACTCTAAAGTTTTCCAATCGAGCGCGAGACGCTCTTCGTTTCCATCGGTGGACTTCGATTTTTTATAAAACCCAGCTTTTGTTTTGTCGCCCAGCCATTTGCGCTCCAGCATCTGGCGATAGAAGTCCGGCAGTTTCAGGTCGCTTCGCTCGTCATGCACATTCTGCGCAGTGTTGGAGACCACATGGCTGAGGATGTCGAGACCTACCAGGTCGATCGTGCGAAAGGTTGCGGACTTTGGCCACCCGACAGCTGGGCCGGTGAGTGCGTCCACGTCTTCGATCGAAAAGTTCATCTCTTGCATGAGGCGCATTACGTTGAGGACGGAAAATGTGCCGATGCGATTGCCAATGAAGTTGGGCGTATCTTTCGCGTAGACGATGCCCTTGCCGAGCTGAACGTCGGAAAAATGCGCGACAGTTTCAAGCAGTGCGCGATCAGTATCGGGCGTGGCAATGAGTTCGAGCAGACGCATGTAGCGCGGAGGGTTGAAGAAATGCGTACCAAACCAGCAGCGCCGAAAGTCATCAGGAAAGTCTTCGGCGATTTTCGCCACGGGTAGCCCGCTGGTATTGGTTGTGATGATGGTTCCGGGCTTTCGAACAGCGTCCACTTTTCTGAGGAGAGCTCGTTTCAGCTCAAGGTTCTCGACGACTGCCTCGATGATCCAGTCAACTTCGGTGAGCTTCGGAAGGTCGTCTTCGAAGTTGCCGATGGTGACAAGGCGGGCGAGCGAGGGATCCATGAAAGCGGCGGGTTTTGATTTCTTGGCTGCGTCTAGACCTGCGGCCGCGACCTTGTTGCGGGAATTCGCGCTCGCATCGGACGGAACGATATCGAGAAGAAGACTGGGAACGCCTGCGTTTGCGAAGTGAGCAGCAATGCGGGCCCCCATCGTTCCAGCGCCGAGGACCGCGACTTTCTGGATGGATTTCATAAAAATTCAGAACCTTTTGAGAAATGGGCACGAGGCGATGCAGACGGTCATCGGCAAAAGAAAAGACGTCTAAGGCAGTTTATCGACAGCCCAGTCATTACTGCCAGTGTTCATAACGATGATCTCGGAGTAACGGCGTTTGGCGCGGCTGGGGTCAGTCGTTTCGAGCAAGACGACTGGGAAGGCATAGCGTCCTGTGCGCACTTGTTTGCCACGGTGAACTTCGAAGGCGCGAAGCAGCGGGGTTGAAAAATAGCTGCGCAGGTTGTCTTCGTTCGAACCATGACGCGCGGCGTCAGTGAGAAGAAGAAGGCCTGTCTCGAGATCGCCCGTCTGCCATGCGCGAAGAAAGTGGTTTGCGGTTGCTAGGGCGGCAACGGATGCGGCGTCGGGTGCGGTGACGGTCTGTCGCTTGGGCTTTCCTTTTGCGATTAGCAGCGACGGTAACAGGGCCAAGGACAGGGTAAGAAGTGCAAGGGTACGCAACGGAACTCCTGTGGTTTTCTCCAGTGTAACTTTGGCGGACGGGAACTGCTGGTGGCAGGAAAGGTTCCGTTGGATGGGATAAGCGATTCAGCTATTGGGATAGTGCCGAAAACATTATGAGCGCAGACCGTATTGGATGTGGGGTGAGGATGGCACGGTCTGCGCTCTATTAAGTTGATTCAATCGTAGCAGTCGCAGAAGTTGTGTCAAGAAAAATCGTTATTCTAGTGGAAAAGTACTAGACCTGATCCATTCAGAGAATTGCGGTTTGGGCAAGGAGGTTGATCACCGAAGGTTGTGATGTGGTTTGCCTTGCGAATTTTGTGCACCGAGCCGGCTAGCGCGATTCACTAAAGTTCCTCGTCGGGGAATGCACGTGAGTGCTTAGGCTTTAGCCATCAACAATGCATTCCCAAGGCAGGGATTTCACAACTCAGAATGTGCTGCGACGTACTCTTCGGCGAGGCGAACCACTTTACGTTCGTTGGAATAGGCGAGAAGCTTGGTCGCGCCGGCTAGAGGAATCCATAGAGCCCGCTTCACTTCGATACGCATCGCCTCGGTCACATCATCGATGCGGCCTGATTCATATCGGAAAAGATAAAAGCTAACGATCTTGAAGACGCGTTCACTATCACTCCATGTGCGAACGTAGACGTATTTGATGTCAATCAACTTGGTGATGAGCGTGGCCTCGATCCCAGTTTCCTCGCGCACTTCCCGCAGGGCAGTCTGTTCGGGCTTCTCTCCCGGATCGACGAGGCCCTTAGGGAGCGCCAGTGGGATTTTTTTCGCTTTCGGTTTGCGCTTCCGTGGCTCTTCTGGCGTATCAATGGGTCCGGCAACATCATCTTTTCGCGGCTCGATCACCGCGATCGACCAAACGCCTTCAATTTTGTGTAATACCACACCGCCCGAAGAAATCTCCCGAAGCATGTGAATGACAGTAGCAGGCGTGAGAGCTAGCGAGGTGGAATCCTCCTATTTTTCATTCAA